>Ga0316575_10000040_pt1 | contig 32205 bp, 21 predicted proteins | sample J5NA_FD_203072 | JGI IMG/M metagenome (GOLD analysis project Ga0316575, IMG submission 203072) | Rhizosphere microbial communities from salt marsh grasses in Alabama, United States - J5-7_050615r2r3 | ecosystem: Host-associated > Plants > Roots > Rhizosphere | place: USA: Alabama | collected...
TACCTATGTCACCTTCAGCGTCTGCGGCATGCAGTGCGCACTCTCCATTGACGAAGTGGATGAGATCAAGCGTTCCTTTCAGATTACCCGGGTTCATGGAGCACCACCGTACATCAACGGTGTCGTGAACATCAGGGGACAGATCGTCACCGTGATCGATCTCGGAAGGAGGCTCGGACTCGAGAACGACGATCCCTCCCGTCAATTCACCATGGTAATTATCAGTAAACATGGTGAGAAGATCGGACTGCTCGTCGATACGATCGAAGACACGATCACGATCAACAGCGAAGCATGCAGTGTCCCTCCGCCGAACATCCAGACATCCATGAGGATGTTCATCCGGAGTGTCTGTAAAACAAACACGGCACTCATCGCCGTCATCGACCGGGATGCTGTAGCAGACAGGGAGCGCAACGGTACGGAAGAAGCGTCAGGCACCTGACCCCTTTCCCCTCCTTCGTTCACAGCGTCATCGCATTGAGCTTATCAGCCTGCGAACTGAGGTAAACCACCGATTCCGTGATTTCGCGTATCTCGGTATTGACCTCTGCAATATTGCTCGCTATCTCGTCGGTCCCCTGCGCGGACCGGACGACATTGCCGGCAATCGTGTCGATACCCGCGGCATTCCGCGAGATGTTCTCGGCAATGTCGCGTGCCGATATCGACTGCTCCTCGACAGCGGCGGCAATGCTGTAGACGAACTGGTTGATATCGCTTATCACCTGGCCGATGTGCTTGATGCCGTCAACGGTGATGCCGGTTGACTGGACGATATTCGAGATCTTTTCCTTGATGTCGACCGTCGCCAGATTCGTCTGACGGGCAAGCTCCTTTACTTCGCTTGCCACCACGGCAAACCCTTTTCCCGCATCCCCCGCACGTGCCGCCTCGATGGTCGCGTTGAGGGCGAGCAGCTTGGTCTGCTCGGCTATTTCAATGATGGTGTCGATCACCCCCGAAATCGATGCCGATGCACTTCCGAGATCATCGACATTCTGCTGGATGGTACGTACATCAGTTACGGCTCCCGATGTGATCCGGTGTGTCTTTTCGGAACTCACGGCAATCTCCTGAATCGTCTCCTTGAGCCCTTCGATCGCCTTGTTGATCGATGCCATAACCGTCTGCGCTTCGGAAACCGATCCGGCAACGGCATTTACACTGGTTGAAACCTGCTGGGCCGCCCCTGAAACGTTGGAAGAGTTGCCCGAAATCCGTTCCGAGCGCTGCGCAATCGACTGAACCATCTCCGAGAGGATCTTCACCGCATCCGCCACTCCCCTGTTGTGGTTACTAAGTACGGCATACTGGTTGTGAAGACAGTTCTCAGTCCTGTTGAGATTGTTGTGCAGCGCGGTCGCCATGCCGAGACAGCTTCCGTATCCGCATGCTCCGCAATTGTAAATGTCGCGTTCGGTGAATTTGTTGAGTGAAGCGTAAATCTCCTTAAGCGCCTTGTCGTCGGGTACTTTTATGGTATTAAGCCACGAGAGGTTACGATACCCGCGCGCATACAGTCCGGGTTTCCAGTAGGCGTCAATTGTTTTTTCGAGAGTTTTTCTCCCCCGTGCGGCACCGAGCACACCGGATACCTGATACCGTGTACGCATTTCACGCGTGCGTTCCTCGACAAGCGATTCAAGCTCGTCAGGCGACTTTTCAGCCGATTCCGTTCCCGTTCCGCCGTTACAGCCGAGTTCACAGTTAAGGCAATCGATAAGCAGCGGATTTCTTCCTGAAGCAAGTGAATCGGGTAATTTTTTAAGGTACTCATAAATATGCGGTACCCCTTCAATTTTCCGGCTGAAGTCCGCAGCACCGGGAACTTCACGCAGTGCCGTACGCAAAAGTCCGCCGGGAGTTGAAAACAGCACCGCACGCTCGGCCGGCGGATTGTCGTATTCGCACTCTTCATACGATGAGAGTATCTCGCCGTGTTCCTGCATATACTGCTGAATGCTTTTATACGTCACATTGTAATCACCAAGCCCGGTCTCCGCGAATTCCCTGCGTTTTGCAATACAGGGCGATATGATCACGACCCGGTGGGACCGCCACTCGGGATAGAACTCCCTGACCATCTTGACGGTATGCAGCATCGGACTGTCCGCCGGGGCGAGATGCGGCAGAAGTTCTGGCTGGTAAATTTCGATGTAGGTAACGATGGCAGGGCACGGTTGTGCAATTACCATCGCAGGATTGCCGTTTTTTATGTGGTCAAGATACGATTTTACCGTCAGTTCCGCTCCGAAGCTTACATCAAACACCGCCGAAACCCCTGAGCGCTTCAGCCATCCGTTGATTCGAAGATACTGATGAGGAAAATTCGCCGCAATAGAGGGTGCGACAACGGCAACCATAGGCACGCTGCCGCGATCCCTGAAAAACGCGGTACTGTCATCAATGAAGAGCCGCGCTTCGTGGGTACACGCCCTGATGCAGTTACCGCATCCGATACAGAGTTCATTGTTGACCGACACGACATCGTCAACACCGTTGTTGCAGTATTTCACCGGACAGGCGGCGATACAGGCATGACATCCTACGCATTTATCCTTGTCGACCGTGATTATTTCCGGAAGCGTCTTTTCCACAGATCCATCTCCTTATGTTTTTTGCTTGCTGCTTGTAACAGTCATGACAACAGGGCGGAGTATGGATTATATCATAAAAGGGCAGCCGCGTCCATAAAGGTATAGGTCGTGGAACGATACGCTGTCTCTATCAGTTGGCGTTACTGGTTCAGTAAGCCATCCCTTTGATAAAGAGAATGTCCGGTCAAAGCGAAAATTCGAGAGATTCAGAGTTTCTCGCCTCACCCTCTTCTCCCTTCGGTCATCCCGATACGGTTTTCAACTACTCGATGACCGGAGAGGAGGAGGGGACAGGCGGAACAGCTATCGGAGTCTAACCCTCGTCCGGCCGGTCTGCATTCTTTGTTCAATGATGATGCCGTGTACTGTTGCAGCAGGATTGCGGTCGTTCGGAATACGCCGGACCGTCCTTCCCAGCAGGTCGAACTGTTTTACGGAACCGCTGCCGATCATCGGTTGACGACGAACCTCGCGGTGTCGCAGTACAGGCGTCGCCACCGTGAGAGAATCAAGCTGTTGTCTGAGTTGCGGGGAATCATATCCGACTCCGTTGAATGACTGCAGTCGGACAGTGCAGGTGACTGCCTGGGTGAGATCGATACTGCCGCTGAGCAGTCCGAGCGAATCATTGAGGCAGAGATCCTTCATGAGGATACCGTCCTGATAATCGCCAAGATCATACGACTGAAGCGCGATGACCGAAAGCTCCCCGATCGAATGCCCGGTGATGCTTCCGAACTGTTCGGTGGTAACGAGAAACGGAAGATTATACCAGGAGTGTTCGGCACGGGTTGCAGTATCCTGCAGTTTAAGTGCGCAATATACATACACCCGTTTTGCATCGTTACTGACGGGAATCAGTTCCTGACCGTCTCCGTGCATACCCGTACCACTGTCATGTTCGATGGTTATCACCGTATCGCGCTGTTCATTGATGCTTTCGATCCGGATATCACGCACGACATTTCCCGTGAGCCCGCTTTGAGGCGCAGTCAGTGTTACCTCATACCTCCATACATTCCCCTCCCTGAGAAGCGGATGGTCTTCAGCAATCGGGCAGTTCTGTACAAGCCGCCATGACGGCAGATTGACGGGAGTCACTTTATCAAGCCATATCGCAATGGCATCCGCCACTCCGCAGAGACGGTTTTTCTCACAATGCATCTGCACGATACCCGAACCGATAATTGCCGCCGGAAGACCTTCCAGATCATTATCGCCGCAATGTACCTGAAGGAGTTTTGCACATGAGAGGAGAACTTCAGGAAACGTCTGAAAACGGTTTGACGAGATGTCCACCTGACTGAGAAGCGGAAGGGATGACAGTTCATCCGGAAGTGCCGTAAGGGCGTTATCTGAACAATCAAGTCGTTCAAGCATCGGTAATTTGTCGATACCGGCTGGTAGTTCGGCAAGGCCGAGTCCCGAGAGGGTAAGGCCGAAAACCCTGCCGTCCGACACCGATGCCGCATCCGCAGCCTTTACCTGTGACAGTCCCGCCGCATCGAGCAGCAATTGCACCACGTCAAGGTCGGAGCTGCCGGTATCATCACAATGCTGCGATACATCGCTGAAATGGGAATAAAACCAGGTACCCACCGAACCGGTCAGGTCACACAGGTAGTTTTCGTCAAAGTTCGCATTAGTGTAGTTGTCATGGAACGTCTGCGCGGTGATTTCCGCCGGAAGCGATGAAATACGGTTGTTTCGAACGTTGAGAACATACAGGTCGGGACACCGGCCGATTCCTGCCGGCAGGGTTTCGAGCTGATTGTCCGCGACATTGATATATTCGAGATTCGGACAATTGCCGATCTCGTCCGGTAATGATGTGAGACGGTTGCGTTCGATATCGATCTGCGACAACTGGATAAGATTGCCGACCGATGCGGGAAGCGTTTCGAGCGCATTGTCGTTCGCCATAATGTAGCGCACCTCGGAGAGCCGGTCGAGATCATCGGGAAGCCGTGTAAGTTTTTTCCCGTAGATGGTCGGAATATTTGCAAGAAAGAGGGAGTAGATACGTCCGGTTTCAGTGTCCCAGCTCACGACATCGCCGACATTGACCTCGGTCAGACCGTCCGCATCGAGAAACGACCTGACAAAGAGCGAATCATCGGTATTCATCGCCGCTGAAAGCAGCGAAAACGCAACCAGCACTATACCAGAGGATTTGCAGTACATCACGACCTCCCGGGGTTAGGGTACAGGTTACAAATAAAGTACTACGTGACCGGCTATTGCGCCACGGATACGGAGAAAAAAACGTTTTCCGTATGAAAACATCCGGTTTTCGAGAACTGCGCAGATTTTTTCCCTGTCGTCCATAGTAAAACCTGAAACATCCGGTAGAAATTCCCGGTATATTCCAATGTGAGTTATCTTCAGATCCGGTGTCATCTCACCTCCCGAAATGATCAGAAAGCATTTCGACCAGTTCGCTTTTCCTGAACGGTTTACGGATACTTGCCGCGAAGCCGAAATTGCGCGGGTCGGCCATGATCGGATCTTCCGAATACCCGCTTGTAACGAAAACCGGTGTATCAGAATCAACCTCTCTTATCCTTCGCAGTGTCTCCTCGCCGCCCATTCCTCCCCGAACCGTGAGGTCGAAAAGAAAACCGCTGACCGCATTCCTGTCGCTCCGTGAGAAGTACGATGCAACCACCTGGTCACCGGTTTCGCACACCTCCACTGTATAGCCAAGGGTCTCGAGCATCTCTGCCATGGCTGTACGCATCACCGCTTCATCATCCAGAACATAAAAAATTCCGTGTCCCTCATGATGAGGTGCAGTGTTGCAGACACTCGGCGAAGCGTCCTCACCGCCTGCGGGAAAATAGAGATGGAAGGTGGTACCAACCCCCTCCTGTGATTCGACTTCGATGCAGCCGCCGTGCCGCTCGACGATCGAATTACATGTGGCAAGTCCGAGGCCGTGTCCCGTATCCTTGGTTGTAAAGAACGGGTCGAATATTTTTCCGAGTGCGGCCTGCGGGATGCCGTCACCGGTATCCCGCAGGGAGATCTTGACATACTTTCCAGGTCCGAGTACGCCGTTCGACTGTTTCTGCAGGAGAACATTTCGTGCCGTTACGGTAATGGTTCCGCCTTCATGCATTGCCTGCACCGCGTTGATGACGAGATTGTCGATCACCTGCCCCACCTGATTGCGGTCATAATCACACATCCAGAGGCCGTCCTGTACCGAACATTCGAGTGTCACTTCCGATCCGCACATCGCAAACCGGGCATTCTCCTCAATAAACGGAAAGAGCGAAGCGGTCTTCTTTACGGGCTGTCCGCCCCTGGCGAATGTCAGAAGCTGCTGGGTGAGCCCCCGTGCCCGGTCGATGGTGGAAAGCGATTTTTCAAGATTATCCCGAACAAACGTCTCTTGCGAAAGTTCAAGCGCCAGGTCGGTATACCCGTATATTCCGCCAAGCAGGTTGTTGAAATCGTGTGCAATACCACCGGCCAGCACGGCAAGAGAATCGAGTTTCGCCGTGCGGTTCATAACCTCCTGAAGCTGATACTTTTCGGTAATATCCCGGAATACAAGAACGGCTCCGATCACCGTACTTGCACGATCACGTATCGGAGCGCCGCTGTCTGCGATGATGCGCTCGGTACCGTCGCGCGCAATGAGGACTGTATCATCCTCAAGTTCGACTGCAGTTCCGCTCGACACAATCTTTGCGATCGGATCGGGGCATGATTTACGGCTGTTCCTGTTGATTATCCTGAAGACATCCCCGAACGGCTTACCCCGCGCCTCCGCCTGTTTCCACCCGGTGAGGTTTTCCGCAACCCGGTTTACCAGTTCGATGCGTCCTGCCATATCAACCGTGATCACACCGTCACCGATACTGCGCAGCGATACCGAAAGCCGTTCCCGTTCCTCGGCAAGAGTTTTCTGTGCCACCCTCATTTCCGTGATGTCTTCACCGTTCGCCTGATACGCCATGACGCTGCCTTTTACATCAAACACTGCCCTCGTTGTCCAGCGCTGCCACCGCACATCACGAGTCAACCCACGCTCCATCTGATATTCTACGGTCATGATCGGCTCTTCCCGGGTCAGAGCGGTTATCCTCAGCCATATTTCATCGCGGTCTTCCACCGGCAGGAGTTCCTTAACCGACGATCCGATCATGCGTTCGAGTGTCGAATCGAAGGTATAACAGCAGACCGAATTTACATAGGTTATGGTGCCGTCGGGCATGAAACGGCAAAGCTGTACCGGAGCATCTTCCGCAATGGCACGATATCGCTGTTCACTTTCGACCAGTTGGACGTTTGTTCTGCTGACAATTCCGCGCAACCTTTTATTGAAGAGGAGCAGCAGAACAACCACTACGATTGCCGCCGCTATCACCATCATGACCACCATGACCCCGTCGAATTCTCCCTTGAGTGGTGAACGGACAGTCTCGATGGCAACGATGTCACCGACTTTGAGGTTGAATCCACCCTGCCAATTGTAGATTTTCCGCAGTTCCTGCGGCGCGTCTTCGGGTGCACCGTGACATTTAAGACACCGTGTTTCAACGGTGAGGAATGGCCGGGCGGACAGAAGGTACTTCATTCCGTTTTCGTCGATCACCCTGTCGAAGAACTTCCTGGTTCGGTCGCTGTTGAACAGTGCGATCAGACTGTCCTCGAACCGGTTCGCCCTGTTGACCGGATTACGCGGATTGGTTGCAGCCATCTTGTAGATGATTTCAGGAAGGCCTGCCTCATGCCGCAGCGTATTGTAGTGATGCTGAAATGTGCGGGCCATATATGATGAGGAGAGCATCTCGGGCGCATAGAACCCCTGCGGTAAACGCCCCTCCTGCATGAGCCTGTAGTATTCCGGGTGCATGTTATGCTGTACATATTCATGAAACGCCCGGCATTCGAGCATGGTGTCGCGCACCCGTTTCTCCACCTGTGCAACGGTGTATTGTTTGACAAAATAGTAACTTATCGCACACAGAAGTAATCCGATCGATACGGTTATTACGATATACCTGCGGGAGAGGAGGTGTGCATCTCCTCTATAGTGCACCGAAGGTGCGGAAACGGATGCCATAGGTGTTCTTGTGTCAATCATTATTCACTCGTCTGTGACAATGTCTGCCAATTGTCCGCACAGTAACGGACGCGACGGTTCCGGCACATGATCACGATGTTCATACCGATATGACACCAGATCTGCGTCAAAACCGAAAATGCAGTTCAGAACATCCGGCCGTCTTTTCCTTTATCGCAACAGCCGATAGCCGAAAAAACGCTGCACCGCCTGACGCATTTACAACAGCAGATGCACTTCTCATTATCGACGGCTGGTGCGGAAAAACCGGTCTGGGAAATGGCTCCCACCGGACAGACATGTAAAACGGGGCAAGGGTGATTCTGCGGACACAATTCCTGTCGGATGACGATCATACGGTGTTCTCCTTCGATGTGTGTGTATGGTGTTCCTGCGTACAATCAGTCTCAGGTGATGGTGTTTCGAAGACTGACTGATGTCCTCAGTATATCCTATCTGTCACTGAAAAACAAGGATAAACCGATGCTAACCCGTTTATCGGCAATCGTTTGTGTCGCGACCTTTTTTACCGGGTCGCAGCCCGGGTTGATAATCATGTGACAGTATTACATCATCGCGCGTAACGCATTTCTGGTCGCCGGCGTTTACTCCTCTGAATCGGTAACGGTTGCAGTTTAGACCACAGGAAACCGTTACCGTGTGTGGAAAGGTAATCGGATTGCGGCAGCCGGATGACCGCACGACTGCCCAAGACGGCGGAGGAGCAACGGTACCAGCTCTTTCGCCGCTCTTTTTATGTTGTAAAGGTGAATGGGTGCGATCTTTCGGGATGCCGTTCGTTACGCCCCCTCCCGTACGGTTCCCCCGCAGGAGGGAACCGGCAGCAAACGGGGTCCGGGATCTGCGTTTAAGACCCCTCCGGCGCTTAAGCGCCACCTCCCCTGTCAGGGGCGGCTTTCATAAAAAACAGACTGATCCGATACAAGGCTCCCCTGACAGGGGAGCTGTCACGATAGTGACTGAGGGGTCTCTCTGACAGCATAATTACCAACCGTCCGCCTGTTAATGTAGATACCGTATCATGAATGATGCCGTAACGAGATCCTGATAATCCCGCACCGTCTTGCTGCGGAAGCCGTGTCCCTCGTCAAGCGCAATCATGAACCAGACATCGACGCCGTTGTCACGTACACGGGAGACGATCTGCTCCGACTCGGCAAGCGGCACCCTGGCATCATTCGCCCCCTGAATGACGAGAAGCGGTTTCGTAATATCACCGGCATGATTAACCGGAGAAACGGACCGTAGAAAGGCGCGCATGGTGCTGTCGCGCTCGTCACCGTACTCGATCCTGCGCAGGTCCCTGCGGTACCCGGCGGTCTTTTCAAGAAAGGTGATAAAATTGGCGATACCATAGCAATCGATTCCTCCGCAGAGGCGGTCTGAGTACTTCGTCATCGCGGCAAGAGAGAGAAACCCGCCGTACGAACCGCCCGACACCATTACCCGCGTCGCATCAAACAACGGCTGTGCAGCTATCCAGTCAAGCAGTGCACCGACATCCTGCACCGCCCCTACCCGCGTCGTTCCGTCGTCGAGGGAGAGATAGCGTTTGCCGTAACCGCCCGACCCGCGGACATTCGGTGCGACAACTGCACAGTGCAGCTCCCGAAGATAAAAAAGGAGTTCCGGCCTGAACGACGGCCAGAACTGCGTCTCCGGACCCCCGTGCAAAAGTATCAGTACCGGGTACGGCGGTTCTGCATCGGCGGGAGTATAAACAAGGCACGGTATCTGCAGGGGTGCTCCGGCGAAGGAGTCATATCCTGCAACCGTTTTCACTATGGGGATACACCCGGCGGTATCGGTGCAGAACGCCGGTGTATTATCAGTCCATCGGGAAACGATTCCCGAACCGAGGGAGAGTTCGTACACATCGTCCGGAGCGCAGGCGGTGGAGACGGTCATCGCAAGTGCAGTATCATCAGGATGAAAATCAAGACCACCGATAATACCGCGCGGCAGCCCCGTCACTTCGGTCACCACACCGGTGGGTGTATATATTGTATACAGGTGATAAAACCCGTTTTCGTTCGTAGTGAAGGCAACTGTCGTCCGACTGTGCGAACATTCGATCTCCCTGATATCCCACGGAATCATCCCGCTGAGGGTAACCTCCTCCCCGGCGGCCGGATATCTGACCCGCAGCGTCCTCAGGTCGCTTCCCCCGTCGGAAGTGAAATAAACGCCTCTGCCGTCTGCCGTGAATGCACCGAGTTCCTCGGAGACCTCAACGGTGGTATCGGTAAGCGCAGAGAGCATGCCGGAACCGATGTCGAATATATACAACCGGCTCAGGGTCCTCGAAACATAGTGGTTGAGGAGCAGCTTCGCATCATCGGGTGACCAGTCGAGAGCAGACCATGCTCCTCCGCAGCTGCAGATACATGCAGCCCTCTGCGACTGTTCCACCGACGCGCACCAGATATCGAAATCAATGCCGTTACGCCGGTTGCTGCTGTATACGAAACGGTCGCCCCGGTTTGAAAAGAGCACCCCGTCATTGCTTGCACCGCTGTCGGAGGTTATGTGCCGAATTGTTGCCGAGTCAATCCCGACGCAGCTTATCTGAAAGTTCTCGTTTCCGCCGATATCGCTGGTAAAGAATACCGCTCCGGCCCCGGCTGCGGGACAGACCGTCGCACCGATCACCGCCGCACTTTGCCGGGTGAGCCGGCGTGCAGCCCCGCGCTTTTTTTCAACCCTGAAAAGCTGTGCCGTTTCACCTTCACGCGAGAGCACGATGATGCCGTCACCATGCGGTGCATACCCGACCAGTGTCGCATAAGTCCAGTGCTGATACCGTTCGAGGTTCTTCTGCAGTGATTGCGAAAGCGGTGGAATGCCCGAGACGGTCACCCTGTCGGGAGGGGGAACGGAGCGGGTGGTGCAGGTGAAGATGCCGGATGTCATACCGATAACGAATGTAACGGTAACGAAACACGGACACAGCCACCGACAGATACCGGTATGATGTCCGACATTGCGCACAACACGAAGTATGAAGCTCTCCGTGCCGCTACATCTGTTCAACCGTATACCCCGCGCGCTGAAGATAGTCGACCACACTGCGTTCTCCCACGAGGTGGGCCGAGCCGACGACGACGAAGCATGATTTCCCCTGTTCGATGAACGTCTTTATCTTTGCGGCCATTTTCTCGTTACGCGAGTAAAGGATTTTTTCGAGCAGTTCATCCGGAGTATCGGGGTCATCCTCCATGAACAGTTTGTTGAGCGCCTCCGCATTGCCGCATGACCACGCGGCGATCATCTGGCGGAGGTTCTTTTCGGTGCCGTTGATTTCATAGAGCGTGTGCGAAAGAAATTCGCCTCCGTCAATTGACGTGAAAAGTTCCGCCTGTTCCTCGACCGTTTCGAGTTCGAGGATGTCGCGCTTACCCTTCTCGTTCATGAAATGCTTCTCCACACCGTACTCCTGCGAAAAGCCGAGTACCTGCAGCTGAAGCTGCTGCAGTATCAGTGCTGCCATCCAGGGCCGGAGTCTGTAAAATCGCTGTGCCGGAATATTCCATTTTTCCAGATACAGGAGCATACTGTCATAAAGCTGGGTCGAAACCGCCTGCCGCATGGTCGAATCACCGGTAAACACCCCGGCCTGCAGCATCTTCGCTATCTTCTTCGTATTTTCGGGCGATTCGCCGTCAAGTTCAAGCACCAGACTCCCGCTCGAATCAAAAGCCGCTTCAATAACCGGTTTCAACGGATAGAGCTCGGGTTTGAGCACGTGGATCGACCCGAAAAGCCAGCAGGTATGCGGCCCGCCGGTAACTTTCCACAGCAGGGAACGATCGCTGGTTCCGCAGATGGTATCACTCCCGTCCGAAAGCGCGGCAATTTCCTTGCTGCTGGTGGCGAAATCGATGGTATGGCTCTCCACCGGATGCTCGATCGCCGAATACAGTGATGAATCGTTCCATCCATGAACCGAATCCGATTCCGGAGCACTGAGCTGCATCGTCCGCAGCATGGTTTCAAAAACCGGAACATAATCATCATACAGGCTTGCAAGCGTCCAGAACGACAACCGTACCCGAAGCTTCCCGCACGGAAAGATATAATCACTGAACCGGTACTTCATCTGTCCGACATTGTTGTAGTATGACCAGACGATCACCTCCTGGTTGTCGTCCGAGAAGTAGTCCGCCTCTACCGTTGTGACATTCTGTTCGTTATTGAGGTAGAGCGCCTTGAAATAGTCGTTGATGGGTGCGGTATTGGACTCCGCAATGCAGCGTATGCCGCAGCGGCTCGTCTTGTTGAGACCGATGAAAAGCAGTTCCGATGATTTCGTCTGCATCGACCTGAACACCTTGCGCAGTCCCGGAGTCGCCGTCGCCGGGCTGGTACCTATGTTCCAGTCGTCGGGCAGATGAACCCGGAATCCCACATAAGTATTGACATACGCCCTGTCGTCATCGAAATAGCCGGGAATCTGCGCCTTGTAGACGGTGCAGGAGATAAACAGGAATGAAAGAGAAAGACAACATACGGCAGCTCGCATACCATTACTCCATTACGGGGTGAGACGGGTTGTATCTGTCTATTCAAAATAGTACGATGTTCCCGGACCGGCAAGGGTGACGGTGCATCATTGCGCGCCGGTCGGATTAAAGAAACCTTTTTACCTGTTCTCCATTCGAATTGTGATGGTCACCCCCGACCGAAGAACAGCCCTGTTGCAAACCATTCCTTTTTTGACTGTTCCGAAAAAGAATGATACATTTAAAAAGGAGCCGCGTAAATCTACTTCGGTATGATACCGTTTCTTGTCAAAAACCTGTCGCCAAACCAAATTCCCGCCGCGCAACCCGACACGGTTTACACCCTGCCCGACGAGCGGCGGGATTAAGGAGCAGGAAAGATATGGCGGGGCGGACGGCCCAATGTGTAAATTATCCGTTCTATTTGAGCAGAGGTACAATCCGGCTGAAAAAACAGTATGTGGAAACAACCATCCGGCTGTCTGCTCCCGGATTTCCGGTACCTGTACGGCCGCAACCTATGGAGCCAATCATGACCGACCACGACGGACGAAAACGGGTAATCATCGAAGCTGTCGCACCGTCGATCGAACACGGTGCCTATCCCATCAAACGGGTTCCCGGAGAGTCCGTAACGGTTACCGCCGACATTTTCGCGGACGGCCACGACGAGATTTCCGCATCGGTAATGTACCGTTATACATCATCGAGAGACTGGCATGAAGTTCCCATGACCCTTCTTGACAATGATCGCTGGCACGCAACGTTCACCATAACCGAAACAACCGACTGCCACTTTACCGTCTGCGGCAGAGTCGACGCGTTTTCCTCCTGGAAAAAGGGGCTGCTGAAAAAGTACGAAGCCGGACAGGACGTCACTTCCGATCTGCTGGCCGGTGCCGCACTCCTGCGGAAAACCGCCGCATCGGTAAAGAAAGCCACCGCATCGAAACTGCACGGCTACGCCGACATCATCGGCAACACGGGTGCAATTTCCGATGCGGTGGCGACCGCAAGCCAGAGCTCGCTCCTGCAGCTCATGCGCGAAACCGTCGACCGCACGCTCGATACCGTGAGCCCGGTGCAGGAGATCGCCGTCGAGCGAAAGCGTGCTCTTTACAGCAACTGGTATGAACTGTTTCCCCGTTCATGCAGTGCCGATCCCGAAGGCCACGGCACGTTTCAGGAATGCGAAAAACAACTTACGGCAGCAGCCGGGATGGGGTTTCATATTGTCTATTTTCCCCCGATCCACCCTATCGGAAAAAAACACCGTAAAGGAAAGAACAACAGTGTCGTGGCGAAACCCGGCGATCCCGGAAGCCCCTGGGCCATAGGTTCGGACGAAGGCGGGCACAAAGCCGTCAACCCGTCGCTCGGAACACTTGACGATTTCGATCGCCTGGTGAAGCATGCGGCATCACTCGGCCTCGAAATCGCGCTCGATCTCGCGTACCAGTGCTCTCCAGATCATCCGTACATCACCGAACACCCGCAATGGTTCCGCAAGCGCCCCGACGGATCGATCCAGTATGCGGAGAATCCGCCCAAAAAATACGAGGACATCGTACCGTTCGACTTCGAGTGTGATGACTGGAAGAACCTCTGGAATGAGCTTAAAAGCGTCGTTGACTTCTGGATTGAGCACGGCATCACCGTCTTCCGGGTCGACAATCCCCACACCAAGGCATTCTCATTCTGGAGATGGCTTATTGCAGAAATCAAGAAACAACACCCCGAGGTGCTCTTTCTCGCCGAAGCGTTCACCCGTCCCAAAGTGATGCAGTACCTTGCTAAAATCGGGTTCAGCCAGTCGTACACCTACTACACCTGGCGCAACACGAAGTGGGAACTCACTGAATACATCAACGAACTGACGACAACCGGTCTGCGTGAGTACTTCAGACCGAATTTCTGGCCCAATACTCCCGACATCCTGCCGGAATTTCTTCAGTACGGCGGCCGACCCGCATTCGTTCTGCGTCTCATGCTGGCAGGCACCCTCTGTTCGAACTACGGTATCTACGGTCCTGCCTATGAACTCTGCGTCAGAGAGGCACTCCCCGACAGGGAAGAATACATCAACTCCGAAAAGTACGAGATCAAACAATGGGAACGGGACAGTCCCGCGGGCCTCCGCGACCTCATCACCCGGCTCAACCGGATCAGGGAGAACAACGCGGCGCTGCAGACGATGTGGAACACCACCTTCTTTACCACCGACAACGATTCGATCATCGCCTTCGCGAAAGCGACCCCCGACCTCTCGAACGTGATTTTCGTCATTGCAAATCTCGATCCGTTCCACACGCAGAGCGGATGGGTGGACGTACCGTATGAAAAATTCGACATTCCCGAACACCAGTCGTATCTGGTTGACGACCTGCTTACCGACGACAAGTACGTCTGGAACGGCAACCGCAATTTCGTACGGTTGACACCCCATATTCTTCCCGTGCACATCTTCAGGGTGCACCGCAAACTGAAGCGCGAAAACGACTTTGACTACTATTACTGACGGGAGATCCGATGAAAACCGTTAAACAGATCCTGCCGGAAGATCCGCAGTGGTACAAGGATGCGGTCATCTATGAAGTGCATGTCCGGGCATTCCGCGACGGTAATGCCGACGGAATCGGGGATTTTACCGGGTTGACCGAAAAGCTCGACTACCTCAGGGATCTCGGCATCACCGCAATATGGCTCCTGCCGTTTTTTCCCTCTCCGCTGCGCGACGACGGTTACGACATCGCCGATTACTACAGCATCCATCCCGACTACGGTACCCTCAGAACGTTCAAGAAATTTCTTGCCGAAGCGCACGCCCGCGGCATCCGGGTGATCGGCGAGCTGGTCATAAATCACACGTCAACCGACCACGCCTGGTTTCAGGCGGCACGCAGGGCGAAAGAGGGCAGTACCGAACGGAATTTTTACGTATGGAGCAAGACCTGGAACAAATACCGCGATGCCCGCATCATTTTCAAGGACTTCGAAGTGTCGAACTGGACTTACGATCCGGTAGCCGACAGCTACTACTGGCACCGGTTCTACTCACACCAGCCCGATCTTAATTTCGAGAATCCAGCCGTACAACAAAAGGTAATCGAAATCCTGGATTACTGGTTCTCGATGGGTATCGACGGGCTGCGTCTCGACGCCATTCCCTATCTTTTCGAAAAAGAGGGAACGATGTGCGAAAACCTCCCTGAAACCCATGAGTTCCTGAAAAAACTGCGCCGGTACGCCGATGAACACTTTCCGGGGCGGATATTTCTTGCCGAAGCGAATCAGTGGCCCGAAGATGCGGTGGCCTATTTCGGCAACGGCACCGAGTGTCAGATGGCATTCCACTTTCCTCTCATGCCGCGTCTTTTCATGTCGGTGTGGATGGAAGACAGTTTTCCCATCATCGATATCCTGAAATCGACACCACCGATTCCGCAGGAGTGCCAGTGGGCGATGTTTCTGCGTAACCATGACGAGCTCACCCTCGAGATGGTTACCGACGAGGAACGCGACTACATGTACCGCGTATACGCCCGCGATCCGCGCATGAAGATCAACCTCGGCATCCGCCGGCGGCTTGCGCCCCTTCTTGCAAACAACCAACGTAAAATCGAGATGATAAACATCCTGCTCTTTTCGTTTCCGGGAACCCCCGTACTTTACTACGGCGACGAGATCGGCATGGGCGACAATCATTTTCTCGGCGACCGCAACGGCGTACGTACTCCCATGCAGTGGAATTCGGGAAAGAACGCCGGATTTTCAGATGCGAATCCGCAGATGCTCTACCTTCCCACCATCATCGATCCGCAGTATCATTATCACATGGTCAATGTCGAGCAGCAGCTCGAAAATGCCTCGTCGCTGCTCAGCTGGATGAAGCGGGTCATCGCGATGCGCAACCGGTACAAGGTATTCGGCCGGGGTGATCTGCATTTCGTCAATGCCGACAATCCGAAAATCCTCTCGTTCATCCGCACCTGGGAAAACGAGCAGCTTCTGGTGGTGGTCAACATCTCCCGCTACATGCAGGTGGTCACCCTCGACCTTTCCGCCAGTGCCGGTGCCGTTCCCGAGGAACTGTTCAGCCGCAACCGCCTGCCGCGTATCGGTGAACAGCCGTATACCCTTACCATGGGACCGTACGACCATTTCTGGCTCATGCTGCACCGGCCCGAATCGGAGGTACCGTCCGACGCCTCCGCCGACATGATACGCATCAGGGTAGAGGGCGACTGCTGGTACAGTTTCCTGAAAACGGCATCGCGCAAGGTGTTCGAACAGTCGGTACTCCCCGACTATATCGCCAAGATGCGCTGGTTCGGCGAAAAAGCCCGCACCATCCGTACCATCACCATCTCCGATGAAATCACCATGGATCCCGCCTGTGAATCACTCCTGCTTCTCGTTACCGTCACCTTTACCGAAGGCAGTGCCGCACGGTATCTCATGCCCCTCACGTTCGAACCGTTTCATTCGGACAGGGATATCGAACAGAGCAGAAAGGCGGCCCTCTGCATCATCACCACGGGAAAAGCCGAAGGATACATTACCGATGCGGGCGGGTCGGCGACATTCAGAACAGCGTTGCTGCGCGGCATTACCGGGAAAAAACAGCTCAAGGGCCGGCATGGTGTCCTTCACGGCGTCACCGGCAGAACGTTCAGGGCGGTGGCGGGAGCCGCACCGCTGCAGCTCGTATCGCGCGTGCTCTCCGCGGAACAGAGCAACTCGTCGCTGCTCTACGGAGACCGGCTGTTCTGCAAACTCTACCGCAAACTCGACGACGGCATCAACCCCGAAATCGAGATGCTGCGGGCGATCACCGAAAAAACATCTTTTGTCAACACCCCCCGGTTCGCCGCGATGCTTGAATACCGTGAACCGTCAGGATCAACCGCGACGCTTGCGCTGCTGCAGAGTTACGTAGGGTGTGTGACCGACGGCTGGAAATATGTCGTCGCTGCCGCGGGACGGTGTTTCAGAAAAATCATCGCCCGACGGCAGACGACGGACGACGGTTCCGGTGAATCATCGGTAAACGCACGCTTCAGGGCCTATTCGGGAGAGCTGTTCTTCGACATGATCGCCCTGCTCGGTACGCGTACCGCGCAGATGCACCAGGCCCTCTCTTCGATCGACGACGATCCGCTGTTCACCCCCGAGCCGTTCTCCCCCCTGTACCAGCGATCGCTCTACCAGGCAATACGCAGCATGATCACCCGGCATCTTCAGCTGCTCCGTAAACAGGTCCGCTTCCTCGATGACACCACCGCTGCGGATGCCCGTGCAGTCATCGCCGCCGAGGACCGGCTGCTCATGCATGCACACGCGATGCTCGGACAACCGTTCGATTCACAGAAGATCCGCATTCACGGTGACTATCACCTCGGCCAGGTACTCTTTACCGGCAAGGATTTCACCATCATCGATTTCGAAGGGGAGCCGGCGCGCCCGATCGGAGAACGCAAATTGAAGTACTCCTGTTTCCGCGACATCGCCGGCATGGTCCGCTCATTTCACTACGCCGCGCACGCAGCCGTGTACCTTGACAGAGGATTCACCGCTGCGGAACGCGCTGCAGCCGAGCCGTGGATCGAACGGTGGTATGATTATGCCGTGGCAACCTATCTCAACAGTTATTTCACTGCCGCGGCGGAAGCACGGTTCATACCCGTTTCCGCGGAAAAACGCACCCTGATGCTCGGCGTCTATCTTCTCGAAAAGGCGATGTACGAACTGGGGTATGAACTCAACAGCAGACCCGACTGGGTCATCATTCCGCTCAAGGGGATACGGGGAATTATTTCTTCGATAGACCGGCAGGATGAAACCGCGGGATGAATGATGTAACACCGATGCCGATTGCGACCCCGGTTCCGAAGGGATGGCTACAACGGTTTCAATTGTGAAACAGCTAATAATTCCGCATGATCCGCAGCAGGGTATTCTGTTCATCGTCCGAAGTAATCACATTGACCGGAAAATTGAAGAACAGGTCTTTTCCGGAATCAACTGCCACGACCCGTACGGTAATGGTTGCTGCCGTCATCTTCTTTTTTTCACGAAGAAGGTCCGCGACTCTTTTCGACTGATCGGTCGAATTGAACGGATCGGGAAGATTGAAGGCGAAAAAGCCGGTTATTTTCTTCCGCGGCGGTATCTCACCATACGGGAACTGCTTCACCTTGAGATACCGCTTGAAATATTTGTCGATTTTCTCGATGCAGGTGTACCGGAACTCCGTACCCGAGCAGCGTTTTCTGGCCTCATCATACCGCATGGTGACATACTCATGATAATTGAGTACAGCCGGAAGTATCACCTCCGACCCCTTGATATTCAGCGTAATATCGACCGGATAGACGGCGACTGGTTCGCGGCTGCCGTTGACCACCCGTATTCTGTTTCTGAGCAGGCTGTTCGATGAAATATCGATCATCACCTTGATACGGCCTTTCTTGAGTGATTTCGTCGCTCCGGGCTCGATGACCGCAACGAAATACCGCGGGGCACAGGTAACCGTCACCATAAGCGACAGCACGGTGAAAACCAGTAGAAATCGTATAGTGCAACAATGTACTCTCTTCATCACTACTCCTTGTTCCGGTGTTCATCGGGAATATACCAGTATGACCCGGGTGCATCAACCCGTAATTCCCCTGACGGTGTCATATTGCACATTATCTTCATCCGGGTGGGGCGTTTTGACGCATTTTTCCACGAGCCGAAGAACGTACGCCGGCACGAAGCCCTGCATAGCCACGGCTGCGGCACGTCAGACCGAAATGTACATTCAATGGGGTCTCCGGCGGGACGCGGATGTATTTTAGTTCAAGTACCATACCTACCGAAAGGACTGACCTATGCCTCGTATACTCCCCGGAAAACCCTATCCGCGCGGCCCAGGGCATGACGGTAACGGTACCAATTTTTCCCTCTTCTCCGAAAACGCAACCGCGGTCGAACTATTGCTTTTTGATAATTTCGACGCTGACAGGCCGTCACAGGTGATCGCACTCCCGGAGCGCACCGCCTCCACCTGGCACGGGTATCTTCCGGGTGTGGGCCCCGGACAGCACTACGCCTATCGCGTACACGGACCGTACCAGCCGACGCACGGACACCGGTTCAATTCTGCAAAGACCCTCATCGACCCGTATGCCAAGGCACTCTCCGGAGACCTGCGATGGGACGATGCGCTCTTCGGCTACACCATCGGCCACGACGACGCCGACCTGACAATTGACACCAGAGATTCGTCCCCCTTCGTTCCGAAATCGGTCGTCATCGACCAGGAGTTCGACTGGAAAGGAGACAGCCATGTCAAGGTGCCATGGAGCGAAACGGTCATCTATGAAACACACCTCAAGGCGCTCACCATGAACCACCCCGACATTCCACCGGAAATCAGGGGTACTTATGCGGGACTCTGCAGCGAACCGGTCATCAGACACCTTACGGAACTCGGGATCACCGCTATCGAGCTGCTGCCCGTGCAGCAGCATGTCGATGACCGCCACCTGCTCGAACAGGGACTATCCAATTACTGGGGATACAATACCATCGGTTTTTTCGCCCCGGACTTCAGGTATGCCGCCGACCGTACACCGGGAGGTCAGGTACAGGAGTTCAAGACAATGGTCAGGACATTCCATAAAGCCGGCATCGAAGTCATCATGGATGTCGTCTACAACCACACCGCCGAAGGAAGTCATCTCGGCCCCACCGTCTGTTTCCGGGGTATCGACAATGCCTCCTACTATTTCCTGAGTGCGAAAGACCGCCGTTATTACATGGATTTCAGCGGCTGCGGCGGCTGTTTCAACATGAGTCATCCGCGGGTGCTCCAGTTCATCATGGACAGCCTGCGCTACTGGGTGCTTGACATGCACGTCGACGGATTCCGCTTCGATCTGGCGGCAACCCTTTTCAGGGGATTTTACGCATCGGACCGGCTCTCCACCTTCTTCGACGTCATCAGTCAGGACCCGGTACTTTCGCAGGTAAAGCTTATCGCCGAACCGTGGGACCTCGGACCGGGCGGCTACCAGGTGGGCAATTTTCCCGAACTCTGGTCGGAATGGAACGGACGCTACCGCGACACGATCCGTAAATTCTGGAAGGGAGACGAGGGGCAGCTCTCGCAGCTCGGCTATCGTCTCACCGGGTCGAGCGATCTGTATAAAAGAAGAAACCGCAACCCGCACGCCAGCATCAACTTCCTTACCTGCCACGACGGTTTCACGCTCAGGGACCTGGTATCCTATAACGAAAAACATAATGATGATAACGGCGAGGAAAACCGCGACGGCGCCAATGATAACGACTCGTGGAACTGCGGTGCCGAAGGAGAAACCGACGACACCGATATTTCCGCACTGCGACTGCGGCAGATGAAGAACCTGCTCGCCACCCTGTTCCTTTCGCAGGGTACGCCGATGCTTTTCGGAGGAGACGAGCTCGGAAAGACGAAAAGCGGCAACAACAACACCTATTGTCAGGACAACGATCTCTCCTGGATACAATGGAACAAAGAGGACCCGTACCATTCGACCTTGCTGCCTTTCACGCGGTTTCTGATTGACCTTCGGAAAAAGCATCCGGTTTTCAGACGCAAGAGTTTTTTTCAGGGCAGAAAGCTCTCCGGGCGCGGTGTCAAGGATATCCACTGGTTCGGACCCGACGGCAAGGAAATGCGGGTGAAGGAGTGGAATGTATCATTTGCAAAATCTCTCGGCATGCTGCTCTCGGGAGATGCGATACCCGACCTCGACCTGCAGGGACGGACGATCACCGACGACACGTTTCTGCTGCTCTTCAATGCCCACTGGGAAGCGGTACCGTTCAGGCTTCCGCGGGCTCCGCATGACGAATGGAGCCTGCTGTTCGATACCAATCTTGACTCGTGCCCCTACCCCCGCAACGACTCGTTCCGGTTTACCGGCTATACGCTTGCGGCACGGTCGTTCGGGCTGTTCGTTTCCGGACGAAAGGAGAAATGATGCTGTCGACGGGAGCACACCCGCACGGCGCCACCTGCACCTTCACCGTCTGGGCCCCGACGCGCGCATCAGTTGACGTGCACATTCTTTCAGGGTTTGAACGGACAATCCCGATGATCCGGGACGATCGCGGGTACTGGCGGGCGACCGTCGAAAATGCACCGCACGGTACGCTCTACCGGTACCGGCTCGACGGGAACGTCGAACGTGCCGATCCCGTTTCATACTGCCAGCCGCAGGGAGTCCACGGACCGTCGATGGTCTTCGACCATCGGCTGCACCCCGCGGTAACAACCGCACCGGCAGGGGTGACTATTGACAAATACGTAATCTACGAGTTGCATGCCGGCGCCTTCACCGCAGAGGGGACCTTCGACGCTGCGGCACGACTCGTTCCGCAGCTGCAGTCGCTCGGCATCACCGCCGTGGAGATCATGCCGGTCGCCCACTTTCCCGGAAAACGCAACTGGGGGTATGACGGCGTCTATCCCTATGCGGTGCACACAGCGTACGGCGGCATAAGCGGCCTCGGCCGGTTTATTGACACATGCCATAACGCCGGCATCGCCGTCATTCTCGATGTCGTCTACAACCATCTGGGTCCCGAAGGCAATTATCTGCGGGATTTCGGTCCCTATTTCACCGACCGCTACCGTACCCCCTGGGGCGAAAGCATCAATTACGACGGTGAGTACAGCGACGATGTCGCGGCATTCTTTATTGCAAACGCCTGTTACTGGCTGCGCTCGTTCACCGTCGACGCACTGCGGCTCGACGCGGTGCATGCGATATGCGATTTCGGAGCACGTCCCTTTCTGCAGCGCCTTTCCGAAACGGTTGAGCGGGAGTTCGGAACCGTACCGGCGCCACGATACCTGTTCGCCGAAAGCGATCTCAACGACCGCCGCGTCATTCTTGACAGACAGCATACCGGACTCGGTATGGACGCACAGTGGAGCGACGATTTCCACCATGCGCTTCACAGTCTGCTGACCGGTGAGCGGCGGGGCTACTACACGGATTTCGGCGACATTGACCATCTTGCGGCTGCCCTGCAGCGTTCTTTCGTCTATGACGGCCGCTATTCCGCCTTCCGCAGCCGCTCGCACGGCAATGATGTGAGCACAGTTGACACCGGCAGATTCGTCGTCTGCTCCCAGAACCACGACCAGATCGGCAACCGGATGCGCGGAGAACGGCTCATCACCCTTACCGATTTTCCGCGGGCACAGTGCGCCGCGGCTGCGGTGATGCTTTCTCCGTACATTCCGCTGCTGTTCATGGGAGAAGAACATGCGGAAACCGCACCATTTCTCTATTTCGCCGACCACGGCGACGACTCGCTCATCGATGCGGTCCGCGAAGGCCGCAAACGGGAGTTCGCCGGATTCTTTGACGGAGAAGAACCACCCGACCCGTTCGACATCGCGACATTCAGGGCTTCGTCAGTCGACTGGAGCAGACGCGACACGCTTGAAGGCGCAACCATGCTCCGCCTGTACGGCGACTGCCTGCGGCTGCGTCGCGACAGCGGCATCATCGGCACGGGTCCGCGCGACCGCATCGCCGTTCATCACCGCCCCGACACCCGCACGCTTGTCATTGAATACCGTCTTACCCGGACCGCATGTTGCTGCATGTTCAATTTCGACGAGTTCGACGGTGACATACTGTTACCGCTTGCAACATCATGGCGCAGGGTCCTCGACAGCACCGATTACCTGTTGCCCCCCGGGGTATCCCGGCTTCCTGACGCGCTCGATCGCGAAACAACCACGCTCACCCTCAGGCCGTATTCATTCGCCGTTTACGCCGAAACGACAACCGATACATCATCCTGAACAACCGGAAACCGATATCATGAAAAAAAGCATACCCACTTCAACCTACCGCCTTCAGTTCACCCCTGCATTCAGATTTACCGATGCCGAAAGTATCCTGCCCTATCTCCGGGAACTTGGCATCTCCCACATTTACGCCTCTCCCGTCACCAGGGCACGCAAAGGCAGCATGCACGGCTATGACGTATGCGATCCCCGGGAGGTCAATCCCGACCTCGGAACACCGGACGAGTTCACGGCACTGCTCGAAGCCGCCGCACGGCACGGCATCGGATGGATACAGGACATCGTCCCGAACCATATGGCATTTTCACATGAGAATCCGTTCCTTCTCGAAGTGCTCGAACAGGGGAACCATTCGCGGTACGGCAGTTTTTTCGACATCACCTGGGATCATCACCATCCGAGCCTGCAGGGAAAGCTCCTCGCCCCGTTTCTGGGAAAGCCGTACGGACAGTGCGTGGTTGACGGAGACCTGAGGATTGTTTTCGAAAACGGCGGATTCTGGGTTGCCTATTATGACAAGCGGTATCCGCTCGCACCCGAAACGTACCGGATGCTTTTCAACCTTGAAACGGTTCCCGCCAATCCGGGCGACCTGCCCGACCGCGCATCGCTTGTTCACTTCGACACCCTGCTCGATGCGCTTGCAGCCGCTGCCGAGCAGAAACACTGCTCCCTTATAGCAGACCGCAAGCAGATCCTTTTCAGCCATATCACGGCGAACGGACCGCTCGCCGCATTCGTCACCGAGCGGCTCACCCACTTCGCCACGGGAACCCCCGAAGGAAATGTCAATTTCGACGGTCTCATGTCGCACCAGCACTTCAGGCTCGCTTTCTGGAAAATCGCCGCCGAAGAGCTCAACTACCGCCGTTTCTTCACGGTAAGCGACCTGATCTGCGTACGGGTCGAATACCCCGAGGTCTTCGACATTACGCACGGGTTCATGCTCAACCTCGTGTCGCGCGGACTCGTCACCGGGCTGCGTATCGACCACATCGACGGGCTTTTCAACCCCGCGGCCTACCTGGAACGGCTTCGCCGCAAAGCGCCCGATGCATACATCACGGTCGAAAAAATACTTGACATCAATGAAAAGCTGCCCGCCGACTGGCCCGTCGACGGTACCACCGGGTACGACTTCCTTAACTACTGCAATTACGTGTTCTGCGACAACCGCACCGAGCTGCGCTATACCCGCAATTACGAGCGTTTCAGCGGACAGACCGCCTCACCCGCCGCCCTGCAGCTGGAAAAGAAACGTCTTATTATAGGTAAACACATGGCCGGTGACATCGATTCGCTTGCACGCCTTATTCTTGCTATCGCCAGTACCGACCTGATGGGCCGCGACATCACGCTCTACGCCCTGCGCAGGGCGGTCGTCGAAATCCTCACCCATTTTCCGGTCTACCGCACCTACATCACCGAGCGTTCGTTTACCGATTACGACGGCTGGTGCATAAAAACCGCACTCGCACTCTCGCGACGGACGCTTCCCGCACTCGCCGTCGAATTCGATTTCATCGAACGGTTTCTCATGATGAAAGGCGATACGATCCTGCAGAACAACTTTGATGAGGCATGGAAACACGGAGTCATGCGGTTTCAGCAGTTTACCGGCCCCCTGATGGCCAAAGGATTCGAAGACACGTTTTTTTACGTTTACAATCGCCATATAGCCCTCAACGAGGTGGGAGGATGGCCGACCCATTTCGGCATACCGCTCAGACAGTTCTTCGCCTTCATCGCAGACCGCAAGACATCACATCCCTTCAGCATGAATGCCACCGCGACCCACGATACCAAACGCGGAGAGGATACCCGTGCCCGTCTGCAGGTGCTGTCGGAAATTCCGTTCGAGTGGGCCAGGGTCGTCATCTCGTGGCGAAAGCTCACCACGGTGCATCTGACGGCTGCCGGTGCGTACACCTGGCCCGACCGTAACGACGAATACCTGCTGTACCAGACGCTTGCCGGAACGCTCCCGTCCGACGGTTCCATCGACGGGGAATATATACGGCGTATCAGGAAATACATGGTAAAGGCCGTACGCGAAGCCAAGGTCCATACGGCCTGGATCAAACCCGACGATGCGTATGAAAACGCCGTCATCCATTTCGTCGAACAGTGCCTGCAGCAGGGCGTAACACCGCTCTTCACCGATTCACTTAAATCATTTGTCAAAAAACTCTCATGGCACGGTGCTCTCAACTCGATCATCCAGCTCGTTCTTAAATGTCTGCTTCCCGGCATACCCGATATCTATCAGGGAACCGAATTCCGGGATTTCAGCCTCGTCGATCCCGATAACCGCAGGAGTGTCGATTTCAGCGCACGGCAGAAGTCGCTCTCCGCCCTTCCCGATCTTTCAGCATCGGACTGGACTCTTGACAGTGAAGTACTCAAGCAATGTTGTCTCGGCAGGCTCCTGCACGAGCGAAAAAACACCCCCGACCTTTTCAACAGGGGAACCTGTGCACCGCTCGGCATAAAGGGGCTTCACGGACGTGAACTGATCACCTTTTCGCGCATCCATCGCGATATGGCCATTTTTGCCGTTCTGCCGCGGTTCACCACGCATCTGGTGAAACCACGCCAGCTGCCGGTCGGGCGACTCGTGTGGGATGATACCCGCGTCACCCTTCCCGCGGCATTGAAATCCCGCTCATTCGTAAATATTTTTACGGGTGAACGGTTTGACGGCAGGCGTGAACTGCATGTCGGAGATCTGCTGACGACGTTCCCGGCGGGTGTTTTCCGGGCGGTGTGACGCAGGTGTTGACTACTGCACCATCAGCCGGAGCTTCGCCCGACGCGGCAGCACCGAAAATTCCGGAAGTTCCAGATCGACGAATACCAGGCCCGTGGTCCGGCCAGTTTTTTTATACACATCAGCAAGCTGCCTTAGTATAACCGACTTGCCAACCCGTCGCTGCCCGGTAATAACCTTTATCAGGCCCTTGCCCATAAACGGGTTGAATCGTTCAAGATACCGAGGCCGGAGTATATTTTTTTGTTAGTCATAACTAATTATTCAACAACTTTTAGCTCGCACGTTAATTATAACTAACATATTTCACAATGTGCTCTATTTCAAGAGCATTTCAACCTGAAGACAACAGCCAGAATCCAGAAAACACCATGAAAAACGCTACAGAGTAACGAATTCCTATCACTTAGGAAGTACGGAGCGCTCATCTACTCAGAATAATCCAGATCACCGTAGTTGGGCGTGAGTGATATGCGTAAGATATCGCCACTTGCGATAATTTCAGCCATCAAGCAAATCCCTTTGAACCTCCCGGTAAGCGACCATTTCGTATATGCCCTATACCATTTGGGGTTTGGGATGTACACCATGCACTTCCACTACGAGATTTCAACGTAAGCACAGCATCAACATCAAGTATAATCGATTGATTTATAAGTTACAAAACCACCTTACACTCATTGCATGCGTCATGGCACAGGCATTGCCTTACCGTAATACCTGAATACGGTGCAATTTTAAATTTCGGCCATTTCGTGAAAATGTCATGTCAAAAAAGCCAAACGATCAATCAGGCAACAAATTAACATATGGCCATGGGCATTTTGCACCGGCAGAACTACAATCGGGTCAGGATGAGACTATATGACGGTCGCGACTTCGTTACGAAGAGAAATGAACGAGACTGAACACACGGTTATTTGTGAGGTGAAACGTTTAATCGTTGCCGGTTTATCTGCAATGAAGCTGTCACAACACAGCGTCATCTTTGCAACAAGCTCATTATTGATGATTGCCCTGGTGGATTATCTCACTGGCAATGAATTGCAGTTTTTTGTTTTCTATTTTATACCGCTGTTCGTGATCAGTTCAAATAAAAGCAGGTTCTACGGATATTTACTTGCCATCATCAAAGCGCTCTGCCGGCTTGAGGTCGATGTAATTTCAGGACATTCCTCCGCTTGTCAATCACTTCCTCGCACGCCGCGGCGGCAGGAAGACATCCGCCCCGGATGCTCTCAAGCAGCTCTCAATATATCGGTGGCCGGGAAATGTTCGTGAACTGGAAGCAATTGTGGAGCGTCTCATCATTCTCTGCCCGCATGACCGGATAACCGTAAGCGATCTGCCCGCCGAAATACAGGACGGTTCAGGAGCGTCCCCCCGCAATCCCGTAATCCCGCAGGATGGTATCGTTTTCGAGCAGTGGGAACAGTCGCTGCTCGAACAGGCGCTCCGAAAAAACAACGGTGTGCTCGCCGATGCAGCCAAACTGCTCGGCATGACCTACCGGACATTCCAGTACCGGGCCGAAAAATTCGGTCTTACCCGCGAGACCGATGATACCGCTACCCCAAATGGTCAACGCTCCTGACGTTTTGGGGTACTGCCGAACGCCGGAAGTACCCGCTCCGTAGATCAGGTACTACGTTACATACTGCGAGAGGGCATCGTCATTCCTCCCTTTTTTTGCAAATTCTCCGTTTTCAACCCCCCGGTACCATGTAAATCGGGAGTACGGTATCTGCAGTAGCCGATGCGCCGGAATTGGCACTTCAGTTGCAATAACCGGCATGCATGAGTATACCGATACAACGAATACATCCAGCAGTAATGCGCACACGAACACTCGGAAGCAGGGAATGCATCAGGGCCATCTGTCTGCTCCTCGCGCTTGTGCTCACTTCTGTCGTGCAGTCACCTAATGAACCGCAGACACTTCGCGGGGTCATCCACCAGATCGACCTTGTCGACAATTCGCTGTCGGTAAAGGAGAACGGTTCGGTCATCGTGGTGACCGTCGATTCGGCAACCGTGTTTACGGGCAAGGAATCACTCGCGGATTTTTTCGCAGGAAACACGGTAATCACGATTTTACCGACAGCTGAAAACGAGACACCTGCACGTGCAGATGCGACCAATCCCGTCAGATAAGTATCAGCAGATATCCGGTACCGCTGTTTTTTCGTTGCAACGCTCTGCGGATATTATTTTTCCTTCATGACCTTGTCGAGAACCTCCATTCCACGCCAGGCTTACCGTTTTCCGGTCTTCATCGGAGCGACCCTGCTGACTGTCCTGCTGAATGTTGACACCAGCAGTCAAGAGATCACCCACTTCATCACCCCGCACCGCACCGACGACCGGCTCGTCCCGGGACAGCCGGCGCACTTCATCGCACTTCACCGCGACGTCGAACAACGCGGTCTTCTGTTTCTGTTCCTTCCCGGAACCGGCAATACTCCCGAAGCATACCGCAGTATAACCCGGCTTGCCGCGCTCAACGGCTACCACGCGATAGCTCTCTCCTATCCCAATGCGGTATCGGTCAATTTCACCTGCACCGGCGAACCGAGTCTCACCTGTCATGAATCGATGCGTACCGAAATCATCTGGGGACGCGACCTCTCCGATAAGGTGACAGTCGATTCACTCAACTGCATCGCCGGCCGCCTTTCGGCGCTGTTGCGCTACCTCGCCCGCGATTTTCCGCAGGACGGCTGGGGTGCGTACCTCGGAAAGAACGGTCTGCCGGTCTGGAACCGGATCGTCGTCGCCGGCCATTCACAGGGAGGAGGCCACGCCGCATTCATCGCGAAGAAAAAACTGGCGGCCGGCGTCATCATGTTTTCGAGTGTCGATTACTGCACCGCCATCGACCGTCCCGCACCGTGGCTCTCCGCAAAGGGAGTAACCCCCGCTTCGCGCTATGCCGCATTCGGACACGAACGTGACCAGTCGTTTCCGCTCTACCTCCAGCAGCGGGCATGGAAAGCGCTCAGATTGACAACCGTTCATCCGAGCGTGGGTACCGATACCGCGGTCTACCCGTACCACAGCGCGCAGGCACTTGTATCGAATATTCCCCCGGCATCGCGGTCACCCGCATCGGAAACACCGTTTCACAATGCGGTCATCGTGGATTATGACACTCCCCGTGCAGCTGATGGAAACCCGATCCTGAAAAATGTCTGGCGCTACCTGCTGCTCCGGGCAAAATCTTTCGGCAAACAGCATTCTTGACATCAACCGTAAAGGATATCTCCATGAAAAAGATCTTACTCATTATCGGCGGGACAATTGTCGTCTTCATATCCGGATTCATCATCGGCCGGAGGACATTCATGAAAGGCAACATCGCATCAGTCATCATCAGGAACCAGTCGGCACATACCATAATGACTGCCACGATCAATCATGAAACGGGGAGCGTCATTGCCGCCAACATTAAAAAAGGCCGCTCCGAACACGTCAGATTCCTTACCGGAAGCCCGAACAGCTATTCCATTACCGCCACCTTCGATGATAACAGAACCATATACTCGGATTCTGCCAGGGCGATCGAAAACGGTAACATTATCGTTGAAACCATCCGGGATTCGGTCATCGTCCCTTCATCCGGAAATTGACGTGTGCTCTGAACGGCGCCCCCGGCAACGGTAACAATTCAAGTACGGCGGTTCATCAACGATACAGCTGTACCATCCGAATCGAAATGATATATTTATACAGCATCAGGAATCCGCACCGGACGATCAGTCAACCCCTTCAGATCAAGAGAACCATGCATACACCCTTACGCCGCGGCACCGCTCCAGACATGAAACATACCGTTCGCCTGCTCTGCAGCCTTTTCGTTGCATGCGTAGTCGCGCCTTTTCTGCAGCCGACGTATTGTCTGCCGGGGACCGACCCGAAGCCGTCCCCCGAAAACGATACGCTGCGGCAACATGAACTCGAAACGGAAATACTTCTGCTCCGCAGAAAGGAGCTTGATACCGAAGCCCGCATCGAGCGTCTCAAAATCGATATTCAGGCACTCGAAAAACGGTGGCAGAACGCGCGGGAGAGCGATACCGAAAGTCGCCTTCTGTTCGACAGCAGTTCAACCTCGCAGCTGAAGACGAAAGTACTCTGGGAACAGCTGACCTCATGGCGAACCGATCTCGAAAACACCCAGCTGTTGCTTGACACCTACCGCAGACAGGGTGCCCTGCTCAGGTCGATGGCCCGGACGTTCAGTGCTCCGGCGGACATGTTCGACATCTGGCATCGGGTCATCGACTCGGCCGGAGCGCTCAGAACCTCGCTCGATGCCGAACGGCAGTGGCGTGCCGAGCGGCTCGCCGAATCACGGTTCGAAGCTGCCGCCCTCGACCGTATGCTCGATTCCGCGACGCTTCCGGCCGACGACCGCAGAATGCTGCGTAAACGGAAGACGTTCATCGCAAACACGATCGCCTCCGACAGCCTCGTCAGCTCCTTCATCACCTCTCTTGACACATCACTCACGCGCTCGACCGGCGAAGCGTACGCGGCGCTTGAAAGAATCACTCCCCGGCAGAAACAGGAGCTGCTTTACCGCCGCATCAGAGGCGTCTGGAACTTCGCCATCTACAGCGTTGGCGACAAACCGCTCACCATCGGTAAAATCATCACGGCGCTGCTCATCATCATCATCGGGCTGAAAATCGCCGAATCGGTCAGCCGTCTCATCGCTTCCGCGATCAAGCACCGTTCGAAGCTTGACGAAGGCGTCGTCGATGCGGGACAGAAGCTTTTCTTCTACACCTTTACCGCGCTGTTCACCCTGTATGCGCTCTACCTCGCACAGGTACCGCTGACGGCATTCACCGTCATGGGCGGAGCGCTCGCACTGGGACTCGGCTTCGGCAGCCAGAACATCCTCAAGAATTTCATTTCGGGCATCATTCTCCTGCTCGAACGGCCGATGAAGACGCACGACTTTCTCGAAATTGACGGTGCAATAGGTACCGTCGAATCGATCGGACTGCGCAGCACCCGCATCCGCACTCCCGACAATGTGCACATGGTGCTTCCCAATTCGAGCTTTCTCGAAAAGAACGTCATCAACTGGACGCTTGCCGACCGTCTCGTGCGACTCACGGTTCAGGTCGGTGTCCAGTACGGTTCACCCGTGCACGAGGTGAAACGACTTCTCCTCGAAGCTGCAGCCATCGTGCCCGATGTGCTGAAACAACCTGTGCCCGAGGTATTGTTCGCAGACTTCGGTGACAACGCCCTTGCCTTCGAACTTTACTTCTGGATACGGATAAAGAACATCATCGACCGGCGGAGGGTGCTCAGCGCCCTGCGCTTCGCGATCAATGATTCGTTTACTTCCGCAGGCATCGTCATCGCCTTTCCGCAGCGGGATGTTCATTTCGACCGCGATGCTCCGCTGCAGGTACAGGTGCTGCCGGCGGAGGCCGGCACGCTGAATGCAACGGTCCGGCCCCGTCGAAACGAAAAAAGGTCTGAAAAATGAAGCCGCACCAGGTGTACGACAGACTCGGACAGCTCGACGATTCTCATCCGGTAATCGCCAGTTTTCTGGCGGGAATCGGAGTGCTTGCCATCGATTTCATTACCGGAAAGCACATCGAATTTCCCATATTGTACGCCATACCGGTCGGTATGGCGGCATGGAAGAAGAAAGGAACAGCCCTGGTCATGCTGTCGGTCATCCTTCCTTTAGTCCGGGTTCTGTTTCATTTTCCATGGAAAGAAACGTATGCTCTCACCCTCACCCTGCTCAATTCACCGGTAACGATGCTCTCCCTGCTGTTTTACGGCTACCTCATCAGGCGAACCTCGATACAGACTGAAAAACTCGAGAGCAAACTCAAGATCCTCGAAGGCATTCTGCCGATCTGTGCATCATGCAAGCGTATCAGAAATGCGAAGGGTGAATATGAACAGGTCGAACAGTATATTACCGATCGGTCGGAGGCGCAGTTCTCCCACACGATCTGTCCGGCGTGTGCGCAAAGACTGTATCCGGATTTCTATCCGAAGAAGCAGTGACAGAAGTCCGGGATAACCATAAAAAAGTATCAGATTGAGTGTGAAGGAAGGTATACCTCGAACATCGTACCGATGCCGGTTTCCGAACGAACCAGCAGAAACCCGTCGTGTTTACTGACAATAGAAGAAACGATCGCAAGACCGCGTCCCGTACCGTTCGGTAGTTCAAAAATATGCCTGCCGATATCCCGTTTCATCCCGCAGACTCTTTTTCAGACCCTCGAAAAACCGCAGTGCGTTCCTTCCGATCGAACGGTTGTCATAGCCACCCTCCTGCACGACGAGAGTTTTATATCCCGATCCGCCGATGAGTCGCCCGTTGTTCT
>Ga0316575_10000041_pt1 | contig 31783 bp, 34 predicted proteins | sample J5NA_FD_203072 | JGI IMG/M metagenome (GOLD analysis project Ga0316575, IMG submission 203072) | Rhizosphere microbial communities from salt marsh grasses in Alabama, United States - J5-7_050615r2r3 | ecosystem: Host-associated > Plants > Roots > Rhizosphere | place: USA: Alabama | collected...
CTAATTATTGTAGCTGTTTAGGGCTGCTATTGAGAGTGGTGAACACTGACAAGCCATTAATAAATAAAAGATTAAATTGTTCCTGGGCCAGCCTGCGAACCAGGGGGTAGGGTGTTTGAATCGCTCTGGGCGTTTTAAGGTGAAAATTGGCGTCCGTCTGCTTAGGTGATTCGCAGAAGTCACGGGTCTGAATACAAAAGTTAAGTCGCTGTTAGACTACCCCGAAGGTAGAATTTGCTCTAAAAAGCCTAGTGATGGATTCAACCGTCAGTCCGAGCAAATTGTGTATGATTCTCCCGGTCGCATTGAAATTCGATGAACTAGACACTGCACCGCCCACATAGACAATCTTTATCATTTTTTTGACAAGGAGAATTCGCAATGACAATCAGCGTAATAGGTGCAGGCGTCGGACGTACCGGTACATACTCCCTGAAGCTCGCCATCAATCAGCTTGGCTTCGGCCCATGCCACCACATGGAGGAAGTTCTTTTCAATATGCCAGTACAAGTGCCTTTGTGGTCGGCGGCTGTGTCGGGACGCCCGGATTGGCAAAAAGTCTATAGTGGGTACAAAAGCGCGGTCGATTGGCCGACTGCCGGTTTCTACCGCGAGTTGCATGCGGCTTACCCAACAGCCAAGTTCGTCTTGACCCATCGTAGTCCTGAAAGCTGGGCAGACAGTTTTGGTGAAACCATCTATAAGCTATTGGCGGGCAAAGATCAGTTACCACCCGAAATGAAGGATTGGTTGGCAATGGGGGAAGGAGTTATTGCCAAGACAGGTTTTCCTGCAGGACTCAATCGCGACGGCCTCATCAAGGCTTTTAAAACTCATAATGACGCAGTACAAAACGCGATTCCTGCAAAGCAGCTTCTCGTCTACGAGGTGAAGGATGGATGGGGGCCACTGTGTGAATTTCTTGGCAAGCCAGTTCCCTCCGATCCATTTCCGCGCACTAATGGACGTTCAGAGTTCTGGGATCGTATCTCCGGGAAGCACTGACGCTCTAACATTGAGGGCATCCGTTAATGCATACTTGTGGTATCTCAAAAGGCGGCTAACTCGTGCAGCGAGCGGGATATTCCCTCATCTGATTTCGCCAGGAACCTGCCGATCCCTCGCGCTGAGTGCTGACGGCAACGTGCAAGTCAAATTGCCGACAATTTGCCAAGCGAGTTCCATGTCCGTTATGGTTCGAAAGCGGACGGTTCGGGTATTGAAATTGCCGTTCCCTTGTGCCCAGATTTATCGCTTGGGGCGCAACAATATATAAAAGGAGTCAGGCTAAAAGTCTGGCTCCTTTTTCTTTTTCGATCTGGACTTTTGGGGGCGTACTCAACACCATTACAGAGTCATCAACTGCGATATACCGCTATTTTCTGCACGTCACAATCAGGATTTGTGCTCATAGAGATGAACATCGCGTTGCGGGAACGGGATGCTAATGCCTTCCGCGTCGAACCGCTTTTTGATGCGCTCATTGAGATCGAAATAAACCGGCCAGTAATCGGTCGTCTTGACCCAAGGGCGTACGACAAAGTTAACGCTACTGTCGGCCAGTTCTATGACGCCGATCGTCGGAGCCGGCTCCTTGAGGATGCGCTCGTCCTCATCAAGCAGTGTCGTCAGCACCCTGCGGGTCTTATCCAGGTCGGCGTCGTAGCTTACGCCCACCACAAGATCGATGCGCCGTTCGGTTCTCGCGGAATAGTTGGTAATGGTGCCACTCATGATATGAGAATTAGGAACGATGACAGTTTTGTTGTCGGGAGTCTTCAGGACCGTGGTAAAAATCTGCACCTCTTCAGCGGTTCCAGCGACACCACCGCCTTCGATAAAATCACCAACTTTGTACGGCCTGAAGAGGATGATCAGAACACCGGCGGCGAGATTGGCCAGCGAGCCTTGCAGCGCCAGACCTACCGCCAGTCCGGCGGCGCCAATCACGGCGATGAAAGAGGTGGTCTGCACGCCGAGTTGATTGATGGCGGCGAGTATGACGAAGGTCAGTAAGGAGACGTAAATCAGACTGCCGATAAACCTCGCCAACATCGCATCGACCTTGGCCTTTTCCATTGCCCGGCGCGTCAGTCTTGCTAGCCCCTTTGCGATCCATCTGCCGAGGAGCAGAATAATGATGGCGACGGCGAGTTTCATGCCGAAGTTTGCAATGATGTCCTGACCTTTCACCAACAGATTATTAGTATCCATTTACAGTCTCCTTAGGCATGGTAATTGGAAGTTTATAAGCCGTCGCATTGCAAATAGCGCACCTTCAACCGCCTCATCTGGAATTACATAGATGGTGTCGCGGTTTCATATCAAGATACTATCCAGGCAAGCCCCAAGGCGCGCCGCGAACAAGTCGATCATACACCCGCCATGAACTCCAGTCAGGGAATCCGAGCCGGGATTTATTGGGCAGGGAGCAAAACTGAATGACTGCAGGCTAATGGTTGCCTTATTCTTTTAAGGGAAGGAAGCATTTTTTATTTCAAGCGAAAATATAAATCTGGGTACTCCAAAGCGGAAGTCAGTGAGCCGTGGGAATCTCCAAAATTCCGCCAGTCAAATCTGCACCTCAAAGAGGTCTGCCAAATGCAATGAGCTGTCTGAAATTAGGCCGCGAAAGTCCCTAATTAAGCTTTCCGAGCCACAGCGTCAGGTCGTGCAATGTTTCGCGCAGTGCCGTGAATCGCTGTGTTCCCAGATGGGCAGCCCACTCCTTCTCGATCTCGGCCAGGCAATTGCGAATCTGCGCAATCAGCAGCCAGCCCCTGTCAGTCACATGCACCAACCGCGCTGCCGCACTTGAACTGTCTTGCCGCAGTATGTAGCCACGGTTTTCCAGGCCTGCCAGCACATAGTTCATGGCCTGGCGGGTCATGTTGCACTGCCGGGCAAGATCTATCGGACGTCGCCCTTCTGGTCCCGGATACAGAAACACGGCCAGTTCGGTCTGTGTAATATCAAACCCATTCGTGTTGATCGTGTCGAGTATACGTGCCACGACCACTTCATGAGGCAGGCGCAGAAGTGCTCCGATCAGGGGGGTGACAGCCTGTTGCCGCGTCGTTTTGGAATTGTTTGATTTCGTTGTTGACATAGAAGTAAAGATTCTTTACGCTAGCGTACAGTTTTTTTACATACAGGGAGTTTGCCATGAATGAAGCTATTGCACCAGTAGCGCAGGATGTCATCCGCGTTGGCCAACTGGAAATACGGTACCTGAATGAAGCTGGCAATGGCTGCCAGATGGGCTGCTTCGAAATGCGCGTGCCACCGGGCTCCAATGTACCTCCGCCACATAGCCATACCGCCAATGAAGAAATCGTATATGTGCTGGAAGGTACGTTGCGCTATTCCGTGGGCAGTGAGACACGTGACCTTCAACCGGGCGATTCCATGGCCACGCCTTGTGGCGTTGTACATGGCTTTAGCAATCCGGGCGATGTTGTGGTGAGGGCACTTGTGATCAATTCACCGGATATCGGTGCGCAGTACTTCCGCGAAGTGGGAGTGATTGTCAATGCGGGTGGCCCACCTGACAAGGCAAAACTCATGGCAACGATGCAGAAATTTGGACTGGTGCCAAGTGCGCCTTCGATAACGAAATAGTACCGCTTGAATGCATCGGCCTTATCGCTGGATCCGCAAAGCGAAAATACGATAACTTCTGCCTGAAAGCAGGGCATCAGGCGAGTTAAACTACCTTAGAACGGGAAAACCGAGGCGCCCAGAAATGACTTTTGCGATACGAGAGGTTCGGTGTTATCCAACCATACGATGGCTGCATGTTGCGGCCCGGCAGCGATTACAGGATATACATACTGTGAAACGGTCGCCTCATTTGGCGGGCCGCTGACCGTAATTGCCATATTTGCGCCGCTAAGCAGTGTCCCTGAAGTTGATACGCGGGCAGCCTGTATTCCCGGCGATCCAGTGCTGGTATAGCCCAGGTAAGACCATGCAGCCAGGTATTCGGCACCGGTAAACGCCACAGATGGTGAATATCGCTGCTGGGTTCCGCCACTACTGATTGGAAAGCCGCCCGTCCCGGCATTGCCGTCAAGCAGGGTACCTGCTGTGGTTACGCGCATCCCATAGATATCCGGATAAGGCACTCCTATCGGTACGACCTGATTGCGCAAGTCAAGCCAGACGACCAGATAGTTCGTTCCATCAAAAGCCACGCTGGGGCTGGATTGGCCGTTTGCTGCGGTCGAGATTGCAAAAGTAGCATCAACCAGGGTCCCGGAGTCGCTGACGAGTACGCCATAGATGTGCCCAACCGTTGCCCCGCTTGAAGGTAGTTGTTCCCATACAACTAAGAAGTTGGAGCCGTCGAACGCGACCGAAGGATGCAGGTGTGTGCTGATATCGGTAGCAATTGGAAACGATGCGGAAACCGTTCCATCCGGTTTGACCAGAACCCCTTGCAACTCGTGCTGGCTGGTCGCATTGTTGTAAACGGAATAAGCCAGCAGACCATTGGTCTTGCCAAATCCAAAACCTTTCGAGGTGATTGATGTGTAACCCGGGCTCAACGTGACAAGCGTGATCGGGCTTGCGTCTAGCACCGTACCTGTTGGCGTTACGCGTTGAGCAAGACAGGACGACGCATCATCATAAATTATCCAGTAGTTTGAGCCATCGAAACCGGCAACCGGAAAAGAACCGCTGGCCAGGGCGGCATTGAGAGGCGTACGCGTACCCTGTGTATCGAATATCACACCTTTCATGGCAGTCGCATTTGCGCTTACGGTCAGATATTTCTGTCCGTCCGTTGCCAGTGCAGGAGGGCCCGGGTTGTAGTAGTTTGAATCGCCTGTTGCAAGGTTGCTTGCTACGGTGAAAGGCAGTCCGAATCCGTGCGCCACCCCGTTGCTGGTGTATCCGCGCGCTTCCATTGTTTCGGCGGTCGTAACCGTTTGAACTGTTGTGCTCTCGGTGGTTTTTAACACACCGATCCGGGGCGCTGACCAGCGTGTCGTAGACGATGAGAACGGTATGCTGATCTGAGATTTGGAAAGCACGACCGTTCCGGTCAGTGACTCACGGCTTTTTACGGTGCGGGGAAACGAGCCGATGCCTGCCGTGAGCGGCTCAAATCCCAATACCGTGCTGTTCACCGTGACATTCGTGGTTTCATTGATACCGTCGCCGTCCAGGTCCGCGCCAAAATTGAGTCCGTTCTTGTCGAAATGCGCAACCACACCTGTTGTGACGGGGAACAGGCCGACGATATATGGAACGATCCCTGCCGTAATCGTATCCGTTACATCATTGGTGCCAAGAAACGCGACACCACCGAGGTTCTTGAAATAATATCCCTCACCCGGAACTCCGAGTCCATATGGATTCGATTCCAGAAAGACGCTTGCAGTCTGCCCGCCAACGACCTTGGTTCCCGTGACGGTGATCGAGTCCATATAGCTGGGCGGGGCTCCGCCAAGTGGATTGTTCACCGTGGCAAAATAATTCCAGGATGTGCCAGAGGTAACGGGAAAGAAGTTCTCAACATCGCCCGGGCCCGTCGCGGGAGGGAGGCTGTTGCCAAATGAGGTGTCGACCGGTGCACTGCCTCCGCCTCCGCCGCATCCGCCAGGCAACAAGGAAATAAGAACGAAAAAGATGGCGAATCCTATCGAGTGACGGAGTTCGCTAAGCCGTTTCATGATCGTCCCCTGTCAGGAATTGCTGAAAATCGTAGCAGCTAACTACCTAACATTTCGATGATAAATATACTCCTTCAAATCAATAATTCAACTAAGTAAATCGCGCATATATTATTTTCCTCAGCACGGAGGTAGAGGATAAATCTGTTTTTAAAACAGCAATCTAAAAGATTTTTGCCGACGCATGTCTGAACTGGAATTGATCGGCAGCGTAAATTGAGGAGTCCGGATGATCCCGTGCGGGATGTGTAGCTAGTGATGTCAGGAAATCAGGAAGAGGATCAGAATACCTTGAGCCCCAGCTGCAGTGAAATTGCCCCATGCAGCCGGTTCTGATAACTCGGTATCAGCAACAGGGTTGCGCCAACATTATTGTAATCGAAGCCGATCGTCGGTATCACGGCAAAAAACCAGCCGCCATTCAGCATATGCGGGTATCCGTCGATCGCCCCCGCGTACGCGCCAAGTCTAACCGGGCCCAGTCCAATGGGCTGCCAATGCCAGACAAGATAGTGCGAGGTATACCAGTCGCTGTTATGAAATGCGCCGACCACGATCGAGCTAACGGTCGAGAAGCGGTATTCCGCACCCAGCCCGAAATTCCGGCTGTTGAAACCTTTGTCGCGCTGGAAATGGTAGGAATAAGCGCCGGCATTCAGCCAAAGTTCGCTGGCCGGTTTTGATTCTATGACCGAAATAATTTTCGCATGCGATGTCAGAGGAATGAAGACCAGGACGATGCCGGCCAGTATTTTTATAATTTTGATGAAACGCATTTCTTGTGTCTGGGATATCTCGGGCATCCATCATAGCCCATGCGGCTTTCAGCATGTAAGGCAATGAGCAACTGGGAGGCTAGTTATCTTCAGTGCAATCCGAACGTGCTTGGAACGACAGGTATATCTGTAGCCTGGCTTAGAGCAGGGCTACAGATACGAGTCAGCAATTACGGACCGGAAATCGCGGCAGGCTGCGGGTTCGTGATTCCTAGGCCTAGGCGCCATTCCGGCGCAGCTGATCTTCAAACTGCTGGTCTGCATACTGGATATGCGCCAGCACCCGGGTAAACGGCCAGTGCTTGAACCAGTCGGTGAACATTTCCTCCCCGAGGTCGGCCAGTTTTTCTTTCAGGTGCAGCGCATCCTCCATCAGCTGTCTGTGCTTGTCCTTGTGAAATTCGACGTCTGTGTATCCGGAATTGACCATCAGTCGCTCTTCGGTCGCAAAGTGAAATCGGGTATATCCGATGACTTCATCAATGATCAGGTAGATCGATTCCCGTGATTCTCTTTTTGCCACAGCATCGTTCAAATTGTTCAGCATTTTTACGAGTTCCTGATGCTGCTGGTCTATTTCTGATACATCGGACATCGCCATTTTCAATCTCCTTCACAAGTGTATAGAGCTAAAAAATCCGGATTGTCGCAATTTCGAAATTATTGCAGCATGAGTCATGCACCGGGTGCTGTGCAACCTTATGACTAGACGGGATTTGCAAGGGTTATATTCCAAAAATATACTCTAACTGGCCGAATTTGACCAAGACAGGGACAGCACATCTGGTCCTTTTCGTTGTAAATAAGTTATACGCTATAATCTTGCCCTGTTTACAATCAATAGATCAGGGTAATAACTTGGCATCGAATAAAGCACGCGCCCACTTCACACTCAGTGGTTATCATTTCAATCCTGATGACATCACGCAACTGCTTGGCATCGAACCTACCTCGGTCGATGCATCCGGCGCGCACAGCCCCCTGGATAAACCCGTGATCAGTTCATGGGAGTTATCAACGGAAACGATGACGGACAATATTGACGTTTATAAAATGACGGAGAACATCATTAAGCAAATAGAACCGGCCAAGGAGAAAATCCTGCAAGTAATTAAAAGCCACAACTTGTCGCCCAGAGTCGGCGTGGTCCTGGTTTTATCTATTGATAAAAATGAATCGGTTCCCGATGTTGGTTTCGGTGCCAGGACGATCCGCTTCCTGGCCGATATTGGCGCTTTTATTAATGTGGATTACCAGCTTTCTGAGCGGATTTAAGCTTTAGTATCACTTTGATATTCAAAATAAAAGCACGCTATCAAAGCGTGCTTATCAGAAAATTAATCAAAATTTTACAGCCGCGCAACCATACAGGCTCGCGCGGCTGATTATTTTTGCTTACTTACTTAGGGCTTCTTGGGGGTAGTGTAAGGCACTTCTTTCTGGTGCGGTTCCCAGGTAGTTTCATAGCCAACAAAAAACTGCCCCGGTACAATTTCCTTCTGACGGGTTGTCACGTGGAATGCGTGGCCATCTGGAACCTTGGGGCGGATAAACTGTTTCTTCTCATCGCTCATAATCATATCTCCTTACTGGTTGAAAACGGGAGGAATTTCGATTTCAACAGGGTTGCCAGCCCCTCCCACTTAACTGACTAAATTATACTCTTTAGCGCGTGTAATGTCCCTTCTTTGGAATTACGTGGCGCACCCCACCCTGGGGATTTTCTACGTCCCCTTTGTAGCGCGGGATGACGTGAATATGGACATGGAATATGCTCTGCCCGGCCGCCGGTCCGACGTTAACGCCGATATTGTAACCATCAGGCTTGAATTCCTCGTCAAGTCGCATGCGCTCCTCGGTGATCAGCCCCATGCAGGCATTGACCTCTTCTGGTGTCAGGTCGAAGAAGCTGGCTACATGGCGTCGCGGGATGACCAGGGTATGGCCCGGGCTCACCGCGTAGGTATCACGCGCACTGTAAGCAAGTTCATGTTCCAGAGAAACGCCACGCGGATCTTTGCAGAACAGGCATGGATTGTTCGGATCCCGCTTTTTTTCAGTTTTTTCTACAGCCGACAAACTTCGACCCTCCTTATCAGCAGCTGGCGCTATTGGCTAGCGCCTGCGATCTTGCTTTATTCATTTGCTCCTCGCAATGCCTTAAACAGAGCGGCTGAAGGGCATGTGAAAAACATTCGATAATTACTTCAAATTCATCGGCTACTTCTTCTGCAAGCCCGGTATCGTTCGTTAATTCTGCCAGTACATTCTGTGCTGTCGTCTTGTTTACCCTGCATAAAACCGCCAGATGAATGGGAAGTTGCTGCTCCATGCTGACCGCTAATGCCTTTTCATATGATCTTATAGCTTCCTCGATGCGCTCGGGGTTTTCTTCTGACTCACCGAGATGATGCAATACAGCAGCACGGTTATTATGTGCAGCGGTTAACTCCAATGCGTAATTATCCGCATCGAGCAGGGCAAGAGCATTTTTATAGGCAACAACGGACTTTTGAAATTGACGATTGCCTTTAAGCAGTTTTCCGTAAGTATGGAAGGTATCTCCAAGCTGATGCATCGTAAACATCCAGTCTTCCGGAGACTCATCTCGCGTCCAAACCAGCAAGGCATTGGTATAAGCATCTACAGCGATCTTGAACGGCTTTGTGGCATCAAGTAGCCGACCAAGCGCCTGGTTGGCCGTGCCCAGGTTATATTGCGTAGCTGCCCATTCCAATGGTGAGTTTTCCTGTCTGAACTCCTCCAGTGCATTGCTGAAACACTGAATGGCACGTTCAAACAATTCAGCATCTCTCCGCTGCTGTCCCAGTGCCGCCAGAATGTTTCCAAGATAATTCTGAGTCTCAGCCCAGGCCAATGGCTCCTGATCGCGGCTTATCTTAGGAGGGGAGTCTGTCAGCGATCCCTCAAGTGCCTCGCGTAAACTCTCAAAAACTTTGGAACTGAAACGGTGCTGCTCATAATTCCCCCGGGTGTAACGAAAATTATCCGCTACAGTAACTCCGGTATCCGGAACAGCCGCCGTGGCTGCCTCTTCACTCAGCATGCCTATGGAATTTGCTATTGCACGCTCCAGTGCCCTGTTCTCCGGGTAAATTATGTAATTAGTCGAGAATTTCATTTTGCCCGGTCGAGTATTTCATTTAAGTCTGGATCGGCACCAACCGCTCCGCCAAGCTCGATTTCTTCATCGGTAGCGTCACGTACAGATAAAACTTCCAGCATGAAGGTGACATCTCTGCCACAAAGCGGGTTATTACCATCGACAGTTAATGTCTTGTCATCGAAACGGGTAACGATAAAGTTTCTGGGCTCACCCTTTTCATTTTCCATGGTGATAGTCATGCCGATTTCCCGATATTCTTCCGGGACATTTTCGATACGATCGGTAAATACCAGCGATTCATCTCGCTCGCCGTATAGCTTTGTAGTGTCTACCGGGACTTCGATGATATCGCCGACCTTTTTACCATACAGTTCCTTTGTCACTTCTTCAGACATGACATCATTCACGCCATGAACATAGCCCAGCGGATAATCTACAGTAACCAGTATGTCACCGGTTTTCTTGTCGATGACCTTGTAACTCAGTTCAACGAATTTTTCGTCTTCAATTGTATCTGACATATCTAATTATATTTTTATAAACTCTATCTCAAAATAAGGTGGCGCCAAAAATTTTCACCTTGTCTCTTTCATAACCCAGCACCAGCCTTCCCAGCCATTCACCTTTATTTTTTTTGTTTATCACTTTATATAAAACAGTGACATATTCTCCACGGCGTATCATGCCAAGATACGAATAATCGTCTGACAGGTTTTTCGCAAGGTCGCTTCTCGCAAACTGTTTGCCCATTTCAACTTCATTGGCACCCGCAATAAAAGAGCTCGAAAAATTACGCGTGAATGCACCGTAATTTCCTTCATTAGAGTACTTGATCAGATCAGCCCACATCGGGTTGGCCAACTCCAAAATCTCTTCATCTGTTTTTTCAAGAATGTTCATAAGATATCCCGCATACACAGTGTTTAATTATTTTAGCTATAGCGATGCCACACTGCTAGTTGAATAGACAAAAAAGAGGGCCAACAAGAAATGTTGCTGGCCCTCTTTTAATACAATTACAAGCTATCACGGCAAACCACTTGCACAGGCCAGATACACCAACTGGCAAATCAAGCCTGTATTTGCTTAGTGCTGACCTTGAGCTTTCAGTTCAGCCAGTGCCTTGTCCTCGACTTCACCTACCAGGTGGTACAGCGGTGCTTTTTCCATCGTGTATTCACCCGTCTTGGGATCGCGACGAGAAACGGTCAGTACGTGCCAGTTCTTGTCATCCAGCTTCATTACATCACCACGGTAGTAGTAACCCGGCCAACGTGTCTCCTTACGGAACAGCGTATGCTGGAATACACTCTCGGAAGTGAGGAAACGATGCTTCAGCTCCCATGCACGCAACAGCTCATGTATATCTGAAGCAGCGACATTTTCCAAATCCTGCCCCAGGATGAACATTTTCTTGAGGCCGATGTTCAGGAGCTTGTCGTTGGTCATGTAGTTCACACCAAAACCACCACAGTACTCATCCATCAGCTTCTGCAAACGATCAAGTCCCTGTCTTGGATTGATGAAGTTAGGATTGACGGAACCGGCAACCACTTCGTTACTATAAACCTGATATGTTTCCATGGGCTTGTAGATCTGTTCCCTGCGGCGATTGATCTGATCGTCAGATACACGGATGCCCTCTGCTTTGCCATCATCGATATATTTACATGCAGCTTTGGCAGCCAGACGGCCTTCAGTGAAAGAACCCGACGAGAATGCGTGAGGTGTACCGCCTACCGCATCACCGGCTCCGAACAGACCTTCAATGGTCGTCATGCGGTTATAGCCCCAGAAGTATTCTGGCGGAGATACATCTTCCGGACCCGAACACCAGGCGCCGCAACCGGTAGCATGTGAACCCATAACATAAGGCTCGGAAGTGGTCAGCTCAGGGTTTTCGTACTTGGGATCAACGTCTGTGGCTGCCCAGAGTACCGCCTGGCCAACGGTCATACCCAGGAAGTTGTGCCAACCGATCTCTTCAAGATGAGGGTCCTGGAAGGCTTCCATGGTGACCATGTGTATTGGACCACGACCGGCATTAACCTCGTTGATAATTGCGTGGTTACGCAGGCAGGTCGGAATGGGACGATGAGTTCTGTGGGAAACTTCCGGGTCCAGGTATTCTTTGCCGACCATTTGCTGAAGTGCCGGGAACCACTTGGACTCATACTCTTCACCGTAGGCATTCTGGGTATAGGTCTTGAGATGCAGGAAGTAGGCACCTACCGGACCGTAACCATCCTTGAATCGGGCCAGTACGATACGGTTTTCCATTTGTGTCATCTTTGCGCCGGCTTCGATCATCAGGCCATATGCAGAACCCGAAGACCACGGAGCGTACCAGACACGGCCCGCACCTTCGCCAATAGAACGCGGCTTGAAGATGTTCGAGGCACCACCGGCACCACAGATAACGGCCTTGGACTTGAACACGTGGTAATTACCCGTGCGGACATTAAAGCCCACGGCACCGGCAACACGGTTTTCCTTGGATTCATCCATCAATAGGTGGGTCACACAGATGCGGTTGAAAACCTTGTCCGCTGACTTCTTGGCTGCTTCAGCAACGATAGGCTTGTAAGATTCACCATGTATCATGATCTGCCAACGCCCTTCACGCAGAAACGAACCCTTCTTCTCGTTGCGCATGATGGGAAGACCCCACTCTTCAAAGTTGTGCACGGTGGAGTCTACGTGGCGTGCCATGTCAAACAGCAAGTCTTCACGAACCATACCCATCAGGTCGATACGTGCATAGCGCACATGATCTTCGGGATTGTTCTCGCCAAAGCGTGTACCCATGTAACAGTTGATCGCATACAGGCCCTGGGCTACCGCACCAGAACGCATGATGTTTGCCTTTTCGGCGATGACGATCTTCTTGTTCTGACCCCAATATCTGGCTTCAAATGCCGCGCCCGTACCACCCAGGCCCGCACCTACAACCAGGATATCGATATTGTCTTCAATAATAGTATCGTAGCCCATTAGTATTGCACCCCTTCTTTAATTTCCAAGCCATTGGATTCCAGTGTATGTATCCCACCATCATCCATACGGATGTATTTAGGCTCGTTAAACAACAATTGGCTGTCTCGCATCTCCTTGCTAGGAGCAGGCTGTTCAGCCAGCTTGGGAATATGCTTGCCCCAGGGCTTGGTCGTGATTGGCGCCAGCAGCTCCATGTCTTTCTTGCCGTTACGGAACTTGATGCGCCATGCAATGGTGCCTTTTTCCTCGTCACGGAGCACTCGAACACTGTGACCAAGTGGTGCAAAGTCGGCATAACCGCGTACATCAATCGCCTGGTGCGGACATGCTTTTACGCAGGAATAGCATTCCCAGCACATGTTGGGTTCAATGTTGTAGGCGCGTCGCAGTTTTTTATCGATGTGCATGATGTCGGATGGGCAGATGTCTACGCATTCTCCACAACCATCACAACGCGTCATATATACAAAAGTCGGCATAATATATTCCTCTATTTCTTATAGATAATTAGTCAAGTCGGTGTTAGTAGTGGTTTGGTCTTTCAGCCTTGATGCAAAGCCCCATGTTTGGCGGGTTTTTGCCCATGTACATAGGGATATCCGGAAACTTTCGCTGTACTTCGGGATCCGTCAAATCATAGTCAGGAGGCAAATTCTCCCGGGAACCATCGGCCCTGGTAATTTTTTTCTGGTAGGCCGCAGCAGGCTTGAAGAACATGTGAGCAAACTTGGACCAATAAACGCCGCCAAAGAGAACTGTGCTTGACAGGACGAACAAGGCAAAGAATATGGTTAATCCACCGCCGGTAAATGACCAGATCAATGCGAAAGTCGAGGTAGCAAGAAGCGAGAGAATAAACAAATCCGCACGCTCGAACCGAAACCATGGAAGGCCTTCCGCAGACACATCAACGCGGATAGCAAACCAGAACCAGTATCCGCCAACGGCAAGCATCAGCGCGCCGATGTGCCATAGCTGCGGCAGCAAGGCAGGTGTGGGCGTTGCCGGCGTGGGATAGCCAAAAATCATAATTGCGGTAGTCACTATGAAAATAATGGTTCCGTACATGGTCAACAGATGGGAAAGCCTGCGCCTTGGATTGCTGAATTCGCCAGAAGTTAATACTTCCTTTGCCAGCACTGAAGCGGCAATCGCTGCTTTTTCTCCACCACCCACTGACCGTTTTGCGCTCTTCTTCGCTTTTTTCGCATTTTCGAAAAAGTACTGCGCGCTTTTCTTATGCATCATGTCAAGTATTGTCCCGCCCATGACCAGCAGGACCATCAAGACGATATACCCCTGCATGTAGGCGGTTGGAATTGATGCCGAAAGTTCGGCAAAGGGGTTGCTCGTGAACATTAGGTTCTCCTTATAAATTTTAAACGAAAAATTATCATTCAATAAGTTGGCAGTAGAGTATAGAAAAAGTTACCCCCAAAATTTCTTAACCCTACGAACTGCCATCATTACTTTACTTAATCAGCCCGAACAATAATTGGCAAAAATGGGGGCAAATCAAATTAAGAACCCCCCTCTCCCCAGCACTCCCCCATCAAAGGGGAGGAGGGGTGTTTTCTAGCGTGCGGAGTGACCGCTGAGCTTTACTTCTACTTTTTCACTTTCTTCGATACCTGCGTAATAGGCGCGCAATATTTCAAGTACTTCGGGCCGGCTGAATTCGGCAGGTACATCGGCACCTTCCGATAACCATTTGCGCAGCTTGGTACCTGAAACCAGAAGACGATCCTTTTCATCATGAGGGCAGGTGCGCGCCGAAGCCATGCCGCCGCACTCGTAGCACCAGAAAGTCCAGTCGATCTTGAGCGGCTGGGTTTCCATCGAGCCTTTCGGAATCTCGTCGAAGATGTGATGCGCATCGAACGGGCCGTAATAGCTGCCGACGCCGGCATGGTCGCGTCCGACGATCAGATGCGAGCAACCGTAGTTCTGGCGGAACACTGCATGCAGCAGCGCTTCGCGCGGTCCGGCATAGCGCATGTCCAGGGGGTAGCCTGCCTGTACGATGGTGTTCTTGACGAAGTATTTGTCGACCAGCGTGCCGATGGCTTCGGTACGCACGTCGGCGGGAATGTCGCCCGGCTTGAGATTGCCTAGCAGCGAGTGGATCAATACGCCATCGCAGATCTCGATCGCGATTTTCGCGAGGTATTCGTGCGAGCGGTGCATCGGGTTGCGTGTCTGGAACGCAGCAATCTTGCTCCAGCCCATTTCTTCGAACATGTCGCGCGTCTGTTGCGGGGTCATGAACAGTTCGCCGTACTTCTGATCAAATCCGCCCAGGGACAATACCTTGACCGGACCGGCAAGGTTGACATCGCCCTGAGCCATGACCATTTTCACGCCGGGATGTTCGATGTCGACCGTGTTGAACACGGTTGCGCATTCGTGCGCCTTGTCGATAGTGTATTTTTCGGTGATGCGCATCGTCGCCAGAATGCTGTCGTCTTCCGGATCGATCAGAGCGACTTCGCTGCCGGTCTCGATGTCGTTTGCTGTGAGGAAGTCGGTGGAGAGGGTGATCGGGATAGGCCAGAATATGCCGTTGGCCATTTTCATCCCGGCGCATACGCCCTGCCAGTCGGGGAAGGACATGAAGCCTTCCAGCGGGGTGAAGCCGCCGATGCCCATCATCACCAAGTCACCCTTTTCGCGGGAGCTGATTTTGATGCGCCGCATTGTGCGCGCTCGCTCCAACTCGTTCGCAAGCGCTTGCCCTTTGAGCAACAAGGGTTCAAGGCTGCCTCCACCGTGCGGTCTTACCAGTGCCATTATTGCTTCTCCCTAGAGGTTGTATTTCATCCGGATCAACTGTAGGGCTATCCTAGAACTTTAAGGGCCTGACTACGATACCCCTAATGGGTTATACGGCAATAGCTCATCACGGCTATGGTTGGAGTTGTGTGCAATTACGGATACTATCGCACCTGCACTGAATGCGCATATTCCTACTTTAATAGTCGGAATTCAACACTCAATAATCGATGGAATTTAATGAATAGCCATAACTTTGGAGACTCGCAGAGCACGATTGCTCCGCTTCACGACCCGCTGGCATCGCCGGCACCTGGCGCAAAGAATGAAGTTCGTAACACCACCTGCTACATGTGCGCCTGCCGTTGCGGGATACGCGTGCACCTGCGCGATGGCGAGGTACGTTATATAGACGGCAACCCGAATCATCCGCTGAACAACGGTGTGATCTGTGCCAAGGGCAGTTCCGGCATCATGAAGCAGTATTCTCCCGCGCGACTGACCAAACCGTTGCGCCGCAAACCCGGGACAGATCGCGGTGCGGGAGAATTCGAGGAAGTCAGCTGGGAAGAGACTTTTTCCATTCTTGAAGAACGGCTGGGAAATATACGCGCCACCGATCCGAAGAAATTCGCGCTGTTCACCGGCCGCGACCAGATGCAGGCGCTGACCGGCCTGTTCGCACGCCAGTTCGGTACGCCCAACTATGCTGCGCACGGCGGTTTCTGTTCGGTGAACATGGCTGCCGGAATGATCTATACCATCGGCGGTTCGTTCTGGGAATTCGGCGGTCCGGACCTGGACCGCGCCAAGCTGTTCGTGATGATCGGGACGGCCGAGGATCACCATTCCAACCCGATGAAGATCGCGATCTCGAAATTCAAGCGTGAGGGCGGTCGATTCATTTCCATCAATCCGATCCGCACCGGTTATTCGGCGATCGCGGACGAATGGGTCGGAATACGTCCCGGCACCGACGGTGCGCTGTTGCTCGCGCTGATCCACGAGATCATCGCTCTGGGCCTGTATGACCGCGAATTCCTGGTGCGTTATACCAATTCCGGACAACTGGTGAATCTGGACGACGAGCATGACGAGTTCGGCATGTTCGTGCGCACCGAAGTCCCGGAAGAAGAGGGCTGCTATGACCCGCAGAACAAACTATGGTGGGATCGCAAAACCAACAAGCCGGTGATCACGCACTCCGAAGGTGCCGACCCATACCTGTTCGGCGAATTCAGGCTGCCCGACGGCGTGGCGGTCAAACCAGCGTTCCAGTTGCTGCAGGAACGGGTAAAGGAATACACGCCGGAGTGGGCGAGCGGTGTTACCGGTATACCGGTCGAAACCATCCGCCGCCTGGCCTACGAAATGGGCATCACGGCGCGCGACCAGAAGATCGAATTGCCGATTGCGTGGACCGACTCCTGGGGCAAGGAACACGACAGTGTCACCGGAAATCCGGTGGCATTCCATGCGATGCGCGGACTGGCGGCGCATTCCAACGGTTTTCAGACAATACGATCGCTGGCGATTCTGATGTCACTGCTGGGCACCATCGACAGACCTGGCGGCTTCCGCCACAAGACTCCATTCCCCCGTCCCATCCCGCCATGTGCACGCACACCCAATACGCCGCTGGCGGTCAAGCCTAACACGCCGCTCGATGGTATGCCGCTGGGTTGGCCCTCGGACCCGGACGACCTGTTCGTCGATCCGGACGGAAGCCCGGTGCGCATCGACAAGGCATTCTCGTGGGAATATCCGCTGTCGGTGCACGGCATGATGCATAACGTCATCACCAATGCCTGGCGCGGCGACCCGTACAAGATCGACACGCTGCTGATCTTCATGGCCAACATGGGCTGGAACTCGACGATGAACACCGCCGAGGTCAGGAAGATGCTCAACGACAAGGAGCAGAACGGCGAATACAAGATTCCGTTCATCGTGGTGTGCGATGCTTTCCATTCCGAGACGACCGCCTATGCCGATCTGATCCTGCCGGACACAACCTATTTGGAACGCCATGATGTGATGTCGATGCTGGACAGACCGATCTCGGAGTTTGATGGCCCGGTGGATTCGGTGCGCATTCCGGTGTTGCCGCCGACGGGCGAATGCAAGCCTTTCCAGGAAGTGTTGATCGAGCTGGGTTCGCGTTTGAAGCTGCCGGCTTTCACCACCAAAGAAGGCAAGCGAAAATATCGTGACTATCCCGATTTCATCGTGAACTGGGAGAGCGAACCCGGTTCCGGAATCGGATTCCTTGCCGGCTGGCGCGGCAAGGGTGGCGAGAAATCACTGGTCGGTGAACCCAATCCGAAGCAGTGGGAAATGTACGAAAAAAACGACTGCGTGTTCCACTACAAACTGCCCCCTTCATATCAGTACATGCGCAACTGGAACAAGGGATATCTGGAATGGTCGCAGCGCAACCGCATCACCCGCTATGGCGAGCCCATCCTGATCCACATGTATTCTGAAGTGCTGCAGAAATTCCGGCTCGCTGCGCAGGGTCGCGGTATCACCCGCAAGCCGCCGGCACACCTTGCCAAGCGCATTGAAAACTATTTCGATCCGCTGCCGATTTTCTATGAGCCGCTGGAAACCCAGTCCAGCGACAATATCAAGTATCCGCTTGCTGCAGTGACCCAGCGGCCGATGGCCATGTACCATTCCTGGGATTCGCAGAATGCATGGCTGCGCCAGATACACACGCACAATTACCTGTACGTGAATCCGCTTGCCGCTCAGGAAGCCGGCATTACCGACGGCGGCTGGATGTGGGTGGAATCGCAATGGGGCAAGGTGCGCTGCATGGCGCGCTATTCCGAGGCTGTGGAGCCGGGAACGGTATGGACCTGGAACGCGATCGGCAAGGCCGCGGGTGCGTGGGGCCTGTCTCCGGAAGCGAACGAGGCACAAAAAGGTTTTCTGCTGAACCACCTGATATCGGAGGAGTTGCCGGCCAATCCGGACGGTTCGCGTTATTCCAATTCCGACCCGATCACCGGACAGGCTGCCTGGTATGACGTAAGGGTGCGCATCTATCCGGCCGAAGCCGGCGAGCCGGAGCAGACCTCGCCGCAGTTCGAGCCGATGAAGGCCGTGCCGGGCATGGGAAAAAGTCCCAAATGGTTCGCCTATTTTGGCGGCGCCAGGAAAGGGGGCAGCAAATGACCCAACTCGCGCTGGTAATCGACCTCAACGTGTGCGTGGGCTGTCATGCCTGCGTGACCAGTTGCAAGGAATGGAACACTTCCGGTTCGGCCGGACCGCTGTGCGACGAGAATCCGTATGGTGCGGATCCGACCGGCACGTTCTTCAATCGCGTTCAGACTTTCGAAGTAGGGCAATATCCCAATACCGAAACGGTGCATTTTCCGAAATCCTGCCTGCATTGCGAGGATCCTCCCTGCGTGCCGGTTTGCCCGACCGGCGCATCGTACAAGCGCAAGGAAGACGGCATTGTTCTGGTGGACTATGACAAATGCATAGGCTGCAAGTACTGCTCATGGGCCTGCCCATACGGCGCGCGCGAGCTGGATGAAAAGCAGCAGGTGATGAAGAAATGCACGCTGTGCGTGGACCGCATCTACGACACCACATTGCCGGAACGGGACCGCAAGCCTTCATGTGTTCTGGCCTGCCCGACCAGTGCACGACTTTTCGGGGATGTGCATGATGAGGAATCGGTGGTGTCGAAGGCGATACGCGAAAGCGCCGGCTATGCGCTGATGCCGGAATGGGGTACCCATCCTGCCAACCATTACCTGCCGCGCCGCAAGACCAGCCTCAAGATACACGTGGATGAACTGGAGCGGGTCGATAATCCGCTCAAGGTCGACGGCAAGCTGCCCAAACCGCAAAAATCCGATCCTACACTGGACGATGTCACGTCCTGGTAATTACCAACGATATACTTATGAAACCTGCATTTTCTGTGATATTTCTCACCACCCTGATCGGCGTCGGCCAGGGGCTGTTCCTGGCGCTGTACACCCAGCAATCCTATGCGCTGTTCGGCCTGCTGCCGCTGCAGGACGACGCGTTCTACGCCTATGGCAGCATGCTCGCGCTGCTGTTCCTGATCGGAGGGCTGGCTTCTTCATTCTTGCATCTCGGCCATCCGGAACGCGCCTGGCGTACGGCAACGCAATGGCGCACCTCATGGCTGTCGCGTGAAGTGATTGCGCTGCCCGCGTTCATGGGAGTGGTGTTTGTATATGGCATGACGAATCTGCTGGACTTCAGGCCGGTGCTGGTCATCCTGCGAGGCGGAATACCTGTCGATCTCAGCATCGTATCGGGCGGATTAGGAACCTTGCTGGCCTTCGTGCTGTTCGTCTGCACCGCGATGATCTATGGCTGCCTGCGTTTCCTGCGCGAATGGCATTCGCCGCTGACGGTTATCAACTTCGTGCTGCTCGGCACCGCTTCGGGATTTGTGCTTGCTGCATTCTACGCGACCTTCTTTGCGACCAATTACTCGCCGACGCAGGCAGGCTTCTTTGCCGACTGGGCTTTCATCATCACCCTGCTCGGACTGTTTGGCCGCAGCGCTTCGCTGTGGCGCAATGCGCGGTTGCGGCCAACTTCGACCGTGCAGACGGCGATCGGCATCAAGCATCCGAACATCGTGCAAAAATCACAGGGTGCAATGGGCGGCTCGTTCAACACGCGCGAGTTTTTCCACGGCAAAAGTCCCGCCTTCCTGCGTGCGATCAAGCCCGCTTTCCTGGTATTGGCCTTTGCGATCCCGCTGTTGCTGCTGTTCGCCGCGCACTCCCACCCTGCTGCCTGGTTGCTCGGCACAGCGTTCGTTCTGCAATATACCGGCCTGCTGGCTGAACGCTGGTACTTTTTCGCCGAGGCGAATCACCCGCAAAACCTCTATTACCAGACCATAGGCTGACATGATCAATCAACGATTCTGGCCGGACAGCTACCGGAACTTCCGCAGCGTTTTCTGGCTGTTGCCCGCTGCACTGCTGCTATTGGCGCTGCCTGCAGAGGCTGCACCCGCGGCGGCCGCCGCGGCCGCTGCTACCACCACGGCATGGTGGGTATGGCCGCTGGCGCTGTTCGTGGTGTGTTTCTTCCTTGGCATGATTGCGGTTCCCGCGGGTGTCGGCGGCGGTGTGCTGTTCGTGCCCATCGTTGGCAGTTTCTTCCCGTTTCATCTCGATTTCGTGCGCGGTGCCGGATTGCTGGTCGCGATGGCCAGCGCGCTGGCTGCCGGTCCTTCACTGCTGAAAAACGGCATGGCAAACCTGCGCCTCGCGATGCCGCTTGCACTAGCCGCGTCGATCAGTTCGATCGCCGGCGCGAAACTGGGCCTGGCCCTGCCGGCCAACATCGTGCAGATCTCGCTGGGCCTGACCGTGCTCGGTATCGCGGCATTGATGATTTCGGCAAAAAAATCCGAATTCCCGCATGTAGCCCAGCCGGACAGGCTGTCCCAGACGCTGGGTATACAAGGTGTGTTCCGCGATGTGATTTCGGGCAAGGACATACCCTGGCACATACACCGCACGCCGATGGGTCTGGTGCTGTTCCTGATCATTGGTTTCCTGGGCGGGCTGTTCGGCGTCGGTGCCGGCTGGGCCAACGTGCCCGGTCTGAACCTGCTGATGGGGGTGCCGCTCAAGGTTGCCGCTGGTACTTCCAGCATGATCCTGTCCATGGCCAGTTCCTCTGCCACCTGGTACTACCTGGACAATGGCGCGATCCTGCCGATTATCGCGGTGCCTTCCGTGGTCGGGATGATGATAGGCGCGCGCATTGGAGCGCACCTGCTGACGGTGCTCAAGGCTTCCGTGATCCGCAATATGGTGATCGCGATCCTGTTGTTTGCCGGCATACGCACCCTGCTCAAGGGGCTGGGCTGGTGGATATGAGGAGGGAATGAGCATGGAAAAACCCGTTCGCCAGATTGCTTCCGAACAACTGTCCTATGCCGAGGTGCTCCACTGGAGCATATTGCTGGGATTCATCGTGCTGGTCGTGACTTTTTTCGCCTACGTGCTGGGCTGGCTGCCTTCGTATGTTCCTCTGGAACGACTGCCTCAATTGTGGGGCCTGTCCGCGACCGAATACCTGAAAGCCACCGGCATCCCGACCGGCTGGAGCTGGCTGTTCATGATGAACAAGGGCGACTTTGCCAGCCAGCTTGGGATCGCGATACTGTCCGGCTGTTCGATCGCCTGCATCATTGCGATCATGCCGGCCTACGCCAAAGCGAAAAACTTCATCTATATCGGGATATGCATACTGGAAATAGCGGTGCTGGTGCTGTCCGCTTCGGGTATCTTCGGGCATTGAGTGAGGTCAACCATGAGTCATCCATTTGAACGCATCCTGCTGGCCACCGAGCATACCGAGTTCGACACGGGGGCAGAGCTTCTCGCTTTTGGCATGGCCAAGCGCTGCGGGCAGCCGCTATCGGCGGTGCTGCCGGTGGTTAGCAATCCTGAATACGAAATCATCGCGCCGCAGCTTGCAGAGCGCGGAGAGCAGGAAGCCGCGGCGAAGATCGAAATGCTGCACAAGGTTGCCGCGACTGAAGGAGTGAAACTCGACATCGTTGCCAGGCGCGGCGAGGAACCCTATCACGAGATCGCCCAGGAAGCGATCGAGCGCAATTCGGACCTGATCATCATCCGCCGCCGCGGCAAGCGCAGCTTTCTGTCCAAGCTGCTGATCGGCGAGATGGTCAGCAAGGTGGCGGGGCATGCACCTTGCGATGTGCTGTTCGTGCCGCGCGCGGCAAGAATGTGGTCGCGCGGGATCGTGGCTGCTGTCGATAATTCGCCGAACGCGCGGAATGTCGCCCATATTGCGGCAAAAATCGCGGCACAATGCGAACTGCCGCTCACGCTGGTCAGCGTCGCCACCCATGATTCAGACAGTATTCGCGCGCAGGCCGAAGCGACCATGTCCGCCGCGCTTGCAATTGCTTCGTCAGCCGGTTCTGATGCCCAAAGCCGCATTCTGGTCGGCAAACCGTTTGAGCAGATTCTTGAAACGGCCAAGGCGCTCGGCACCGACCTGATCGTCGTGGGGCGGCATGGCGAAAGCAATCTGATTCATACCCCGTTCGGCGGCACCACGCAGAAAGTGGTCGGCCACGCCGACATGCCGGTGCTGGTGGTGCGCGGCTGATGCGCTCTGCGGCAAGTCAACGGTAATTCACTGCAATCAATTTGCGTTCGGCAGGGGGTGTTGAGCTTCGGCACATTGCCGTGCCGGGCAGGCTCATTTCAATCAGCTTGCACGCTCAGGGCAGTTTCACCACTGCAGGCGTTCCTGCGCGCAAGGGTTGCTTGCCAGGGAATACCACGTCGACCGGGTATACCGACCCCGTTTTTGTCTGGATCGGTTCCAGACCCAGCGTTTTGATTTTTCCGGCGTAGATCGTTCCGGAAACGGTCACGGATACCGTCTGCCCGGTTTTCAGTTTGTCGATTTGAGGGGAGGGCAGGTCCATGCGAGCAATCATCTCGCCCGACCTCGCCAGCGTCAGCAGCATCCGGGGCTCAAGCCCGGCGGCTACGCTCAGCCCGGGCTCGGCGTCGCGCAGTATCACGACCGCATCGAACGGTGCGCGCAGCAGGGTATCGTCCAGTGCTTTCCGGTCCTGTCGCAAATGCGCCTGCGCTTCGGACAGCATGGACTGACTCTTCACCAGACGCAGCTTCGCCTGATCGAGTTCCGCAGTGGCAACAACCGTTCGTTCATGCAGATCCTGCATACGGACCAGATCGCGCTTTGCTTCCTCTGTTTCGGCCTTGTAGCGGGTGATCGCGGATTCGGTTTCGGCCACGCTGGCCTGGTAGCCGGTGCTGTCCAGAGACAGCAATACCTGGCCTTTCCTGACCTGGTCGCCCACTTCGACATTTACCGCCTTGACCACGCCCGATACAGGCGTCGAAAGCTCCACCCGTTGTGACCACTGCAGGGTTGCCGGCACATCCGCTGCCCACAGCATCTGCGGGAAGAGTGCGGCGGGGATCAGCACTATCCATTTTTTCATTTCAGTTTCTCCCTGGTTGTTGCAACCTCACTCAGCGGCTTGCCCAGCAAGGCTTCCAGGCGCGCGAAGCTCAATGCCAGTTGATATTCGTTGCGGCGGGTGCGCAGTCTGGCATCGGATGTTTCCGCCATGGATGTACCGAGGTTGCTCTTCAGTTCCAGTTCATACAGGCCGCGGCTGCGTTCCAGCTGGAGGTCGCGATACTCGGTGTATTTGCGGGCGGCGTCTCGAGCTGTGCCCTGCAGCCGGGTGATATCCAGGCAGGTCTGCAGCAGCGCCTGGGTCAGATCCATTTTCAGCTTTTCGGTGCCGGCCTGCAGTTTGTTGAAGCGCGCGATCTCGCGCGCTATCCGGGAGTCGGAACGATTGCCCTGGTACAGTGGCCAGGACAGTATCAGTCCTGCACTGTAGTTGTTCCGTGTTGAAGCTGCACGGCTGTAATCGGCCGCTTCGATTTCGGCGTCCAGTGTCGGCCCGGATTCTGCGCGAAGCGAAGCAATGCGCTGTTGTGAAGCAGCCAGCATATCCTGTTGCGCATGCAGCCTGGGGTTGTTGTTCAGCATGACCGGCAGCAGGGTTTCGTAATCGGGGAGGGTGCGCTGGTTACCCGGCAGTTTCGGGTCTTCCAGGTCGCCCGGCAATACCCCGGGGCTGTTCATCGCATTGGCCAGCATTGCGCGCGCGAGACGCTGTCGCTCCGCGCTGGTATTGCGCTTGAGCAGAATGTCCTGGTAGCGCGTTTCAAGATCGGCCAGTTCGACGCTGGATATCTGTCCCTGTGCCAGCCGGTCCTTTCCCTGATCGTAATTCACGTAATAGACCGCCATCAGCTCGTTATCCACGGTGTACTGCATGTCGGCCAGCAGTACATCGAAATAGCGCGCCATGATATCCAGTCGCCGCTGGTCCAGCGTTGAAGTCAGATCGGCCTTGCGTGCCTTGAGCTCGAATGTGGCGGCCAGTTCGGCATCGTCGCTGCGCCCGAAATCGTAGATCGTCTTGCGTGCAGTCAAACGTATGCTGTTGTCGCTGCTGAAGTCCGGCACGCCCGCGGAGGGTCGGCCGCTGCGCAAAATCCCTTCTAGATCGATGCGGGTATCCCGCTGCGAGCCTGCGATATCCCGATCCGCCGCGGCGCTGTCCCGGTCTGCTTCGGCCATCAGCAGATCAGGATGGGCCGAGTTGGCTGCAGCCAGTGCGGCTTTCAGGGTGAGCGTGCCGGCAAGTGCGGGTGCGCAGACTACAGACAGCAAAATCAGGCAGCTGATGCGGCTCAGCAATGGCAGGCCGCAGAGTTTCATTTCGCCAGTTGTCGCTTGTAGGCGCTGAACGACATGGTTTTGCAGGCGCCCTCTGCCACGCATTTGCCGAGCAGCATGAATTCATTCACGTCGAATGCGGTTCCGGGGAAGCGCGTAATCAGGTTGCCGTTCAGGTCGAAAAAATCGAATACCGGTGTCCCATACACGCGGTGCTCAAGGCTGAACGCTTTTTCCGTGGTTTCGGTTCCCTTGAAATCCTCCATCGGGAGGCTGCCGCGGATGTCCACCGTGAAAAGAAGAAAGTGCTTGTGGTAGTAGTCCTGCACTTCGCTCTGGTTGAGGATGGTGTGTTCCATGCGGTAGCAGAACGGGCAATCGGCCTGTTCGAACATGATCATGATGCCGGTTTTGCCTGCCTGCTTGGCATTGGCCAACTCGCTTTTGAAGTCGCCCATTTTCAGATCAAAGAAATACTGCTCGGCATCGCGTGTTTCGGCAAAGCCTGTTCCGGTGCAGATTACGAACAACAAAGTGGCAACAATAATTTTCATGGCCCCATCCTGTCAGATTCACTTGAACCAAACTCGCGCGAGTTTGCCCGGGTTGAATACTGTTTGGACGCGCGGGACAACAGAGGGTTCAAGGCACGACAGCCAGACCGTTGTCCCGGATTCGTTCAGGAATCGACGATCAGGCTTCCCGCATCATGATGCGGTATTGTATTTTCATCGTAATGGCCGAACCGGCGACGATAGATGCAAGCGCGAGGAAGGAGCCAAGCGAAAGCGTCGATACGCCGGTGATGCCCTGGCCTATCGTGCATCCCATTGCGGTAACGCCGCCGAATCCCATCAGTGTGCCGCCGATGATATGGTAAAACATGTCCTGTGCCGATGAAAATGCCTCCCAGCGGAATGATTTGGTGATCAGCGCGTACAGGAACGAACCGATGCCAACGCCGAAAATTGTCGCTACGCCGAAGGTGACGATGTTCGACGCATCGGTCCAGTATGCCCAGTATTCCAGGGTGTAGGCGGTCGGTGCGACAAAGGACATCGATTCTGCAAGGTGGGAATTGGTGCCCAGATAGGTCATTTCCAGCGTGTCGGGGTTTTCGCCGAAGCCGAGATGTCCGGTCAGATACCAGCCGCCGATTATGAGCAGGCCGACCACCAGTCCGGCCAGATTGTTGTCCAGGCTTTTGCGGAAGCTGCTGTCCTTGAATACGAAGATCAGGATCGCCACACCGATCACGACGGCCAATCCCAGCTGCAGGGTTTTGGGTGAGACCCCGACCAGGCCGGAAAGCAGGGAAGACAGCGTTTGACTATGGTCGAACTGCAACGTAACAGCAGGTGCCTGCAATACCTTGACGCGGAATTCGCCAAGTATGCCACGGAGCGTGACCAATGCGGCAAACCCCAGATAGATGAACACGACGACCGATCTGAGGTTGCCTCCGCCGACGCGCACCAGCGTTCTGTTAGCGCAACCGGAAGCGAGCGTCATGCCGACGCCGAAGCACAGTCCGCCGACGATATAGGCGAGCCATGGGAAGCTGCTGCCGGTATAGATGGTCTTGGACAAATCCAGAAAACCATTGTAGGCGAGCAGGTTGGTGCCAATCATTGCCACCGCGATGGCGAGCAGCCAGGCGCGCATGCGGCCCCAGTGTCCCATGTTGACGACGTCAGACACCGCGCCCATGGTGCAGAAATTGGTCTTGTTGGCGATGAAGCCGAATACGATACCCAGACCAAAGCCCCACCAGACGATGGTTTTGATGATAACGGATGCATCCATATTGTTTTACCCCGAAAGAATTGTTGAAAATTTGTCCAGCAATGAATCAGTCCATTGCGTATGCATCCTAGTGCGTAACAGCAGGCAGCTTATGCTATTCCGGCGTTGTTCTCCACGCCGATCAGTTTTGGCAGGTTCAGCTTGCGCGGCGTGATCGTTTTCTTGTCGCGCAGGTAGCCCGATACGACATCCCAGATCGGTTCTCCGGTCGCGCCTTCGCCCACCGGCGCCCAGCCGGCAACCTTGTATTTCTTGTTCGGGTCGAGCGCCTTGCCATTCAGCATCATGTTATTGATGCGCTTGCCGATGGTCTGGCGCAAATCGCAGGTATAGCTGATGCCGCCGACGCGTACCATGTCGCCGCCCTGTTGCATGTAGGGATCGGCGTTGAACAGATTGTCGCAGACATCTTCCATGATGGCCTTGATGGTCGTGCCGGTCATCTCGGTGAGTGTCGTATAGGGATAGGTGATCGCGGTCTGGTCCATCACGTGTTCCATCGTGATCGCTTCGCCGGGCAGCAGCGACGTGCCCCAGCGGAATCCCGGCGAGAACGCTGCATCCGCACCTTTGACTTCCATCAGCGCATCCAGGATCAGCTGGTCGAAAGTGCCATTGAAATTGCCGCGGCGGTATAGCGTGCCTTCCGTGATGGCCAGTTTTTCGGCGAGTTTGGCCTCGTAAGGCGCGCGCACCTTGCTGATCAGCGATGACATTTCAGCATCGGGTTCGATCAGGTTCGCAAATACCGGCAGCAGCTTGTATTTGATGTCCATCACTTTGCCGCCTCTGACATCGAAATCGATCACACCGAGGAACTTGCCGTTGGAACCGGCATTGCTGACCAGGGTTTGTCCGCCGGCATTCTTGACGATGCTCGGCACGGGTACGCCGTCATGAGTGTGGCCGCCCAGGATCGCGTCGATACCGGTGACCCGGGTTGCCATCTTCAGGTCCACGTCCATACCGTTGTGGGACAGCAGCACAACCACCTGCGCACCCTTGGCGCGCGCTTCGTTGACAACCAGTTGCATGTTGTCGTCCTGGATGCCGAAGGTCCAGTCAGGTGTCATGTATCTCGGATTGGCGATCGGCGTGTAGGGGAAAGCCTGGCCGATGATCGCGACAGGAATTCCGTTGATCTGCTTCATCACATAGGACGGGAAAACCGGGTCGCCGAAATCGCTTGTCTTGATGTTTTGCGCGACAAAATCAATCTTGCCCTTGAAATCGTTGTCACGACGTGCTTGACGCGGTCCGCGCCCAGCGTAAATTCCCAGTGACCCGTCATTACATCGACGCCCAGCAGTTTGCCGGCATCCACCATATCCTGTCCCTTGGTCCACAGCGCAGTGGCTGAACCCTGCCAGGTATCCCCTCCGTCGAGCAGCAGGGAACCGGGCCGGCTGGCACGGATTTTCTTGATCAGCGTCGCCAGATGGGCGAAACCGCCTACCTTGCCGTAGGTGCGGGCCGCATTGTCGAAATCGAGGTAGGTGAAAGCATAGGCTTCGGGTGTTCCAGGTTTGATGCCGAAATATTTGAGCAGTTTTTCGCCGACCAGGTGCGGCGGCCTGTTCATGCTATGTCCGAGGCCGATGTTGACGTTCGGTTCGCGAAAGTAGATCGGCAGCAACTGAGCATGGCAATCGGTGATGTGCAGCAGGGAAACATTGCCAAATGGGGGTAACTCGTAGAAGCTGGCTGCATTGCCTGCGGAGAGCGCTGCGCGGCTGTTCAATGCAAAACCCGAGGCTGCCGCTGCTGCCAAAATCTGCATAAATTCGCGGCGGTTCATGGACATGAGGGCACTCCTGAAAGAGATCTAAGGCTGCTGAGAATTAAGACGCACGGATTAACCGGACGAGCAGTCCGCGTTAATCCGTTGCGAAGCTAGTTAGTCCTACTTGCGGAATACCGGAGTCTGCATGGGCAGACCGTTGCTCATGTAGGTCACGAAATACTCCAGATTGTTATAGTCTTCGCTGTTCGCCTTAAGCGGTTTTGCGCGCATATTTTTCTGGCATTGCTTGAAACGATCTTGCAGCGTAGTGATTTTTGTACCACCACGGAATTCCGGCCAGTGTGAAGCCTGGCCGATCATCATCGAGAGCTGGTCGCTGCGAATGAATTTTCCGGCGCTCTGTACATGGCAGCTCGCACAGGAAAAATTCAGCTGGCCGTTGCGCTTGTAGTAGTATTTCTTGCCCTTTTCGTAGGCGGCCAGCGCGGCCTTGCCCTTAACCTTTACGTTGACTTTCATGCCATCGGACAGACTGCGTGCATACGCAGTCAGCAAACCCATTTGCTTGCCGCCGTATTCCAGTTCTGCTTCGCCATTCTTCTTCAGGCAGGCGTTGATGGCATTTTCGAAAGTGACCACGTGTCCGGCGGTATTGTCGAAATAGGGATAGTTGCCGGCTACATTTTTGCCGCCATGCTTGAAGCAGGAAGAAAACTTTTTGCCGTTCTTGAACGGCGTTTCCCACATGCTCTTTCCCTTGTCCAGATCGATGCCATAGGGCGGGAATGACATGATGTCATCATATTGTGCCTTGGCGTCCGGATTCATGGCCAGTGCGCCATAGATATAATCGTGGAACTTGATGTCCGGAAGAATCTTCTTGTAGTACTTGATCAAAGCCGCGCGGTCTTTTGCAGGGCTGGCATATACAGAGAAGCTGGCGCCGAGCAGCAGCAGTGCCAAAATGGTTATAAGTTTCTGTTTCATATCGTACCTTCCCCTTGGTTGGTAGAATCAAATGTTCTCAAGTCGTTGCCGTGCATCAGGCAACGACCACTTCACCATCAAATTTGGTACCAAGATTGTCAACCGCATGGACAGCGACCTTGTCACCGGGCTTTCCGCCCTTGATCCTGAACCCGATAAATGGATTCTGGGCAATGCCGACACCCCACTGTGCATCAATCACGGTTTTGCCGTTCAGCGTGGCGACAACCATATTGATAAAGTGAGCGGGGATCAGTTTGCCGGTTTTCTTGTCCTTCATCAGACCGGTATCCATTGGATGCTGGATAAGCACTTTCACGTCGACCACATCGCCTTCCATCGTCGCACGCATTTTCATAGCTTCAGCCATGTTGATATCCTCTTTAAAATTGTCAAATCGTATAGATCAAGTTGAATTCTCTAGCCGTCCAGGCTTGATCAACCGCCGCAGCCACCGATCGTGACTTTCACTTCCCGGCTGGCGATGTAATTTTTGCCGCCCGCTTTCACCGCTACCCTTACCAGTGAAGTCTTTGCCATCTTTACGCGTGTGGCGATGTAAGGCTCGGCACCATTCATGAACTGGAAGTCGGCAATCATCGGCGCTGGATTCTTGTCAATGAAGATCGCCATGGAGGTGGTTCCCGGTATGTTGCTGGTGGCAGCAACCGGCACCACAGCGCCGTTTTCCGCGATATCGGGTGCCTTGATCATGATGTCGCTGCTCTCGGCGGCTCCGTCATAACCGGCATTCTTCAAAGCTCCGGGAAGGTCTTTGGTAGTGAAGGCAAGACTGTTCCATGCTGCGGCAAATACTGTGACGGGATTGAGCAGCCCTGTCGCGATCGCTGCAGCAACCGCTCCGACGGAACCTGCGTTTTTCAGAAACGCTCTACGCAATTGATTCATATCACACCTTTCAGATTTAATTTAAATTTGGCTTAAAGACCCTGTACGTAATCGGTAACCAGGTCGATTTCCTTCTCGGTCAGTATCTTGTTCCGGCCAAAAGGGGGCATCACCGAATTCGGGTTGGCGACGGTGGCGTCCCAGATCTGCGCGCGCAATTTGGCGCGATCAGGAAAGCGCTGCTTCATGTTCACCAGAGGAGGGCCGATATTGCCGGCTGCTTCGGCCTTGGGATCGCCCGGTATTGCATGACACGCCAGGCAATTGCCTTTCTTTTTATCGAAAGCCAGACTGCGGCCATCCTCTGCCGCAAAAGCCATACTTGCCAAGCCCAGAGAAGCGATCAGGGAAAACAAAATTGTTGTTTTGATGCGCATTAATATTTCCTCCTCGTTTTGATTTTGTGACTTGCAAAAAAAACTTACATCATTCAAGCAGGCATTGCAAGAAATTACGTTTCTATTATTTGATTTTAATATTACTGTTTTTTAATATTTCTTTGTTGCTATCGTTGCTGGTTAATTTATTGCTATTGGTTAGTTATTGTTATTGGTTGGTTCCAATTTTTTTATCTTTAATTTTGTTTTATCTCGCTTTTAATTGAATCCTCAAACCCTGACGTAGTCCCATCCTTGATGCAAACGCTTGTCGATTTCCTCTACTGCTGAATGCGTAGACCCGGTGTGCGGCAGTAATTTCACGTTTACTCCCTGTTTCTGCAGCTTCTTGATGGTTTGCTGGCATGCCAGCAAATCGAGATTCGGGTATTTTGCCTTCATTATGGCAATACGCTTTGCATAAGGGGATACATCAGATCTCAGTAAATCCAGGCCGCTGCCATTGGCGATGATTTCAACACTGACATGTCGATTCGCGCGTTTGTACGATTTCAGCAGATTCTCTGTTTCATCCAGTGCTGTCTTGAGCCTGATCGGGTTGGAATTGCTGACGTGAACGATGATGTTCCCGGACTTCTGGAAAAATTGGCTGCCTTGTGCTGTTTCAAGCAGGCGCATCAGCTTGGGGTCGCCCATCGAATGTGAACTCGCAAACATGACCCAGCCCGAACCCAATCCCAGCAACAGCATCAGCATGCAGGTCGCCATTTTTGGCATGAATTGAAAGCGGGGGATATGCCATGGCCTCTGACTTTTGCTCGGTGAAATTCTGTTTGCTGGAGGAAGGTGGTAGGCATGCATAACCATTTCCTTGAGGCCGCGCAGCTCGCAGACGCGCTCCTTCAATGCGTCATCCCTGCCGATGGTGATAAACATATCGCCTGTTTCGTGTGGAGCGAGTTCACCATCGATAAAGGAATTCAGGAGTTCATCAGAAATATGTTGAGATTCCATCATATGACCCTCCGTATTTGGCGAGCCTGCACCGGTTGTTGCGGAGCGAGTTCCCGCAGTAGTGTCTTCAATGACTGGCGTGCCCGGCATAAACGGCTCATTACCGTGCCGATCGGAATTGCCAGAATTCTGGCGACTTCGATATATGGGAAGCCTTCCAGATCAACCAGTGTCAGTACCTGGCGTTGGCCGGTGGGGAGTTGGGATACCGCGTCCCTCACCCGGGAAACGACCTGGGATTTCGAGTGGTCATCTTCCGGGGTGATATGGGTAGCGCAATGATAATCCTCAAGTTCATCGATATCTTCCATTTCCCTGTGCTTCCGAAAATGGTC
>Ga0316575_10000042_pt1 | contig 31213 bp, 25 predicted proteins | sample J5NA_FD_203072 | JGI IMG/M metagenome (GOLD analysis project Ga0316575, IMG submission 203072) | Rhizosphere microbial communities from salt marsh grasses in Alabama, United States - J5-7_050615r2r3 | ecosystem: Host-associated > Plants > Roots > Rhizosphere | place: USA: Alabama | collected...
GATGTTTGAGCGTGGAATACAGCGTGGTGGTCTTGCCCGACCCGGTCGGGCCGGTGACCAGGATGATGCCGTTCGGCTGTGCGGTCATCCTGTCCCAGCGGGTGCGATCCTCGTCGGAAAATCCAAGCTCGGAAAAATCCCGCACCAGTACTTCCGGGTCGAAAATGCGCATCACCAGTTTCTCGCCGAACGCGGTCGGCAGCGTGGAAAGGCGCAACTCGATCTCCTGCCCGTCGGCGGTGCGGGTCTTTATGCGGCCATCCTGCGGGCGTCGCTTCTCGATCACGTCCATGCGCCCGAGCAGCTTGATACGGCTGGTCATCGCGGTCATCACCGACATCGGTATCTGGTAGACCTGGTGCAGCACACCGTCGATGCGGAAGCGCACGAAGCCGATATCGCGCCTCGGCTCTATGTGGATGTCCGAAGCACGCTGCTCGAAAGCGTATTGCCACAGCCAGTCGACGATGGTGACGATGTGCTGGTCGTTGGCGTCGAACTGCTGCTTCGACTTTCCCATTTCCACCAGCTGTTCGAAAGAGGCCTGCCCGGTCTTGTCCTGGCGCTTGGTCTGCGCCGCGTTCTTGACCGAGCGCGCCAGGCTGTAGAACTCGACCAGGTAGCGGCTGATGTCTTCAGGTGTTGCGACAACGCGGCGGATGTCCTTGCGCAGGGTCTGCTTGAGCACTTTTTCCCAGTCGCGCAGGAACGGTTCGGCGGTCGCGATCACCACCTCTTTGGCAGTCACCTGTACCGGCAGGATTCCGAATCGGGTCGCATAGTCGTTCGACATGATGTCGGTGACGATCGAGAAATCGATCTTCAGCGGGTCAATATGGAAATACTCGAGCCCGACGCGGCCGGCCAGCCATTCAGTCAGCGCATCCAGGTTAAGCGTGCGATGCGGCTGCTGCAGCGATTTCCAGTTTTGTGCGGCGATGGTGGTAAGCGGATGCACGTTCTGGCGCTGGCCGCGGCGCTCGGAGATTACCTCATCGGCCGATGTCTGGCTGATCAGACCGTCGGCAACCAGCATGCCGAGCAGCTCCGGCAAGTTCAGTTTGTGTTCATGCGTACCTGGCTTCTCCATTGCGACTCCCTGATGATTCGCCAGACTATAACTGTTATCGGATTACCTGCTCAACGGGCAGGACATAAACGGACCGTGCCGAACTTCAGCCTGAGCGGCAGGCCGGGCTATTGCCTGATTGCAGCGAAAATCTTTTTCGCCAGTTCGCCGGTCGCCTGCAGCGGATGGTCGCGTATTTTCTTCTCCTGTTCCGCCATGATCAGGAACAGCCCGTCCATCGCCTTGCGTGTGATGTAGTCTTCGAGCCTGGCATTGCGTTTGTCGACCAGGCCGAATTCCGCCCCTTTGCCCGCGAACCGGTCATATGCTTCGGCCAGCCTCACTTTTTTCATCGACCTGGAGACGATGGGCGTGAACCTTGCGGTCAGCTCCGGTTCGGTATTTTTGCGAAAGTATCTCGTGGCGGCATCGTCGCCGCCGGTGAGTATGTTCTTCGCATCGGTCACGGTCATTTTCCTGATGGCGCCGATCAGCAGGTTTTTTGCCTCCGGCACGGCGGCTTCGGCGGCGCGATTCATCGACGTGACCAGCTCGTCCGAATATCTCCCCAGGCCGATTTTGCGCATGACCCGGTCGGCTTTCTGCAGATTTTCCGGCAGCGGGATGCGCACCCTGGGATTGCCGAGGAAGCCATCCTTCCTGGCAAGTGTCGACACGGATGTTTTCGCGCCCTGTGTGAGCGCCTGCCGGAGGCTTTCGATCTGTTCACTGGTGCTGAAGCGGTCAAGCCCGGAGGAAGATTTGCTTCCTGCAGCGGATGGCCTGGTCAGGTCGTTGAGTTTTGCCTTGAGCGCATTCAGGTCGAATGTTCCGGCAGACGCGTTCAGTGCCAGACAACACACCAGGACAAACGCGATCAGGCTGCGAAGCATCATTTCCTGCGCGGCGCGATCAGGTCAGTGATGGTGCCTTCCGCCATTTCTGCGGCGAAGCCCAGCGTTTCGGACAGGGTCGGATGCGGGTGTATGGTAAGGCCGATGTCTTCCATGTCGGCGCCCATCTCCAGCGCGAGCACCGCTTCGGCGATCAGTTCGCCGGCATTCACGCCGACGATGCCCGCACCGAGGATGCGGCGGGTGGACGGGTCGAGCAGCACCTTGGTTGCACCTTCTTCGCGGCCAATCGACAGCGCGCGTCCGGACGCGGCCCACGGGAAGCCGGCTTTTTCGTAGGCGATGCCCTGTGCCTTGGCCTGCGTTTCAGTCAGCCCCATCCACGCAACTTCGGGATCGGTATAGGCTACAGACGGGATCGTCAAAGGCTCGAATGCGGCATGGTGTCCGGCGATGACTTCGGCGGCAACCTTGCCTTCGTGCACTGCCTTGTGTGCCAGCATCGGGTCGCCGACGATATCGCCGATCGCATAGATGTGGGGCACGTTGGTGCGCATCTGGATGTTGACCGGAATGAAGCCGCGTTCGTTGACGGTTACCCCGGCCGCATCCGCGCCGATGTCGCGTCCGTTGGGACGGCGCCCCACCGCCATCAGCACACGGTCATACAGCTGCGGTTCGGGCGCTTGTTCGCCCTCGAAATGTACTTTCAGGCCGCCCTTCTGGGCCTCGATCTTGCCGACCCTGGTCTTCAGGTAGATCGCTTCGTAGCGCTTTTCGATGCGCTTGTGCAAAGGCTTGACCAGGTCCTTGTCTGCGCCGGGCATCAATTGGTCCATCAGTTCGACCACGCTGATCTTGCTGCCAAGCGCGTCGTATACGGTAGCCATTTCCAGTCCGATGATGCCGCCGCCGATGATCAGCATGCGTTTTGGCACATCCTGCAGTTGCAGCGCGCCGGTGGAGTCGATGATGCGCGGGTCGTCGTACGGGAAACCGGGGATGCGCGCGACGCTGGAACCTGCCGCGATGATCGCGTTATCGAAGCTGACGGTTTTCTTTCCATCCTTGGTTGCGACTTCCAGGTGATTGGGCGAAGTGAATTTGGCGGTGCCCTGCACAACCTGCACCTTGCGCTGCTTGGCCAGCGCCGCCAGTCCGCCGGTGAGTTTGTTGATCACGCTTTCCTTCCAGCTGCGGATCTTGTCGATGTCGGTTTTCGGTTTGGCAAATGTCACGCCATGGTGCGCGACCTCTTCGGCTTCACTGATCACCTTTGCGACATGCAGCAGCGCCTTGGACGGGATGCAGCCGACATTCAGACACACGCCGCCCAGGCTGGCAAATTTTTCGACCAGCACCACCTGCTTGCCGAGGTCGGCCGCGCGGAACGCGGCGGTATAGCCGCCCGGACCGGCGCCGAGCACCAGCACTTCGGCGTGGATATCGCCTTTCTTGAAGTTTTGGGCGGCTGGCACCGGTGATGGTACCGGGGCCGGGGTTGGCGATTTATCCGAGGCTGGGGTAACGGACGCGGAAGCGGGAGCTGCTTTAGCTTGCTCCTTGCCGCTTGCTCCTTGCGCCTGTTCAAGCGTAAGGATCACGCTGCCTTCCGATACCTTGTCGCCGACCTTGACCTTGAGCGCCTTGACCACGCCGGCGGACGGGCAAGGTACCTCCATCGCAGCCTTGTCTGTTTCCAGCGTGATCAGCGATTGTTCGGCTTCGACCTGCTCGCCTGCTTTCACGAATACTTCGATGACTGCAACATCCTTGAAATCGCCGATATCGGGCACTTTTACTTCTATGGTCTGGCTCATGTGTTCGCTTCCTTGTATTTGTTCTTTGAAAAGCAGGTCAGGTTCAGACGCGTATCTGGCCGCTGCCAAGTACGATGTATTTCTGCGAAGTCAGTCCTTCCAGTCCGACCGGCCCGCGTGCATGGATCTTGTCGGTGGAAATGCCGATCTCTGCGCCGAGGCCGTATTCGAATCCGTCGGCAAAGCGCGTCGATGCGTTCACCATTACCGAGCTGGAATCCACTTCGCGAAGGAAACGCATTGCCTTGGTGTAATTTTCGGTGACGATGCTGTCGGTGTGCTGCGAGCCGTAGGCGGCGATGTGCGCGATGGCTTCATCCAGGCCGGACACCACCCGCACCGCGAGTATCGGCTCGAGGTATTCAGTGTGCCAGTCTTCCTCGCCGGCAACCTTCATCTCAGCGACCAGCTGGCGCGCTGCTTCATCACCGCGCAATTCGACGTTCTTGTCCAGATAGATTTTGCATAGCCTGGGCAATACCCTGGCGGCAATGCCTTCCGCGACCAGCAGCGTTTCCATCGCGTTGCATACGCCATAGCGATGGGTCTTCGCGTTGTCGGCAATGCTTATCGCCATGTCCAGGTCGGCTTCATCGTCGATATAGACATGGCAGATGCCATGCAGGTGCTTGATCACCGGGATGCGTGCTTCAGCTGAAATACGCTCGATCAGCCCCTTGCCGCCGCGCGGCACGATCACATCGACATATTCCTTCATCGTGATCAGCTCGCCCACAGCCGCACGATCCGTGGTGGTGATGACCTGGACAGCGGTCTCGGGAAGTCCGGCGATGCGCAGACCGGCATGCACGCAGGCTGCGATCGCCTGGTTGGAATGGATCGCTTCCGAACCGCCGCGCAGTATCGCCGCATTGCCGGATTTCAGGCACAGCCCGGCGGCGTCCGCGGTTACATTGGGGCGCGACTCGTAGATGATGCCGATCACGCCGAGCGGCACGCGCATCTTGCCGACCTGTATGCCGGAGGGACGATAATTCATGTCGCTGATTGCGCCGATCAGGTCGGGCAACTGCGCGATCTGCAGCAATCCCTCGGCCATGCCGTGGATGGTCTTATCGGTCAGCGTGAGCCGGTCCAGAGATGCGCTGTCCAGGCCATTGGCGCGCGCAGCCTCGACATCTTTTGCGTTGGCTGCGAGCAGCAGCGCGGTTTCGTTTTGCAGCGAGGAGGCGATCTCGGTCAGCGCGCGATTTTTGGTGGCCGTGTCGGCAAGCGCCATCAGGCGCGAGGCCGCACGCGCAGTTTTGCCGACTCCCTGCATGTATTCCTTGACGTTCATCATGATGCTCGATGTATTTTAGTTGCAGGCCGCATTTTACCCTAAGTGCTAAAATGCGCGTCTTTCTTAAATGTGGCCGCGGCAATGTCCGATATCCTCAATAAAATTCTGGCAGTAAAAGAACAGGAAGTGGCTGCCGCTCAGGCGTTCAAACCGCTCGCCGCCGTCAGGGCCGAGGCTGAGCAGGCAGGAGCCGCGCGCGGTTTTGTCGCTGCAATACGCGGAAAAATTTCCGCGGGGCGGGCTGCGGTGATCGCCGAGATCAAGAAAGCCAGCCCGAGCAAAGGCGTGCTGCGCGCCGACTTTCGCCCGGCCGAGATTGCCGCAAGTTATGCACTGCATGGCGCGGCATGTCTGTCGGTGCTGACCGACGAGCAGTTCTTTCAGGGCAGCGCGGAATGCCTGCAACAGGCGCGCGCCGCCTGCGCGCTGCCGGTGCTGCGCAAGGATTTCATCGTGGACGAATATCAGATCTACCAGGCGCGCGCGATGGGTGCGGATGCAATCCTGCTGATTGCCGCGGCCCTGGATGTCGCACAGATGCAGGCTTTCGAGGCGCTGGCGCACAACCTCGGCATGGCGGTGCTGGTGGAAGTGCACGATGGCGCAGAGCTGAATGCCGCGCTGCAGCTGGCCACGCCGCTGATCGGCGTGAACAACCGCAACCTTCGCACCTTCGAGGTCAGCCTGCAAACCACTCTGGGCTTGTTGCCGCGCATTCCGGAGGATCGTATCGTGGTCACCGAAAGCGGCATTCTCGATTCCGCTGATGTGAAGCTGATGCGCGGCCACCGGGTGCATGCTTTTCTGGTGGGTGAGGCATTCATGCGGGCTGCGGATCCGGGTGTAGAATTATCCCGGGTTTTTGCCTGATACTTTTTTCCGGGAGGGAGACATGTTTGATCTGGACCGATTGATCGTTGAATTCGACAAGGGCCTGCGCACCCTGTTCAGCGAGGCGCACAGCCTGCGTCCCCATCCCGATGCGACCCTGTCCGAAGCGGACATGGATGATGCCGAGAAGAAAAATGCCGCCGCGCTTATGCGCGTCAACCACAGCGGTGAAATCTGCGCGCAGGCCCTGTATCAGGGGCAGGCATTGACGGCGCGCGATCCGGCGGTGCAGCAACAACTCCAGCAGGCCGCGCAGGAAGAAACCGAACATCTCGCATGGACGGCCAAGCGCGTGCATGAACTGGGCGGCCATCTGAGCCTGATGAACCCGCTCTGGTACAGCGGTTCGCTCGCGATCGGCGCAATGGCCGGGCTGCTGGGCGACAAGTGGAATCTGGGCTTTCTCGCCGAGACCGAACGGCAGGTCGGACATCACCTGCAAAGCCATCTGGATCGTTTGCCGCAACAGGATGAAAAAAGCCGCGCCATCGTCGCGCAGATGTACACCGACGAGACCGGGCATGCCGAGATGGCGAGATCGCTTGGCGGTGCTGATTTGCCGGAGCCGGTACAGCTGGCAATGAAGCTGAACGGCAAAGTGATGACCGGCACTTCCTACTGGGTATAAACAAAGTAGCGATTGGCAAGGCTCAGGATGCAGGGGAAATCCTTCGGCCTTTCACTTTGAACCTGCGTCCCTATTCCTGGATTACCTCGAAATCATGCGTGATCGCGGCGGTCTGGCCGAGCATGATGGAGGCCGAACAGTATTTTTCCGCCGAAAGCCTGATGGCTTTCTCGACCACTTCCGGTTTGATGTCCTTGCCGGTTACGACGAAATGCATGTGTATCCGGGTGAACACCTTGGGGTCGGTTTCGGCGCGTTCGGCATCGAGTTCCACATAACAGTCGGACACCGCCTGGCGGCTTTTCTTCAGGATGCTGATCACATCAAAGCTGGTGCAGCCGCCAGCGCCCAGCAGCAGCATTTCCATCGGCCTCGGGCCGAGATTGCGCCCGCCTGCAGCCGGCGAGCCATCCATCAATACCGCGTGATTGCTTTCGGTTTCACCCAGGAAAGCAACCTGTTCCACCCATTTGACGCGAGCTTTCATGTCATTCCTTTCATTGCCTGTCAGTCGGAGATTGACAACTTTACCCGATACCATAGCAACCCGATCACCTCGTGTATAAAAATCTTGCTGTCCCGCAGCGATTCGGCGCGCGGCAGGAAGGTGAGCAGGTCGGTCCGGTAACGGGTCGTAAAATCGGTCGGAGCTTCGACGACTTCAAATCCGGCACGGCGAAATGCGGCGGCTGCACGCGGCATATGCCACGCGTGCGTGACCAGGTAAATTTTATGTATCCCCGCCTGCTGCAGGATGCGGAACGAGTACCGGGCACCTTCAAAGGTATTGTCGGACGCATCTTCGGTCCAGCGCACCGGCACACCGAAATCCTGTTCCAGCGAAATGCGCATTTGCTGCGCTTCGGATATCCGGTTGCCCAGCGGTTTGCCGCCGGTCACGAGTATCGGTTTGCCGGTTTTTCGCTGGAGTTTCGCGCCGTAACGCAGGCGAACCAGCGTGTATGTGCCTGTAGTGTCCTGCCCCGCATATTCCGGCGCACGGAAATAGGTCCCGCCGCCGAGTATCACGATCGCGTCTGCATCCTGCCGGGCGATATCCAGCGGGGCGGTTTGCGCCTCCAGCAAATGAAGCGCCCCTTCAGCGAAATAGGGTGTGGACGCGACCCAGAACAGGCCGAATACTCCGATCAGCAGGATTTTGGCCAGCCTTGGACGGCGATATAGCAGGAAAATCCCCAGCGCGAGCAAGCATAACAGGCTTAGCGGGGGCAGCAAGAAAGCGGCAATGGTGTTGGTTACGAACCAGGACATGGCAAGACCCGGAATTTTCGAATGCGCCCATCTTAACGGCTTTCATTCGTATTCCTGAAATCGGCCCGCCAACTCCTGCGTGGAGAATCCCCGTAAACGGGTAAATAGCGTTTGACAGCGGCGGGTGCGCTGCAATAGAATGCGCGCCCTTCGAGGTTTACTGATTGAATTTTTAGGATTTGTGGATATGAAAACATTTTCCGCTAAAGCAGAGGAAGTCCAGCATGACTGGCTTCTGGTAGACGCAGCCGATCAGGTGCTTGGCCGCCTGGCCTCCCAGATCGCGTCCCGCCTGCGTGGCAAGCACAAGGCGATATACACCCCGCACGTGGATACCGGCGATTTCGTCGTCGTGGTCAATGCGGAAAAGCTGCGCGTGACCGGCAACAAGGCAGAAGCCAAGCTGTATCACCGCCATACCGGTTATCCGGGCGGCCTGTACACCACCAACTTCACCAAGATGCAGGCCCGTAACCCCAGCCGTGTTCTGGAAAAAGCTGTCAAGGGTATGTTGCCAAAGGGCCCGCTGGGCTACGCAATGTTGCGCAAGATGAAGGTGTATGCCGGTGCAGCGCATCCGCATGAGGCGCAGCAACCCAAACCCGTTAACCTGTTGAAGGCATAATTTATGAGCGTAACCTACAATTACGGAACCGGCCGCCGCAAGAGTGCAGTGGCGCGCGTTTTCATGAAGGCAGGGAAGGGCGACATCGTGGTGAACGACAAGCCGGTGGACGTGTTCTTTTCCCGCGAAACCGGCCGCATGGTCGTGCGTCAGCCGCTGACCCTGACCGACACGCTGGGCAAATTCGATATCATGGTGAATGTCACCGGCGGAGGCGAATCCGGTCAGGCCGGTGCAGTGCGCCACGGCATCACACGTGCATTGATAGATTACGATGCCACGTTCAAGGCAGTGCTCAAGCAGGCGGGACTGGTGACTCGAGATGCACGTGAAGTAGAACGCAAGAAGGTTGGCCTGCGCAAGGCGCGCCGCAGGAAACAGTTCTCCAAGCGATAATACGTTCTGGATCGACGATTGCAAAAGCCGCCTCAGGGCGGCTTTTGCATTTGCAGATATACACCGCGGTGATCCGACAGGCGGCAGCGGTTCATCGGTACGGCAGGATTTATTGTAGAATACCCCGCGTTTTCAATGGAAATTACAATGATCAAAGTTGGCATAGTTGGCGGGACAGGTTACACCGGAGTAGAACTCCTGAGGCTGCTGGCGGCCCATCCGCAAGTCTCGCTGCAGGTAATCACATCGCGCGCCGATGCCGGCATGCCGGTCAGCCAGATGTTCCCCAGCCTGCGCGGTTATGTGGATCTGTCGTTCACGCATCCCGACCAAGCTCACCTCGAAGATTGCGACATGGTGTTTTTTGCCACGCCGAACGGCATTGCGATGAAGCAGGTTCGCCAGTTGCTGGATGCGGGTGCAAAGGTAATCGATCTGGCTGCGGACTTTCGCCTGCAGGACATCGCAGTATGGGAAAAATGGTATGGCATGCCCCACGCTTGCCCGGACCTGGTTGCCGAGGCGGTGTACGGTTTGCCGGAAGTGAACCGGGAAAAGATCAGACATGCGCGCCTGGTTGCGAATCCGGGCTGTTATCCGACGGCGGTGCAATTGGGTTTCATTCCGTTGCTGGAAGCCGGCGTGATCGATCCGCAAGCGATGATCGCAGATGCCAAGTCAGGTGTTTCCGGTGCCGGGCGAAAGGCGGAAATAGCCACGCTGTTCGCGGAAACATCGGACAGTTTCAAGGCTTACGGCGTTGCTGGACATCGCCACCTGCCGGAGATCAGGCAGGGCCTCGCGCGTGCGCTGGGCAAGGAGGTCGGGCTGACTTTTGTGCCGCACCTGACACCGATGATACGGGGCATCCATGCCACACTGTACGGCAGGATGAACAGTGAGACAGATTTGCAGGCGCTGTTCGAACAGCGTTATGCCGACGAGCCGTTCGTTGATGTGATGCCTGCCGGAAGTCTTCCCGAAACACGTTCGGTTCGTGGTGCGAATCATTGTAGAATTGCGGTTTACAGACCTCAAGGCGGAGATATGGTGGTGGTATTGTCAGTGATAGATAATCTGGTCAAGGGAGCAGCAGGCCAGGCAGTGCAGAATATGAATATCATGTGCGGATTTCCGGAAACAACCGCACTGAACAACCTCCCTCTGTTGCCCTGATATGTGGCGCGGAGTCGAACGCAGGGTCAACCGCAGATTCAGCATTTCCGCAAGGAAACTCTCGGTGCGGGCGCACATTCCCTGGTATCTGCGCTGGGGAATGATTCTGCCGTTTCTGCTGGCCGCTGCCGCTTTGGCCTGGTGGTCCTATAACTACGGCCTGGAACTGGCAGGTTTTCACCGCGATCAGACACAGCAGGAACTGTCCAGACTGAACGACCAGGTTTCCAAGCTGCTGGTGGAAAATTCCAGGCTCAGCGACAAGGTGGCGAAATACGAAAGCGATATCCAGATCGAACAGGCCAACAACCAGGCAACGGTCCAGCAGCTCAAGAGCATGACGGATGAAAATGCGCGTCTCCAGGAGGACCTGGTTTTCTTCCAGAATCTCACCTCGGCGAGCGGCAAGGAGGTCGATCTGGGTGTTCATCGCCTGACGCTGGAGCGTGACAAGATCCCCGGAGAATACAATCTGCGCATGTTGCTGGTGCAAAGCGGGCAACGCGCCAGGATATTCAACGGAAGCTACCAGCTGGTAGCCACGGTGGTTGAAAATGGACAGAGCACGACCCATATTTTCCCCCAGGATACGCTGGGGAATTCACAATTCAAGCTCAGCTTCAGGTATTATCGTCGTGTGGAGCAGAGCATACAGCTGCCGCCGGACGCACAGCTGCAAAGCGTGCAAGTGCGTATATACGAAAAAGGCTCAACCGAACCCAAAGTGCGTCAGAGTGTGAGTCTCCAATTAAATCAAGGAGTAAATGATGTTCAGTAAGAAACACAGCAAGCCACAAACCCAGATCGATTCACTAATCGGCGCGGGAACCTCCGTTAACGGGGATCTGAATTTCAGCGGCGGGATGCGCATCGACGGAGAGGTCAACGGTAATGTCGTAGCCGCGCAGGGCAAGCCGAGCACGCTGGTATTGAGCGAGCATGCGCAGGTGAACGGCGAAGTCAACGTCACCCATCTGGTCATAAACGGTTCGATCAGCGGTTCGGTATATGCCAGCGAATATATGGAACTTCAAAGCAAAGCCAAGATCAATGGTGATGTGCATTACACGACGCTGGAAATCCAGTTGGGTGCAATCGTCGATGGACACCTGATCCATACAAGCGCGGCAACGCAGGACAAAGTGGTGGCATTCAAGTCCAGTACGGGCGAATTCAAAGCAGGCAGCAGCGAGTAATTTCTAAAGGAGCATAAGATGAATGCAATGACCGAAGTGCAAGACCCGTTGTTGTTTACCGACAATGCGGCGAACAAGGTAAAACAATTGATTGAGGAAGAAGGCAATGCCGACCTGAAGCTGCGCGTGTTCGTAAGCGGCGGCGGTTGTTCAGGTTTCCAGTACGGATTCACCTTCGACGAGGTTGCCAGCGAAGACGACACCGTGATGAGCAAGAACGGTGTGCAACTGCTGATCGACCCGATGAGTTTCCAGTATCTGGTTGGTGCGGAAATCGACTACCAGGAAAACCTGGAAGGCGCGCAGTTTGTGATCAAGAACCCTAACGCGACTACCACCTGTGGTTGCGGTTCGTCTTTTTCGGCCTGACGTAACAGTCGGAATTTCTGTGATACATCAAAAAACGGGGCGCAATGCGCCCCGTTTTTTTTCAGGCGGTTCGAGATCATCGCGATTCAGAGGCCGCTGAGTGCCTTGATGTGTGCCTGTGCGCTGCGTCCCAGCGCATGCAGTTCATATCCGCCTTCCAGCGCCGACACGATGCGCTCTTGTGCGTATTTTCCCGCGATCCCTTTTAGAACGTCCGTGACCCATTCGTAGTCCGGTTCGGCCAGATTCAGCATCGCCATGTCATCGTCGCGGTGCGCGTCGAACCCGGCCGAGATCAGCAGCAATTCTGGTTTGAAATTTTCCAGCGCAGGCAGCCAATGCTGTGTGACGGCGGAGCGAAACACGTCTCCGCCGGCTCCTGCGGAAAGCGGTACGTTGATAATATGCTCGTTGCCGCTATCGGCTCCGTAGTAGGGATAAAACGGATGCTGGAAAGTGGAGCACAACATCACGCGCGGGTTGTCGTGGAATATGGTTTCCGTGCCGTTGCCGTGATGAACGTCGAAATCCGCAATCGCGACGCGCTGCAAACCGTGATGTGCCAGCGCATGCGCCGCACCGACCGCGATATTGTTGAATATGCAGAATCCCATGGCGCGGGCGCGCTCGGCATGATGGCCAGGAGGACGCACGTTGCAAAACGCATTCTCAACCTTTCCGGCCATCACCAGGTCCACGCCCAGCACCACCGCGCCCGCTGCACGCAGCGCAGCCCGGTAACTGAACGGATTCATCGCGGTGTCTCCGTCGAGTTGCACGATTCCCTGTTGCGGAGCAATGGATTCGATAGAGTCGATATAGGCTCCATCGTGCACGCGCAGCAGTTGTTCGCGGGTAGCTGCAGGCGCATCATGGCGCTGCAGATAACTCAACAAGCCTGATGCGATGAGCCGGTCCTCAATCGCATGGATGCGCGCCGGTGATTCCGGATGATGCGCGCCCATGTCGTGCTTTAGGCACAGCGGATGGCTGATATAGGCAGTTTGCATGGCGGTAGCTGTAATGCGACGGTGCTATGATACTCAACATTACTTGAGCCAGGGATTGCATATCTTGGGTAAGCACTACCTCAGTACCTTGTTTGCGCCGAAGTCGGTTGCGGTATTCGGTGCAAGTGACCGGCCCGATTCGGTCGGCGAGATCGTGTTCAGGAACATGCTGGAAGGCGGGTTCAAAGGAGCGCTCTATCCGATCAATTCAAAACACCCGGAGGTGCAGGGCAGGCGTGCCTATGCCGCCATTGCAGAAATCGGCGAACCGGTCGAACTGGTGGTCGTTGCGACACCGCCGCAAACCGTTCCGGGGATCATCGAGGATTGCGGCATCCACGGGGTGAAAGCGGCGGTGATCATCACGGCCGGATTCGGCGAGGCTGGTCCAGCCGGGGAGGCGCTGGAGAACGAGCTGCTGGAGACTGCTCACCGCTATGGTATCCGGCTGATCGGTCCGAATTGCCTCGGCATCATGCGTCCTTCCATCGGCTTGAACGCCACTTTCAACAAGGGTGGCGCAAACACCGGCAATATTGCGTTTATTTCGCAGTCTGGCGCATTGTGTACCGCAATTCTGGACTGGGCACAGCACAACGATGTCGGTTTTTCCAGCGTTGTGTCGATGGGGTCATCGACCGATGTGGATTTCGGCGAGATACTCGATTATCTGGTGTCAGACAGCAATACCCACAGCATCCTGATGTACATCGAGGGTATTCGCAACGCGCGCAGATTCATGAGCGCTTTGCGGGCCGCGGCCCGCTTCAAACCGGTGATCCTGGTCAAGGTCGGCCGCCATGAGGCGGGCTCCAGGGCGGCCATGTCCCATACTGCGTCGCTGGTCGGCGCAGACGATGTTTTCGATGCAGCAGTCAGCCGTGCCGGCGTGGTGCGGGTGCAAACCATCACTCAGCTGTTCACTGCAGCCAAGGCATTGTCCTGCGGGTTTCGTCCGGTCGGCAATCGCCTCGCCGTCGTCACCAATGGCGGCGGCCCCGGGGTGATGGCGGCGGATCGTGCCGCCGACCTGGGGCTCACGATGGCGACATTGTCGGAGGCAACGATCGACTATCTCGACCAGCACCTTCCGCCGAACTGGCCGCACGGCAACCCGGTCGACATCATTGGCGATGCCCAGCCGGATCGCTATCACTATGCAGTCAAAGCCTGCCTGGAAGACGATAACGTGGACGGCGTTCTCGCAATACTGACGCCGCAGGCGATGACCAAGCCGCTGGAATCGGCGCAGGTGATGATCGAGCTTGCCAACACGCACAGCAAACCGCTGCTGACCTGCTGGATGGGCGACACGCAGGTCGACGCAGCGCGCCAGGCCTTTGCCCGCGCGCGCAGGCCGCATTTTCGCACACCGGAGCCGGCGGTAGAAGTGTTCTCCCACCTTTCCGCGTATTACCGCAACCAGAAGCTGCTGATGCAAATGCCAGGTCCCTCCTCGCACCACGTCGAACCGGATGTGGAAAACGCCAGACTGATCATCGAGGGTGCGATGCAGGAACACCGCAAGGTGCTGACGGAAATGGAATCCAAGGCGGTGTTGTCTGCCTTCCATATTCCGGTTGCAAATACGCTGATTGCTCATTCGCCCAATGAGGCGCTGCTGATTGCTCAGCAATTGGGGTTTCCGGTTGCGATGAAAGTGAATTCACCCGATATCTCCCACAAGAGCGATGCGGGCGGGGTGCTGCTCAACTTGAACAGTGCGCATCAGGTTCGCGCCGCTTATCAGCACATAAATGAAAGCGTCCAGAATTACCGGCCGGATGCCCGGATGGACGGCGTTTCCATCGAACCGATGATCGTCAAGCCGAACGGTCGCGAGTTGATGATAGGCGTGACCAGCGATCCGGTGTTCGGACCGGTGATCACATTCGGCGCGGGCGGGACCATGGTCGAGGTGATGGACGATCGTGCGGTCAGTCTGCCGCCGCTGAACACCTTCCTGGTCCGGGAATTGATCAGTGAAACGCGCGTCGCAAAAATGCTGGGTTCGTTCCGCAACATGTCGCCGGCCAACATCCACGCGCTGGAAGATGTGCTGTTGCGCGTGTCGGAAATGGTTTGTGAACTCCCGCTGCTCAGTGAAATGGATATCAACCCGCTGATCCTCGACGAGAGCGGCGCGCTGGCGGCCGACGCGCGCGTTGTGGTGGAATACCGCCAGCCCAGTGCCGAACGCTATGCGCATATGGCGATACACCCGTATCCCACCCACCTGGTCAGCAAATGGCAACTCGCCGACGGTACCGACATCACAATCCGGCCTATCCGCCCTGAAGACGCCGATATCGAAAAACAATTCGTGCACGATCTGTCGGACGAATCAAAATACTTCCGCTTCATGAACAGCATGCAGGAACTTACCGAGGCCATGCTGGTGCGCTTTACCCAGCTTGATTACAGCAGGGAGATGGCGCTGATCGCGGTGACGGATGAACACGGAAAGGAAATCGAGCTCGGCGTTGCGCGGTTTGCGATCAACCCGGACGGGGACTCATGCGAATTCGCACTGGTGATCGCGGACAACTTTCAGGGCAAAGGTCTGGGGCAGAAACTGATGGCTGCACTGATGGAAGCAGCTCGCGCCAAAGGTTTGAAAACGATAGAAGGCGAAGTATTGAGCAACAACCACAACATGCTGAAACTCATGGCACGGGTAGGCTTCGCCTCCAAAACCAGCGAGGACGACCAGAGCATCATCAAGGTCAGCAAGGATCTGTAGGTAGGCATCAGGCCAGTCCCGGCGGACGGCGCGATGGCGGTCAGATGGCGTCCTGCTGGTTGCGGTAAATTGCGCCGAGTATGCACGGGTGTTTTGCGCCGGTGACTTGCGGCAGGTTGGCCGGTTTGCCGTGCAGGGCTTGCTGCGCCAGCCACGCAAAAGCCGTTGCTTCCAGGAAATCACCGTCAACGCCGAGGGCTTCGGTCGTCTTCACGGTGCTGGCGGGCAACAACGCAGCCAGACGGTCGCGCAGGGTCCGATTGTGCGCACCGCCGCCGCACAGGTAAATTTCCGTTGCACCCTGACAATGATCCAGGATGGCCTGCACAATGCTGCGGCAAGTCAGTTCAAGCAGTGTGGCTTGCACGTTTGCCGCATTTTCGCCGACTGGCAGTTGTCTTTCCAGCCACGCGATGTTGAACAGGTCGCGCCCGCTGCTTTTGGGCGGCGGCATCGCAAAGTAGGGATCGGCGAGCAATCGTTCCAGCAGCTCGGGCAACAGGTTGCCGGAAGCTGCCCATGCGCCGTTTTCGTCATATGGCCTGCCCAGACGGCGGCTGCACCAGGCGTCCATCAGCAGGTTGCCGGGGCCGCAGTCGAAACCGGTAGCCGCTTTGCCGGGAGCAAGGTCGGTCAGGTTGCTGATGCCGCCGATGTTGACGATGACGCGATGGAAGTCCGGATGGCGCAATACCCGGTCGTGAAACGCCGGAACCAGCGGCGCACCCTGTCCGCCTGCCGCGATATCGCGGCTGCGAAAATCACTGACCACGGCGATGCCGGTCAATTCCGCGAGCAGCGCCGCGTTGCCGATCTGCAGCGAATATCCGTGTTCGGGGCGATGGCGTATGGTCTGGCCATGGCAGCCGATTGCATGGATTTCCGATCGCGGCAAACCGGATTGTTCGAGCAGGGGCGCAACTGCCGCGGCATACATTTTTGCCAGCTGGTTGCCGGTCAATTGTGCCTGGTGCAGTTCATCCTGCTTGGGATGGTGAAGTTCGAGCAGTGCCTGTTTCAGCGCGTCGTCGAAGGGAAGATAGTGACTGGCCAGCAACAGTTGCGGCCCGGACTGGCTCAAATCCGCCAGCACGGCGTCGATACCGTCCAGGCTGGTTCCGGACATCAATCCGATATAGAGCTCAGGCGACGGCACTTGAAGGCTAGTCGAGCTGCGCGAGGTTGGTGTTGCGCAGCAGGTTCAGGCGCGAAACCAGCTCTTCTTCCACCGGTTTAAAAGTGGCGAGGTCCGCGCTGTCGACAGGCTTTGCATCGGGCAGCGCGACACGCAGCGGGTCGCGCTGCTGGCCGTTCACCCTGAATTCATAATGCAGGTGCGGCCCGGTCGCCAGTCCGGTCATGCCGACATAGCCGATCACTTCGCCCTGCGCCACGTGCTGACCTCTGTGCAGGCCCTTCGCGAAGCGGGACAAGTGTCCGTAGACCGTCGTGTAACGCCCCTGGTGATTGACCATGATCACATTGCCGTATCCGCCCTTCCTGCCGACTACGGCGACGATTCCGTCAGCGGTCACCTTGACTTTGGTGCCGGTCGGCGCGGCAAAATCGGTGCCCTTGTGGGAACGCCACCGTTTAAGTATTGGATGAAAACGAGACAGGGAAAAACTCGAGCTCACCCGCGTGTACGCGATCGGAGAGCGCAGGAAGGCCTTGTGCACGCTCTTGCCTTCCGGGGTGAAATAATCGCCTTGCTGTGCATCCTTCTGGAAATACAACGCGCGGTAGGTTTGGCCCTGATTGACGAATTCGGCGGCCTGGATGCGGCCCATATGCAGCAGCGCGCCGTTGCTGTAGGTCATTTCGTAAACAACGGTGAATCGGTCACCCTTGCGCAGATCATGATGGAAATCTATATCTCCGCTGAAAAGATCGCTCAACTGGCTCGCCGCTGCATCAGGCAACCCCGCTGCATCGGTCGCGGCATACAGGTTGGTTTTGATTTCGCCGGTGCGCACCAATAAACGGGTTTCCAGTTGCGCGGGCAGGGTTGCGGTGCGGAATCCGCCGCCCAGCTTGCTGATCGTCGTCTGCACGTCGTCGTTGTCGAGAAAACGCATCGAGAGCAACTCACCGGAGCCGGTGATTTCGGCCTGCACCCCGGTTCCAACAGGCAAATTCCGGAAGGATGCGGCGTCAGCGGATTTGCGCAGGTATTCGCTTGCAGCCGGGTCGTCGACACTCAGACGGCGCAGCAATTCATCCACGGTATCGCCGCGCTGAACGCGTTCGTCGCGCCAATAGTCGGCAACCGTTTTGTCGACAGGAACTTCCGGTAATGCAACGTTTTCGATGTCAACCTTGTTTGTTGCCAGATCAAAATCATTTTGCGGAACCAGGCCGAAAGCGGTGACCACCCCGAGCAACGGCAGTGCCGACAAAGCGACGAACCAGCGCAGCTTTTTTTTGTGTTCTGATATTTTGCGTCCTTGGGGGAACGTATTTTCGGTTAACATTCGGGCCTTCCTGAGTTGCTTTTCTTTAGTTCCGGCAACGTGTTGGGTTGATGAACCGAGCGAACTTTAACAGAAAGGGGCGCCACCTCAAAACCGGGCTGATGGATGGCAAAGCCATACCGATGAATGGTTTGGGCATTGAAACGCTCTGTTAGCGCATTTCGACAATGCGATTTGAAGATTGATTATGAGTGAAACGAAAAAAACAGAAATGAATCCGAACGAGACTTCGCTCGCACTGGCGCAAATCAGGCGTGGTGCCCACGAGCTGCTGCTTGAGGACGAACTGAAGCAGAAGCTCGCCCAGGGGCGTCCGTTGCGTGTCAAGGCTGGCTTCGATCCGACCGCACCGGATCTGCATCTCGGCCACACCGTCCTGTTGAACAAGATGCGTCAGCTGCAGGATCTGGGCCATCATGGCCTGTTCCTGATCGGCGATTTCACCGGAATGATCGGCGACCCGAGCGGTAAAAATACCACCCGCCCACCCCTGTCGCGCGAGCAGGTGATGGAGAATGCCCAGTCTTACCGCGACCAGGTATTCAAGGTGCTGGACCCGGAAAAAACCGAGATCGTTTTCAACTCGGCCTGGATGGACAAATTCAGCGCGGTCGATCTGATCAAGCTGGCGGCCACGCATACCGTCGCGCAGATGCTTGAGCGCGATGATTTTTCAAAGCGCTACAAGGGCAATCAGCCGATTGCGATCCACGAATTCATCTATCCGCTGGTGCAGGGCTACGACTCTGTGGCGCTCAAGGCGGACATCGAACTGGGCGGAACGGACCAGAAGTTCAATCTGCTGATGGGGCGCGAGCTGCAAAAGCACTATGGCCAGCCTTCGCAGTGTGTGCTCACCATGCCATTGCTGGAAGGTCTGGACGGCGTGAACAAAATGTCCAAATCAATGGGCAATTACATCGGCATCACCGATGTGCCTCAGGATATGTTCGGCAAGCTGATGTCGATTTCCGACACCCTGATGTGGCGTTATCTGGAACTGCTTTCGTTCCGCAGTCTCGACGAAATCGCCGGCTGGCGCGACGAAGTTTCCGCGGGACGCAATCCGCGCGATATCAAGGTGATGCTGGCGCAGGAAATCGTGGCGCGTTTCCACAGCAGGCAGGCTGCGGAGGCCGCCCTGGCGGAATTCGAAGCGCGGTTCCGCCAGGGCGTGTTGCCGGAAGACATGCCGGAAATCAGCGTTTCCGCTCCCGGTGGCAGCATAGCCGTGCCGCAGCTGCTCAAGCAGGCCGGCCTGGTGGGAGGGACTTCCGAAGCGATGCGCATGATCCAGCAGGGCGCGGTCAAACTGGACGGAGAGCGCGTCAACGACAAGGGCGTGCTGATCGAGGCCGGGAAAATCGTCGTGGCACAGGTCGGTAAACGGAAATTTGCCCGTATCACGGTGCAGTAAATACGGGTTGTGGGTGCATGGGGCTTTTGATAGAATTACGCCCTCGATTTTTTTGTAGAAGGTTTCTGTCCATGACAACAGTACGTGTTAAAGAAAATGAACCGTTTGAAGTTGCGATGCGTCGTTTCAAGCGCTCGGTCGAGAAGACCGGCCTGCTGACCGATTTGCGCGCCCGCGAGTTTTACGAAAAGCCGACTGCAGAGCGCAAGCGCAAGCTGGCAGCCGCCGTGAAGCGTCATTACAAACGCCTGATGAGCCAGGTTCTCCCTCCCAAACTCTATTAATGCCGGTTGGCGCGCCCGTTCCGGGCGCAGCGGCTGGTCTCGATATGAGTCTCAAGCAGCAAATCACTGAAGACATGAAATCCGCGATGCGCGCCAAGGATGCGGCGCGCCTCGGTGCGATTCGCCTGCTGCTTGCCGCGATGAAGCAGCGCGAGGTGGATGAGCGCGTCGAGTTGACGGATGCCGACGTGGTTGCAATCATCGAAAAGATGAACAAGCAGCGGCGCGATTCGATCAGTCAGTATGAGGCGGCGGGCCGCCAGGACTTGGCGGATGTCGAAAAGTTCGAGATGAGCGTGCTGGCCGCCTACATGCCGCAACAGCTCAGCGACGCCGAAATCGGAAAGGCTGTTGACGACGCGATTGCGGCGACTGCCGCGGCCAGCCCGCAGGACATGGGCAAGGTCATGGGTGTGCTCAAGCCGAAGCTGGCAGGACGCGCAGACATGGGCAGGGTCTCCGCGATGATCAAGGCGCAATTATCGAGGTAATCCCGATCCGGGCAGTCCCGGGCTAAACCGCGCTGAGCGAGACCGCCTTTACGGATTGCGAAGCGCGGGATGTATCGAACTTGATGTGAGGACGGTGCTGGCGTGATTCCAAAAAATTTCATTCAGGATCTGCTTAATCGCCTCGATATCGTCGACGTAGTCGAGCGCTATGTCCCGCTCAAGAAGGCAGGTGCGAATTTCGTTGCCTGCTGTCCTTTCCACAACGAAAAATCCCCTTCATTCACCGTCAGCCAGACCAAGCAGTTCTATCATTGCTTTGGCTGCGGCGCGCACGGAACCGCGATCGGTTTCGTGATGGAGCATGCCGGGCTAGGCTTTGTCGATGCGGTCGAGGAACTGGCGCGCAATGCGGGCATGGAAGTCCCGCATGAGCGGCAGGCGCCGGGCGAGGCATACCAGAAAGTCGCGCCGGACCTTTATGAGGTGATGCAGACCGCCACGCGCTATTATCGCGAGCAACTGAAACTTTCGCAGCATGCGATTGACTACCTCAAACAGCGCGGACTCAGCGGCGAAATCGCGGCCAGATTCGGCATCGGCTATGCGCCGGAAGGCTGGCAGAATCTAGCCGCCGCATTTCCCGATTACCAGGATGAAATGCTGGCCGAAACCGGCCTCGTGATCATCAGCGAAGAAGGGAAGCGCTACGACCGGTTTCGCGATCGCATCATGTTCCCGATCGTCAATGTACGCGCTCAGGTGATCGGTTTCGGCGGGCGGATACTGGACAAGGGTGAGCCCAAGTACTTGAATTCTCCGGAAACGCCACTATTTGAGAAGGGGCGCGAACTGTACGGACTGTACCAGGCGCAAAAAGCAATACGCGCCGGCCAGCAGGTGCTGGTGGTGGAAGGTTACATGGATGTGGTGGCGCTGGCGCAACACGGCGTGGAGTATGCAGTGGCAACCCTGGGTACAGCGACCACTCCTTACCACGTGCAGAAATTATTGCGCCTCTCCGAGCACATCGTATTCTGTTTCGACGGCGATTCGGCAGGCCAGCGCGCGGCATGGCGTGCGATGGAGAACGCACTGCCCCATTTGCAGGACGGCAAGCGCATCAGCTTCCTGTTTTTGCCGGTCGAGCACGACCCTGACAGCTTCATTCGGGAATTTGGCAAGGAAACTTTTGAACAGCGTATTCGGGACGCCATGCCGTTGTCATCCTACCTGTTGCGCGAGGTCGGCAAGGGGCTGGATCTGGGCACTCAGGAAGGGCGCAACCAGTTTTTGCAGCGCGCCAGACCGCTGCTGACCGCGATCACCGCGCCGGCCACCGCGCTGCTGCTGCGCAAGGAAGTAGCCGCACTGGCAGGCGTCAGCCAGGCCGAACTGGAAGCACTGTATGAAATCAAGCCGGTGGCGAAAGGGCCTCGCATAACGTTTCAGCGGGCCGGCCGCAGCCCGCCTTCGGCATACCGCCTGCTGTTGCAATGCCTGATTGCGCAACCGGAACTGGGACAGCAAATGCCGGACCAGTGGGATGGGCAGGGAGCGGATGCCGAAACGGTACTGGCTGTGATGATGGTTTTGCGCGAAACTGATTACACGCTGAATGGTCCGATGATCACGCAACTCTTTCAGGGAACAGCCCACGAGAAAATACTGGCCGCAGCGGAGGCTGATATGTTGTTGTGGGGCGAGAATTTTGATGTGGCAGCAGAATTTTCCGGTCTGATAGAAAGGTTTAACGAAGGGCAACGCCGCCAGCAGCGCCAGTTGCTGGAGGCTAAGGGGCTGTCCAATCTGACGGCCCCGGAACGAGAGCAATACCGGCTTTTGCAGCAAAGAATCTGACTGTCTGGCGCGGGCTGGCGGCCGGTTGGTTGGGCAAGGCTAAACATCTAGCCCGGTTAGGAAAAATTGAGGCAATCAGGTATAATCCGCCGCTTTTCTGCGGCATTAAGATATTAATGGCCCTAACGCATTTGAATGCTGCCGGGTATTACGCAATTTCAGGAATTTGAACATGGCAAAAGCTAAAGACAAGAAAAAGCCGGTTAAGAAAGAGTCGGTTACAGTCACACAGCCGGTAATCGAGCAGATACAGGATATCGAAGCCAGACGCACGCGTCTGAAAGCTCTGATTGTGCTGGGCAAGGAACGCGGCTATCTGACCTTCGCGGAAATCAACGATCATCTGCCGGATATGCTCGAAGTCGAGCAAATCGAAGGCATCGTCACCATGATCAACGAAATGGGTGTCTCGGTCTGCGATGTCGCGCCGGACGCCGAAACGCTGATCATGACGGATGTTGCCCCGGCGGTGGCCGATGAAGATGCCGTGGAGGAAGCCGAAGCCGCGCTTTCCACGGTTGACTCCGAATTCGGCCGCACCACCGACCCGGTGCGCATGTACATGCGGGAAATGGGCACGGTCGGTTTGCTCACCCGCGAAAAGGAAATCGAGATCGCCAAGCGTATCGAGGAAGGCCTGAAGCACATGATTCAGGCCATCTCGGCGTGCCCGGCGACCATTGCCGAAATCCTCGCAATAGCGGCCAAGATCGAGGCCAACCAGATGCGCATCGACGAACTGATCGACGGTTTCGTGGATGCTGAGGATGAAGCAGTCATCTCCGAAAACGGCGAAGAAGAGGTTGAAGATACCAGCGCTTCCGACAGCGACAGCGACGACGAAGAAGAGGACGAGGAAGCCGCTGCCGCGGCAGCGGCTGCCAACCTCGCCCAATTGAGGGAAGATGCGCTGGCGCGTTTTACCTTGATTGCGGGTTTGTTCACCAAACTGGGCAAGGCTTACGTCAAGTACGGCTATCGGAGCAAGCAATACGACAAATTGCAGGCAAGCATCTCCGACGAGTTGATGAAGTTCCGTTTCACCGCGAAACAGGTGGATGCGCTGTGCGATACCATGCGCGGACTGGTGGAGGAGGTGCGCCGCAGCGAGCGCGCCATCCAGGATATGTGCGTGACCAAAGGCAAGATGCCGCGCGCGCATTTCATCAAGACCTTTCCCGGTAATGAAGACAACATGCAATGGCTGGATTTCGAACTGAAGACGAAAAAGCCCTATAGCGATTCCATCGAACGCTACCGGCATTCCATCCTGGAGCACCAGAATAAGCTGCTCGAATTGCAGCAGCGCGTCGGCATTCCGATTCGCGACCTGAAGGAAATCAACCGGCAGATGACCAACGGCGAAGCCAAGGCACGCCGTGCCAAACGCGACATGATCGAGGCCAACCTGCGCCTGGTCATTTCGATCGCGAAAAAATACACCAACCGCGGTCTGCAATTCCTCGACCTGATCCAGGAAGGCAACATCGGCCTGATGAAAGCGGTGGACAAGTTTGAATACCGCCGCGGCTACAAATTTTCCACCTATGCCACTTGGTGGATACGCCAGGCAATTACCCGCTCCATCGCCGATCAGGCTCGCACCATCCGTATCCCGGTGCACATGATCGAAACCATCAACAAGATGAACCGCATCTCGCGGCAGATCATGCAGGAGACCGGGCAGGAACCGGATGTCGCGACGCTGGTGCAGAAGATGGAAATGCCTGAAGACAAGATCCGCAAGATATTCAAGATTGCGAAAGAGCCGATTTCGATGGAAACACCGGTGGGAGACGACGACGATTCCCATCTGGGTGATTTCATCGAGGATGCTCATACCGCCGTGCCGATCGATGCGGCGATATACGACAGCCTGCGTGGCGCAACCTCGGATATCCTGGACAGCCTGACGCAGCGGGAAGCCAAGGTGTTGCGGATGCGTTTCGGCATCGAAATGAACACAGACCATACACTGGAGGAAGTCGGCAAGCAATTCGACGTCACCCGAGAGCGCATCCGCCAGATCGAAGCAAAGGCATTGCGCAAACTACGCCATCCTTCACGTTCCGAAAAGCTGAAGAGCTTTCTGGACAGCGAAAACTAGGGTGGCCGGCAACAATCTTTTTCGGGCCCTTAGCTCAGTTGGTTAGAGCAGAGGACTCATAATCCTTTGGTCGCTGGTTCGAGTCCAGCAGGGCCCACCATTAAAACAAAGGCCTACATTACATGTAGGCCTTTATTTATTTCTACAAAAGCAAAAAAGTAACACGTCAAATATTCCGCCATTGCAGCCATTAAGGCGGCAAGCATGTAGTGTCGGCATTGTACAAATTTCCCGACATCCTCAACTCTGGGTTCTGCCCGGTATCAAGGCAAGAGACGGCAGATGCCTGGTTATTTTCTAATCCACTGGCCGCCGGGCGACATGATGAATTGTCCGGGAGGGGTTTTTTCTAGGGCTTTTCTTCCCGCCAGTTCTTCGACGGCCTGCAGGCTGGTTCCATTCTTTTGCGCGATGTCCTGGTAGGCGGCGCGGCGTTTCTGGTTGATGTCCTGAACGAGGGCGGGGACGCCGGGGGCGTTGATTACTACGCCCAGGTAGCCGTCGGCTTTTTCTCCCACCTGGCCGGCTGCCTTGGCGGATTGCAGGTCTATGGCCCAGGCTGCCATGGACAGGCTGAGCAGGCCAACCGACAGCAGGCGCAACAGGGTTGATTTCACGTTCATGGGAAACTCCTTGTGTTCAGAATAATCCGCTGTCCTTGGACAGGACGTTGTCGAGGTCTTTATCGACCTTGACACGAATCTCGTGCTCTATCTTGATGTTCATGTTGATCTGGATGGGCTTGTCGGGCGCTTCGACTTTTATCGTCGGGTTGCATGCCGTAAAGGCAATCATGCAAGCAGCCGCCGAAACCAGAATTTTCCAATTGACGTTCATTGAGAGCCCCTGACCTGACTTGGTACCGGGTGAGTGTATTGACTACCGGGTGGTTTGTCCATATGCCGGCGTCATTCGCCCATCTGCTTCTGTATCTTTTTCTCCAGGCGCTCGCTTATGCGGTTGGACATGCTCAGGCTCTGGAGCAGTTTGAGGATGTTTTGTTCGACGTTCAGGTTGAATTCGATGGGGCGGCCGTTCTCGTAGGACGGGTTTTGTCCTTTCAAGTGGATTCCCAGTTTCGTGTTGCCGTCGGCTTGCGCATTGATGCCGATTTGCATTTGCTGGTAGTGAAAGTCGCTCAGGATATTGAGCGCCATCCTGACCGCCTGGTTGCTCGAGGCCATGCCCCTGACCGTGTCGTTGCCCAAGTAGCGTATGAGCCCGCCGGGAGGGCGGGCCTTGAGCATGCCATCAGAGATGTAAAGGCCGTCTTCCGCCCAGTCAGCAGGAAGATAGCCGTCGAGGATGCCGTCGGCGTAGAGCCCTTCCTGGTTCTGCAATTTAACGAGCTGTACGGCATCGATGTTCCGGAGTTCGATGACGAAGGGATTGTGCGCCCGTGCGAGATCGATGTCGATTTGCTTGCTTGAGATCGTGCCGCCCAAAACGTCGCTGCCGAGATTCTCAAGATGCACTTCCAGGCCGCCGTCGCCCGGCAGGTGGATGCGCCCCTGCACGGACAGCTTGCGTATCGGAAGGCCGACGTTGACGGCGTCGACGGCCAGTTTGTCCCAAGACAGGCTGATGTCCTTGCCGCTGCCCGTCGCCAGAAAATGTCCGTCCAATCCCGTGAATGAGTATGAGTCGTATTTCCCGGCGAGCGACTTGAGTTCAACATCCTCATCATGCCGGAACTGTAGCCCGCCTGTTTTATGGGGACGCTCCCATCCGATTGCACCACTGCCCGAGATTTCCCCGCCGGAGATTTCCGGTAGTTCTTTCCTGGCAAGGATGGCGCCGACATCGAGGCCTCGCCGGCCGAGGCGGGTTCGCTGCAGGGAAAAGTCGGCGTGGCCGTTCGCGGTCGGCAGGTGATGGAAGGCGAACCATGTCATGTGGAGCTTGTCTCCGCCCACGTCCAGGGAGCCCTTCGCGCTCAGCTTGCCTTGGGCCAGTTTGAAATTCGAGGCGAGACGGCAGTCGGGAAGCCGCACCGCGTCGGCGGTGGGCCGGGTGAATCTTGCATCCACGCTTCCGTCGAGCGAATCTGCGCGAAGCTGAACGAGGTGCACCGTGGTTTGCATCCCGGCAAGGCCGAAAGAGGGCATGGCCGATATTCCGGCCGTGACAAGCAAGGCGGAGGCGTGCGTCTGATGCCAGGGTGCTCCGGGAGTGAGGTCCAGTTCAAACGGCTGCAGGAGCCGGACTGCCGCAGCGGATATTTCGCCGCCTGCAAAGACGAGCTTGTCGGTTTTCAAGGTAGCATCCTGGGCGACCTCCAGCCGGACCTGTCCGGGCTGGAGGTGGAAACTTCCAGCGACCTTGTCCAGTTCGACCTTGCCGCGCCCGTTTCCGGACTGGAACGATAAATACGATTTGTCCTTGAGGTTCCAGCGTCCGGCACCATTTTCATAATCGGCATGAAACGCCATGCGTGCCGCGACACTCGTGCCGGAGCCTGGAAATGCCGTGGCATCCAGCGTGACTGAAGCCTTTCCTTTGAGTCCGGTGCGCAGGGTTTCCGTATTGAGTGCCATGTTGCCGGGCAGGTGACCAAGCCATTGGGCCTTGAGCTTGCCTGCAACTTTTGGAATGCTGCTTCCCAGCCAAGTGGCCGCTTCAGTGGAGAGTTTCTCCAGGTCGGCATTCATAGAGCCCTGGCTGAGGTACTGATCTTCTGTCCTGTGCAGGACAGATTTCAGAGCAAGCAATTGATCTCTTCCGCGATGAATATCTATGTCTATCGTTCCGCTGCCATCGAGTGTGGCCGAGGCGCTGAGCGGCTTGGTGGCTTGCGCTTCGTTGAGTTCAAAATAAAACTTGCGGTCATTGAGTTCCATCTTGCCTTCCAGCTTCCTGGCAGCCGTATTGTCCGTGGTGAAAAGGCCAATGTCGATGCGCTGGATATTGAAGTGGTCGAGCGGGATTTTATTCAGTATCTCAGCAGGGGTGGGAAGTGCAGTTGGTGAGGCTGAGGTGGAAGGGGCGGCAGGGTGGATGGATAAGTCTGCGTGTTCTATCCTGATGTAATCGAGCCGGCCATCCCAGAGCTGCGTCAGGCGGTAGCCGATCCTTACATTCTCCAGTCTGGCCTGGATACCCTTATCTTCGGCCAAGAGCTGAATAGATCCGATTTCGCTTTCCCGCAGACCGAACCTTTTGATGGCTATGCCCTGGACAGAAATGCCATATGCGGCCAGTTGTTTCGTTGCCATTGCCGGCGCCAGCCAGGAGACGGCAAAGAAAACCGCCAGTATGCCGGTTGCCGTCATGGAAGCGGCTATGAGGAAAAACCTGAGGCGTGCTTTCTGCATGCTGTCATTTCCCCCCGAGCGTTTCGCCCAAACCTAAAGTCAGGCAGGAGCGAAGAGATGGCGTGACATTCCGGAAGCTCTGTTCCGTAGTTGCAGGACATGACGAATGAGGATGGTGTTTCATGGCGCAATGTTCATGCTGCATGGGGTGTGCCCCCGGTTCAATCTCCCGCGGCATATTGACGATCTGTTCGGCTATGTAGCGCTTTTCGGTTGAGGACACCCTTGTACTCATTCCAGTAGTCAGGCTAAGGGTAAACGTCCTGCTCCACCTGGCACAAAAATAGCCCTCAGTTCATCGCTGCTGCAGACAAGCTAAGGTATCAGGTGAAATGCAATGGCAAGGGAACTGTCGCATTCAGCGTGCACAAAAAAACCGCCCAACCAAACGACGCAATGAATGAGCCAGAGACGATTCTCTGCCGAGATTATACGTTGAACGACTACTTCGCACACTAAAGCAGAAGCAATACAGATTTTCTTATGGTGGCGGCTATGCCGACTTCCGGTCCTCGGCCTAAGCAGTCACACGCAGGTATGACTGTTGGCCTGCGATCTATCCATTTCGTGAGAAAATCACTGGACAGGTGCGCATACTTTTGCACCATGACCGGCGAAGATCACCCGCCCAACTCCTAAAGTGCATGCAACCGCGTGCCTTCTTGAATGTGCCAGTTTGCCGATGTGTGTCTGAGGTCATGCCAGCGGGAATTCCCGAGGTCTACCAGCTTCAAGGCCCTGCGCCATGCCTTGGTATTCTTGATGCACTGCTCTACCTTTGAAGCTGAACACATTAGTCGGAAGCTTGCCGAGGCTTGTTGAAACTTCGTTAAGCACCTAGGCGTACCAATGAATCGATTCAGAATTTGTCGCACAAAATTCCCTTTTCGATATACTCCATACCAGATTCAGGAGCGAGGGTAGGGTGGATGCATGAAATCGTAATCCCTGGTTTGTATTTGCTGGCTGGCAGTATGGCTTATGCAACGCTAAATCACTTGGCTATCGCGCTAAACCCACCGCGCGATCTGGCACAGATTTTGATTGCAGCTTTGAGTCTAATTGCAGTTCCGTTCGCTATTTTTCATGCCCAATCCCTTCATGCTGCCAACGCGATTGAGTTCATTTGGGCACTTAAGTACAACCTCGCTACCGGGCTGCTTATTTTATTTATATTTCCATGGTTTATTGCTTTCTATTCTGGAAGGGTACCCCTGCTGTTTCTGGCAGGATTGAGCGTGCTGTTCGCCGTGTTATTCGTGATCAATCTGAAGCAGCCCTATAGCTTGCAATTCGACCATTTCGAAGGAATACGAACGTTGGAACTGCCTTGGGGCGAGAAAGTAAATCGCGGAGTCGGTAACAATGGCATCTGGGCAAAAATTGCAATCGTGGGGTTGTTAATAGAGTTAGGTTACGCAATCCTAACTCTGAGCAACGTTTACCGTAACAGTCGCCGGGGCGCAGATTTGGCCTTGTTGCTTTCCGTTGGGTTGTTTCTGCTCACCTCGATTGAAGGTATTCTCGCGCGGTTGTCGGTCATCAACTTCATTGAGGTCGGCCCAGTTGGAATTCTGGTGATGGTCATCTGCGTGAGCATGGTGATTACTCGTGAAACACGACACCGGATGCGTACCTCAGAAAACCAATTCCGCGCGCTGGTGGAACAATCCCCGTTCAGCATCCAGATAATGTCTCCGGAAGGTTATACACATACCGTTAACCCCGCCTGGGAGAGGCTCTGGGGGGTGAAGCGGGAGACCCTGGTTAACTACAATATCCGCCACGATAGCCAACTTGTCGCGAAGGGTGTCATGCCTTTAATCGAAATGGGATTCGCCGGAAAACCTGCGGAGTTTCCGCCCATCAAATACAACCCGGCGGACAATCCCGAGGTCATTGGTCCAATCCGCGATAGCTGGGTACGTGCTTTCATCTACCCGATCAAGGATGAGTCCGGAAAAATTAACGATGTCGTCCTGATGCATGAAGATATAAGCGAGCGCAAGCTGACTGATGACGCTTTGCGTGAAAGCGAGTTACGTTTCCGCACACTTATCGAGCAATCTCCGATCGGAATTTCACTCAGTCGGGATGGCTATACCGACGACGTGAATGCAGTTTTTCTGCAAATGTTCGGATACAGCGACATTGAAGAAGTACGCGGGCAATCCGTAATCAACCGGATTGCTCCGCAGTGCCGTGCGGAAATTGAAGACCGCATCAGGCGGCGCCTTCTTGGCGAACCGACAGAAGACACATATGAAACGATAGGATTGCGCAAGGACGGTTCGCAATTTCCGCTGTATGTTTCAGCGAAACGCGTAGAGTTGAGCGATGGATCGTTGTCCTGTGCATTCCTGATCGACATTAGCGAGCGCAAACATGCCGAAAAACAAATCACCAAGCTCACAGAATGGCAACAGACGCTTTTGGATAGTGCCGATTACAGCATAATTTCGACAGATGCAGAAGGCATCATCGTCAGCTTCAATGCTGCTGCGCAGCGCATGCTTGGATATCTTCCTGGGGAACTGATCGGCAAGCATTCACCCGCTATATTCCATGATCCGGACGAAGTGGCCAAGCGTGCGGTTGAATTATCAAGCGAGCTTTGCAGAACGGTATTACCCGGTTTCGATGTGTTCGTGGCAAAGACCATAATGGGTCATGCGGAAGAACGGGAGTGGACCTATATCCGAAAGGATGGATATTGTTTCCCCGTGCGTCTTTCCGTAACTGCAATGCATGACAGCAGCGGCAAAATCACTGGTTACATGGGAATTGCTGCCGACCTGACAGAGAGCAAGCTGGCGAAATCCAGGCTTCGCGACAGCGATTCCAGATACCGGACGCTCTTTGAAAATGCCGGAGACAGCATTTTACTTATGGAAGGTGAGAAATTTGTCGACTGCAACCCGGCAACTCTCAAAATGTTTGGTTGCACACGCGATCAGATTATTGGCGAGCGGCCATATCGATTTTCTCCAGACACACAACCTGATGGCCGTGCATCCAAGGATAAAGCCTTGGAGAAAATCAACGCAGCATTTAAGGGGGAGACATCGACTTTCGAATGGCGACACTGCCGCTATGACGGCATGTCCTTCGATGCCGAGGTAACACTCAACACGATGGAGATTGGCGGAAAACCGCACTTGCTGGCAACTGTCCGTGACGTTAGTGAACGCAAGCGTGTGGAACAACTTTTCCGCGAGGTTTTCCAGACGTCTCTGGATGCAATCAATATCACCCATGCTGATGGACGCTATCACGAAGTGAATCAGGCCTTTCAGGATATCACGGGGTTTGACCGTAATGAGGTCATCGGACGCACTGGCTTTGAGCTCAATCTTTGGGCTGATCCGACACAACGACAGAGGCTTGTCGAGATCATTCACCGCGAAGGTGAGATTCGCAATCAGGAGATCCAGCTGATAAAAAAGAGCGGGGAATCCATGTGGGCGCTGATTTCCTCTTCCAAGTTTCAGTTGAACGGGGAAATATTTCTTCTGTCAATTACTCATGACATTACCGAGCGAAAACAATCCGAAAAGTCTCTGAAGGAAAGCGAGATACGCTTTCGTACCATCATTGAACAATCGCCTATCGGTATGGCGTTTGGCAGGGACGGCTATCATGTTGATGCGAATGCAATCTACCTGAAAATGTTCGGCTACAGCGATATTGCCGAGCTACGTGGTCACCTCTTAATTAATCAAATTGCACCCCAATGTCGTGCCGAAGTGGAAGATCGAATCAGAAGTCGTATTGAGGGGAAACAAACAGAAGCCGGCTATGAAACGATTGGGCTTCGCAAGGATGGATCGCAGTTTCCGTTATTTATATCAGCGAAACGCATCGTGTTAAGCGATGGGCCATTGACCTATGCTTTCCTGATTGATATGACTGAACGCAATAGGATAGCAACCGAACTCAATAATACAAACATACTG
>Ga0316575_10000043_pt1 | contig 31191 bp, 28 predicted proteins | sample J5NA_FD_203072 | JGI IMG/M metagenome (GOLD analysis project Ga0316575, IMG submission 203072) | Rhizosphere microbial communities from salt marsh grasses in Alabama, United States - J5-7_050615r2r3 | ecosystem: Host-associated > Plants > Roots > Rhizosphere | place: USA: Alabama | collected...
GGCGCACCGCAACGCTGGAAGTGCGCATGGTGGATGAAACCCGCCAGCCCACGCCTGGTGCGCCGCCGCCATTCGGGGACGACGAGTTCAAGGACCGCGAGGGCAGGCCGCTGCTGGTCAAGAAGCGGGTGATCCTCACCGGCGACCGCATCAACGATGCGCAACCCGGTTTCGACAGCCGCACCAACGAACCGTCGGTCAACATCAATCTGGATGCCGTGGGTGCGAGACTGTTCAAGGATGCGACGCGCGAGAATGTCGGCAAGCGCATGGCGATCATCCTGTTCGAGAAGGGCAAGGGACAAATCGTGACCGCGCCGGTGATACGCGAAGAGATCGGCGGCGGCCGCGTGCAGATCAGCGGTTCGATGAGTACACAGGAGGCACAGGATACTGCGCTGCTGCTGCGCGCCGGTGCACTGGCGGCGCCGATGCAGATCATCGAAGAGCGCACCGTCGGCCCCAGCCTGGGTGCGGAAAACATCACGCGCGGCTTCAATTCCACGAAGATCGGTTTCATCATGGTTGCGGTCTTCATGATCGCCTATTACCTGATGTTCGGCGTGATCTCGATGCTGGCACTGGCGTCCAACCTGCTGTTGCTGATCGCGCTGCTGTCGATGCTGCAGGCCACGCTGACCCTGCCCGGCATGGCAGGTATTGCGCTGACGCTGGGTATGGCGATCGATGCGAACGTGCTGATCAACGAGCGCATCCGCGAGGAGCTGCGCAACGGCGTCACGCCGCAGGCCGCGATACATGCCGGTTACGACCGGGCATTCGCGACCATCCTGGACTCCAACGTGACGACCTTCATCGCCGGGATCGCGCTGTTCATGTTCGGCTCTGGTTCGATCAAGGGATTCGCGGTGGTGCTGTGCCTGGGCATCCTGACTTCGATGTTCAGCGCGGTGCTGATTTCACGCGCGATCGTGAATCTGGTTTACGGCCGCAAACCCAGACTTGCCAAAGTGGCGATAGGTTAAGGAAAAAGACATGGAATTTTTCAGGATCAAGCACGACATCCCGTTCATGAGCTATGGGCGGTATACCACCTCGATTTCGCTGGTCACTTTTCTGTTCGCGGTTTTCTTTCTGGCCACCAAGGGCCTGAATTTCGGCGTCGATTTCACCGGCGGTACGGTGATGGAAATGCATTACGCGCAGTCGGCCGACCTGAACAAGGTGCGCGCGCAACTCGCAGCGAGCGGCCTGAAAGAGGCGATGGTGCAGAATTTCGGTACCAGCTATGACGTGCTGATACAGGTGCCGGCCAAGGAAAGCGCGACCGGCTCCAAGATCAGCGACCAGGTTCTGGCCACCTTGCGCAAGGAGGACAGCAGCGTGCAAATGCGCCGCGTGGAATTCGTGGGACCGCAGGTTGGCAAGGACCTGATCAACAACGGCGAGCTGGCGCTGCTGCTGGTGTCGATGGGCATCGTCGGCTATCTGTGGCTGCGCTTTGAGTGGAAATTCGGCCTTGCCGCGATCATCGCCAACCTGCATGACGTGGTGATCATCCTCGGGTTCTTCGCGTTCTTCCAGTGGGAATTTTCGCTGTCCGTTCTGGCGGCGGTTCTGGCGGTGCTGGGCTATTCGGTGAACGAGTCGGTGGTGGTGTTCGACCGTATTCGCGAAAACTTCCGCACCATGCGCAAGTCCGAGGTCTCGCACATCATCGACAATGCGATCACCCGCACCATGTCACGCACGATCATCACACACGGCTCTACTCAGATGATGGTAGGCGCGATGCTGTTCCTGGGCGGCGAGACACTGCACTATTTTGCGATGGCGCTGACCATCGGCATCCTGTTCAGCATCTACTCGTCGGTGCTGGTTGCCAGCCCGCTGCTGATGATGTTCGGCGTTTCGCGCGAGGATTTCATCAAGCCGGAAAAGGTAGAGACCGATGGAATACTGCCTTAGGTAGCCCCTGATCAAGCCGGCCACTATCCGTACCTAATCAGGGATTCCTGAATGCTTGCTGCATTATTCGACATCGTCATGCACCTCGATGCGCACCTGCTGGCGCTTACCCAGCAGTACGGCATCTGGGTATATGCAATCCTGTTCCTGATCATCTACAGCGAGACCGGCCTGGTGGTCGCGCCATTCCTGCCCGGCGATTCGCTGCTGTTCGTGGCCGGCGCGCTGTGCGGCATGGGCGCACTGCAACTGGAGTGGCTGGTGCCGCTGCTGGTGCTTGCGGCGTTTTGCGGCGACAACACCAACTACTGGATCGGCCGGCTGGTCGGGATCAGCCTGCTCAAACACGCCGGCGAGAAGCTGATCAGGCGCGAGTACATCGACAAGACTCACTCCTTTTACGAGCGGCATGGCGGCAAGACCGTGATTCTTGCGCGCTTCCTGCCGATCATTCGCACCTTCGCGCCGTTCGTGGCGGGCATCGGCATCATGCACTACCGCAAGTTCGTGCTGTTCAGCGCGCTGGGCAGCGTGGCGTGGATATCCAGCCTGAGCGTGGCCGGCTATCTGTTCGGCAACATCCCGGTGGTGAAGGACAACCTGACCCTGATCATTCTCGGCATCGTGGTGATTTCATTGATCCCTGCCGCGGCAGAATTCATCCGGCGCCTCGCCAGGCAGGCCTGAGACGGCTACGGCACCCGGTTGCGGCACTCCTGGCCCGATGACCGTTGCGTTTTTCCATTTGCATCCGCGCCGGTAATCCCGCGCAATAGAGCAAACAGAGAGTGGAGTAGCGATGACAAAGCGGTGGATAGTCTTGCTATTGGCCAGCATCAGCGCCGTTGCGGAGCCGGTCACGGCTGCCGCAGACACGATACCCGATTACAGCACAACCCTGACCGGCAACTGGGGCGGCACGCGCAGCGCGATGCACAATGCGGGTTACGACTGGGAAATCGTCTACAAACTCGATTTGCTCGGCCAGGTCTCCCGGCCTGCGGATAAAGCCTACGGCCTGGACAACCTCGATATCAAACTTGCGTTGGACGGCGAAAAGATCGCCGGCATGGCCGGAAGCAGCGCGCTGCTGTATGTGCTGAGCAATCGCGGCGGCAAGCCGTCTGCGCTGGCTGGTCATAGCGCCGGTGTGGACAACATCGAAACGCCCGAGGACGCGAATACCACCAAGCTGTACCAGGCCTGGGTGCAGCAAAACTTCCTTCAGGACCGGCTGTCGGTGCTGGCCGGACTGTATGACCTGAATTCGGAATTTTACGTGACCGAATCGGCGTCTATATTCATCCAGCCGGTTTACGGTATCGGTGCTGAACTGGCCGGCACCGGCCAGAACGGCCCGTCGATTTTTCCGACCACCTCGTTCGGGATGCGCGTGAAGGCGCAGGCGGGCGGATACTATCTGCAGGCTGCGGTTCTGGACGGAGTGCCGGGCGATCCGAACAACCCCCATGGCACGCACATACAATTCAACAAGGGGGATGGCGCGCTGGATGTGCTCGAAGGATCGGTCCCGCTTGGCGCGTCGGAAGATGCGCCCGACAACAGGCTGTCGCTGGGTGTCTGGCAATATACCGCCCGCTTCGACGACCTGGTCGATGTCGATGCCGGCGGAAATCCGGTCAAGCGGCTCAGCCATGGCGGCTATGCGATGCTGGAGAAAGTGCTGCGCGAACCGGGCAGCGATCAGGCAGGCATCAGCGGCTTTGTCCGGGCCGGAAAAAACGATGGCGACACCACCCAGTTCGATATGACATGGAATGCCGGACTGGTGTTTTCGGGGCTGCTGCCCGGCCGCGACCAGGATCAGTTCGGCATCGCCTATGCACAGGAACGCAACGGCGAGAAATGGCGTATTTTTTCCGGCAACCCGGTTGTTTTCGAAAGATCGCTGGAGATGACCTGGCGTTACGTCGCGGCGCCGGCGGTGGTATTGCAGCCGGATGCGCAGTACCTGATCAGCCACGGCAGCGACCCGGCCCTGGACAGGAACTGGTGGCTGGGCATTCGTGTGGAGATATCGCTATAAGGACAGGTGGCGATGTTTAACCGAAACGACCGGTAATGTAGTCCTCGGTTTCCTTGCGCTTCGGATTGGTGAACACGTTGCTGGTTTCGCCGAGCTCGATCAGGTCGCCCATGTACATGTACGCCGTATAGTCGGAGATGCGCGCGGCCTGCTGCATGTTGTGGGTCACGATCACGATGGTGAAGTCTTCCTTCAGTTCGTCGACCAGTTTCTCGATATGCGCCGTGGAGATCGGATCGAGCGCGGAAGTCGGCTCGTCGAGCAGGAGTATCTCGGGCTTGACCGCAATCGCGCGCGCGATGCACAGGCGCTGCTGCTGGCCGCCGGACAGTCCGGTTCCGCTTTGTTTGAGCTTGTCCTTGACTTCGGTCCACAGCGCGGCCTTGCGCAGCGCCCACTCCACACGGACTTCCATGTCGTGCCTGCTGAGGTTTTCATACAGCTTCACGCCGAACGCGATGTTGTCGTAGATTGACATCGGGAAAGGGGTGGGTTTCTGGAAAACCATGCCGATTTTTGCGCGCAGCATGTTCAAATCCTGCTTGCTGTCCAGGATATTCGCACCGTCCAGCATGATTTCGCCGGTGGCTTTCTGCTTCGGGTAGAGCTGATACATTCGGTTGAAAGTGCGCAGCAGAGTGGACTTGCCGCAGCCGGACGGTCCAATGAAGGCGGTCACCATTTTTTCCGCAATGCTCAGGTTGATGTCCTTCAGCGCGCGGAATTTCCCGTAATAGAAATTCAGGTCCTTGATGACGATTTTCGGATTCACGACGACTTCTATGTCCATATTCATTTCACGCCTTGTTGATGTTCGGATTATGGCCGGTTAATGGGTTGTGGCGCTCTGCCGGAACAGCACCCGAGCCACGATATTGAGTGTCAGCACGCTGGCGGTGATCAGCAGCGCGCCTGCCCAGGCCAGATTTTGCCAGTCATCGTAGGGGCTCATCGCGAACTGGAATATCACCACCGGCAAATTGGCCATGGGCTGGTTCAGGTCCTTGCTCCAGAACTGGTTGTTCAGCGCGGTGAACAACAGCGGTGCGGTTTCGCCGCTGATGCGCGCGACCGCGAGCAATACCCCGGTAATGATGCCGGCGCGCGCGGCGCGCAGCGTGATGAAATTGATCACCTTCCATTGCGGTGCGCCAAGTGCCGCAGCGGCTTCGCGCAGGGTGCTGGGAACCAGCTTCAGCATGTTTTCGGTGGTGCGGATCACGACCGGGATCACCAGTATCGCCAGTGCGAATGCGCCCGCCCATCCTGAGAAGTGTTTGACCCTGATTACATAGACTTCATAGACGAACAGCCCGATCACGATGGATGGTGCCGACAGCAGCACGTCGTTGATGAAGCGGGTGACCGGGGCCATCCAGCCGCGTTGGCCGAATTCGGCCAGATAGGTGCCGGCGAGTATGCCGATCGGTGTGCCGATCAGGATGCCGAACACCGTCATCAACACGCTGCCCGCGATTGCGTTGAGCAGCCCGCCCGCATTGCCCGGAGGCGGGGTCATTTGAGTAAACACAGCAGGGGTGAGCGAGGGCAGCCCATGAACCAGCAGGGTCAGCAGTATCCAGCATAACCAGAACAGGCCGAACAGCATCGCCAGTACCGAGATCGAGAGTCCCACCGCATTGGTGATGCGGCGACGCGTATACAGGCTGGGCAGGATTCTCATGAGGCCTGCCCTTCGCGTTTGCCGAGTCGGTACAGCATGAAGCGGGCAATCGACAGCACCACGAAGGTAATGAAGAACAGGATCAGGCCGAGCTCGATCAGCGACGAGGTGTAGAGAGCGCCGACGGCCTCGTTGAATTCGTTGGCGAGCGCCGATGAAATGCTGTTGCCGGGCATCAGCAGTGACTTGTTCAGGTCGTGCGAATTGCCGATCACGAAAGTGACGGCCATGGTTTCACCGAGCGCGCGCCCGAGTCCGAGCATGATGCCGCCGGCCACACCGACTTTGGTGTAGGGCAGAACCACCTGCCACATCACTTCCCAGGTGGTCGCGCCAACCGCATAGGCCGACTCCTTGAGCATCGACGGCACCACGTCGAAAACGTCGCGCATCACCGAAGCGATGAACGGGATCACCATGATCGCGAGAATGATGCCGGCGGTCAGCAGACCGATACCCATCGGCGGGCCGGAAAAAAACGGCCCGATCAGGGGCAGGGAACCGACATGCCGGTTCAGCCATGGCTCGACGTGGTCGGCGAACATCGGTGCGAATATGAACAGCCCCCACATGCCGTAAATGATGCTGGGGATGCCGGCCAGCAGCTCGATCGCGATGCCGAGCGGGCGGCGCAGAAAGCGCGGAGAGAGTTCGGTCAGGAACAGCGCGATACCGAAACTGACCGGAATCGCAATGAACAGCGCGATGCCGGAAGTAACCAGCGTGCCGAATACCGGGATCAGTGCGCCAAAGTTGTCGTTGACCGGGTCCCATTTGGTACTGGTCAGAAAACCGAAGCCAAAAGCATGGATGGCGGGCATGCTGCCTTCCACCAGCGAAACGATGATCGCAGCCAGCAGTGCCAGCACGGCGAATGCGCAGAAACGCGTCAGGCTCCTGAATGACAGATCGAATAATGCCTGTCGTTTGAGGCTCGCTTCGTGTGAGAAGATCATCATGGTCGACTGTTCTGGTTAAATGATGCCGCGGCAAAAACACAACGGGGGCATAAGCCCCCGCGATTATAACTTATGGGTGTGCTGTGTCAGCCACGTCCCGGATTTATTTCCAGACGGGCTTTCCTGCTGCAGTCTTGATCTGTGCGGCCCATTCTTTATGGATCATTTTAATCAGGCTCTTCGGCAATGGGACGTAATCCAGATCCGAAGCCATTTTGCTTCCATGCTCGTAGGCCCATGCAAAGAACTTGAGTACTTCCCTGGCCGTTGCGGGCTTGTCCTGAATCTTGTACATCAGGATGAACGTTGCACCGGCGATCGGCCAGCTTTTTGCGCCGGGTTGATCGGTCAGCAGCAGGTAGAACCCGGGTGCCTTGTTCCACTCCGCGCCGGCTGCAGCGGCCTGGAATGCGGACGCCTCTGGCTCAACGAAATGACCGTCGCGATTCTTCAGCGAAACATGGTTCATGTGGTTCTGCAGCGCATAGGCATACTCGACATAGCCGATGGAACCCTTGATGCGCTGCACATAGGAAGCAACGCCTTCATTGCCCTTGCCGCCGGTGCCGGCTTTCCATGCCACCGAAGTACCCACGCCGACGCTGGATTTCCATTCCGGGCTGACCTTGGACAGGTAGTTGGTGAAAATGAAGCTGGTGCCGGAACCATCGGAGCGGTGCACAACTGTGATGTCCTGGTCGGGCAGTTTGATATCCTTGTTTAATGCTGCGATTGCCGGGTCATTCCACTTGGTGATCTTGCCCAGGTAGATGTCTGCCAGTGTCGCACCGTCCAGTTTCAGCGAGCCGGACGCGATGCCTTCGAGATTGACGACCGGAACCACACCGCCGATCACGGTCGGGAATTGCATCAGCCCCTTTTCTTTCAGAACCTCCGGCTTGAGAGGCATGTCGGATGCGCCGAAGTCTACGGTCTTGGCGCCGATCTGCTTGATGCCGCCACCGGAACCGATGGACTGGTAATTCAGGCCTATACCGGTATTGGACTTGTACGCAGCAGCCCATTTGGAATATACCGGGTAAGGGAAAGTGGCGCCTGCGCCGGTGATGTCGGTAGCCTGGCTTGCTCCTGCGTAAACCACTGCCGCGGTCGCTGCAATACCGATCAAGAATTGTTTCAGTTTGCTGTTCATTTGTATCTCCAGTTGGGTAACTGCCGGGTTGAGTAACTGCCGCGATTCTTGAACACGTATTATTGCTGCGACGCTTTTATTGCAGCTCCGATGTTAGGGATGAAATATTACAGGAATATTACAGTTTGCTTGCAGCTTCGTATCAGCCGGATTTGGCTATGACGCAGGGCAGGTTTCAGGGCGGCGCGTGCGAGTCATCGCCTGCTTCGCGTGGTCTCCGACTTGATCCTGTCGAAGCGCGACAGGGGCAGGTTGGTTATTTTGCGAGTATCCGGGCCGTGACAGCTATCCGTTTCGTTTTATCACCTATACGTTCGAGCTCGATGTCGTACTGCTTCAGGCAGCTCGCAGTTCCCGGTCATTTTCAGTTTGAGAGTTTGAGGTGCCCTGCCACTCGATCAATTCCAGCCGGCCACCCAGGTGTTCGACTATTGCGGTGCAGCTATCCACCCAGTCACCGCAATTGACATAAAGCAGATCGCCGACATCCTTGATGGCGGCACTGTGAATGTGGCCGCAGATCACGCCATTCAGCCCGCGATCCCTTACCGAATGGATAACCGAGTCTTCGAAATCGAATACGAATGAGACTGCGGACTTGACCTTGCGCTTGGCGTATCCGGCAAGTGACCAGTAGCCGCCGATGTGCAGGGTACGGCGCCACCAGGACAACCATCCGTTGATGCGCACCAGCAGGTCGTAGCCGACGTCGCCCAGAACGGCCACCCAGCGATGGTGCCGGATTACCTGGTCGAACTGGTCGCCGTGGGTCAGCAACAGACGCTTGCCGTCCGCGGTTTCGTGAAGCCATTCGTACGAGATCAGGATGTCCCCGAATGATGTGCCGCAATATTCCCGCAGCACTTCGTCGTGGTTGCCGGGAATGAAGACCACCTTTTCGCCGTGCCGAGCACGGCGCAGGATTTTCTGCACGACCGTGTTCTGTTTTTGCGACCACTGTATGCTGCGCCCCATGGACCAGAAATCGATGATGTCGCCGAGCAGAAACAGGTGATCGCTTTCATACTCTCGCAGGAAATCCAGCAATCGGTCCGCCTGGCAACCGCGCGTGCCCAGATGGATGTCCGAGAGGAAAATTGAACGTACTTTCACGCCGCCAGATTAGTCCGGCAGCGTGACGCTTTCGTTAATTATTTATTGCATTACTGTTGCAATCGGATCAATCGCGATGTCGGCCTGGTTGATGGATTCTCGTCGCATCGGATTCGAGACCGCTGCGAGGAATATTTCAATTGCATGGGCTATACAAAAAAGCTAATCTCTATATATAACGAAATCATTATCCGGCATGAATATCGTCAGACATGTTCGGTTAGACTGATCGAAACCAGCAAAGCAATTACAGGGACGGAAAGTGCAATGACGAAAGCCAGCAAGCCAGACTATTTAGCCAAGGTCAAAGAATTATCCAGGATCGAAATCGAGCGATTGCTGTCCAGAATGGGCGGAAAACTGGACCGCCGGATGGAGAAGGGCAAGTTGAGCCAGGAAGAAGCCCTGGCCAAACAGCTGGAACTGGAAGACGAGCAGCTTCAGGCGTGGCGCAAGGTTATGTACAGCCTGAAGAAGAAAGAAGAAGCCAAGCTGGCAAAAGAAGCCAGAAAAAAAGAAAAGGCCAAGACGCCTGCAAAGAAAGCCAAGACAACCGAGAAAGAAAAGCCGGCGGCAAAGGCCAAAACTGCAACCAAGACCAAGGCACCCGCCAAACGCAAGGCTGCGGCGAAGAAGGCCTAGGCCAGGCCGGTTTCCACTCATTCTTCTTTTGTTGTGTGCCCGATCCGGACGCACAGCAAACCTTTGAGCATCAAATGCCAGGATTCAGCGCGAGGATGTCCAGCCATCATTGAAATCTGTGCAGCGTTCCGCTAGCAGCAAGCGTCATCCCGGATTCGTGTCCGTTGCCGGCTGCAGGTTAGCTGTGCCTGGATGCGGCTCCTGTCTGGATGCCAGGTTTGCCAGCGCTTCCTCGAATTCATCCACGATGTTTTGCCAGTCGAGCTTCAGCATGGTCTGGTGTGCATATCCGCGCATTCTCTCGATACCAGCATGATCATTTGCCAGTCGGCATGCAACTTTTACGAACTGATCCGCATTGCCGTACTCGGCGTGCAATCCGTTCTCGCCATCCACGATATGTTCGGCGGCTGCGGCATAGCGGTAGGCAACCACGGCAAGCCCGCTGGCCATCGCTTCCACGGTCACGTTTCCGTAGGTTTCAGTCATGCTCGGGAACAGGAAGATATCGCCTGAGGCGTAATGCGCAGCCAGATCCTCGCCGGTCCGCATGCCGGCGAAAATATATTCCGGATTCTGCCGCTGCAATTCCGCGCGTACCGGGCCGTCCCCGACCATGACCAGCTTCAGTTTGGGATTGACTGCCTGCATCGCCTTGAAGGTGCGCAGCACCAGCGGCAGGTTCTTTTCGGCCGAGATGCGGCCCACATAAATGACCGCCAAGTCGTCATCCGCAAGCAGCCCCCATTGCGCGCGCAATTTCCTGCTGCGCTTGCCGGGATGGAACAGTGCGGTTTCCACGCCGCGCGCGACGACCTGCAGTTTCTGGTACCCCTCCTTTTTGAGCGTGTCGCGCAATTCGTTGGTCGGGACCAGCGTGGCGTCGGTGCGGTTGTGCAGATTGCGCAGATAGCCAGCAACGGTCTTTTGCAGCCAGCCGAAGCCGTAATGTTTGCTGTAACTGTGGAAATTGGTATGAAAGTCGCTGCTGACCGGGATGCCGAGTTTGCGAGCGGCGGACAGGGCTGAAGAACCGAGCGGTCCTTCGGTGACCAGATGGACCACGTCGGGGCGCTGGCTGGTCCAGAGTCTGATCAGCCGCTGTCTGGCCGGAAGCCCCAGTTTCAGGCCCTGATAGCGTGGAATCGGGAAGCCGCGCACCAGAACTTCCTGCAGATTGGCCTCCTGTTTTGCGCTGTCCTGCGGGTTCTGGCGCGGACGCACCAGTTCGACCACATGCTTCTGGCGCAAGCCCTCCACCATGCGGCTGATGGTCATCGCCACGCCGTTTATTTCAGGCGGATAGGTTTCGGTCACGACCGCGATACGCAGCTTACGTTCTGACATGGTTTCCCCTCTGGTATTGGACATTCATCGCGAGCACTCTCGCACTTGAACAAGAAGTTTTGATGAAGGATTTGTGATGGATTTGTGACGATATCAATCCAGCAGGACCAGCAGCCATATCAGCAACACGTTCAGCAAACTCAGCAATACGGCTGCGCTGCCGATGTCCTTGGCGCGCTTCGCGAGCTTGTGCTGGTCCAGCGAGGTGTGGTCGACGGCAGCTTCCACCGCCGAATTGAGCAGTTCGACGATCAGTACCAGCAACACGCTGGCGATCATCAGCGCCTTGCCGACGCTGTGAACCGGCAGCAGTATCGCTGCAGGAATCAGGATGCATGCCAGCAGCACTTCCTGGCGGAATGCATCCTCGTGGCGAAACGCGGCGCGCAATCCGGCCAGCGAGTAGAACAGAGCGTTCCAGAGGCGCTTCAGGCCGGTCTTTCCTTTATATGGGCTTTCCATTGCTATCCTGTAATTGTGATGAGTGGATACCCGCGTTGCGAGCCATGGGAGAATATGTCATGAGTATTTCAGTTTGGTTACGGCACTGGACGCGGCGAGTCCGTTAAAACAGCGAAAATTCAGGTTGAATATTCCGGTCGACTTCGGTAAAATCCGCGCTCTTTTGAAATTGGTTGGAGTTGAGCTATGGCACGTGTATGTCAAGTCACCGGAAAAGCCCCGATGAGCGGGAACAACATTTCCCACGCAAATAACAAAACAAAGCGCCGCTTTTTGCCGAATCTGCAGCGTCGCCGTTTCTGGGTTGAATCCGAAAACCGCTGGATCAGCCTGCGCCTGACCAATGCAGCTTTGCGCACCATCGACAAGAACGGCATCGACGCGGTGCTGTCCGAAATGCGCGCCCGCGGCGATAAAATCTAAGGAGCCCGAAATGCGCGAAAAAATCAAACTCGAATCCAGTGCCGGTACTGGTCATTTCTATACCGCGACCAAGAACAAGAAGACGATGCCGGAAAAGATCGAAATCAAGAAATACGATCCCAAGGTTCGCAAGCATGTGATGTACAAGGAAACCAAGCTGAAGTAATTCAGGCTGGCTTTGCTGTGCAAATAAAAACCCGCGAAAGCGGGTTTTTATTTGCCGTATTTCCCGGATCTGCACCGTCATGCAGTGGCGGTACAGAATTGCAGGGGAACAATCCTTTATTCAGGCATCTTCAAGCAGATATCGCCTGCATACCCTCGCGATAGGCTTCGGCCTGCTCTGCTGCCCGCCTGCGTTCCTGGCGGCTCATCCACAGGCTGCCGGCGACCACTCCGACCGACACCACTGCCACGGTGATTGTCGCAATCGCATTCACGGTCGGGTCGAGCCCCAGGCGCGCGCGCGACAGGATGACCAATGGCAGGGTCGACGAACCCGGTCCGGAGAGAAAGGCGGTGGTGACCACATCGTCCAGAGATATTGTAAAGGTCAGCAGCCAGGCAGCCATCAGCGATTGCGCGATCATCGGCAGCGTGACCAGGTAAAACACCTGAAAGGGTTTGCAGCCAAGATCCATCGCCGCTTCCTCCAGCGATTTATCCATTTCCAGCAAGCGCGACTGGATGACGACCGCGGCATAGGACAGGCCGAATGTGGTATGACCGATCCAGATCGTGAAAATGCCGCGTTCGGGCATGCCGATCAAACGTTCGCACATCACGAAAAAGAGCAGCAGCGACAAGCCGGTGATGACCTCGGGTACAACCAGCGGTGCATTGATGTGGGCAAAGAAAGTGGTGCGCCCGAAGAATGACTTGTAGCGCACCATTGCGAACGCAGCGAACATCCCGAGCACGACCGAAGCCGTGGCGGTCATCAGTGCAATCTTCATCGACAGGAAGAATCCGTTCACGACTTCGCTGTCATGGATGATCACGCCATACCATTTGAAACTGAAGCCGCCCCACAGGGTTACCATCTTCGATTCGTTGAAAGAGAAGATAATCAGCGTCAGGATCGGCACGTAGAGAAACAAGTATCCTGCGGTCAGCCAGATTTTACCGAGTCGGCTATTCATGATTTCATAATCCCCTTGCGCCGCCGGAATCAGACTGAAATTTGTTGAAGATCGCCAGAGGGATCAGAATCAGGACGACCATGCTCACTGCTACCGCCGATGCCATTGCCCAGTCGTTGTTGCTGAAGAACTCGTCCCAGAGCACGCGTCCTATCATCAGCGTGCTCGGCCCGCCCAGCAGTTCCGGAATCACGTACTCGCCGACGCTCGGGATGAATACCAGCATCGATCCCGCGACGATGCCGTTTTTCGACAAGGGGACGGTCACCAGCCAGAAGGCTTTCCACGGTGTAGCGCCCAGATCCTTGGCAGCCTCGAGCAAACGCAAATCCATCTTCACCAGCGTCGCATAGACGGGCAGGATCATGAACGGTATATAGGTGTACACCATGCCTATCGTCATGGAAAATCCGGTGTACATCATCTTGATCGGGTCGTGAATGATATGCAGCCAGATCAGCACGTTGTTGATCACGCCATTGTCGTCGAGCAGCCCTTTCCATGCATAGACGCGCAGCAAATAGGAGGTCCAGAACGGCAGTGACACCATCATCAGCAGGGCGGGCCGCATTGTGGCTGGCGATCTCGCCATGAAATAGGCAAATGGGTAGCCGATGATCAGGCAGATCAGCGTGTTAATTACCGCAAACTTGATCGAAGACAAGTAGGTCTCGATGTACAGCGGATCCGTCGTCAGGAAGATGTAATTCGACAGCTTGATCTTGAGCTCGAAGATGCCATTGGCATAACTGGTCAGGTCCTGGAAATGAATGCCCAGCGCATCCGTGCTCGATACGCTGATTTTCAGCACAACCAGGAATGGCACAGAGAAAAACAGGATCAGGAAGCCATATGGAATGCCAATGACGGAGCGCCGCCCCCAGTTCCGCTTCAGAAACTGCACAATGCCATAATTGCCAATACTGGATGCAATGCTCATTGTCTTCGCACCTGTGGCCTAGTTCGCGAGCACGACGACATCGCTGCCGTCCCACCACACGTATATCTGCTGTCCGCGCACGAGCTGTGTTTCTTCATGGCGGGCCGAATTCTCCCGCGAAGCCTTGATCACCATGCCGCTTTCCAGCCTGACGTGGAACAGAGTGAACTTGCCGAAGTAGGCGATTCCATCAATCGTCCCGCGGGCAACGTTATAGCCCTGCTCTTTGGGCGATTCGCGCTGTTCAAGGGTGGGCTCGTGGCTCTGCAGGCATATCTTCTCCGGGCGCAGCGCGATGTTCACCTGCATGTCTATCATTCCGGTGATGCCGTGCGTTACGAAATGCCGGCATTCGGGTGTTTCGATGAGTACATGGTCCGGTTCATCGACGATCACCTTGCCCTTGAACAGGTTCACATCGCCAATGAATCCGGCAACGAATACGCAACTTGGCGTTTCGTATATTTCGCTGGGCGGGCCGACCTGCAGAAAACGGCCTTCCTGCATGACGGCGATACGGTCAGCCATGATCATGGCTTCTTCCTGGTCATGGGTCACCATCGCGCAGGTAACCCCGACGCTCTTGATGATATTGACCAGTTCGAACTGCGTTTCCTCTCGCAGCTTGCGATCCAGCGCACCGAGGGGTTCGTCAAGCAGCAGCAGTTTCGGGCGCTTGGCCAGACAGCGTGCCAGCGCGACGCGCTGCTGCTGTCCTCCCGAAAGCTGGTGCGGCTTGCGCTTGGCATAAGGTTTGAGTTTGACAATTCCCAGCGTCGTTTCGACGCGCTCGGCGATCTGATCTTTGGGCATGCCGTCGCGCTTCAGGCCAAAGGCGACGTTCTCCCATACGGTCAGGTGGGGAAACAGCGCATAGGACTGGAACATCATGTTGATCGGGCGCTCATATGGCGGCATCTTTGCGATATCGTCCCCATCGAGGTAAATATTACCTGAGCTGGGCATCTCGAATCCTGCCAGCATCCTCAGGAGTGTTGATTTGCCGCAACCCGAAGAGCCAAGTAGTGCAAAGATTTCGCCCTTTTTGATATCGAGTGAAACATTGTCGACTGCGGCCACTTCGTCGAAATGCTTGCTCAACCGGTCAATTCTGACGAACAGTGAATCATCTTCGCGCGCAGTAGAGTTCGCAACAGAATCTGCCATGTCCTGCGTCCCTTTTCCGTTGTGTAGTTGTGGTGGAGTGGCCATTGCAGCCACTCCTTGGTTTTGGCTCAGATATTTATCAGAGGCCGGTCTTGAACTTCGTAAAGAGCCGCGTGCGAAGACGGCGGGTGTCGATGGCCACCATGTCAGGCGGGACCATACGGGCCAGATCTTCCGGTGGCATGAAAACGGCCTTGTTCGCCCGTATTCCGGGTTTAATGTACTTGGCCGCACTTGGAACCGGGTTGGCATAGAAGACCTTGTTGACCAGGCCGGCGTTGACTTCTGGACGATAAATGTAACTCATCCACTTGTAAGCGTTTGCTACATGCGGGGCATCGGCCGGGATCGCCATCGTGTCAAAGAATAGTACCGCGCCAGTCTTGGGCAACAGCACCTGGATGTTGACGCCGTTCTTTGCCTCTTTTGCCCGCCTTTGAGCGATACTCATGTCGCCATTCCAGCCGAGCGAAACACACAGGGACCCGCTGGCCAGGTCGTTGATGTAACCGGATGACGAAAACAGGGTGACGTAAGGACGGATCTTGCCAAGCAGCTTGGCGGCTTCCTGGTAATCGGCGGGATTGTTGCTATAGGGCGGCTTGCCCAGATAGCGCAGCGCGGCCGGAAAGACTTCGTCGCCCGAATCAAGCATGGATACTCCGCAGGACTTGAGCTTGCTGATGTATTCCGGTTTGAAGAGCAGGTCCCATGCATTGTCCGGCATCGGCAAATTGCCCAGGGCCGCCTTGACCTTGTTGACGTTGATGCCGACTGTCGTTATTCCCCATAACCAGGGTACGAGGTACTGGTTGCCTGGATCAATGGCCGCCAGCTTCTTCATTACGTAAGGGTCGAGATTGTTGTAAGTGGTGATCCTGCTCTTGTCCAGTTTCATCAGGAGACCGCCTTGGAGCTGTATCTTGGCCCAATTCGACGAAGGCACGACAATGTCGTAACCTGTGTTTCCAGCTACCAGTTTGGCATGAAGTGTTTCGTTGCTGTCGAAGGTGTCATAGTGAACCTTGATGCCGGTTTCCTTCTCGAAATTCTTGATTGTGTCGTCACCGATGTAATCCGACCAGTTGTAGATATTGAGTACATTGTCCTGGCCGGCTACAGATATACCCGGCATGCCAAGAGACAACAGGACTGTTGCAAGCGCAGCACCAAACCGTACTGCTCGATTCTTCAGGTTGCTACCGAACATAATATTTTCCTTGGTTGCATCGGTTGATAAAGTCCAGCGCCTCAGGCGATGAACGTGAATGAAATACTGCTTTGCGACCTTTGTTCGCCACTCGCAGTCATACCGGAATTTTATGGGAATGCAAGTTTTGCGCCATCCCCAATACATCCAGTCACCATTATTAATTATACTTATCTAATAAATCAAAACGCCAACGAATCAAAAATTTCAGGGGGCGCCATGCTATGCAGATATAATGCAACATCATAATTTATATGAGAAATTCCTAGATCCGTGGCGATTGGGTTGATTCTCAACCGGAATCGGCAAGCAAACGGGGGGCATTTGGGTAATTTTGATGGTATCAAATATGCCAATAATCCATATGGGCGGATCCTGCCCCAAAAACAGGCAGAGCTCATCCCCGTGGAATATATTTGGACGGTGGTCAGCAGCACTTTTCGGAACACATGCGAAACAGTCGCAAACACATATAAACTGCATAGCGGGAAATTTGAACGTTGTCGCAGGCCTGAGTTGTTGCGTTGCGCTTTAATGGTACCAATTGACGGCTAATCAGGGTAGCGTTCACTATTCGTGGTTTGATCCAGGATTCTTAAATGACCCAGAATCGCACGCCGGTTGTGCTCATCCCGGCAGATTACAGGCAACTCGGCGACCATCCATTCCATGTCGTCGGTCACAAGTATGTCGATGCAGTCGTTCAGGCGGCGGGTGCCTTTCCGCTGGTGATCCCTGCACTCGGGACGATGGGTGAAATGGAGGCCGCGCTTGCAGTTGCCGACGGCATTTTGTTATCGGGTGCCGTATCCAACGTCCACCCTTCCCATTTTGACCAGGCTGTGCGTGATCCGTCCTTGCCACTGGATCCCGGGCGTGACGGCATGACCTTGCCATTGATCCGCGCCGCGGTGAAAGCAGGTATTCCCGTATTCGGAATCTGCCGCGGATTGCAGGAAATCAATGTCGCTTACGGCGGCAGTTTGCACCAGGCGGTGCATCAAAATGCAGGGATGTCGGATCACCGCGAAGCAAAAGCCGGGTCGCTGGAAGAGCGATATGGGCTGGTGCATCCGGTGCGTACCGTCGCCGGGGGCAAGCTGGCCGCAATCACCGGGAGCAGCGAAATCATGGTTAATTCCCTGCATGGCCAGGGTATAGATCGTCTGGGTGCCGGACTGGTAGCTGAAGCGTATGCACCCGACGGACTGATTGAAGCCATCAGCATCTCCGGCGCGAAATCGTTTGCCCTGGCGGTGCAGTGGCATCCCGAATGGAATGTATTGAACGTCCCTGCTTACCTGGCAATTTTTCGCGCATTTGGCGAGGCTTGCCGGTTAAGAGCGGCACAGCGCAATGATGGGGCAAATAAAAAAGCAAAAATGGAGAACATGGATGTCTGAACAAAAAATTTTAAATGACGGTGACATGCATAGCTGGCTTGCCGAAAAGCGTGTTACAGAAATGGAATGCCTGGTTCCGGACCTCACCGGTGTGGCGCGAGGCAAGATACTGCCCCGCGAAAAATTCACTGCCGAACGCGCGATGCGTTTGCCTGAAGCGGTGCTGGGAATGACTGTGACCGGAGAATCGCCAGCGGATAACGAGGGCTACCATGAGGTATTCGGTTCTACCGAAAAGGATATGGTGCTGATTCCGGATCCGACCACGGTGAGGCTGGTGCCCTGGGCTACCGATCCGACAGGGCAGGTCATCATGGACTGTTTCTTCCATGACGGCACACCGGTTGATTTTGCTCCGCGCAATGTGTTGCGCCGGGTGGCCGGTCTTTATCGGGATATGGGCTGGACGCCGATCGTTGCACCTGAACTGGAATTTTATCTACTGGCGCGCAATACCGATCCGAACCAGCCGCTGGTTCCGCCACTTGGTCGAAGCGGGCGTTCCGAGACCAGCCGGCAGTTGTACAGCATCGATGCTGTAAACGAGTTCGATCCGCTGTTCGAGGATATCTACGATTACTGCGACATCATGGAACTGGAACTCGACACGCTGATCCATGAATTCGGCGCCGGCCAGTTTGAAATCAACTTCCTGCATGACCAGCCGATGATACTGGCCGACAAGGTGTTTTTTTTCAAACGCACTTTGCGTGAAGCGGCATTGCGCCACGATATGTATGCCACGTTCATGGCAAAGCCGATGACCAGCGAGCCGGGATCCGCCATGCACATCCACCAGAGCGTGATTGACACCAAAACCGGGCTGAATATCTTCAGCAATCCGGATGGCACCGAGTCCCCGTTGTTCATGAACTATATTGCCGGCCTGCAGAAATATCTGCCGTCCGCGATGGCGCTGCTGGCTCCTTACGTCAATTCCTATCGTCGCGTAGTGAGGGGCGGCGCGGCCCCGATCAATATCGAATGGGGCTATGACAACCGCACCGTTGGCATACGCGTGCCGATCTCCGAACCGGAAGCACGCCGCATCGAGAATCGCGTGGTCGGAGCCGATGCCAATCCTTACCTGGCAATGGCGGTTACCCTGGCATGCGGTTATCTGGGCATCAAGGAACAATTGCAGCCGAGCAAGGCCGCGACAGGTAGTGCCTACGATGCCAAATACCAGCTGCCAAGGGGGTTGTCAGAGGCGCTGGACATGCTGAAAGAGGCCAAACCGCTGCATGACATGCTGGGCAAGCGTTTTATCGATGTCTACGTTGCCGTCAAGGAAGCAGAGTATGAAGAGTTCATGCGGGTTATCAGCCCCTGGGAACGTGATCATCTGTTGATGCACGTTTGATTGCTACTGAATGAACCGGGATATAAACAAGGAAATCACCATGTCAGTTACCACACGCGAAATTCAAGCACTGGATTCAGCACACTATATTCACCCTTTCACGGACCACAAGTCTCTGTCTGGTAAGGGTGCCCGCGTGATTACACGAGGCGAAGGGGTGTATATCTGGGATTCGGAAGGCAAGAAAATATTTGATGGCATGTCGGGTTTGTGGTGCGTCAACGTCGGATACGGCCGCAAGGAACTGATCGATGCTGCTACACGGCAGCTGGAAGTGCTGCCTTTCTACAACAGTTTTTTCCAGACCACCAATATTCCCGCTGCCCGACTCGCGGATCGAATAACGGGATTGGCGGGGGAGCGGTTTTCCCATGTGTTCTACGGGACATCCGGATCCGAATCGAACGACACCAACGTGCGCATGGTGCGCCATTACTGGGAAACCCTGGGGCAACCCGAGCGCAGCGTGATCATCAGCCGGAAAAATGCCTATCATGGTTCGACCATGTGCGGCGCCTCCCTGGGCGGCATGTCCAGCATGCATGCGCAGGGCGGATTGCCGATACCCGGCATCGTGCATATCGAGCAGCCTTACCACTTCGGGATGGCGCCGGACAAAGACAGGGGCGAATTCGGCATCGAAGCTGCCGGCTGGCTGGAACAGAAAATTCTCGAGGTCGGCCCGGAAAAGGTTGCCGCATTCATCGGCGAACCGGTGCAGGGCGCGGGCGGTGTGATCATCCCGCCGAAAACCTACTGGCCGGAAATCCAGCGTATCTGCGACAAGTATGGAATCCTGCTGATCTGCGATGAAGTGATCTGCGGCTTCGGTCGGCTGGGCAGCTGGTTCGGTTCAGAGCTGATGGGCGCGAAACCCGATCTGATGACCTTCGCGAAGGGAATCACATCCGGCTACATACCGCTGGGCGGGGTGGTTGTCGGCAAACGGGTTGCCGAGGTATTGATCGAAAAAGGCGGCGAGTTTACCCACGGATTTACCTATTCCGGTCATCCCGTGGCATGCGCTGTGGCGCTCGCGAATCTGGATGTCATCGAACGCGAGGGGCTGATAGAGCGGGTGAGGGAAGAGACCGGTCCTTACCTGGCCAGGCAATTTGCCGAGCTTTCGGATCACCCTCTGGTTGCGGGTGCAGAAACGATGGGCATGGTGGGAGGTCTGGTGCTGATGAAAGACAAGTCTCGGCATATTGGCTTCGATCCATCGCTGGACGTGGGCATGGTTTGCCGCAATCACTGTTTTGCGAATGGCCTGATCATGCGTGCGGTGGGCGACCGGATGATCATTGCGCCTCCGCTGATATGCAGCAAGGAGCAGATCGATGAGATGATGGAACGTGTCCGAATCTGCATGGATGCGACGCTAGCGGATTTGCAGTCACGAGGCTGGATGGACGCCGACAACCAGGTACATGCACGGGCATGAATCGGTCACGGCAGGGCTGGAGTCGTTCGCAGGTACAAGCTGTTCGAGGAATAAACTTGCAGGTAACCGACAGGCATACCCGCATATTCAGACAGGAGAAGCCATGTTTTTCAAATTGAATTATCCATCGCTCTTCAGGCAGACGGCCTGGCTGGGCGGGCAGTGGGTGGGTGCCGATTCCGGCGCAACTTTCAATGTAAGGAATCCGTCCAGCGGTGAAACGATTGCGCAGGTGCCGATGATGGGGCGTGCGGAAACGGAACGCGCAATCGCCGCTGCCGCATCGGCGCAAAAAGAGTGGCGGGCGCTTGCCGCCAAGGAACGCTCCGCGCTGCTTAAAAAATGGTTCGCGCTGATCATGCAGCACCAGGAGGATCTGGCGCATATCCTGACCGCCGAGCAGGGCAAACCGCTGGCCGAAGCGCGCGGCGAAATTGCCTATGGCGCGAGTTTTATCGAGTGGTTTGCCGAGGAAGCAAAGCGTGTGTACGGCGAGACGATCCCGTCGCCGCTGAATGATCGCCGGCTGGTCGTGCTGAAACAGCCGATCGGTGTCACCGCGGCGATCACGCCGTGGAATTTCCCGACCGCGATGATCACCCGCAAGGCAGCGCCGGCACTGGCCGCAGGTTGCTCGATGATCGTAAAGCCTGCAGAGCAGACGCCCCTGTCGGCACTCGCACTGGCCGTGCTGGCAGAAGAAGCCGGGATTCCGGGCGGCGTGCTGCAGGTGTTGACCGGCGATGCGCGGGAAATCGGCGCAGCCATCTGCGCGAGCCCGGTGGTCACCAAGCTGTCGTTCACCGGTTCGACCGAAGTCGGGCGGATACTGATGCGCCAGAGCGCGGATACGATCAAGAAACTGTCGCTTGAACTCGGCGGCAATGCGCCTTTTGTCGTGTTCGACGATGCGGACCTGGATGCCGCGGTGGAAGGCGCGATCGCCAGCAAATACCGCAATGCCGGACAGACCTGCGTGTGCGCCAACCGGCTGTTCGTGCAGGACGGCGTGTTCGATGACTTTGCACGGAAGCTGGCGGCGCGTGTGACGCAACTGCAGGTGGGCGACGGACTTTCGGCCGGCGTAACCCAGGGGCCGCTGATCGACGAAGCGGCGCTTGCCAAGGTGGAAAGCCACGTTGCCGATGCGATCGCAAAGGGCGCCCAGCTGGTTGCCGGAGGCAAACGGCATGCGCTGGGCGGGACTTACTTTGAGCCCACCGTGCTTACCGATGTGAGCCCGGATTCGATGATATTCCGCGAGGAGACTTTCGGACCGGTGGCGCCGCTGTTTCGCTTCAGGACTGATGACGAAGTCATCGAACTGGCGAACCGCACCGAATTCGGACTGGCCTCGTATTTCTACAGCCGCGACATCGGGCGCATCTGGCGCGTCGCGGAAGCGCTCGAGTACGGCATGGTCGGCGTCAATACCGGCATCATCTCCAACGAAGTGGCGCCGTTCGGCGGCGTCAAGCAGTCCGGTCTCGGGCGCGAGGGATCGCACCACGGCATCGACGAATATCTTGAAATCAAATATGTTGCAATGGCCGGCTTGTAGCCGCCGCCGGCAACGCGTTTACGGGGATCTGTCATGAGCAAAATCGACTGGCATGCGCGAGCCGCTGCGCTGAGCATAGACGGAAAGGCATTTATCGACGGCAAGCGCGTAGCTGCCGCCGACAGTGACACGTTCGAGTGCCTGTCCCCGGTGGACGGGCGCAAGCTTGCAGACGTTGCACGCTGCAAAGCCGCCGACATCGACCGTGCCGTCGCCGCGGCGCGCGCCGCGTTCGAGGACAGGCGCTGGGTGGGCATGTCGCCCCGGGAGCGCAAGCGCGTGATGGTCCGCTTTGCCGATCTGGTGATGGCAAACCGCGAAGAACTGGCGTTGCTGGAAACGCTGGATATGGGCAAGCCGATCAGCGCCTGCATGAATACCGACGTGCCGGCCACCGCGAATACCCTGCGCTGGTACGGAGAGGCAATCGACAAGGTGTACGATGAAATCGCGCCGACCAATGAAAATACGCTGGCGCTGGTCACGCGCGAGCCGATGGGCGTGGTCGGGGCGGTGGTGCCGTGGAATTATCCGATGCTGATGGCTTCCTGGAAGATTGCGCCGGCGCTGGTGTCGGGCAACAGCGTGGTGCTCAAGCCTTCGGAGAAAGCGCCGCTGACCGCACTGCGGCTGGGCGAATTGGCATTGCAGGCTGGCATACCGGCAGGCGTGTTCAACGTGGTGCCGGGCTTCGGCGCGGAGGCGGGATCGCCGCTGGCGCTGCATATGGATGTCGACTGCATCGCGTTCACCGGTTCGACGGCTGTGGGCAAGAAAATCCAGGTCATGGCCGGACAGAGCAACCTCAAACGCGCCTGGTGCGAACTGGGCGGGAAGTCCCCGAACATCGTGTTTGCGGACTGCCCGGATCTCGATCGTGCGGTTGCGGCCGCGGCCGGATCGATTTTTTACAACCAGGGCGAGAGCTGCAATGCGCCGTCGCGCCTGCTGGTCGAGCGCAGCATACGCGACGAGTTCGTCGAAAAGCTCAAGCAGTATTCCCCGCGTCATATGCCAGGCGATCCGCTCGATCCGGATACGACGATGGGTGCGCTGGTCGATCAGGGACAGATGGACAACGTGCTGAAATACATCGAATCCGGCAAAAGGCAGGGCGCAACGCTTTGCTGCGGCGGCGAGCGCGTGCGTGTCGATTCGGGCGGCTACTACGTGGCACCTACCATATTCGACGGCGTGACCAATGAAATGATCATCGCCAGCGAGGAGATCTTCGGACCGGTCCTGTCCGTGATCACGTTCGATACCCAGGAAGAAGCCATCCGTATCGCCAACGATACCAGCTACGGCCTGGCGGCGGCGGTGTGGACCCGGGATATATCGCGTGCTCATCGGGTCGCCCGCGCGCTTCGCGCAGGTACCGTGCATGTGAACAGTTACGATGAGGACGACATTACCGTGCCCTTCGGCGGATACAAGCAGTCGGGAAACGGCCGCGACAAATCGCTGCATGCGCTGGAAAAATACACTGAACTGAAAACGACCTGGATCAGCCTGGCTTGATAACCGGGGAGGGAGTGACAAAATGAATGCAAAGGTGCCGGCACAAGACAGCACTCTGCATCAGCGCCGCCTTGGCGCCACGCGGCGTGGCCGGGTGCAGGCATCGTGCTGCTGGCATTGGACGGGGGCGTGGCAATAAACCTGTTTTCCCGGCCGACTATAGGCTGAACCTGTACAGAGCAAACTGCGCGTTTAGGCCGCGTTGCCGAGTATCCGTTGCTGCTGCTGAATTTCCTGCTGGTGCGCGGCCCATTGTTGTTCGTTTTTCAGGTAACGGGTGAAGTCCAGCGCCTGGTCTCCTTCGGCTGCAATTGATGTCAGTGCCTCGGCGATACAGCTGAAAATGCGATCGATCTCGTTTTTTTCGATCGTAAGCGGAGGCGAAATGGCGATCACGTCACCGGTATAGCGGATCAGAACGCCCATCTCATAGCACTTGAGATATGCGGCAAAGGCGCGGGCACCGGGTTTGCCAGGAGTCGGTTCCAGTTCGATGCCTGCGACCATGCCGATATTTCGGATGTCCCTGACCAAAGGCACGCCATTCAGTGAGTGCGCGGCCTGTTCGAAATGATTGCTGAGACCAGCCGATCGATCGACCAGCTTTTCGGTAATAAAGATTTCGTTCGTCGCGATTGCAGCTGCACAGGCGATCGGGTGGGCGGTATAGGTGTAGCCGTGCGGAAGTTCAATCGCATTGGCCGGGCTGTTCGACATGAACGCATCATGGATATCGCGCTTGACCGCGACCGCGCCCATCGGTACAGCGCCGTTGGTCAGGCCTTTTGCGCAGGTGAGGATGTCCGGCACGACGCCGAAGTAGTCGGATGCGAAGCGCGTCCCGAGCCGGCCGAAGCCGGTGATGACCTCGTCGAAGATCAGCAGGATGCCGTACTTGTCGCAGATTTCGCGCAGGCGTTTCAGGTAGCCCTGCGGTGGCAGAACCACGCCTGCCGAACCCTGCATCGGTTCGACGATCAGCGCGGCGATGGTGGCGGGGTCGTGCAGCGTGGTGATGCGCTGCTCGAATTCGTTGGCGAGTTCAACGCCGCCGTCCCCGGGCAAGCCGCGGGTAAACGCGTTTCGGCCGATATCCAGAGGATGCCGGATGTGGTCCACTCCGGCCAGACCGTTGCCGAACGATTTGCTGTTGCCGGCAATTCCGCCAACCGAAACGCCGCCAAAATTGACACCGTGGTAGCCGCGCTCGCGGCCAATCAGTTTGTTGCGCAGCGGGTTGCCGGTCACGCGATGGTAGGCGAGCGCAATTTTGAGCGCGGTGTCGACCGATTCGGAACCGGAATTGGTGAAAAATATCCGGTCGAGTCCATTTGGCATGAATTGCGCAAGCCGTTCGGCTGCTTCGAATGCGAGCGGGTGGCTGTTCTGGAACGCGGGCGCATAGTCCAGTGTGCGCAACTGGTGTGACACCGCGCTGGCGATCTCCTCGCGGCAATGACCGCCGGCCACGCACCACAGACCGGCTGTCCCATCAAGCAGGGTACGGTCGTCGATAGTCGTGTAGTAGTTTCCCTTTGCCGCCTTGAACAGGCGCGGCATGCTCTTGAACTGGCGGTTTGCGGTAAACGGAAGCCAGTAATGGTCGAGATTCGGTAAGCTGGGCATGGTCACTCCAGGGTTAATAGGGATGCGAGTCTCGACGTATTGATCAGGTGCTGTCAAGAGTGCAACTGCATTAAATTAACGATTTGATTTGAGGATAATCTGATGCCGTGATGTCATTGAATACACAACAGCTTTAACATGAACAGAATAGAGAAGGAACGATGCAACACGAAGCTGGTTTTCGGCTGGTGCTGGCCAGTTCCGGCAGTCCATCCTTATTCTGAAACTTCAATGGTTCCCGTCAGCACGGCGTCAGCTGGGATATGGCTGAACGGGCAATCGACCTGTTCCCCCGGAGGGCTTCAGCCCTGAACCCAGGCCTTGGCTTCCTCGTAATCGGTAAACACCCGTATATCCGCATCGACGAAAATGCGCGACAGCCAGGCCGTCCATGTGAGCCACTGGTTGTCAGTAACGATGGCGATCTTGGTGAAGTCGTGGTTGTGTTCGCGGCGGAAGAATTTGATGTCTTCCCAGACCACGTCGAGGGAGTAGCTTACCATCGCGCGCAGGTCGAGCAGCAGGTCCAACTCGCCGGGATATTTCAGTTTGTAGAGCGTCTGTTCCTCGAAAGTCTTGAAGTCGGCGATGGTGAATTCGCCGAGGACAGCCACGTTGACGAGTTTTTCGGATTGTTCGATGGTGATCATTATTGCTGCTCCTTATTTATTGTTTTGGAGACGGGTGTCGAGGCGACATCCATAAGCTTAACACACCGCCAGCGATGATGAGCGCCATGCCCAGCCAGCTGTCCAGCGGCAGCACTTCTTTCCACAGCAGCATGCCGAACACGCTGGCAAACACGATGGTGCTGTAGGCCAGGCTGCCGACTACCAGGGTATTGCCGGTGCGGTAAGCATGGGTCATCGCGAGTTGAGCGAAGGTGGCCGTGCTGCCCATGCCCAGCAGGATACCGAAGCCACGGAGGGTGATGATATGAACCGTGTTGAACAGCATCCACACGCCGGTGCTGACCGTGGCGATCAGGGTGAAATAGAAAACGGTGCGCGCAGCAGGTTCGCCAAGGATGCCGAGCTGCTTGACATTGATGTAGGCGATGCCGGCGAGAAAGCCCGATATCAGTCCCAGCAGTCCGGTCAGCAGCTGGTCGCGTTGTATGGTCGGGTGCAACAGCAGCACTACGCCGCAGAAACCCATTCCGATAGCCATCGTCATCGGAAGGTTGAATTTGTCCTTGTACACAACCATCGTGAGCACGGTCAGGAAAAGCGGCGAGGTGTAGTTGAGCGTGACGGCGGTGGCGAGCGGCAGCATGGTGATGCAATAGAAGAACAGTATCAGAGCGAGCGTTCCGGAAATACCGCGCCACAGGTGGGCGCGCCAGTGATGTGTAACCATGCTGACGCGCTGTGTTCGCATGATGGCGGAGATTATCAGCAGGCCGAAGAACGAACGGTAGAACACCATCTCGATATTAGAGAAGTAAGGCGCGCCGAGTTTGACGAATACGCCCATGCAACCGAACATGAGTCCGGCAACCAGCATCCAGCGAGAGCCGGTGAGTTTCATCATTCCGGGAATGTCAGCTAGAGGTATGGTGCAAGGTTGCGGCGCAGATACTCATGGAAGTGCAGCATGCCGTCCTCGGTGGGAGACTGGTACGGACCTTGTTCTTCGATGCCGCGCTGGTGCAGCAATTTTCGGCCCTGATGCATGCGCAGACAGATGGTGTCGTCCTCGACCGCGGTTTCGTTGTATGCCTTCTGTTCGGCTTCAACAAATTCGCGCTCGAACAGCACGATGTCCTCGAGGTAATAGAATTCGACGATGTTGGTGCAGGCCTCCGGACCGCGCGGCACCAGCGTGCTGATGACCAGCGTGCCCGGATACCACTCGATCATGATGTTGGGGTAATAGGTCAGCCAGATCGCGCCGTACTTCGGCAGCTTGTCGCCGTAATAGCGCAGCACCTGTTCATGCCATTTGGCATACACATCGCTGCCGGTCTTGCGCAGCCCGTTGCGGATGCCGACGGTCTGCACGCTGTACTGTTCGCCGAATTCCCAGCGGAGGTCGTCGCAGTCCACGAAATTGCCGAGGCCGGGATGGAACGGCACGACGTGATAGTCCTCCAGATACACTTCGATGAAGGTTTTCCAGTTGAACGCATATTCGTCTACCTGCACGCGATCCAGCATATAGCCGGAAAAATCGATCTCCTGCATCACGCCGATCCTGGCCAGGTCCTTTGCGACATTGCGTTTGCCTGCAAACAGCAGGCCGTTCCAGTTCTGCAGCGGCGATTTGTTCAGGTTAAGGCAGGGGTTTTGCGGGAAGTGCGGCGCGCCGAGCAATTCGCCGTCGGTCTTGTAAGTCCAGCGGTGCAGCGGACAGACGATGTGCTGTGCATTGCCCCGGCCTTCCAGCATGACCGCCTGGCGGTGGCGGCAAATGTTGCTGAGCAGTTCAACGCCGTTCTGGTTGCGCACCAGCACCTGAGCCGCATCCTGCAGCACATGGTAGTCGCCGGGATTCGGGACCAGCAGTTCATGTCCGACATAATTCGGCCCATGCTCGAACAGCAGGCGCTGTTCGACTTCCAGTGCCCCGGGATCGAAGTACCAACTCAACGGTGGTTGCTCGGGAACTCTGGTGAGCTGGGCCAGCTTGGCTATTTCAGACATACCCACATCCTCATCTGGAACGTTGAATACGGTTGTAATCGGGGGAGGGGATTGTCTCCGAATTCGATTGACGGGGCAACCGCAGAGCCAAATTGTTCTGCAGAAATCTCATTGCCTGCTCTGACTGAATTTCAACCCGGCAGATTATTGCCGGTATCCCGGGTAAAAAGGTAATCACAGATTTCCTCGATGACCATGTCGGCAAGTTTGATGCCTTCCCGGCAAGCAGCACAATTGATCAATATGGAGTTGCATCGCTGTCATGAATGAGTATGTGCAGTGTAAGCGCAACTTCCACGAGGTTGCAGCGTTCTGTGACATGATCGGGTTTCGGTAAAAAATTGTCCCGGGCAAAGCCTTTCGGTAGAATAAGCCTCTTTGCTAACGGAAATCCAGATGTCTGGCACCTCTCATAAAACCCCGGCAAAAAACCAGAAATCAGCAAGCTTTGAATCGGCAATGGCCGAGCTGGAGAAGATCGTCGCCGAGATGGAGTCGGGCAAGTTGACGCTTGAAGACTCCCTGGCCGCCTACAAGCGCGGCGCCGAATTGTTGTCGTTCTGTCGCGCGCGTCTCGACGATGCGCAGGCTCAGGTGCGTGTGCTCGAAGAAGGCGAGCTCAGTGAATTTCCCGCTACGGGCGCCGGACCTTCCACTTCGACAGGCGCTGGGCAGGACTGATGCAGGCTGATTTCCAGCGCTGGATATCAGCGCAGCAGACAGTTCTAGAGGGCCAGCTGCGCGGGCTGTTGCCTAACGCGCAAGCCGTTCCGCAGCGGCTGCATGATGCAATGCGCTACGCTGTTCTGGATGGCGGCAAGCGAGTGCGGCCGCTGCTGGTGTTTGCGGCGGGCGAACTGGCAGGCGCTTCTGAAGATCGCCTGGTCATTGCCGCAGCGGCGGTCGAATTGATCCACGCCTATTCGCTGGTGCATGACGATATGCCGTGCATGGATAACGACGTGTTGCGCCGCGGCAAACCGACCTGCCATGTGCAATACGATGAAGCAACCGCTTTGCTGGTTGGCGACAGCCTGCAAACGCTGGCATTCCAGCTGCTCGCGGAACATCGTTTGTGCGACGATGCTCAGCGCCAGCTGGATATGATCAAGCTGCTGGCGGTCGCATCAGGCTCGCGGGGCATGGCGGGCGGGCAGGCGATAGACCTTGCCAGTGTGGGCAAGTCGCTGACCCTGCCGGAGCTGGAATTCATGCACATCCACAAGACCGGGGCGCTGATCCGCGCAGCGGTCCTGCTCGGTGCCCAGTGCGGCTCGCTTGCGCCGGCGCAGCTGGACAGGCTGGATCGTTTCGGCAAATCGATCGGCTTGGCATTTCAGGTTGTCGACGATGTGCTGGACTGCGAAGCGGATACCGCTACGCTGGGCAAAACCGCCGGGAAGGATGCGGATAACGAAAAACCGACTTACGTCAGCCTGCTCGGTATCCATGAGGCACGCAACATGGCGCAGCGGCTGCATGGTGATGCATTGGAGGATCTGTCCGGTTTTGGCGATGCTGCACAGCGATTGCGCGAGCTTGCCGATTTCATTGTGCTTAGAAAGTTCTGATGTATACCCTGCTTGATACCGTCAACAGTCCCGCCGAATTGCGCGCGCTGAGTCGTGAACAGTTGCCGCAACTGGCAAGCGAGTTGCGCGAATTCCTGGTTGAATCGGTCAGCAAAACCGGGGGGCATTTGTCCTCGAATCTGGGTACGGTCGAGCTGACCATCGCGCTCCACTACATCTACGACACCCCTGAAGACAAGCTGGTCTGGGATGTGGGGCACCAGACCTACGTTCACAAGATCCTGACCGGACGCCGCAAGGGAATGGGAAAATTGCGCATGACAGGCGGTATTTCCGGTTTTCCGAAGCGCGATGAAAGCCCGTACGATACCTTCGGAACAGGGCATTCCAGCACTTCGATCTCGGCGGCGCTGGGTATGGCGGTTGCCGCTAAACTGCAGGGTTCTGCGCGCCGCGCGGTGGCGATCATCGGCGATGGTGCGATGAGCGGCGGCATGGCGTTCGAAGCACTCAACAACGCCGGCGTGCTGGACGCGAATCTGCTGGTGATTCTCAATGACAACGATATGTCCATTTCGCGGCCGGTCGGCGCGCTGAACAATTATCTGGCCAAGCTGATGTCCGGGCGTTTCTACGCAGCGATGCGGCGCGGCAGCGAGAAGGTGCTGAAGGGCATGCCGCCGGTGCTGGAATTCGCCAAACGCGCCGAAGAGCACTTCAAGGGCATGGTGATACCCGGCACGCTGTTCGAGGAATTCGGCTTCAATTACATCGGCCCCATTGACGGGCATGACCTGAATGTATTGCTGGACACGCTTAAGAATATTCGCAAACTTGAAGGTCCGCAGTTCCTCCATATTGTGACTCGGAAGGGCAAGGGCTACGCGCTTGCCGAGGAAGATTGCCTGCTGTATCACGGCGTCAGCAAGTTCGACAGCAGCCAGGGCATCGTTTCGAAACCCGCACAGGGCGACAGCGGCAAAGGCCGGATTGCCAGGCCGACCTACACCCAGGTTTTCGGGCAATGGTTGTGCGACATCGCAGCCCGGGACGAGCGCGTGCTGGGCATCACCCCTGCAATGTGCGAGGGATCTGGTTTGGCACAGTTTGCCGAGCAGTTTCCGGACCGTTATTTTGATGTCGGTATCGCTGAACAGCATGCGCTGACCTTTGCCGCGGGCCTGGCATGCGATGGTTACAAGCCGGTAGTCGCGATCTACTCGACTTTCCTGCAGCGCGCTTACGACCAGCTTATCCACGACATAGCGATACAGCGCCTGCCGGTGGTGTTTGCGATCGATCGCGCCGGCCTGGTCGGCGCGGATGGGGCAACCCATGCGGGCAGTTTCGACCTGTCCTACATGCGCTGCATTCCGAATATGACGGTAATGGCACCGGCCGACGAAAACGAATGCCGCCAGATGCTGTATACCGCCATACAGCTGAATTCACCATGTGCGGTTCGTTATCCTCGGGGCACCGGTCCGGGTGTTTCGGTAATCGAGGAAATGAGCGCACTTGCGGTCGGCAAAGGAGAGCTGCGCCGCGCTGGCAGGCAGGTCGCGATTCTGGCATTTGGCAGCATGCTGGCGCCAGCGCTGCTAGCAGGTGAACAGCTCGATGCGACCGTGGCGAACATGCGTTTCGTCAAACCGCTGGATGATGAATTGGTCATGCGGCTGGCGCGCGATCACGAACTGCTGGTCACGGTAGAAGAAAATACCGTACAGGGCGGGGCGGGCAGTGCTGTGGCGGAATCACTGTTGCAGCAAGGCCTGAACGTGCAAGTGCTGCAGCTTGGCCTGCCGGACCGGTTCATCGAGCAGGGAGACCATGCACAAATGCTTGCAGCCTGCGGCCTGGATGCCAATGGTCTGA
>Ga0316575_10000044_pt1 | contig 31116 bp, 27 predicted proteins | sample J5NA_FD_203072 | JGI IMG/M metagenome (GOLD analysis project Ga0316575, IMG submission 203072) | Rhizosphere microbial communities from salt marsh grasses in Alabama, United States - J5-7_050615r2r3 | ecosystem: Host-associated > Plants > Roots > Rhizosphere | place: USA: Alabama | collected...
CGACCAGACGGTAAATATTCGCGGCTTCCCGAGTGAAGCGCCGGATCAGCAAATTTTCGTCGAGAAACACGGTGCCGATATTGATGTTGTCAAGCAGGTTTTTCATGTCATTCTGCATGCCGGCCAACTGCTCGATCTTGGACTGCAACTCGGCATTTACCGTGGTCAATTCCTCGTTGACCGATTGCAACTCTTCCTTGGATGTTTCCAGTTCCTCATTGGTCGACTGCAGTTCTTCGTTGGTCGATTGCAGTTCTTCGTTGGCGGATTTGAGCTCCTCGTTGGAGGCCTGCTGCTCTTCAATGGTCGCCTGGAGATTTTCCCTTGTGTAAGCCAGTTCTTTTTCCAGTTCGTCGATGCGCTGCGTGCTGCCAGTCCCGGCTTCGTGTTTGCCCCGTTTTGGCCTGGCTGGCGCCGGTTGTGCGATATCCTGAAAACTCACCAGAAGCAGCCCATCCGGCTCGGGCAACGGGCGGATGCTGATCTTCACGGCTTGTGTCTCGCCATTGTGCTTGATCGTCACTTCCCGGTTCTGGGTCGATGTGCCATGCCCGGCGTTTTGCAGCGCGACGCGCAGTTCGAGTTGCAACCCCTCGCGCGCCATATCCACGACATTGAGCGTGGCCTGGCCCGGCGCTGGACGAAGGTATTTTCCGGTATCGCCATGCACGAACACGATATTGCCTTTCAGGTCCGTCACGACCGATGCGGGAGCGTAGGACTGCAGCAATATGCGGCGGGTCAGTTCGGCAAAATTGGTTTCCTTGGTCTTCTTCATTCCTTCCTCCGGCGCCTTTTCCTGGCTGCCTGGCGACAGGGAAACATCGCGCGACATCACCGCGCGTGTCGAAGCGGCGGACGGGACAACCCGGTAGAATTTCCACTTGCGGTTGAGCGGCTCGAACAGGCCGGGGTGGCTGCCGATGCTTTCGGATGGCGACAGGAACAGCACACCGCCGGGCTTCAGTGCGTAATGAAAAGTCGGGATCAAGCGGTCTTGCAGTTCCGCTTCAAGGTAGATCAGCAGGTTGCGGCAACACAGCAGATCGAGGCGAGTGAAAGGCGGATCCTTGATTGCGTTCTGCACCGCGAACACCACCATCTCGCGGATTTCCTTTTTTACCCGGTAGCCCGCATCATCCTTGACGAAGAAGCGGCGCAGCCGTTCGGGGGGCACATCCTGCGCAATATTCGGCGGATAGACTCCGGCGCGGGCGACGGCAATCGCTTCGTCGTCGAGATCCGTGGCGTAAAGCTGGACCCTGAATTCCTGATGGTTCTCATCCATGTATTCGCGCAACAGGATTGCGACGGAATAGGCTTCCTCGCCGGTCGCGCAACCCGCCACCCATGCGCGAAATACGTAGTCTTCGAGTTTGTTCGCCAGCAGCAGCGGCAGGATGTCTTTTTTCAGCACCGCGAATGCATCGGGATCGCGGAAAAAACTGGTCACGTTGATCAGCAGTTCCCTGAACAGCAGTTGAATCTCGGCCGGATACTCCTTCAGGTAGCGCGCATAGGTCTCCATGTCATCGATGTTGTGCTGAGACATGCGCCGCTCGATGCGGCGGCCGATAGTGCTTTTCTTGTACAGCGAAAAATCGTGCCCGGTGGCGCTGCGCAATTGCATCAGGATGCGGTTCATGCCGCTCACCGCTGCCGGAGCCTGCGGCATCTGCTGGCGCAGGGTCTGGATGCGTGCGCCGGACAGCAGCACCCCGGGCATCTTTTCCACCGGCAGCACATGGGTGGCGTAACCGGCCTGTATTGCGCTGGCCGGCATGCCATCGTATTTGGCAGTGGCCGGATCCTGCACCAGCGAGATGCCGCCCGCGCCGATGATCGCGCGCAGCCCCAGCGTACCGTCGGTGCCGGTTCCGGACAGGATGATGCCGATCGCGTGCTCGCCCTGATCCTCGGCCAGCGAGCGCAGGAAGGCGTCGATCGGCATGCGCTGTCCGCGCGGCTGCTCCGGCACGCTCAATTGCAGCGAGCCATGGAAGATCGCCATGTCGCGATTGGGCGGAATCACATAGACGCAGTTGGGCTCAACCCTGATTTGATCCTGCGCCTCGACCACTGGCATCGCCGTGCTGCGTTGCAATATCTCGGTAAGGATGCTGGAATGGCCCGGATCGAGATGAGGTACCAGCACAAATGCCATGCCGGGATTGACCGGGACGCTGCGGAAAAAATGTTCGAAGGCCTCCAGCCCCCCGGCCGATGCGCCGATGCCTACAACGGGAAAACTGGCAGCGTGCTTGTTCGGCGCTGCAGCAGGGACTGGTATTGAAGTCACCTTGGCCTTCTTGGGAGCTTTACTGGATGGCACGATACTCCTCTGCGAAAACGTATGAGGTGAACGAACGATGCGCAGATTGTATCCCGAAGTGGAATCTGGACAAAACCCGGCAGAAATGACACGCCTGAAGCAGCCTATATCAGAGCATATTCAGGGCGACAGCGGCGGGCGGATTTCCAGCGTGTTGCTCCGGATCAGCCGTACAGCTTGCGTCCGCGAATACGCGCGCGATGCGCCTTGCGCTGCTCACTCTCGGAAAGCGGCTTGGGTTTGGAACCTTCGAACGGGTTTTTGCTGGAGTTGTACTGGATTTTCAGCGGCGTTCCTTTCAGCTTGAATATTTCGCAGAAGGTGCGCTCCAGATACCGGGTATAGCTGGCAGACACATCATCCAGACCGCTGCCGTGAATCACGATCAGCGGAGGGTTGCTGCCTCCCTGGTGCGCGTAGCGCATCTTGGGCATGAAGCGGCCGCTCCTCGGAGGCGCCTGCTTCTCCAGTGCACCGATCAGTGCACGGGTGAGTTTCGGCGTGGACAGTTTCGCCATCGCGGCAGCATATGCCTCGTCGACAGATTTAAGCACACCGGGTATCCCGTTGCTGTGCAGCGCAGAAATGAAATGCAGCTTGGCGAAGCTCAGGAAATGCAGTTTTCGTTCGATATCGCGCTTGACCTGGTCCCGGTGGTGCTCGTCCAGACCGTCCCATTTGTTGACCGCCAGTACCAGTGCGCGCCCCGCCTGCAGCACGTAGTCGGCAACGTGAGCATCCTGCTCGGTAATCTGGTCGCGAGCATCCACCACCAGCACAACCACGTTGGCATCCTCGATTGCCTGCATGGTCTTGATCACCGAGAATTTCTCGACCGCCTCATCGACTTTGCCGCGCCGGCGCACACCGGCGGTATCGATGATTGTGTATTGCCTGCCGCCGCGCTCGAAGTCGATGTAGATGCTGTCGCGGGTCGTGCCCGGCTGGTCGAATGCGATCACGCGCTGCTCGCCGAGGATCGCATTGACCAGCGTTGATTTTCCGACATTTGGACGGCCGACGATCGCAATCTTAGGCGGGTGTTCGTGATTTTCTTCTTCCTTTTCCTCCTCGGGAGGAAAATTTTCCAGCGCGATCTCGACCACTTCGCTGACGTTGTCGCCGTGCGCCGAAGATATCGGCAAGGGTTCGCCCAGCCCAAGTTCAAAAAATTCCGCGGTTACTTTCGCGCGCGCCATGCCTTCGGACTTGTTGACCAGCAGCAGGATGGGCTTGCCGGTCTTGCGCAGCTGCTCGGCTATGATCGCATCCTGCGGGGTACAGCCGGCGCGGCCATCGACCAGAAACATCACAACGTCGGCTTCATCTACAGCCTGGCGGCTTTGTCTGGCCATCTCGAACATGATCCCTTCCTTCGCGACCGGTTCCAGACCGCCGGTGTCGACCACCAGAAATGGCCTGTCCCCTGCACGGCCACGCCCGTAATGGCGATCTCGGGTCAGCCCGGGCAGATCGGCGACCAGGGCATCGCGGCTGCGCGTAAGACGATTGAACAGGGTAGACTTGCCCACATTCGGACGTCCAACAAGGACAACTGTAGGCAACATCCGGGATATTTCCTTTATTTGAGGGTCAGCGAATACAATTCGCCGCCGCGCGTCTGCACCAGCAAACCGCCATCCAGCCTGACAGGCGTCCCGACGATCGCGCCTCCGCTCAGCTGGATGCGCGCGGAAATACTGCCGTCATCGCTGCTTAAAGCATGCAGATATCCTTCCAGGTCGCCGACCACTACGAATTTTCCGAGTACGTAAGGCACGGTAAGCTGGCGGTACAGCAAGTCGCCATTCTTCCAGATAATCCCGCCGTTGGTTTTATCGAGGGAAATCACCGATCCACTGGAATCGCTGAGGTAGATATATTTGCTGAATACCGTCAGGCCGGTGAAACTGGAGATGTCGCGACTCCATAACTGGTTGCCCCGTGAAGTGTCGAAACATGCAATGCGTCCCTGGAACGAAACCGCGCAAACCTGTTCGTCATCTACAACCGGGTCGCTGGTAATATCGCTGATGCGTTCCAGTTCGGTATTTCCGCGTGGTTCCGAAACCAGCGACTCCCACAGCACTTCACCATCGCTGATACGGATTGCCGCAAGCTTGCCGGCCGCGAATCCGGCGTAGGCCACGCCGCGTTGTACCGCGACGCCCGCATGACTGCGCACAACCAGGGCCGGCGTTATGCGGTCGTACATCCAGACACGCTTGCCATCTGTCGCGTTCAATCCGGTAATCCGCCCATCGCCGCTGCGCACCATCACGATGCCGTCGACTTCATTCGACACATTAAGCACTTCGCTGGACACCAGGCTTCTCCATCTGAGCTTGCCGTCCTCGCCGTAGGCAAGCACGTCACCCTTGTTGCTGCCGACGAACACCATACCATCACCGCGGGACACTCCGCCGCTGATCACAATCCCGGTCTTGATGCGCCATATCTTGTCGCCGGTGGCGGAGTCCAGGCGCAGCAGGTCACCATCGTCGGTCGCACAATAGATCGCGTTCCGGATCAGCACGGTCTGCAGCACGTCCGGCCCCAGGTCGCCGATTCCGGTATGCCAGCGCACCTCAAATTTGGCAGTCGGCTTGATGTCGAACAGCGTGGCCGGCTCGGCATCCTTTTTCACGCCAGCCCAGTCGAGCTTGGAGTCGCTTGACGCACAGCCGCCCAGCGCGACCATCATGCCCAGCAACAGTCCAGGCAGCAGCCGGAATTTAAACCTGTAACCCGCTCCTGTCTGCAGATTGCTGACTGTACGTACTGTCATTTTGCAGGTCCAAGCGCGTCGAGTTTCATCTGGATCAGGTTGCGATAGATGCTTTGCGGGTCGATTTTCTGATAGGCAATCCTGTATGAACTCCTGGCTTCATCAATCTTGCCCTGCGCACTCAGCACATCGCCTTTCAGGTCGGAATAAAGGCCATCGAATGAATCGGGATGTTTCGCATCGAGCAGGGCGAGTGCCTCGGTGTAATTTTTTTCATCAAGCTGCAATGCCGCCAGACGCAATCTCGCGACATCCTTGAGGGTCTCTTCCCGCGCATTGTCAATCACCCATTGCAACTGGACCTTGGCGCGCGCCGGATCATTGACTTCTTCATTGACCCGGGCCGCCAGCAATTCTGCACGCGCCGCATAGGCGCTGGAACCGAATTTGCTGACCACAGCAGCAGCGGCATCGTTGACGCGCCTGGCATCGTTGCTGGCAAGCTGGTCTACCAGTTGCTGGTAAAGGTTCGCCGCGCCATTCGCCTGCTGGCGCTGATAATGCTTCCAGCCTTGCCATCCGCCGGTCCCGATCACAACAATCAGCAGAATCCAGAATAACTGGCTCCGGTTATCCTTCCACCATGCCTTCAGGGCATCGAGTTGTTCCTGTTCCTGCAAATCCAATGTAGCCATTTCGTTCACTCCGCTTGATAAATAAATTTGCAGCGCCGAAGCAATGCAATTGCGCGCCCGGCAACACCGGCACGCAAATAAATGTTGCTAGCGTTTCAGCAACCGTGCCACCACCGCGGTCAGGTCCTGCACGGCAACCCGCAGCTGTTCACCACCCTGCATCGGCTTGATGCTGGCCTCGTTCGCCTGTGCCTCGTCGTCGCCGATCACCACTGCTACCTGCGCGGCGCTGGCATCGGCCTTCTTCATCTGCGACTTGAAACTGCCGCCACCGCAATGCAGCAGCACATTCAGGCTGCTGTCGCGCAATTGTTCCGCGACGGAGATTGCGAGCCGGCCGGCCAGTTCACCCTGGTGCACCACATACACATCGACCGACTGCCTGGGAAGCATCATTCCGTCTTCCTGCAGCAACGCCAGCAGACGTTCGACACCCATCGCAAATCCGGTTCCCGGGGCCGGCTTGCCGCCGATCTGCTCAACCAGTCCGTCGTAGCGGCCGCCAGCGCAGATTGTCCCCTGCGCACCGAGCCGTGTGGTCACCCACTCGAATACGGTGCGGTTGTAATAGTCCAGACCGCGCACCAGCCGCTGGTTGATTTCGAACGGCACACCGTTATGCCTGAGTATTGCCTGGACCTCGTCAAAGTGCCGCAGCGCATCTTCTTCCAGTTCATCCATCAGCCTGGGCGCACCGGCGATCAGTTCCTGCATTTCCGGGTTCTTGCTGTCCAGGATGCGTAGCGGATTGGTGTGCAAACGGCGCGTGGCATCGGCATCCAGCACTTCGCGGTGCTGCTCGAACCATGCGATCAGCCTGGCACGATGACGGTGCCGGGAAGCTGCGTCGCCCAGGGTGTTCAGCTGCAGGGTCACATCCCGCAGGCCCAGTTTGTGCCACAGCCGCGCACACATCAGTATCTGTTCGGCATCGATGTCTGGACCTGCAAAGCCAAGCGCTTCGACGCCAAACTGGTGAAACTGGCGATATCGCCCTTTCTGGGGGCGCTCATGCCGGTACATCTGGCCGCTGTAGTACAGCCGCTGGGGGGCGTTATACAGCAAATTGTGCTGCAGCACTGCGCGCACGCATGAGGCTGTCCCTTCCGGGCGCAGCGTCAGCTGGTCGCCGTTGAGTTCATCGGTGAAGCTGTACATTTCCTTTTCGACGATGTCGGTCACCTCTCCGATCGCGCGCTTGAACAGATCGGTCGGCTCGACCAGCGGCATGCGGATATTGCGGTAGCCGTAGCTGTGCAGCCAGTCGCGCACCACCTCCTCGAACCATAGCCACAAATCTGCCTCGTCCGGCAGGATGTCATTCATGCCGCGCACGGCTTGCAGTGTTTCGTTGCTCATTGAATTTCCGTGGAAGCTGGAATAGGAAGATGCTCAGGGGTTACCCTGCGTGCCGCCCTGCCCTTCACGCTTCCCTCTTCTCGTATTTGTTCACTACATATTCATCGACGATGCGGGTGAAATTTGCAGCGATATTGTCGCCGCGCAGCGTGACAGCCTTTTCGCCGTCGATATATACCGGCGCTGCCGGGCTTTCGCCGGTTCCCGGCAGACTGATGCCGATGTTGGCCAGTTTGCTTTCGCCTGGGCCGTTCACCACGCAGCCCATCACTGCAACGGTCATGTTTTCGACGCCGTCATACTGTTCGCGCCACAATGGCATCTGCGTGCGCAGATGGGTCTGGATGCTTTGCGCCAGTTCCTGGAAAAAGCTGCTGGTGGTGCGTCCGCAACCGGGGCACGCCGTAACCATGGGCGCGAATGCGCGCATTCCCAAAGTCTGCAATATCTCCTGACCGACCAGCACTTCCTGGGCGCGATCACCGCCAGGCTCCGGAGTCAAGGATATGCGTATCGTGTCGCCTATTCCTTCCTGCAGCAGCACCGACAATGCCGCGGTCGATGCAACGATACCCTTGGAGCCCATACCCGCCTCGGTCAGCCCCAGATGCAGCGCGTAGTCGCATTGCTGCGAAAGCGAGCGATAAACCGCGATCAGGTCCTGCACGTCGCTGACCTTGCAGGACAGCACGATGCGGTTGCGCGCCATGCCCAGCTGCTCGGCACGCTGCGCGCTCTGCAGCGCGGACGTGATCAGCGCGTCGCGGGTCACTTCACTGGCTTCCTTTGGCTGTGCCAGGCGCGAATTTTCGTCCATCATGCGCACCACCAGATTCTGGTCCAGGCTGCCCCAGTTCACCCCGATGCGCACCGGCTTGTCATAGCGTATCGCGGTCTCGATCATCATCGTGAACGGGTCGTCTTCCTTGCGGCTGCGCCCGACGTTGCCCGGATTGATACGGTATTTCGCCAGCGCCTGGGCGCAATCGGGAAACTCGGTGAGCAGGCGATGGCCGTTGTAGTGAAAGTCGCCGACCAGCGGCACGCTGCAACCCATGCTGTCCAGGCGCGCGCGAATGTTCGCGACCTGCGCAGCCGCTTCCGGTGTATTGACCGTGATGCGCACCAGCTCCGATCCGGCCTGGGCCAGTTCGTACACCTGGCGGGCAGTCGATTCGGCATCTGCAGTATCGGTGTTGGTCATCGACTGAACCACGATAGGCGCGCCGCCGCCCAGCGCCACCTTGCCGACCAGTACCCGCTGCGATCGACGGCGTTTGATAATGGACGCGCTCACATTCACTCCAATATCAGCCGCGCCACATCGCTTGAAGAATTGGTAAATGGCGCCAGATCGATCTGCTTCCCGTCCTGGTACAAACGTGTTGCTGAGGCATGTCCGATTACCAGTGATAGCGGCAGATGACCCCTGATATTCAACTCGCTGCCGGGAGAATTGATCTGCGACGATATCGATTTCCCGGTTCCGTCGGTGATTTCGGTCCACGACTCTTCATCGAACACCAGATGCAGGGAGGAAATCTTTCCGGTTGCAGCACTCATTGGTGCCGTCGCTGCGGTGCCGCTTGCAGCTCCGGATTTTATCGCGGGGCTATTATGCGTTGCCGGAACAGCCAATTTTGCCTGCGGCTCTGTTGCAGCGGCGGCCTTCTCTTTTCTTGGAACAGGTTTCTCCGGTTTTGACTGTTGTCCGGTCTCAGCTGGAGGCGGTACTGCCTTTCTGTGCTCCTCGGCAGGGGAAATCACCTCCGCCTCGGCGGGCAGGGAAACCGGTGACTCGATCTTTTTGACTGCGGCATGCTGGATCGGGTTAGTGAAATGCCACACAGCGAATCCCGTCACGACCACAGCCAGCAGCAATGCGGCGGCCAGCAGGATCAGGTTCTTGTGCACAGAACGATCCTCGGGATACGGCACTTCGACTGAAGGCGGAACCAGTTCCGGCGCCGGCGACTTTGCTTGCGGCAGTGCCGCCAGCAAGTCATCCGCATCCAGGTTCAGTATCTTGGCGTAGCTGCGCACAAATCCGCGCAGAAATGCCGTCTCGGGCAGGCTGTCGAAATCTTCCGCTTCCAGCGCTTCGATCTGGCGCGGCGCAAACTTGGTCTGCGCGGCGACATCCGAGATACTCATGCCCAGTTGATTGCGCGCTTCGCGCAACATCGCGCCCAGCGAAGGCGACGCCGGAGTTTTTGCGGCCTGCTCAGAGTTATTTTCCGGGATCTGTTCCATCATTTTCCGTTTATCAGCATTTGAGTTTCAACCGCATTGGGAAATCGATTGCGCAATTGCGTGGCATAGCTGCTCGCCGTATTGTGATCGCCGATCTTGCGATTGATCCTTATTCCCAGCCAGAGCTGCTCCGCGGTGAGATTGTCCGACTTTTGTTCAAGAGCGGCAAAATATTTCTTGGCCGTATAGTAGCGGCCGTTGGCATAGTTGAAATCTGAAAGCGCAAACAGGGTTTGCGTTGAATCAGGCTGCACCTGCAGCGATTTCTGCAGGAAAAATTCGGCATCCTTGTTGTTGCCTGCTTTCCTGGAACACAGGCCTGCATTCAGGTAAGCAAGGCCGGGAGTCGCATACAACGGATTCTTGATCGCCTCCATGAATTGCGGGATGGCTTCCTTCGCCCGATCCTGCTGGCACAGGAACCAGCCATAGTTGTTATGTGTATCGGAATTCGAGTTGTCGAGGGACAGGCTGTGCCTGAAGTCCACATCGGCATCCTTGTTCTCGCGCAGCGCCATATGCACCAGCGCTCGAACGTTGTATGCCGGAGCATATTCGCTGTCCGCACTCAGAGCCTGAGTCAATTCATCCAGCGCGATACCGTACTGGCCCCGCTGATAGTACAACCCTGCAAGTTCGGTGTGAACCTTGGCGCTCTTGTAGGAATGAGAATCTTCCGAAGGAGTGCTGCAGGCCGCCAGCAGCGCCAGGGATAGAAATATCACAATCAATCTGTTCATGATGAACCTCGCCTGTTCATTTATGCAGCGCCAATAGAGCGTTGCTGGGTCCTTTTGGTTCGATCCATGACCTGGCCGGCCAGTTGACCGCAGGCCGCGGCAATATCGTCGCCGCGCGTCCTGCGCGTTGTGGTCACGATGTCCGCCTGCATCAGCACATCGCGGAAGCGCTGGATTGCATCCGGACTTGAACGGCGGTAATCCGTTTGCGGAAACGGATTGAACGGAATCAGGTTGAATTTGCATGGCACATCATGTACCAGCTTGACCAGCTCGCGCGCCTGCTTTACCGAATCATTCACGCCTTCCAGCATCACATACTCGAACGTGATGAAATCGCGCGGCGCGCGCTCAAGATATCGCCGGCATGCGGCAAGCAGTTCCTTGAGCGGGTATTTCTGGTTGATCGGCACCAGCTCGTCGCGCAGCCTGTCGTTAGGCGCATGCAGCGACACCGCAAGCGCGACCGGGCATTCTTCGCGCAATCGGTCCATCGCAGGCACGATGCCGGAAGTGGACACCGTCACGCGCCGGCGCGACAATCCATAGGCATGATCGTCCAGCATCAGGCGCAGTGCGCTGACGGTGTTGGCATAATTCAGCAACGGTTCACCCATGCCCATCATTACCACGTTGCTGATTTTCCAGTTGCCGTCCGCATCCCTGCCGAGCTGGTGGTTTGCCCACCACAACTGGCCTATGATCTCCGCGACGCCAAGGTTGCGGTTGAAACCCTGCTTTCCTGTCGAACAGAACGAGCAGTTCAGTGCGCAGCCCGCCTGGCTGGATATGCACAACGTGCCCCTTTCAGCCTCCGGTATGTACACGGCTTCCACCGCGTTTCCCGTACCGACGTTCAGCAGCCACTTGCGTGTCCCGTCGTCGGACAATTCTTCGCGCATCACTTCCGGCGGCGTTATGCAGGCTGTTTGCGCGAGCTTGCCGCGCAAAGTGGCCGCAATGTCGGTCATCGCGGCAAAATCGGGCTCCCCGGCACGGTAGATCCAGCGCATGAGCTGGCGGGCACGGAACGGCTTTTCGCCCATTTCCGTGAAAAAGCCGGCCAGAGCATGCGCATCGAAGTCAAGGAGGTTTTGCTGCATCGCAAGCGGTTAGCGTGAATGAATATTCTTCTTCGGGAAGAAGTATGCAATTTCGATCTCGGCATTTTCTGCCGAATCGGAACCGTGCACCGCGTTGGCGTCGATGCTGTCCGCAAAATCTGCGCGTATCGTGCCTTTGTCGGCCTTCTTCGGGTCGGTTGCGCCCATCAGTTCGCGATTTTTCAGCACCGCATTTTTGCCTTCCAGCACCTGGATCATCACCGGACCGGAGATCATGAATTTCACCAGGTCTTTGAAAAACGGGCGGGCGCGGTGCACGGCGTAAAAGCCTTCCGCCTCCGTCCTGGACAGGTGGCGCATCTGCGCGGCAACGATCTTCAAACCGGCATTTTCAAAGCGGGTGTAAATCTGTCCGATGACATTCTTGGCGACTGCATCGGGTTTGATGATGGACAGGGTACGTTCTACAGCCATGCTGCTTCTCCAGACAATAATGGTTAATCAAATTTTCAAAGGCGTGATTCTAACAGGCTTTGGGCGTACTGTCGCAGCCGGTAGCAGCGATTTAGGGTCGGGAAAGCGGCGTTTCCGGGTCGTTCCCCAAGAGCTCATTCCCCGTCAATTAAAGCCGGGAAATGGAATCACCGGGGAATGAAATCAATTGAACAGCAGATTGGGCAGAAACAGTGTGATCTGGGGTATGTAAGTGACAATCGCGAGGAAAGCCAGCAGCACCATCAGCCAGGGCAAAGCTGCTCGGGTTACTTGCACGATGCTCATGCCTGTAATGCCGCTGGTCACGAACAGGTTGAGCCCCACCGGCGGCGTGACCATGCCGATTTCCATGTTGACGACCATGATCACGCCGAGGTGAATCGGGTCGATTCCCAGATGCGTTGCGATCGGAAAAAATATCGGCGCAAGGATCAGGATGATGCCGGTCGGCTCCATGAAATTACCCGCGATCAGCAGAATGATGTTCACCACCAGCAGGAACATCCAGGGTGCCATGCCGATAGCGACAATATGTTCGGCTATCGTTTGCGGAATGCGCTCGGTGGTCAGCACGTGGGCAAACAGCATTGCATTGGCGATGATGAACATCAGCATGACCGTGGTGCGGCTGGCATCCACAAACACCTGGGGCAACTGGTGGAATTTCAAATCCCGGTAGATGAATATCGTGACGAAAACCGCATATACAGCCGATACAGCCGCCGCCTCCGTGGGCGTGAACACACCGCCGTAAATGCCGCCCATGATGATGACCAGCAAAGCCAGGCCCCACATCGACTTCCTGAATTTTGAAAACACCTCTCCAAAACTCGCACGCGGAGTCAGGGGCAAATTCAGTTTCTTGACGCGCCAATGTACCGCAAACATCAGCATCAGGCTCAGCAGAATTCCGGGGATCACGCCGGCCATGAACATGCGGCCCACCGACACATCGGTCACCGCCGCGTAAACCACCATCACGATAGAGGGTGGGATAAGAATCCCCAGCGTGCCCGCATTGCAGATCACACCGGCGGCGAACTCCTTCGGATAACCGTTGCGTATCATGCCGGCGATGACGATGGAACCAACTGCAACCACCGTGGCCGGGCTTGAGCCTGACACCGCGGCAAACAGCATGCAGGCAAGGATGGAAGCAATCGCCAATCCGCCGCGCAGATGCCCGACGGCCGCGATCGCAAAATCGACCATGCGCCTTGCAACCCCTCCCGTGGACATCAATGCGCCGGCCAGTACGAAGAACGGGATTGCCAGCAAGGTGTAATGCTCGCTGGTTTCATACAGCTTGACTGACAGCGATGCCAGGGAATCCTGGGCAAAGAACACGATGGTCAGGATGCTGGACAACCCCAGACTGATGGCCACCGGAACACCGATCAGCATGCAGAAAAACAGGCAGCTGAAGAGAAAAACGGTGTTCACTTTTCTTCCTCCATCGCCTTCAGTTTGAGCGCCTCTTCGACCTCATCGGCAAGATGCAGGCGATCTGATTTGCCAGTCACCAGATTGAACAGCACCGGCAAAAATCGCAGTGCCAGCAAGGTATAACCAATCGGCAGAATCGCGCGCGCGATCCATATCTTCATCGGCAAATCGTCCATTTCTATGCCCACAGCCTTCATCTTCAGGACGTAGACCATGGAACCATAGATCACCAGGCCCGCATAAAGCAGACAGAGCAGCACAGCCAGAATCGAAGTGATACGGCGTGGCGTGGACGGCAACAGCTTGACTACTGCGTCCACCCCGATATGTGCTCCCACCCTGACTCCGTAAGATATCCCGATGAATATCATGCCGGCGAACATCACCGTGTTGAGTTGCAGAGACCAGGTAAAACCGGAGTCGAAGACATAGCGCAATACGACTTGCACAAAAGTCAGCAGTGTCATGGCTGCAAGCAGAATGGCGATCAGCCATTCATCCAAACGCTTGAGATATTTCATGGATCCCCCAGCAAAGAACCCGGCTGGGCCGGGTTCTGAAGACTTACGCGCCAGTTATTTCTTTTGGGGTTTGTTAGCCTCAAGTGCGGCATTGATCAGATCCTGGCCGATTGCCGGTTCGAATTGTGCCCACACCGGCTTCATGGCCTTGCGCCATTCGGCCTTTTGCGCCTTGGTCAGTTTGATTACCTTGGCCTTATGGGCCGCGATCACTTTGGCGCGGTAATCCGCGGCGTCGTTCAGCGCGATCTTGTTGCCGTAGGCGATCGATTCCTTCATAGCCTTGGCCAGGCCTTTCCGGATATCTGCAGGCAATCCGTTCCACCACTTCGCGTTGGTCACCACCATGTAATCAAGCACGCCATGGTCGCTCTCGGTGATGTATTTCTGCACTTCATAGAATTTCTTGGTATAGATGTTGGACCAGGGATTTTCAGCGCCATCGACCACACCGGATTGCAATGCCTGATAGACCTCGGCAAAAGCGAGCTTTTGCGGATTGGCATCCAGTGCCTTGAACTGAGCTTCGAGCACATCCGACGACATGATGCGGAATTTCAACCCTTTGGCATCTTCGGGGGTGCGCAACGGCACATTGGCTGACAATTCTTTCATGCCATTATGCAGAAAGCCCAAACCGATGATGCCCTTGTCCTCCATCGAATCGAGCAGCGCAAGACCTGTTGGGCTGCGCTGAAAGCGGTCTACAGCATGGATATTGTCAAACAGGAAAGGCAGGTCGAATACCTGCAGTTTTTTTGTATATTTGCCGAATTTGGCCAATGCGGGGGCTACAATTTGCACGTCTCCGAGCAGCAGCGCCTCCATTTCCTTGCCGTCCCCGTAAAGCTGGCTGTTCGGGAACACCTCGACCTTCACCTTGCCCGGCAAGTACTTCTCGGCGAGTTCCTTGAACTTCAATGCAGCCTGACCCTTGGGGGTGTTTTCTGCGACCACGTGGCTGTATTTGATGATGATGGGGTCGGCGGATGCCGCAACAGACAAGCTCAACAACAGGGCACTGCATAACGCAATTATTAACTTCATGGTTTTCTCCCTAGGTGGATTAGCGGAACTGCTACAACAGCCTTTTATTTTGTGCAACTTTTTATGATCTGCATCATAGACCAATTAATTGCAGGTTACCAATAGTCCCTCCTCGTTTTCATCGGCAAGGTAATCCGCATCGATCGCCACCCCCACCACGCATGCCAGATCATCGCCGCAAAACAGCAGCGGCAAACGCGGCCGCTCCCAGGGCGGGATGCGATGCTGCTGCAGCAGGTTCTTGAGCGTCCGCTTCGCCGCGGCCGGGTGCGGCCTGAGGGCTTCTGCACCGTTGCGCAGGCGCAGTGTCACCGGGGCGCGCTGCAGCTTCCGGAAACTGATCCCTGCACCGGCGGTACGCAAAAAATGCAGCCGTTTTGCCAGCGGAGTCCAGTCCAGCATTGCCTCGCCCTGCCACGGCAATGACAGGGCAGGGTCAAATTCAGCCGTCGCGGGCAACAGATACACGCTGTCACGGTAACGGCGCAGCTGAAAATCGCCAACGCGAACTTCCACGGCTGCATCCTGCCGCGCATCGCAAAGCTGCCTCAGCATTTCGTCGAGATGGGTGCTTTGCGGCATTGGAGCCCCATGTGTATGCAGAAAGTAGCGCAGCAGGTTGCTCGCACGGGCCTGAGACAGCCCGCGCAGTGTTGCGACCCGCATCGCATTGCCTTCGAGTGTCTGCCCCGCATCAAGGCAGGCCAATTCATCGAGCAATTCGCTTGCCTCGGCGAAATGCCGGGCGCTGCGCCCCAGGGTTTCGCGATAAGCCGGAAAATGCTGCGCCAGCAGAGGCATCACGCTATGGCGCAGGTAGTTGCGCGGATGGCTTTCGTTTGCGTTGCTTTCGTCCTCTACCCACTGCAAACCCTGTGCGACGGCGTAGTCGAGTATCTCGCTGCGGGCGCAATGCAGCAGCGGGCGCAACAAGGCGGGATAAGCGCCGCGCCGGGCAAGCATCGGCATTGCGCCGGCGCCGCGCACACCGGCGCCGCGCAGAATCTGCAGCAGCAGCGTTTCCGCCTGGTCGTCGGCATGATGCGCGAGTGCAACGTAATCGCAGCTGTGCCGTGAAAACGCGTCAATGCGCAGCTTGCGCGCCGCCGCCTCAATGCCATGCCCCCGCAGCGGCCCGATATCCACCCTTTCGAGATGAAACGGGATGTGCAGGCGTTCGCACAGACCGGCGCAGAATTCCGCCCAGGCATCCGCATTGCGGCTGATGCCGTGGTGGACATGCAATGCGGAAAGTTGCCATGCGTGGCGCGCGGCGAGACTGTGCAGCAGATGCAGCAGTACAACCGAATCCGCACCGCCGCTAAGGCCGACCAGGATGGTGCTGTTCGCCGGAACGAGCGACGCGATCTGCGCCTCGACGCGTTCGACCAGGAAATTACCGGATTCCACGATCAGGCCCGATGGCCGTCATTCCGGTACGGAACGACGGTGAACTGATGCATTACTGGACTGCGATTTCCTTGAATTTGCCATAACTCATCAAGCGATTGAAGCGGTCCTGAATCAGAGTGACCGTCGGTTTGCTCTGTGCAGTCCTGAGCGCGTCCTGCAAAGCCTTTTTCACGTTCTGCATGGTTGCCGGGTAATCGCGATGCGCACCGCCCAAAGGTTCGCTGATAATCTTGTCCACCAGCCCCAGCGCCTTCAGGCGCGTCGCAGTAATGCCCAGCGTCTCTGCGGCATCGGCCGCTTTTTCCGCGCTTTTCCACAGGATGGACGCGCAGCCTTCAGGGGAAATCACCGAATAGGTGCCGTATTGCAGCATCAGCAGCGCATCGCCGACTGCAATCGCCAGCGCGCCGCCCGAACCGCCCTCGCCGATCACGGTACAGATGATGGGAACGCGCAGTTCGCTCATTTCATAAAGGTTGCGCCCGATCGCTTCGGACTGGCCGCGCTCTTCCGCATTCACGCCGGGATATGCGCCCGGCGTATCGATGAAGGTCATGATAGGAATGCCGAATTTTTCGGCCAGCCGCATCAGCCGCATCGCCTTGCGGTAGCCTTCCGGACGCGGCATGCCGAAGTTGCGGATGATCTTTTCCTTGGTGTCGCGGCCTTTCTGATGCCCGATCACCATCACGCTCTGGCCGTTGAACCGGGCCAGTCCTCCCACGATCGCCTTGTCGTCGGCAAAAGTCCGGTCGCCGTGCAGTTCCTCGAAATCGGTGAACAATGCCTCGATATAGTCCAGTGTGTAGGGGCGCTGGGGGTGGCGCGACACTTGAGAAATCTGCCAGGGGGAAAGCTTGCTGTAGACATCCTTGGTCAGCGCTACGCTCTTTTTCGACAGGCGTGAAATTTCGTCCGCGATGTCCAGCGCAGAATCGTCCTGCATATAGCGCAGTTGCTCGATCTTTTCTTCCAGTTCGGCTATCGAACTTTCAAAATCCAGAAATGATATTTTCATGTTGTTTTTTTCCTCGTTGAGCGCGCCGCAATCATACTACAAACCGAAGTATCGTTTGAAAATCGGCAATAATCCGGGGAGCCAGTCGGGGCACCGCCGCGCTTCGTTCATGCGGGCGAATATTTTTCCAATCGACTGTTTTTTCGCCATATTTTCCAAGTGTCTCGGCGCGACAACTCTACGCGCCGCAGCCCCTCCCTGCCCGGAATATCGATTCGCAGATCGCTGATTTTCCCCGACCGCAACGCATCCCACAGCGGCTTCGCATAGCCAGCCTCGAACGTCAGCAGTGCATTGCGCCAGGCAGCCAGGTCGCCGTTCTGCAAAGCGGTCCTCAGCCCGGTCCAGACCAGCAATTGGGCGCCCTCTCCCTCCACACCTTGCCATTGTTCAGTCCATCGCGAGCAGGGTATTCCCGCCGCCGCCGCAAACATCTCGACCAGCACATCGTCCGAAATCGCAGCGTCGTAAGGCTGTTTCAACAGCAAATTGCTGCTGTCTGCTGCCCCCCAGAGGCACAGGCTGTTGATTTCCAGCATGCTGCGCGCGGAACGGACGTCGTTGAGCGGATGCGCGTAAAGCAACATCTGCATCTCGTTGAGCAGCTGATGCCAGCGCGGCGCATCTGCACCTTCAGGCAACGAACCCCGCACATCCCCGCCGAGGAGTTGCGATACCGGCCTGGTTTGTATATCCGGCAGCCCTTCCAGCCGTACATACCAGCGCTGCGGGTGCGGCGCAAAAAATTCCATGCCCTGCCCGGCAAAGTGCTGGTTCAGGCTCGCGCAAATTGCCCCAGCCTCGTCCGCGCTGATGTCCGGGTTTGCAAGCATCAGCACCCGATCGCGCTGCAGTCGCAGATGCACCGGGTCGGCCCGCAGCCAGCATCCCGCAACGAGACCGTCGAACTGCGCGGAAACGGCTGCAACCGGCGCAATTTCGCTGCCCTGAAGACCGAATATACGGCACAGCAGGGTTTCCAGCGCAACCGGTGCCAGGTCAGCGCTGCATCCCCGGCCGAGCAGCCTTTCCAGGCAGGGCAATCGCAGGTCGGAGCTCATTCCGGCGGCGATATCGCCAGGCAAAAACAGGTCGGGAATTACCAGATGGACAGATTTCATCGAATTTCAGAACTAGCCAGGCACGTTACAGAACATTAAATGCGCCACTTTAAGTTTGTTGCGCATGTTTTGCCAACCAGGAAGAGACCCCGTCCAGGGTGCGGAAATCATCGACCGACCGGGCATCGATATCCTCAAAGCGTCCCTGCAGCATGCGTGCCAGCGCGCGTCCCGGCCCGAGTTCCAGGAAAACCCGGCAGCCGCGTTCGTACAGCATGTCCAGGCACGCTCCCCATGCGATGGTGCGGTCCAGTTGCTGCGCGAGTTTGTCGATCGCGGGTTCGCGGCGCACCACCCAGGCGGCATCAATGCCAGCGACCACCGGCGTGTCGGGATCGGTTAATGACGAAGCAATAAGTTCCATACGGAACGGTGGAACCGCATCGCTGAGCAACGGCGTATGCGATGCCAAACCCACCTTGAGCCGGGTCAGCCGCGCACCGCGCGCAGACAAGTTGGTGTCCAGTAGTTGCAATGCGTCGTGCTCGCCGCCGATCACGAATTCTTCCTTGCCGATCGCGATCGCGACCCAGGCACGCTGACCGGCACATAATCCATCCACCTCTTCGCGGCGCAGGCCCTGCACTGCCATCATGCCACCCGGCTGGGTGGCAGCGACCTGGTCCATCAGCGCGGCGCGCGCGGCGGCGAGGCGCGCGAGCTCTGCTGCATCAAGCGCGCCCGCGCAGGCATAGGCGCCCAGTTCGCCGACGCTGTACCCGCAGAATGCGGCTGGCCTGGGTGCATCCGGCCGCAGCGCAGTCCACAATGCCAGCTGGGTCAGGCAGATCAGCGGTTGCGCAACTGCATTGCGGAACATCGCGTCGGGTTGCGAGAGCACGTCGCGCAACTTGAAACCGAGTATTGATTCACCGGCCTCAATAATTTTCTCGGCAGCAGGATGACCGGCGAGCAGGTCCAGCATCGCCTGATGCTGCGCGCCCTGCCCGGAACACAGGATGGCCAGACTCATGACCGGGCTAGTGGTGCACTTATCATTGGCCGGACTGCAGCCGGTGCACGAACCACGCAGCCGCGAGCATGTCGGCACAGCCCCCCGGCGACAGGTTTCGCGCCGAACAATCGCGGTGCAACGATACCGCGAGCGCCTGCCATCCAGGCTGGAACACGCTGCCACGCTGCAGGAATTCTGTGGCCCGCATCTGGATGAAATGCAACCCTGCGGGACCGCCGCGATACAGCACGTTGGTGTCCGCGGTTTCGGAGAGCAAAACGTAAAATGCATGCAGCAGCGCATCGTCGCGCGGTGCGCCTCCCGCCAGCGCAACCCGCAATGCGGGCAGCGCAATCTCGAACACCGAGGGAAAACCGTGCAGTGCTTCGCCGCGTGCCCCGGTGGCGCCGTGATGCATCGCCATCAGTTGTCCGTGCGTAGGGCTCGATGTGTTTGGTACAGCGACCGCGCGCAGATCCCGGCTCCATTTGTCTGCAACGATAGCCCGCAGGTTTTCATCGGACGGCGCGATGTTGCGCGATGCCGCATGGGCTGACGCGGCGGCGAGCAGGCCCAGGGTAAAGATTGCGCCGCGGTGTGTGTTGATCCCGTTTGTGGCACTCAGCATGCGCGACTCGGCTTCGATTCCGAGTTGTTGCAGCTCGGCGAATCCCGCATCGCGCAGACCCGCCGAGGCGATCGATACGAAATAGCCGCGCAGTGCGAACAGGCTGCGCACAAAGGTCGACGCATCCATGTCCCGATGCGCGCCGTTGTCCCGGAAACTGACCAGGCCCGGTTTCGGATACAGCGCCAGTTCCCGGTACAGGCTGCGCACCGCCAGGCGCGCGATACGATATGCATATGGGGCCGGGCTAGCCGCTATGGTTCGTTGCCGAAGGAGAGTCATGCCAGCAAACCCTGCAGTTCACCGGCATCAACCAGTTCTGCACTGTCAATACGCTTCACCAGCACGCGCCGATCGCTGCCGGATTCCAGCTTTCCCCATTCGCGCCAGGACACTGCACTGACTTCGCCGAACAGCACCTCGCCATCCGCGCGCAGTCCGCTGGACTGCTCCCAGCGTGCCAGCAGATCGATGCCCTGCTGCAGCTGCGCATTCGATTGCGGATGCCAGAGCAGGTCGATATCCGATTGCGGTGTCAGGTACGGGAGGCCGCTCAGCGCCTGCCAGGCCAGCGAACCGAATACGCGGAGTTCGATATCGAGGCCCTTTGCCGCTGCATCAAGTTGGGATAATGCGGGCCGCCATTCGGCAGGCGCATGGGTCAGCGTATCGGCTAGCAGCAAAGGTGATGTGTATCGAGCAATGTCATCAGCAGCTACGGCGAGCGGGATGCGGCGCTTGCCCTGTGTCGGAGGCAGTGCCAGACCCGCCGCAATTGTTCCGGCTTCTGTGCAGTCCGGTACCACTGCACCGCATGGCTGGCGTGCGGCCACCAAAGGCCGGTCCGCTGCGAGCCACGCGTCGACTTGCGCGTGCAACTCGACATCGGTGATCTGTGCCGCCACAGCCGCATGCCTTTCCGGCCGTATCCACACCAGTGCATGTCTGCACAAGTTCATGTTCAGGCACTGCCCAGCACGCGATTAACGACCACATCAGCCAGCTTGCGTCCGCCACGCTCCAGTCCGCGGACTCGGCGATGGTCGATCGCATCGGCATGTTCCAGTGCCTTAGACAGACAGGCGGACAGATCGCCCTCCCATAATTCGTCAAGGCCGCCCATCTGCAGATAATTGTTCGCACCCGGCGCGAACACGGGTGATGTTTTGCTGAGTTCGGCCAGCCTTTCTTCGCTGATGCGCGTCACCCGCGCCATCGCCGGCAGGCCCATCACGCGGATTTCGGCCTCGGGCAGCGCAGCGCACCGGTCTGCCATCATGCCGTTGGCGAGGAAGCCGCCGGAAAGCGCCTGTTCGTACACCAGGCTGATGATCGTGTGGCCGCGCCGGCGCGCCATCTCGACGCACTTCGCCAGGTGCGCCATGTAGCCGTTCAGGCCGAGCATCTCATCGCGATGCCGCAGGCGCTGGCCGCTGGTGTCGACCAGGAAAAGGATGGGCCGCCGGGGATATTTGTTCGTCACCTCTAGCACCGCTGCCGCCATCGCAAGCGCAAGCTCGGCACCGACCTCGGCATGGTTGGTGGTGCCGATCACAGCAACGGTGTGCTTGCCGCAGCGCCCCTGCCCATACAACAGGTCTCCCTCCTGCTTGACATCGTAAACAGAGGGAAACAACTGTGTTGCGACTTTTCTCCAATCCATGTCAAGGTGCCTTTATGGTTTGTTTTGCGCATCGTTTCTGCGCTGCCGCAACGAACTCGTCGTTGTCCATCATCGCGATCGCGTCCGGGTCTGGCCAGCCCAGCTTGCGCCATATGTCGCGGCTGTCCCTGCAGTCGCCAAATCGCTGCAGCCGGTCGCCCAGCAGTTGCTGTTCGCGTTCCAGTGCCTGCAGCGACCAGTCGTCGCCGTTTTCGATGCTCGCGATGATCGCGTTCCGAAATGCTTCCATGCTGTCCGGTACGATGGTGTCGCACTCGCCGAGCAGGTAGCGATGCTTGCCGCCGACGGTGCGCCACACCAGCGCGCGGTCGCGCGAGTCGTATTCCTCGACGCCGCGCGCGGTCTCGATCACTTCCGGGCCGGACAGGCCTAGCCTGCCCTCTTCGCTGATGATGATCGCAGTCGCGCAGCGCGCGGCGATGCCCATGCCGCCGAAGCAGCCGTACTGCCCGCCGATCGCGACGATCACCGGGACGCCCGCGGCACGCGCGGACAGGATCGCGCGCATCACTTCCGACACCGCGATCAGTCCCGCATTGGCTTCCTGCAATCTCACCCCGCCGGTTTCCAGCAGCAGCAGCACCGCCGCCGGCTGGTCGCGCACCGCGCGTTCCAGCATGCCGACGATCTTTGCGCCGTGAACCTCGCCCACCGCCCCGCCCATGAAGCCGCCTTCCTGAGCGGCAATGAAGATCTTCTTGCCGGCGATGCTGCCCTTCCCGACGACCACGCCATCGTCGAACGCGGCAGGCTGTTCCAGCGTGGCCAGGTGCGGGCTGGTCACGCGTTCGGCGGCCGGCAGCCATTCATGAAAGCTGTTCGCATCCAGCAGACCGGCTATACGCGCACGCGCAGTGCTCTCGTAATAGCTGCTTGTCATTTATGGTTGCCCTTGAATGTCTCGATCGCCTGGTCGAGGCGCAGGCTGACTATGGCCGGCGTCGCGCCCGCATCGTTGACCGATATGCGGATGTCGCCGGCATGATGCCGCGCGAAGAAATCCTTCATCACCGCCTGCCAGATCGTGCCGAATCCGCGCGCCGCAGTCGACACTTCGATCTCGCACGCGCCGTCCAGCCTGGCCGGTTCCACCAGCACCTCGAGATTGCCCGAACCCAGCACGCCGACAATCGCGGTCTCGCCGCTGATCGGCTTGCCGCCGTCAAAACGATACTTGAGATTTTCCATGGCCATGCTGTTATCTCCTCACCAGTTCCTGAACCGCACCGGCGGCTGGTACAGCCCGCCCGATGCGCGCACCAGATCCTTGACCGATCTTGCCGCGAGCAGGTCGCGCGTCGCGTCGCGCTTGTCGATGCCCAAATCCTCGGCTCGCTGGATCACGCCGCGGTCGCGCAGGTTTTCGACCATGCGCAGGTCGCGGCCCAGGCCCATCTCGGTGTAGCCCGCAACGCCGCGTATCGCCTGCTCGCGTTCTTCGGCGTTCGCGCAAAGCAGCAGGTTGGCGATGCCCTCCTCGGTCAGAATGTGGGTTACATCGTCGCCGTAGATCATCACCGGCGGGATCGGCATGTTTGCGAATTCGGCCAGCTTCCACGCATCCAGTCTGGGCACAAATGCCGGATGCATGTGCTCGCGGAATGTCTCCACCATCTGCACCACCAGCTTGCGGCCGCGCGGAATGCCGGGGTTGTGGATTCGTCGTTGTTCACCGGCTTTAAGCCAGCCCGGGCTGGCGTGGCGCCGCCCGGCGGCATCCGCGCCCATGTTGGACGCACCGCCGAAGCCGGAGATGCGATCCAGCGTCGCGGTCGAGCTGTTGCCTTCCATATCGATCTGCAAGGTCGACCCGATGAACATGTCGCAGGCATAGTGTCCGGCCGCCTGCGAGAACGCGCGGTTCGAGCGCATCGTGCCATCCGGCCCGGTGAAAAACACGTCGGGACGCGCGGCAATGTAGTTTTCCATGCCGAGTTCGGAACCGAACGAGTGTATCGACTTCACGAAACCGGCTTCGATCGCAGGGATCATCGCGGGATGCGGATTGAGCGCCCAGTGGCTGCATATCTTGCCTTTCAGTCCTAGGCTCTCTGCATAGGTGGGCAGCAGCAATTCGATCGCTGCGGTGTCGAAACCGATGCCGTGGTTAAGGCGCTGCACGCCATACCCGGCGTAGATGCCCTTGATCGCCATCATCGCCATCAGCACCTGTATCTCTGAAATCTGCGCCGGGTCGCGCGTGAACAGCGGCTCGATGTAATGCGGGCGCGGGCTGGGTATCACGAAGTTCACCCAGTCGCCGGGGATGTCCACGCGCGGAACCTTGTCCACCATCTCGTTGACCTGCGCGATCACTATTCCGTTCTTGAACGCGGTCGCCTCGATGATCGCGGGCGTATCCTCGGTATTCGGGCCGGTGTACAGATTGCCCTGAGCATCGGCGGACTGCGCGGCCACCAGCGCGACGTGCGGCGTCAGGTCGATGAAATAGCGGCTGAACAATTCGAGGTAGGTATGGATCGCGCCGATGCGTATCTGCCCCTTGCCCACCATGCGCGCCAGACGTCCGCCCTGCGGGCCGGAGAACGAGAAATCGACTTGTTCCGCAATGCCGGATTCGTACAGGTCGAGATGCTCGGGCAGCGCCAGCACCGATTGCAGCATGTGCAATTTATTGACCTTTGCTGGATCGACGCGCGTCAGCGCCTGCGCCAGAAAATCGGCCTGCTTCTGGTTGTTGCCCTCCAGGCATACTCGGTCGCCCGGCTCGATCACGGACTCAAGCAGTTGAACCGCCATCTCGGAACTCACCACCTTGTCACGCAGCGTGCCGCCCATCGCCGATGCAGCGCGCTCCAGCTTTCGGTTGCGGCGCTGGCGATCATGGTCCCAGATTTTTTCGGCCGGATAGATCATGATGTGTGGATATTTAGTCTAATCCCAATTTTTTGTGGGCATAAATTAAAATCACCTTGAGTGGATGTCAGCCTTTGACACAATACAGACAATCGCAACGAATTTATGGGCCAGGTTCGAATTACTTTAAATCGTCCCCGGCCATCATCCCTCTTTGCTGCGTCCCGGCTTATTCCGGTTTCTTGGACAGTGCTGCTGCCGGCGAGTCGGTGATTACGATCTTGGCATTTTCCTTCATGTCGTCGAACAGCTTCTTCAGGCTCTGCTGTTGCAACTGTTTGGCAAGTTGAGGTTTGACTTGCTCGAAGGTGGGTGCCTCCTTGGCGCGGGTATCTTCAAGCAGGATCACGTGATAGCCAAACTGCGTCTTGACCGGCTCAAGCGTGAATTTGCCTTTTTTAAGCTTGGCGACGGCAGCACCGAATTCCGGCACCATGCCGCGCGGATCGAACCAGCCCAGTTCGCCGCCCTTGCTTTTCGAACCCGGATCTTTTGAATATTGCCTGGCGAGGCTGTCGAACAGTTTGGGATTCTTTTTCAGCTTGGCGATGATGGTCTTGGCCAAAGCTTCCTTGTCCACCAGGATGTGGCGTGCCTTGTATTCGGTGCCGGACATCTGTGCCTTGACCTTGTCGTACTCGGCTTTCAACATGTCGTCGCTGATCGGATGATTCTTTATGTAGTCCTCAACGTAGGCATTGGCCAGGATGGACTGCCGGGACAGATTGATCTGGTTGCTCACCTCCGGCGTCTTGTCCAGGTTTTTCTTGATCGCCTCCTCGGATGCCAGCATCGTGATGGCCAGCTGGTCGATGATGGCTTTGCGCGTTTCGGGGCTATCAGGCTGGCCCCTTGCAGCGCGCTGGCCGACTATCTGGTCAACACTGTACTTGCTGATGGGGGTGCCGTTTACGGTGGCAGCGATATCACCCGCCGCGAGATCACTTCCTGTTTTGCTGTTGCAGGCGCTCAAGACCAACAGGGAAACAGCGCTTGCCAGCAAGATTCGAGACTTAATAGACATTATTTGCAAATCCTTAAAGGTGAATTGAAAAAAGACAGGGATGCGGCGGGTAAATTATTTTTTCTGCATTATAAGGAATTCTGCTTGGTCAACGGTGATTACCGCAAAAGAATCATTCTGACAGCCTGCCTGAAGACCCTGGCGCATCCCAGCTCAACATAAACACTTCAATCCGGCACAAATTGCCCGTCGGTAGACAGCGCATAAGGAACCAGCTGCGGCACCGTCAATATCCCCTGAGTATTCGGGATCGCTTCTATGCTTATGACCGGAGCTGCCCCGCGCACGCCGCCGAACAGGGTGGCAAAGGCCGAGTCGGCCGCGTCGCGTCCGGTGCCAATACGCACGAACCCCATGGGAATGGCGACACCAGAGGGATCAAAGATATACCAGCGGTCGCCCAGATAGACTTCGACGTAGGCATGAAAATCGGTCGGCCCCAGTATCGGATCGGCACCGTAATCGATGCCGGTTACGAAACGCGCCGGTATGTTGACCGCCCGGCACAGCGCTATCATCAAATGAGCGAAGTCACGGCACACTCCGACCTCTTCAACCAGCGTGTCGACGGCGGTCGTGGTGCCGGTGGAAGAATTGGAAACGAAGGTGACTCGATTCATCACCCAGTCACGGATCGCCTGGACGCGACTGTAGCCCTGCCACAAATGGCCAAACTCCTTGACTGCCAGTTTGTGAAGACGGTCTGACTGGCAATAGCGGCTTGGATAAATGTAGGGCAGCACGGTCCCAGGCAGGCTGGCCACGGGGACCTCGCGGATCTGCTCCGGCGGAGCGGAGTAGTGGTCGATGTCCACCGTCGCATCGTAGCGCAGCTGCAGCGGGCCGGCAGAGGCCTTGAGCCTCAGGAAACGCGTGTGCGTGACCGGATCGGCATTCAGATTGAATGTCAGGTTCTGACTGATAGCCAGCGATTCGTTCACCACGACTTGATGCCGGGTTTGCGCGGCATGCACGCTGAATATGAAATCGCAGCCGGGTTGGTCGATTTCATAATTAAGTTCGATCGAGAATTTCAGTCTGACCAATGAGCGCTTTCAGTAATTGAGGGGCGGTTCATAAATGCACGCAACAGGGTCGGACAACCAGTACGCCCATGGTACGTCAAATGCCTGTATCCACAAGCAACGGTGTTGAGCATGGTCGAATCCAGCCTATGCAATTATCGGCGGCATCGGGCAACCAAGCACACTCGCAATCGCGCGCAACAATTCGGCTTCGACTGCAGACATCTTCTGGTCATGCATGACACTGACGGCACATGCCTTCAATAACTTCGGTTTGGCCAGGGGGTTCAGCATTTCCAGTTTGTCCATGGCCATATCCAGATCGGCAACATTGATCCTGTTTTTTTCCCGCAATTCCAGCTCGCCGAATTCCAGCGCGACGGCGGCAGCATGAAAAGCGGCTTCGACATCATTTTGTTGCTGCTGGCCCGAGTAGGCCATTACCGAAAGTATCACCCTGGCTTCCTGCCTGAGATCCCTGATATTGGAATAGCGGACTTTCGGAGGCGCCGGTTTGAAAAAATGCCCGTCAAGATTGGTAAACAGAATTTTCCGCAATGACCATTCCAGCAAATCGATTTGGGAATCCATTTCGATCAACGCGATCAGGTTCTTCTTGAACGACTGGTACTGGCCGATGGATAACTGCTTCAGCGCCGGGGTGGCCATGTCGATCAGCGGCAGCCGGTATTTGATATCCAGTCCGCCCATGTCCGGCATCAGCTTTTGCGTCAACGCGAAAACATCCGGATCGGCATGCTGCCGCAAATGCATCAATTGTCTGTCACGAACCTCCTGGCCATGATCAAGCAGGAAGGAATATATTACCGCGCGAGCGCCATAGGGCTCGTGTACCGCTTCCGTAATGGCTTCGGGCAAACCTGCAATCAGCGTGCGCGCATGCGCCAGAGTTTCCTGCATGGGGTTGCCGACCTGGCCGATCGCATTCGAAACAGTGGCCATCGTGGCGCCGACGGCAGCGGTCGCGGCTTTTCGAGCCAGCTCTTCGCGCGACAAGGCTGTTTTTTTATCGGGCTGCTCCTCATTCTGGTGCAGATCGGTCTCGTCGTCAGTGGCGAATTTGCCGTCCCAATGCGGGTCGATGGCACGAATGCGATTTTCCAGCGGCGGATGCGTCGCGAACAGCGATTGCATCAATCCCGAAACACCCTGGGCAAAAAAAGCGTGGCTGATTTCGGGTGCGCCGGGATTTTCCACGATCGATCCGTGTCCGAGCCCGCCGATACGCTTCAATGCGCCCGCGATCCCTTCGGGGTTGCGGGTGAACTGCACGGCCGAGGCGTCGGCCAGATATTCACGCTGCCGGCTCACCGCAGCCTTGATCAGATTGCCGAAAAAGGTACCGGCAAAACCGATGACCATCAAGCCGATTGCCAGTCCGAGGATACCGCCAGAATTCTTGTTGTTCCTGCTGCGGCCCGAATAGGCACCGGTGCGCAAAATGTAGTAGCCCGCCAGGCCGATGATCAGGATGCCGTTCAGCACACCAATCAGGCGAATGTTGAGCCGCATGTCGCCGTTGAAGATATGGCTGAACTCATGGGCGATGACGCCCTGCAGCTGTTCGCGGCTTAAGTGATTGATCAGTCCCTGTGTGACGCCGATGACTGCATCGCGCGGCGTGAAGCCGGCCGCAAAAGCATTGATGCCCGGTTCGCCCGCGAGTATGTATACAGGCGGCGCCGGAATGCCTGACGCGATGGCCATCTCTTCCACAACGTTCAGCAGCCTGCGCTGCTTCAGGTCGTCGGTGTTTTGCGGGATCAGCCTTCCACCCAATGCATCCGCAACCGTCTTGCCGCCGCCGGACAAGGCCATGATCTTGTATAAGCTGCCCGCCAGCACCACGGTAACCACAGCCGCGCTGATCAGCGCAAACCTCTGCCAGTCCATTTTCTGGATCAGCACGGTGCCGCTATGCAATTGATCGTTGCCGATAAAACCGAACACCACCATGACCAGCAGATTGGTCATGATGATCAGGGTGATAACTGCCAGGGCAAACAGGAAGACAAGCGTGGAGGTATTCTTGCGGGCACGGTCCTGTGATTCGAAGAAATTCATTTAAACGCCGGAATGCGAAATAGCAGGGATCAGAACGAAACCTTTGGTGCAGCCTGTATGGCAGCAGTATCCTCGAATTCCAGCAGGGTCGCATCCTGCGCATGGCCAAACATTGCCGCAAAGAATACTGGCGGGAATGTCTGCTTGTATATGTTGTAGGCCATTACCGAGTCGTTAAAGGCCTGCCGGGCGAAAGAGACCTTGTTTTCTGTGGAAGTGATTTCCTCGCTCAGCTGCATCATGTTCTGGTTGGCTTTGAGATCGGGATAGGCTTCCATCACCATGTTCATGTTCATCATTGCGCCGGCCAGTTTTCCCTCGGCGCCGCTCAGGCCCTTCATCGCCTCGGCATTGCCCGGATCGGAGGCGGCGGCAGACAGCATCTTTTGCGCCGTGTTGCGCGCCTGGACCACTGCTTCCAGGGTTTCGCGTTCATGCTTGATGTAACCCTTGGCGGTCTCGACTAGATTCGGTATCAGATCGTAACGCCGCTTCAATTGCACCTCGATCTGCGCAAACGCGTTCTTGTAGCGATTCTTCAGCATGACCAGCTTGTTGAAAATCCCGATCACGTAAAATACGATCAGGGCGGCTACAACCAGAATGACAATCAGTGTGATACCCATAAATAGATTCCTTGTTTTTCAGGATGGTTGAATTGCTATAGAAGTTTAATCATACACCCACATGGGCTGGTGTCTTAAAATGGGCTAGCGCATCTGCCTTTTGTCGAAAATCGCCCTTTTCCAATCAGGCTTTCATTTGAAAGGTAGCAATTCAAAAGTTCCAACTATATGTGATAATCAGCAAGTAACTCGCCCGCTCGGGTTAACGAGTTGTACATACGAATCGCAACTATAACCAGAAGAGGAAATGCAATGTCAGGCTTGCTCCCAAACGTAGATCCCGAAGGATTGCTCGAGTTTTCGGTTGTATACACCGATCGTTCGCTGAACCATATGTCCAGACAATTCCAGCAAGTTGTCAATGACATCTCTGCTGTCTTCAAGGAGACTTACAACGCCCGCTCGGCGATTATCGTTCCCGGCAGCGGCACATTCGGAATGGAATCGGTTGCGCGCCAATTCGCCAACAATCAAAAATGTATGGTCATTCGCAATGGCTGGTTCAGTTATCGCTGGACCCAAATTCTGGAAATGGGAAACATCACACAGGATGTTGATGTATTCAAGGCGAGGCAGATCGACGACTCGACAACAGGCTGCTTTGCGCCGCCGCCAATCGAGGAAGTTGTCGCCTTCATAAAAAAGGAAAAGCCGGCAGTTGTATTTGTTCCCCATGTTGAAACTTCCTCCGGAATCATCCTGCCGGACGACTATGTGCAGGCAATCGGTGCGGCAGTTGAATCTGTCAACGGAATATTCGTTCTGGACTGCATCGCATCGGGCGCAATGTGGATAGACATGAAGAAATGCCAGGTAGACGTACTGATCTCTGCTCCGCAAAAAGGATGGAGCAGCTCACCTTGCTGCGCAATGATCGGGCTGGGCGAACGCGCGTATGAGAAAATCAATAGCACCCAAAGCAGCAGCTTTGCCCTTGATCTGAAGAAGTGGCTGCAAATCATCGAGGCCTATGAAAAAGGCGCCCATATGTATCACGCGACCATGCCGACAGACGGATTAAAAATCCTGCGCGACAACATGAAGGAAACGCAAGCGCTCGGTTTGCCGACAGCCCAGGCAAGACAGATGGAACTGGGTTTGAAAGTTCGATCCTTGCTTGAATCGAGAAATTTCACGTCCGTCGCAGCGCCGGGATTTCAATCACCCGGAGTCGTGGTGAGCTACACATCCGATCCTGACATTCAGAGCGGGAAAAAATTTGTACAAGAGGGGTTGCAAATCGCTGCCGGTGTACCGCTTCAGTGCGACGAAAGACCCGACTTCCGGACATTCAGATTGGGTTTGTTTGGTCTTGAAAAATTGCTGCATGTAGACCAAACCATTGCGAATTTGAAAAATGCTCTTGACCATATTAGCCCGGCCTGAATTTTACGGGCAGCCAGGTTCTGCTGCGAAAACGAATGATCAGGCCAAGGAAACCCCGCATTTGATCGGCCTGGAGAGGCTTGTATCGGCCGCTTGACCCACATCCGGAATCAGCCGTTCAAGTCCTGATCAAGGCGCAACTCCGCGCGAAAACAAAACTGCGTGATGGTGTCCGAATTTGCCGATCACGCAGCTGTTGTTCAATCCGGATGCCTTGGCCATTTCCTGCAATGCGGGAAGCTGCTCGGGATAATCATTGGCAGCAACGTGCTCACAGGCTAACTCCAGTTGTTCCGGCGGGATTCCCGTCCAGCGCCCGCGCATATCCCGCAAATATTCCTGCAGGTATTCTTCCCTGCTCTGGTTTTCCTCCCGCACGACATCGACCATCAGCAACCAGCCGTTGTCAGACAGGCATTGTCCGGCAGCTCCAAACAAACGCGCTTTCTGATCGCGTGACAGATGGTGAAGCGCGAATCCGGTGAAAATGACATCCCATCGCCGAACCGACGTTTCCAGGGTCTCCAGCAGGTCGCGATGCGTCAGCTCGACCGGACAAGATAGTTCGGCAAGGTAAGTTTGCGCTTCGCGAAG
>Ga0316575_10000045_pt1 | contig 31052 bp, 22 predicted proteins | sample J5NA_FD_203072 | JGI IMG/M metagenome (GOLD analysis project Ga0316575, IMG submission 203072) | Rhizosphere microbial communities from salt marsh grasses in Alabama, United States - J5-7_050615r2r3 | ecosystem: Host-associated > Plants > Roots > Rhizosphere | place: USA: Alabama | collected...
TTTCATAATACAACCATTAAAACAGCTTTAACTGCCGGTGGCCGGTTTCGGTTTTTTTTGACGGCGCCATCGTTTCATGGGTAACCAAATTTTCTTCGATTTCACGGACAAACGGCGACAGGGTCTGCTTCTTGATTTTCCCGAATCTTTTTCGTGTTTTTGAAAAGGTGATAAAAAGGCGATGTTTGGCGCGGGTCATGGCGACATAAAACAGGCGCCGTTCCTCTTCGAGGTTCGAGGGTTCGTTATATACGGATTGAAACGGCAGCAAACCGTTTTCACAGCCACAAATAAAAACCACCGGAAATTCCAGCCCTTTTGAAGCGTGCATGGTCATCAATGAAACGCATTCACATTGATATTGGTACATATCGGTATCTGTCTGTAATGCGCAAGTTTTCAAAAAATCTTTGGCATCGGTATCGGAATGTGTATAAAGATCGATCACGTGCTTTAAAGCACGTTCTGTTTTTTGATCCCATTGCTCAGAATTTGACAACCGAGTGTAATCTAAAATAAAAAGAAGCTTTTCCCCCATGGATAGGTTATGTATCCTATGTTTTATTTTAAAAATTTCGCCGGTTACATCAACAATCTTTGTTTGCAGTGTTCTTCCCATCTCTTTAATGGGAATCCTGCGGACATGTATCAGCGCAGTTTCCAGCGACATTCGTTTCCCGATGCACCAACTTTTGAAAATTTGCAGAGATTTTTTTGCCAGCGTCGGTTTGATTATTTTCGAGCTTCTTTCAAAGTCGGAAAAACTTCCGGTTCCCTCCACAACTTTTAATAATGACACCAGATTGCCGATGCTTTCTGAATGGAGTATATTTTCTCTGCTCACGGTTTGATAAGGAATACCTGCGGCATCGAAAATTTGTGACAACACCTTGTTTTGTTCCGAAGTGCGATACAGAACGGCAAAATCAGAAAATCCCAAATTTTCCTGAAACGGTTGTTCTCGAACATGACCAAAATCAATGGAATGAAACCCTGTGCCCCCCATCAGTTGTTCTATGTTTTTTCCGATGGCTACCGCTTCTGATTTTTCAGAATTTGCCTCGATAACAGAAATCGTTTTTTTACCGCTTATTTCTGAATAGATGCGTTCTTTAAATGAAATTTCGCCCTGCGCTTGAATCACTTGATAGGAACCGTCGAGAATGGTCTGGGTCGATCGGTAGTTTTGCGTCAGTTTGATGATTTGCGCATCCGGATAATCGTTAACAAAGCGGTTGAAATATTCGGCGCTCGATCCTCTGAATCCATAAATGCACTGGTTAGGATCACCGACGACACAAATTTTTCTATCGAGGCCGGGTGGAACAAGGGCTTTGATGATCCTGTACTGGCCGTGATTTAAGTCTTGATATTCGTCCACAAAAATATATTGAAAAAACTTCCGATATGAATCGGTGACGTGATTATTTTTCTCGAGCAGGCGAACGGTTTTGAATATCAGATCCTCATAATCGCAAAGACTTTGTATGGCCAACAATTCTTGATAGGACTGATAGACTGCGTGAAAATATTTTTTCTTTGGATCGTCGGTATGCTTTAACCATTCATTGGGATCCAGAATGTTTTGCTTGGCGGAGATGATCTGTTCAAGCAACTTTTTGGGTTTGATATGTATTGAATCCAGCGATGTTTTGGCCTGTTTGATGGCATCGTTTAACAAAAGTTCACGATCTTTTTCGTCAATGACCGTATAGGCGTCGTTTTCCTGTTGCTTTAAAATATGAAAGCAAAGGCTGTGAAACGTTCCGACGAAAGCCTTTGTTTTCGTTTTTTTCAACAGTCGTTCGAGTCGGTGGCGCATTTCAAGGGCCGATTTATTGGTGAATGTTACCGCAAGGATATTTTCCGATGGAACATTTTTTTCCAGGGTAAGAAAGGCCATTTTATGGGTCAGCGTTCTGGTTTTGCCGGTTCCGGGACCCGCAATGATGATCATCGCCTTTTCGTTATTTTTCACGGCACGGCGCTGTTGGCGATTCAGCGCTATGGTGTAGTCTTTTTCTGCTGCCGGCGTTTGAGACCCATCTTTTAAGAATTTATGAAATAATAAAGATGCAGTCGGTTTTTGATATTCCTTTTTTTGTATATTCTCGTTGGTCCGGGATGCTTTTACAAAAAACAAAGGTTTTTGCCTGTTTAGCTTTTGTCGTTCTTCTGAATCGAATATTTTTATTTTTCCGAATTCTCCATCATAACCGGGCAATAGAACGATGTCGTTCTGTCTTACTTTCGTGATGGCGTCGCTCAGCAGGGGAAGACCCGCGGAATCTATTTTATCATTGTCCAGCGTCGTTAAAATGTCCAATTCAGACCCCAATTTTTCAAGCAAATCTTTATAGGTTTCCATTACTTTTTTTGAGGTCGGACCGACGTTCAACACTTCGGACAAGATTTCGACAAGTGGAATCGCATTGAAATACGGATGGTGGCTTTTAGGTTTGACCCCCGGCGGTCGATCCGCCAGTTCCTCAACCCGGTACAACACGCCCAAGGTCATCGGTTTATTACAGACCGGGCACATGCCGCCAGACTTCTTTGTTTTATCGGGCCAGGAGCGGACTTGACAATTCCGATGACCGTCAAGATGATATTTTCCTTCCTCCGGATAAAACTCCAGCGTACCGATGAATCTTTTGGGATCCCCGCTTTGGAGTGCGGATCTTATGGCCGAAAATGACAATTGGGTATCAAACAGGTTTGCTTCCCTTCCCAGTTTTAATGGTGAATGGGCATCGGAATTGGAAATCAGTGTCATCCCGTCCAGTGCCGAGACGCGCCAATTCATTTCAGGATCCGAAGAAAGACCTGTTTCAACGGCAAAGATATGAGACGTGAGATCCTCGAAACATTCATCTATAGAATCGAAACCTGATTTTGAACCCAACAGCGAAAACCACGGCGTCCAAATATGAGCGGGTACGAGAAACCCACTATCGTCGGTTTCGAGAAGCATTTCCAAAAGATCCCTGGCATCAAGACCCAGTATCGGCCGGCCGTCGGATTTGATATTTCCGATCTTATCGAGTTTTGAAGCAAAATTATCCGCCTGATTAACATCAGACAAAAAAACAAGATTATGATTCTTTCGGGTCTTTTTATTTTTCTTGTAGATATTGCTGATTTCAGAAACCAGCATAAAGCGCACTTCTCTGCGGCACGACTCAGGTACCTGTCGATCGCATTGTCTTGAAAATTCTTTTTTCAATTCAAACAGTCCGGATTCCGCAGGCACCAGTTTTTCTTTGATTTCCGCCAACCAGCCCGGATGCGTAAAATCGCCAGTCCCGATAACGGTGATGCCTTTAAGCTGAGCCGCAATATATAAGCTTTCAAGATCCAAATTTTTTGACGTTGCTCTTGAAAAACGAGAATGAACGTGAAAATCCGCTACAAATTTCATATCTCCATCACAATTTAGGGTGTGAAACTTAAGTTGTTCGTTTTGTATTAAAAACTCTTGTCACAAGTCCTTAAACAGTATATATATTTATATTCAATAAATTAAAATACCATATATGGTATATTTTGATTTTTTTTTAAGCTTTAATATAAGCGTCAGTGGTGCTGCCTTTTATATTGATATTTTTTCGATAAATCATTACTTATGAACAATAAATTTTATTCCTTTGATAATCTATTATTTATTTAAACGCTTCTTGGTTTTTATAAACAAAATAAAAATGGTTATTTTTTAGTAAAATAAATAGGTTATGAAATTATTATATATATCGACATTCTTTTAATATAATATTATCTAAAGATATATAAATAAGGAATAGAGAATGAAATTTAAAATTAAAAAAAATGATGTTCTCGATGTGTTGTCTAAAATTCAGGGAATCAGTGGTCGTAAAAGTAATTTACTCATTACTTCAAATGTTCTTATTAAAACAGCTAAAGATGGTATACAGCTTATCTCAACAGACCTTGAAACCGGTTTTGAAGGATTATATCCGGCTGCGATCGAAACGCAGGGAACATTAACGATAAACGCCAGAAAGTTCTATGAAATTGTAAGAGAGTTTCCAAGCGAAGACATTCAGATCAGTGAAGCGGACAACTATTGGATAAAAATCGGCAACAAAAGCGTGACATACAATATCGTCGGTTTGAATCCCGATGATTTTCCGGAAACGCCGAAGTTGGAGGACGCCGAATTATTCAGCATTGATTCCGAAGTCTTTAAAAAGATGATTGAAAAGACGGTTATCGTTACCGGTGCTGCCGATGAAAAAAGGAGCCATATCACGGGAATTTATTTTGAGATTATTCAAACAGAAGATGTAAATATTGTCAGGATGGTTTCAACCGACGGCAACCGGCTTTCCAAAGCCGATTGCGTGTTTGATAAAGATATCCGGCTGCCCGAGAAACTCGGTATATTGATACCGAAAAAAGCCATGAATGAAGTCATTAAATTTTTGGATACTAGCGGCACCGTTCAATTAGGAATAAAAAATAATAATTTCATTATCAAAAAGGATTATGAAACCATTATCATCAGACTGCTTGAAGGCGATTTTCCTGAATATGGGGATATCATTCAACGTAAAGATTTTCATATGATTCATATGGATCGAAAAATGTTTTTAATGATGTTAAAAAGAATGTCTATCTTATCTTCGGAAGATTATAAAGGCGTTATATTTAATTTCAAAAAAAATCATCTTGTGATTACGACAACCAACCCGGACCTGGGGGAATCCAAAGAAGATATGGCCATCGATTATCAGGGAGATCCCATCGAAGTGGCCTTTAATCCCCGATATATTATCGAGACGCTGAGTGTTATCGATACGGAAAAGGTCATTGTCAATCTGTTTGATAATGAAAAACCGTGTTTAATAGAAGGAGAAAATGATGATACGTATTTAAGTGTTATCATGCCGATGAGAATATGAAAACAAAAGAAAATAGTTACAGTGCCGATCAAATAAAGGTTCTCGAAGGACTGGAAGCGGTCCGGAAAAGACCGTCCATGTACATCGGGAACGTCAATGTAGAAGGACTTCATCATCTGGTTTATGAGGTGGTGGACAATAGTATAGATGAAGCCATGGCCGGCTATTGCGACCTGATAAAGGTGGTTATCCATACGGATAACAGTGTCAGTGTCGAGGATAATGGACGGGGAATACCCGTAGGGATACAAAAATCCGAAAATATACCCGCCGTCGAGGTTGTCATGACCAAACTCCATTCAGGCGGTAAATTTGATGATCATTCGTATAAAGTGTCCGGCGGACTTCACGGTGTGGGTGTGTCGGTGGTCAATGCACTTTCAAAATTTATGGAAGTCGAAGTCTATACCGATGGAAATATTTATTATCAAACCTATGAAAGAGGGAAAAAAACCAGAGAACTGAGTGTCATCGGTAAAACGAGAAAAAGAGGAACGAAAATACATTTCATCCCTGATACCGAAATTTTAGAAACAGATAATTTCAGTTATGACGTTCTGATTCGACGATTGAGAGAACTTGCATTTTTAAATAAAGGGGTCAAATTAATCATAGAGGATGAACGTTCGGATAAAAAAGACGAGTTTTATTATAAAGGCGGCATTGTTTCTTTTGTGGGATACCTTAATAAAATGAATTCCCCTTTGCATAAACCCATTTTTATAGAAGGTAATAAAAATGATGTTCAAATAGAGGTCGCCATTCAATATAATGATACATACAAAGAAAAAATATTTTCATTTGCAAATAATATCAACACAATAGAAGGTGGTTTTCACCTTATTGGCTTTAAAGCGGCATTAACCAGGAGCATCAACCAATATTTAAGCAATGGAAATTTGCCAAAAAACCTCAAAGTCAAGATCAGCGGTGACGATATTCGAGAAGGCTTGACCGCGGTGATAAGCCTTCGCATTAAATCTCCGCAGTTCGAAGGCCAAACGAAAACCAAGCTCGGAAACAGTGAAGTCAAAGGACTAGTCGAATCGCTGGTCAATGAGAAATTGAGTGTCTTTTTGGAGGAGAATCCAAGCGTTGCAAAGAAAATCGTCGAGAAAGCCGTGGACGCATCACGGGCAAGAGATGCGGCCAAACGCGCCAGAGATCTTGCGAGAAAACAGGGCGCGCTGATCGATTCAACCCTTCCGGGAAAACTTGCCGATTGCCAGGTATCGGATCCGGCCGCCAGAGAACTCTTTATCGTTGAGGGAGATTCTGCAGGAGGTAGTGCAAAACAGGGACGAGACCGAAAATTTCAAGCCATTTTGCCTTTAAAAGGGAAAATATTAAATGTCGAAAAATCGCGTTTTGATAAGATATTACGAAGCGAAGAAATAAAGAATATCATCACCGCTCTTGGCACCGGCGTTGGTGATGAAGAATATGATATTCAAAAGATTCGCTATCACAAAACCATTATCATGACAGATGCGGATGTGGATGGATCTCATATTCGAACGCTTCTATTGACGTTTTTTTACCGTCATATGCCGGAGATGATCGAAAACGGCTTTCTCTACATCGCTCAGCCGCCTTTGTTTAAAGTCGGAAAAGGAAAGAGCGCCATATATTTGAAAAACGAAAAAGAGCTCAACGATTATATTTTAAAGCGCGCCTGCAACAACAAAATAATTAAATTGCAAACCGGAGAAAATAGTGTATCGGAACACAATCTTTATCTTTTTGTCACCGGTCTTTCTGAATATTTTTCCATTATGTCGAGATTCAAAGAAAGGGGAATTATTGAGGAACTGGTAGAAATACTTATAAAGGAAGGTGTTGAAAACAAGGATTTCCTTCAGGACATTAAAAAAATGTCCCAACTCAAAGAAACGCTGACTGAAAAAGAGTATGAAGTCAGCGATATTCGATGGAATGATGAAAGAGATATTTATGAAATGACCGTTGAAACGCCGTTTCACAAACAAAAAGATCTATTGTTTGTCGATGTGTCAAACAAAAAAGTCAAACGTTTGAAAATCAGCCGAAATCTTGTCTATTCCAGTGATTATCAAAACTGTTTGCTATTAAGCAAAAGCATATCGAAATATGACACTCCGCCGTTTTGTATTTTCAACAAGGATGATGAAAAAGAAATTTTGCGCATCGATGAGAAAAAACAGCTGCTTTCCTTTTTTATGGAGGAAGCCAAAAAAGGGCTTGGCATCCAGCGGTATAAAGGCCTTGGGGAGATGAATCCGGACCAATTATGGGAGACCACCATGAATCCGGAAAAAAGAATGCTGCTGCAGGTAAAGGTCGAAGATGACGTTGAAACCGATGAAATTTTTACCGTGCTCATGGGGGAAGAAGTTGAACCCAGGCGGGATTTTATCAGCAGCAACGCCCTTGAAGTCAGCATGTTGGATATATAACGGCCTTTCGTTTGGAGGAGAGAAGGAAAATCGATGTATATACATAAGATTCAGGCAAGGGATTTACCGGATCTTTGGTTTCAGGCGGTTCATGATATTCTGGATCATGGCAGAAAGTTTACCATCGACCGCGGAAGTTATGCTGGACAGACAAGACTCGAATATGATTTTTTTACGGGTCACATTAAATATCCGGGCACCCATCCACTGATACCCGACATACCCCCGGCATGCGGTATCCCGAATCCTGTTGAAGAAGCTTATATTTACGGTGGTGACGGCTATGAAAGATCGTATATCGAATATGTCATGACCGGTCAAAAAGAACCCGGTGAATCCTATACCTATGGAGAAAGGCTCACACGAGCGCCGATTTCCGAGGAAAAGCTTCGGTGGTGGAAGGAAGGAAACGCGGAAATTATCGATAAAAGAGACGTGGACGGACGAGCGGTTTTTGAAGAGGATGGACAGCTTTTTTTAAATCAAATCGAATGGATCATTCAAACCTATCAAAAATATGGAAGAAGAAACAATCAAATGGTACTGCAAGTGGCGCATCCGTCGGATCTAACACTTCTGGATCCGCCGTGCCTGCGTTCCATCGATACCCGAATTCAAGATGACGCGCTTCATTTTATCGTGTATTTTCGTTCATGGGATTTGTGGGGAGGCATGCCGGCGAATCTGGCCGGAATACAAAATCTAAAAGAATACATGGCTGGCGAAATAGGGGTTAAAGACGGTGAAATGATCGTCGAAAGCAAGGGGCTTCATCTTTACGGGTATGCGGAAGAGCTGGCGAAACTAAGGTGTATGAAGACTTAAAATAGAGTTCAGTGTTCAGATTTCAGAACCGTATCATTGCCCTTTCTGAACGCTGAACCCCTGAACACTGAACGCTTATTTTTAAAACTAGAATTCTATGCTGTTCGGGGTTCTCGGAAAAGGGATGACATCCCGTATATTGGTAATACCGGTTACCAGCATGAGCAATCGTTCGAAACCCAGGCCGAAGCCGCTGTGTTCAACCGATCCGAACCGCCTTGAATCCAGATACCACCAGTAATTTTGTTTGGGCATTTTCATCTCGTCCATCCTGTTTTCAAGCACATCCAGTCGCTCTTCACGCTGGCTGCCCCCGATAATTTCTCCAATTCGAGGGACCAGAACATCCATGGCCGCCACCGTTTTTTGATCATTGTTTAATCGCATGTAAAACGGTTTCAGGGTCTTGGGATAATCAAATACGATGACCGGTTTTTTAAAATGCGCCTCGGTTAAATAGCGTTCATGCTCGGTCTGGAGGTCCTTTCCGAAGTCGATTTCAAATTCAAAGGTTTTTCCGGATTGCTTCAATATCTCAACGGCAGTCGTATAGGAAATACGCTTGAATTCGGCTTCGGCCACATGGTTTAGCGTTGTTATTAATTGCTTATCGACATATTTTGCAAAAAGTTCGATATCCTCTATGCAGGCGTCAAGAATAAACCCTGTTAAAAACTTGATGATTTCTTCGCCCAGGTCCATGTTACCTTTCAGGTCGCAAAAAGCCATCTCGGGTTCGACCATCCAAAATTCGGCGACATGCCGGCTGGTATTGGAGTTTTCGGCGCGAAATGTCGGGCCGAAAGTGTAAACATCTCCGAGGGCAAGGGCAAACATCTCCGCGGACAGTTGTCCGGAAACTGTCAAATTCGCCTCTTTACCGAAAAAATCTTTGGTATAGTCTGTTTTACCGTCTAAAAGCGGCGGGTGATCCATCGGGAGTGTGGTGACGCGGAAAAGTTCTCCGGCGCCTTCGCAGTCGGAGCCGGTGATAATGGGCGAGTGGATATATTTAAAACCCCGGTCCCTGAAAAATTTATGAATAGCGAATGACAGCTCGGAGCGGATGCGAAACGCTGCCCCGTATTTATTGGTTCGTGGTCTTAAATGGGCGATGGTTCTTAGATATTCGTCTGTATGGCGCTTTTTTTGCAGCGGAAAGGTTTCGGGAGCAATACTTATGATTTCAAGCCGTTTTGCGACGATCTCCCACTTTTGACCGGATCCTTTTGATTCTATTAACTTTCCTGAAACCGCCACCGCCGAACCGGTGGAGAGCCGGGTAATATCGTCGTAATTGGTCAATGCATTATCGGCAACAATCTGGATGTTTTTCAGACAGGATCCGTCATTGATCTCTAAAAATGAAAAATTTTTCGAATCCCTTCGGGTGCGAACCCATCCTTTTATCAGAACGTGATCGATGGGTTGGTCCGATTGTAACAAATTAAAAATTTTCCTTCGGTGTATCATGGCTCACCTGTCTCCGATGATTTAGATTCATCCATTACAGCCTGACGCTGATATGATAAAGCTGATCTTTTCTCTGTAGCAAGATGACCAGCGACTTTCTTTTACGGAATTTTATCGTTGCTTTTTTAAAATCTTTCGTGTTCTTTATCGTGAATTCATCGATTTGGCGGATAACATCTCCGGGTTCGGCGCCGATGCGGGCGAGATACGACTGCGGATTCAGCTCTGAAATCAAGACGCCTTCTTGAGCGTAGATCTTATAGGTGTAACGCGTGTTCTTGGTAAGATTTTTTACCTTAATCCCGAGAATATCGTAAGCTAGCTCCATTGCCAGATCCTCGGGAAATGCCGTCGACCGGACAGTAAACATTTTTTTTTGGCCGTCTCTTAACACACCGATGTCAAGAATTTCTCCGGCAGAAATATTGCTCATCGCGGTATTAAAATCGTTTTGTGACAAAATCTTTCGAGAACCGACAGACTGAATAATATCTCCCACATGTATTCCGGATCTAAAGGCAGGTCCGGATGATTCTGTTTTTTTTACCAATACGCCTTTAGCGCCCGCTGCCTTTAAATACTTAGCCAGGTCGGCATCCAGATTTTGAACGGTGATGCCGATCCATGCCGGGACCACTTCCCCATACTTTATAAGATCTGAAACGACTCTTTTTGCTTTATCGATCGGTATGGCAAACCCGATCCCCTGGGCTTTGGCATATATTGCGGTATTAATGCCGATGAGTTCACCGTATATGTTCAAGAGCGGTCCGCCGCTGTTTCCCGGGTTAATGGAAGCATCCGTTTGAATGAAATCGCGATAGAATGTATTGTCGACGTTTACGCTTCGATTGACAGCGCTGATCACGCCGGTGGTAACCGTGTTTGAAAAACCAAAAGGGTTTCCGATGGCGATAACGGTTTCTCCGATCAAAAGATTGCCGGAATCGCCCATTTTTATATTCGGAAGCACACCTTTCGGAGAAATTCGCAACACCGCCAAATCAGAATCCGGATCTGCACCGATGATGTTTGCCTTAAATTCACGCCCGTCTTTTAATGTAACGGTAATGGTCGAGCTTTTAATAATCACATGCTTATTGGTAAGAATAAACCCTCGTTTGCCGTCTATTATCACCCCAGATCCGAGGCTGGTCCGCTTATACTTTTGTTCGTAGCCTGGATCGAAAAAGTCTTTAAAAAAAGACTCAAAATTCGGATCCAACCCTAATCCGTAAAAGGGATTCACACGTTTATGGACTTCTGACTGCGAGCTGATGTTAACTACTGCCGGACTGACTTTTTTGACGGCTTTTACAACCGCACTTTCCCTCAGGTTTTCAGCGAAGCTGTTGGTCGGGACGATCAGGCAAAACATAATAAATAGATCAAAAAGCAACACCGCCGCGATGAAAAAGAAATTGTTTTGCGTTTTTATTTCTGGCATTTTGAGCTCCGGTATAATACATTATGCACTTAAATTTCTAAAAAGAATATATATCATGAGCATAAACAGCATTCAAGACATCTTACAGCTGGTCGAACAGCCCAGTCGATATTTAGGTTCTGAAATCAATGCCGTAAAAAAAGATCACAACACGGTCGATTTGCTTTTTGGGTTGGTCTTTCCGGATCTTTATGAGATCGGAACTTCTCATTTCGGTCTTCAGATCCTCTATCACATCCTCAACACGCATCCGGATATCGCAGCGGAAAGGATCTTTGCACCGGCATCCGATATGGCCGCTTATCTGAAATCATCCGGCATATCCCTTGCTTCTCTGGAATCCAAAAAGCCGCTTGCAGAATTTGATATTATCGGCTTCAGTCTTCTTTATGAACTTAACTATACGAATATACTTAACATGTTGGATTTATCCGGTCTTCCCTTTCTTGCGCGGGAGCGGGATTTATCTTCTCCTTTTATCGTTGCCGGCGGTCCTTGCATGTGTAACCCGGAGCCTGTCGCCGATTTTTTTGACGCCATCGTCATCGGAGACGGTGAAAACGTCATCATGGACATGTGTCTGGACTGGTTTGAATGGCGGAAAAACGATGCTCGCAATAAAGACGCGCTTTTGAAGCTGTGGTCTCGGATCAAAGGTGTCTATATACCGGCTTATTTTAAGCCAAAATTCGGTCTTTCGGGTTTTCAGAGGATCTTTCCCAGGTTTAATGATTACCAGCGAATTGATAGAGCGGTTGTCGGAGATCTCGACGAAGCGCCGTTTCCGGATATACCCGTCATACCCTATGCCAAACCGATTCACGACCGGTTAAGACTGGAGGTCTCAAGAGGATGCACACGAGGGTGCCGCTTTTGTCAGGCCGGTATGATATATCGACCGGTTCGTGAGCGGTCTTTGGGTAAACTACTTTCACTGTCTGAGGCTTCCGTTAATGCAACGGGTTATGAAGACATATCTCTTTTATCTCTAAGTACTGGGGATTATAGTTGTATTCAGCCATTAATGGAGAGCATGATGACCTTGTACGGTCACCGGCGCATCGCCCTTTCCTTTCCGTCTTTAAGGGCGGGTACGTTGACTCCAAAGTTAATGAAGCTCGTAAAAAAGGTCAGAAAGACCGGTTTTACAATCGCTTTGGAAGCGGGAAGCCAGCGGCTTCGAGATGTCATTAATAAAAATATCCAGGAAAAAGACATCTTCGATACCATAAACGATGCCTTTGGCTTGGGGTGGCAGGTCGTAAAATTATATTTTATGGTCGGCCTTCCTACAGAGACGGATGAGGATGTGCAGGCGATTGTTGACCTTGTGAAAAGGATCAACGCTCACCGGCGGAAAAGCAGGCCTAACAGTCATATCAATGTCAGCGTTGCGACCTTTATCCCCAAACCGCATACCCCTTTTCAGTGGCTCCCTCAAATTTCTTTGGGCGAATCAAAAGAAAAAATTTCGCTGTTGAAACAAAAGCTTAACATCTCAGGGGTTCGCTTCAAATGGCAAAATCCCGAGGTCAGTCTTGTGGAAGGACTTTGGGCGAGGGGTGATCGGCGACTCGGCCGATTACTGGTCACTGCCTGCAAGAAAGGGTGTCGATTTGACGGCTGGAGTGACCAGTTCAAATACCGGTTGTGGGAAGCTTCTTTTTTGGAAGAGGACGTCAATGTAGATTTTTATACGACGCGTGCAAGAGATGCGGCGGAGCCGCTGCCGTGGGACCATATCGACACCATGGTTACAAAGGAATATCTTATTGGAGAATGGGAAAGGGCCGTAAAGGGAGAGCCGACGAAAGACTGCAGAAACGGCGATTGTAATCAATGCGGGGTATGTGATTTTCAAACCGTAAAGCCCTTCGTGAATGCTGACTGTAAAGGTCAATCCCCGAATAATCTTGTTACCACACACCAACCGGCCGGAGAATATGGAAAACTTAAGATATCCTTTTCAAAACAAGGGATGGCGAAGTATTTCGGGCATCTTGAAATGGTAAAAATTTTCTTGCGCGCCATTCGCCGGGCCGAAATTCCGGTCAAATATTCCAAAGGATTTCATCCAAAACCGAACATATCTTTTGAGGATCCCCTTCCAGTCGGCTTAGAAAGTTTGATGGAAACATTTTATTTGTCCACAGAAAAGAACATCGAACCGGCGCTCATCGTCGAAAGATTAAACAAACACCTTCCTGAGGGATTGCATATTCTAAACTGCCGGCCGGCTTCCAAAAATCTTTCCCAAAAAACTTTCGAGCCCGTCAATTATTCGATAACCCTGAAGAACATGTGTTTCAATGAAGAACAAATAAACGATTTTCTTAACCGGAAAACCTTTATATTCTCACGGCTGAATCGAAAAGGAAAATCCAAAACAATCGATTTAAAGGAGATGGTATCTAAGCTAACGCTGCCGGCACCCAATAGGCTGCTTGTAAGCCTGAGAACAGAACCCGGAAAGACGGTGAGACCGTTAGAGGTTCTAGAGAAAATTTTCGGATTGCCCGAGGAAGAGATCCGGCAGGCGCAGATGGTTAAACTATAACCCACAGGAAATATGATGTATAAAAAAATAGTTATCAATGTCGCAGATCATGAAACCCGGGTGGCGCTTCTCGAAGACGGAAACATTGCCGAGCTTTTTATCGAGCGGGGAGATGCTTCAGATATTGCCGGGAATATATATAAGGGAAAGGTGCAGCGGGTTTTGCCGGGTATGCAGGCGGCTTTCGTAGATATTGGACTCAAGCAGGCGGCTTTTATATATGTGAGCGATGTCATCGGCGGAAATTACAGCCCGATTGATGATTTTCCGGAAGACGACGATAACGCTGAAACCAGCATGCCGGTCAATGGATATTTGTCATCGATTCGACGGGAACGGCACATTGAGGAACTGATTACAGAAGGGCAGGAAATTATGGTTCAGGCCGCAAAAACACCCATTGGTTCAAAAGGCGCTCGACTGACAACTCATATTTCTCTGCCCGGACGATTTCTGGTACTCATGCCCACATCAGAGCATATCGGGATATCGAGAAGGATTGAAGATGAAGCCGAACGGGAGCGGCTAAAAACGAATATAGAATCAATTCGGGATGATAACTTCGGATATATCGTTCGGACGGCTGCTGAAGGCGTGCAGAAAGAGAAATTTGAATATGAAATGGGTTTTTTAAAAAATTTATGGTCCAGTATTCAACATAAATACCAAACCGCCCCCTCGCCGTCGTTGCTTCACAAGGAAGTCGCCGTCAGTCTGCGCGCCGTTCGAGATCTTTTATTACATGAAGCTGAAAAATTGATCATAGACTCCCGTGCAGGTTATGAATCCATTTTAAATTTTCTCGACACGTTTATGCCGAGCCTTAAGGATTCCGTAGATCTGTATGAGGGACTGGAACCGATATTCGATGCATTTAATCTGGAAGCAGATATTTCGCGAGCGCTAAAAAAGAAGGTATGGCTGAAATCCGGCGGATATATCGTCATCGAACATACGGAAGCGCTGGTGGCCATCGATGTCAACACCGGACGATATGTCGGAAAATATAATCTTGAAGAAACCATTTTAAAGACCAATCTCGAGGCAGTGAAAGAAATCGCCTATCAAATACGCCTCCGGGATATCGGAGGCATTATTATTATCGATTTTATAGATATGGAAAAAAAATCCAACCAGGAAAAGGTATTTAATGCGCTGACGGAAGCGCTCAAAAAAGATAGGAGTAAAACCCATGTACTGCCCATATCGGAATTGGGATTAATACAGATGACTCGGAAACGCATACGAAAACCGCTGACCAGATTATTATGTGAACCGTGTTTTTACTGCGACGGAGAAGGCTATCTTATATCGAAACAAACCATATGTTATAATATTTACAGAGAAATTCTACGTGAGTCCAAAGATATGATCGGGGTTAAAATCAGCTTGAGAGTAAACCCTGAAATTGCCGAGCTTCTTTATGGTGAAGAGAGCCAGATTATCGTTTCTGCTGAGCGAATCATCGGAAAACGGATCGTTATATACCCGGACGCCAATCTTCACATGGAAGAGTTCGATATTTTTGAAATCATCAAGGATTAGGTTGAGACTTGACATACTGATCTATTTGTGATTTATAAACTCGATTTAAGTCATGGTTGATATTTTTATCAAGAATTGGAATGAATGCCTCGGCGATCAAATAAGGATTTTAGCTGATGAAACGAACTTACCAGCCAAGCAAAATTAAGCGAGCAAGAACCCACGGGTTTTTAAAAAGGATGTCCACAAAACAGGGCAGAAAGATTATAAACAGGCGCAGATCAAAAGGAAGAGCCCGTTTAACGGTATAAACAGAGTTGCTCGAAAAAATACAATATAAATAACAGCGGGTTGAGCAAAGGAGTCATTATTGCGCTTTTGGTTTACCAAGGCGGACAGATTAAGAAAACGTTCCGAATTTCTTAGGCTGGCCAACCAGGGGAAAAAAATTCAAGACTCAAATTTTATTGCCGTATACTCTCAGAACCGAATTCAAAGAACCCGCCTTGGTGTCACCGTAGCGAGAAAAGTTGGAAATGCCCCAACACGCAACCGGATCAAAAGATTATCTCGCGAATATTTTCGGCTAAACAGGCAAACAATTACAGGGCATTGGGATATTAATATTATTGCCAAAAAAAAGGCTGCGAACCTGTCGTCAGAACAGGTATTTTTATCCCTAAAAAACATTTTACATAATATATACAGGAGCTTATATCATTAACAAAATCTTCATTATACCGGCCTTGATCCTGATCAGAGGCTATCAGTTGATCGTGTCTCCGGTCACAGCTCCTGCATGCCGTTTTTATCCAACCTGTTCAGAGTATGCCTATCAGTCTATTTTGCGCTATGGATTTCTTAAGGGATGTTATCTTGCGTTAAGGCGACTTTTAAAGTGTCATCCCTTTCATCCGGGAGGAATCGATCCTGTTCCATAAAGTCAGCTTGTTTGAAAAAGGACCAGGTTTGAATTAAAGCATTCCGATTCATAACAGAAATGTTTGGGCCCTCCGTCTTAAAATCCTGCACCGATGCCGGCTCCGCTTAACCTCAATTACATACAGTTTAACTCATCTGAATAAAAGGAATATGTTTGCTTCAAATTGAATCTTGGAGAGGATAATGGAACACGCACGACTACTTATTGCCATCGTACTTTCTCTGCTTGTTTTTATTGTTTGGAATGCGTTTTTTCTGGATAAGGAGCAGAAAAAACTTCCCAAACAAAACATAAAAACCCAGGAGCAGGTCACAAAGGGCTCGGAAAAAACCGCAAAAGAAACAACCGAAACAAAAGCGGCCTTGCCCGAATCGACAACACCGGCAAAAACACCCGCTTTAGAATCGGTCGCGTCTTCACGAACCATTACGGTCAATCTGCCTTTGTACACGGTAAAAATATCTACAAAAGGCGCTGTGTTCAGAAGTTTCGTGCTCAAAAAGTATCGAAAAACCATTAAACCCGATTCACCTTTGCTGGACATGATCAATCCGGATTTGACCCAAGGAACAGTACGGGTCGGGTATGCTGAAAATAGCATTCAAGGACTTGATAATGCAGTTTTTTCGGCTCATCTGAATAAAGATGCCGTCGATATTAAAGATAAACCCACACCAATCGTCTTTTCTTGGAAATCCCCCCGGGGCGTCGTGGTTGAAAAGAGATTTTTGTTTTCCCCCAAAACCTATACGATCGGTCTCGATGTTATCATTAAAAACAGCTCCGCACAGCCGATTAAAGACAGCCTGACCCTGTCTTTGTTAAAAAAAGGACCGGAAAACGCAAGCAGATACGGTTTTGAAGGGCCGAGCGCGCTGATAAACAACAAGCTCGAGGAGATCAAGATCAAGAAGATTAAAAAACAAGACGTCTATCCGGGGAAATTGGAATGGATTGCCATCCAAGGCCGTTATTTTCTTTCCGCCGTTATGCCCAATGAAGCGATCGACGCCCGTATGCACCTTAGCAATGGGGGCGACATCCTGACGAACACATATGTCCAGCCGGAACAAACGATTCTTCCCGATCAACAACATGTTTTTAAATATAAAGTCTTTTTTGGGCCCAAAAGCATGGCCGTGCTAAAGTCCGTAGACTATGACCTCATCAAGGCCGTGAATTTTGGCATGTTTGACATCCTTGCCAAGCCTTGCGTTTATATCATGAATTATATCTACAAATTCATCCCCAACTATGGGGTGGCCATCATTATTTTGACATTACTCTCCAAAATTATTTTATGGCCCCTGGGTAATAAGAGCTATAAATCAATGGCTCAAATGAAAAAAATTCAACCGTTGATGGCGGAAATCAAAGAGAAATATAAAGATGACAAGAAAAAAATGAATGAAGAGATGATGGGGTTATATAAAACATACAAGGTGAACCCCCTGGGCGGATGTCTTCCGATGGTTGTGCAAATTCCGGTGTTTTTTGCCCTTTACAGGATGTTGTATGGCGCCATCGAACTCAGACATGCGCCGTTTATATGGTGGATTAACGACCTGTCGGCGCCCGATCGCCTCTTCAGATTCGATTTTCACATCCCCTTTATGCAGCCGCCGTACGGAATTCCGGTTTTAACGATAATTATGGGGGTGACCATGTTTATTCAACAAAAAATGTCGCCGCCGGCTGGCGATCCTACTCAGGCAAAAATGATGATGTTGATGCCGATTGTTTTTACCGTAATTTTTATCAATTTTTCTTCGGGACTTGTTCTGTACTGGCTGGTCAATAATGTCATTTCCATGATTCAACAGTATTACATTCAGAAGAAAAACGCTTAATAACGGAGGTTCTATCATGTCACCCAGCTTGGAGTTCGAAGATAAAAACGTTGAAATGGCTGTCAAAAAAGCCTGTGAAGAACTAAATATACCCAGGGAAAAACTCAAACACGATGTTATCTCGTATGGATCGACCGGGATTTTCGGATTGGTGGGCACCAAGAAGGCGCGTATTCGTGTAACCATACCCAGATCTTCCCAAGCAGCGAAAACGGGGACCCCAGATAACAAAAAATCGAAAAAGGTTTTATCCAAACACGTTGTCGAAGATACCGGCTCTAAAAGCGATGCCTCGATTATTGAAGACACAGCAGACTTTCATGCAGAGGACGATGCCAAAAACGTCGGCAAAGAAGCATTGCAGCGTATCGTCGATTTTATCACCCAAGATGCCACCATCAGCATCCGGGAGGAATCGAACAGAATCTTTTTTAATGTCAACGGCGGGAACTCTGCCGTTCTTATCGGAAAGCGCGGACAAACCCTTGATGCGATACAATATCTCGTTGATAAGATTGTAAATAATAAAAGAAAAGAGCGTGTTGCCGTTCAGGTGGATGTTGAAGGCTACATGGAGAAACGACGCGTCAATCTGGAAAAAGCAGCTGCAAGACTTGCAGAAAAAGTTAAGAGAACCGGAAAACCGGCAACGCTGGGACAAATGAATTCACATGATCGAAGAATCGTTCATATTGCCTTGAAAAATGACGCTATGGTCAGAACCCAGAGCTTGGGGCAGGGAACCGTAAGGAAACTTGTGATATTCCCCAAAAAAAATTCGTCGCGGAAAAATAATGGAAGATGATACCATCGCCGCCGTTGCGACGCCTTTTGGGATCGGCGGAATCGGGATTATTAAAATCTCCGGCAAAGATGCTTTTTATATTGCAGAAGCTATCTTTCAAAGATCCAATAATCTGCCGCATATTGCCACAGATGAACCCCGCGAACACGGTTTTTCCTTAAAATCCCACCGCCTTTATCACGGACATATCGTCCATCCGAAAACCCAAAAGGTCCTGGATGAAGTTCTTCTGACAGCCATGAAGGCACCTCTGACATACACAAGAGAGGATGTTATTGAAATAAACACGCATTCAGGATCCGTTGTGCTGGCTTCGATTCTGGACTTGGTCATAAAGACCGGCGCGAGGCTGGCGGATCCCGGCGAATTTACAAAAAGGGCTTATCTCAGCGGCCGCATCGATCTTACCCAAGCCGAAGCCGTGATCGATATCATTAATTCCAAAACCGAAATATCCCTTGAAATGGCAATGGCGCAGATAAAAGGCGGGCTGAAGCGTCGCGTGGAGTCCATAAGAGGTTCGTTGATCAATATTTTAACCGAAATAGAAGCGGCCATAGATTTTCCCGAAGATATTGAAGATGATGTTGACGAAACATCCCTTGTTAATATTTTAGAACAAAATATTATTGTTGAATTATCCGAAATGGTTAAGCAGCATGAGTGCGCTCATTTTCTGAGAGACGGCTTTAAAATAATGGTCCTTGGCCATCCCAATGTCGGCAAATCGAGTCTTATGAACCGGCTGATTCAGAGAGATCGAGCGATAGTAACGCCAATTCCCGGAACAACGAGGGATATCATCGAAGAAACATTGAACATACGCGGCATACCGTTTATAATAGCTGACAGCGCCGGTCTTCATGAGACCCGGGATCCGGTTGAAATCATCGGCATGAAAAAAACTCGGGAATATCTCGAGGGATCGGATTTGGTCCTTTTTATGATCGATGCCGATGATCCATTCACCCGGGAGGATCAACAGATATATCAGTCCGTCAAGGACAAGCGGGTCATCTTGGTTATCAATAAAATCGATTTGATAAAGGACGGTCTTGAACGCGACATTCCTGAAACCTGGAATAAAATGCCCGTCAGCAGGATATCGGCACTGTATGGCGACGGGATGAATACGCTAAAAAATATGATTGTGCAGCATACAACGGGGAACGCACATCTGGAATTGAAAGATACCGTCATCCCCAATCTGAGGCATAAAAACGCGCTTTTAAAAAGTCTTGAACACGCGATAGCTGCAAAAGAAGAGATTCGAAACGGTACGCCGTTGGAATTGATCGCCATTGATATTCAGGAAGCAATGGACCGCCTGGGCGAGATTATCGGCGTCACCGCCAAAGAAGATGTCGTGGATCATATTTTCAGCCGATTCTGTATAGGCAAATAATGTTTCACGTGAAACACGGTTAGGGGCGTTTAAATCATATCCGGGCGCAAAACAGGGACATATGCAGAGGTCTCGAACAGAAGCGACCCGCTGAATGCAAGGAGTAGACCGATGGACATAGATTTCAAGCCATTTTTTGAAAAATACAAGGTGCTTTCGACCATAGCTGATGAGTTGTTTGCAAAAACACAAAAAGAATTCGCAGAATGCATTAAATGTGAAATCAAATGCGCAGATTGCTGTCACGCATTGTTCGATTTGACCCTGATAGAAGCGATGTATATCAATCATCGGTTTAATAAGATGTTTGAAGGCGAAAAAAGAGAGGCGATTTTAGAAAAAGCGAATCGTGCGGATCGAAAAACCTACATGATCAAAAGAAAAGCATACAAGGACAAAGAAGCCGGGAAAAACGAGGTTGAAATTTTGATGGAAATTGCTGCCGAACGGGTCAGATGCCCGTTCCTTAACGAAAATGATATGTGCGAGCTTTACGACGATCGACCCATCACGTGCAGGCTGTACGGGATGCCGACGTCTACGGGCGGTATTTCGCACACCTGCGGAAAATCAGGATTTTCTGAAGGGACGCCATATCCCACAGCCAATCTGGATGTGATTCAAAAAAAGCTTTACGAGATTTCTGCCGAATTCGTCACTCACATCAAAACCCGGCATATCAAGATGGCCGATATGCTCGTTCCGCTGTCCATGGCAATTCTCACCGAATACAATGAAAAATACCTGGGCATAGTGGATGAGACTAAGACCTTAAAGGATCAAGGAAAAGAACATGAGCGTCACATCACCGGAAGACGAGGAAAAACGAAAAAAAGCCATTTTCGATAGTATGTCGCCCAGAAGGCAGAAACATATCCTGAAAAAAGGGTATAAAAAATGGGACCCTTTTCAGGAACCCAAAGATCCCATCGATATCAGAAGGGACAAAACCAAGCGAACGACGAAAATGCTGGTGCGGGAATTTTTACAAACAAAGCAGATGCAGGAATACAGCAACGCCTATGGTCAGGGTGTTTTCGAGATTTGCCTGGGCATTATCAACGATGATGAACGCTACAGGGCCATGTTCGAATTTTCAGTGTGGTACAACAGGCTGTTAAAACGAGAAGGGTATAAGTCGTCCGAAGAATCCTAAAAAAACGGGTCCGGAATCCGGGCCTGAAACCCAATTCGCCGGATTCCGGACCGATCGGCTATTTTTTCATCTGTTTGTTGAAAATCATTTCTGCTTTATTGGCCATGTCTTCTGCTTTTTGAGCTGAAGCCTCTGCCGCGTCCGCGGCTTTTTCAGCGCGCATAGCAGCCGCGTTTGCCTTTTCAACCTGTTGAGCACAATCGCATTCTTTAGCCAATGCCTTGGCGTCCTTGGCATCTTGACTGGCTTGCTGAACCTGCTGCTCCAACGTCTTCATCTGCTGGCTGGTTGCGCAGCTCATCAGAGAAACAGCCAGTGCCAACGACAACACAAGCCCCAGTACCGCATACATTTTTCTTTTTCTACGCATATAATTGCCTCCTCCTTTTTCGTGATTTTTAACAATCGATTTTCATTGAACAGCTGATGCCTTACCTGTGAATGCGACATCACCCCCCTTCTTTAAAAACCCCACTCGAATCGGAACGCCGCTTTGTTTTTCAAGAGCGTCATTGACCTTTGCAACGGAAACGCTGCGTAACCAACCCAACTCTTGCAATCGATGAATGGTTTGCGTTTGTATGTCTGGAATTCTTTTGTAAATATCCGGATGTACCTCTATAAAAATATTGTGGTCCCGGATTCCAATTTTTACGGGTTCATAAATGATTTCAACCGGTGTGTTAACGGATATATTTTTAAAAAGTATCGCAATATCCTCCGGATATAGACGAATGCATCCATGACTGACAAGCCTTCCCACGCCCCAGGGAAAATTGGTTCCGTGGATACCGTAACCTTTTAAAGACAATCCAATCCAGTATTTTCCCAAAGGATTGTTCGGCCCGGGCGGTATCGAAGCCGTCCCATATTTGGCCCTCAGCGACTTGGGAACCGTCCAGGTAGGATTAACCTGTCGGTCGATAACGTGAGCCACAGCGCCGGGGGTTTCCCAGCCGATAACACCGATGCCCACAGGATATGTGATCACCATGCTGATTTTCGGAAAAAAGTGATACAGTCTCATTTCCGGCAGATTAATCACGATACCGTGTAATTTGGTGGACGGTAAAATCCATTGGGTCGGTATGACAAGATTTTGTCCGGGGCCGGGGCTCCATGGGTCCATATCCGGGTAGAGTCCGGTAATTTCAAGATAACCCAGATCAAATTTTCGGGCAATATCCAGGAGTGTTTCTTTGGGCGCGACCACATGATGCCGTATGGCGCCCACAAGTGTTTTGTTTGCACTGTAACTGAAACCGCCGGAAATTGCTTGTTGGTTTAATATAACTATAAAAATAATTATCGACAAAAAGCAAATTTTATTTGAATAAGAAGGTTGAAATCGCATAAAAATTGAATATCACAACTGAAAAAAAATGACAAATATTTGAGAACCCGGACACGTGGCCATTCTTGAAAGATTTTGATGACCGACCAAAGGGGTTTAAACAAATTTGGGGTAGCTTCTAGTGCAGTTGCGCTATGCCGGGGGTTCTTTCATCGATGGTACATCATGCCTGTGAGCATGTTCCCATCGCTTATCGAGAAAATAAAGGATCGGGACCGCCATTCTCGATATGAACAATGATGCTACCTCGCCCGCCATCAAAGATATGGCAAGACCCTGAAAAATCGGATCGTAAAGAATTACGGAAACGCCCACCACCACCGCGGCCGCGGTGAGCATCATGGGTCGAAACCGCACGGCGCCCGCATCGATGACCGCCAGATCAAGGGGCATGCCTTGTTCGAGGCGAAGTTCGATAAAATCGACCAGGATGATGGAGTTTCTGACAACAATTCCCGCACCGGCAATAAACCCGATCATGGATGTTGCCGTAAAAAAGGCACCCAGTGCCCAATGCGCAGGCAGGATTCCAATCAGCGAAAACGGAATAACGGCCATAATGACCAGTGGTGTGGTGAAGGACTGAAACCATCCCACAACCAGCACGAAAATCAGCAGCAATACCACGGCAAAAGAAATCCCGAGATCCCGAAAGACTTCATAGGTAATCTGCCATTCTCCGTCCCATTTCATTTCAAACTTTCGGTCGCTGGAAGGAAGATGAGCATAGTTTTGAACGACACGGTATCCTTCCGGCAATGGGATGGCGTTGATTTTATTCTTCATTTCCAGAATAGCATATACGGGACTTTCCTTAACTCCCGCAACATCCCCGAGGACATACACCACAGGCATTAAATTTTTATGAAAAATATTCAAATCCGGCGGGGTCTTACGAACGTGGATCAGCGACGAAACCGGCACCATACGGCCGTCGGCCGATAAAAGCTTCAGTGATTTAAGCCGTTGAATTCCGGCGCGCGCAGACTGGGGAAGCCGCAGCAGTATGGGAACATCCTCTCTTTCCCTGGGTTGATGAAGCAATCCAGTCTGTTGTCCTTTAAGGGCCAGCTGAAGGGTGCGATTAATCCGGTCCACGCTGATTCCGTGAAGCGCGGCTTTTTCCCTGTCAATTTCGATTTCGTAACGGGGCTGAGTGTTATTCATGTACCAGTTCACATCGACCACGCCGGGTGTCTTCTCAAAAATATTCATAATATCGGCAGCAATCTGTATTTGACGTTTGTAGTTGGGACCGTAAATTTCGGCCACAAGCGGCGACAAAACCGGTGGGCCCGGCGGAACCTCGACCACCTGAACCCGTGCATGGTATTTGTCTGCAATGGTTTTAAGAACCGGACGCACGCGTTTGGCGATTTCATGGCTCTGTTCCTTTCGATCTGCTTTATTTACCAGGTTGACATGAATGCCTGCCTGATAAACCTTTTTGCGCAGGTAATAATGGCGGACCATCCCGTTAAAACTAAGGGGTTCCGGAGTTCCCACATAAAGTTCATAGTCCGTGACTTCATTAACGGTTTTAATATAATCTCCCATTTCCGTTGCAGCTGCAGCGGTATCTTCCAATGTAGCGGCATGGGGCATGTTGATGATGACTTGAAATTCACTCTTATTGTCAAAAGGGAGCATTTTAACCTGAACCAATCCGATTCCAATCATGGCACATGACAGGATAAGAAGGACAACGATGCCGATAAGAAAAACCCATCGCCAGAATCGATTTTCTATCAGAGGGGTCATAATACGTCGATAAAGGCGTGTGCTCCAGTCTTCATCATCATCATGTACATCGGCGGCCGTTGGTTTGTCGTGTTTTAACAGCCGGACTGAAGCCCAGGGGGTAACGATAAATGCAACAGCAAGTGAAAAGATCATCGCGGCTGACGCACCCACGGGAATGGGTCTCATGTAGGGCCCCATCAGCCCGCCGACAAACGCCATGGGCAAAATGGCGCTGATGACGGTTAATGTGGCCAAAATGGTTGGATTGCCGACTTCGTCCACCGCTTCAATGGCAATGGTGCTCTTTGGACGGTTTCGATTTTCCGGAAGATGAAAATGACGGACGATATTTTCAACCACCACAATGGCATCGTCCACGAGGATTGCGATGGAAAATATCAGGGCAAACAGCGTAATCCGGTTCAACGTATAACCATATAGATAAAATATTGCCAGGGCCAGAGCCAGTGTCACCGGAATGGCAATGGCAACAACGCCGGCTTCGCGATGCCCCAGCACAAACCAGATGAGAGCGGTTACGGAGGCAAAGGCGATCATCAGATGAAACAGCAATTCATTGGATTTTTCTTCGGCGCTGTTGCCATAGTTTCGGGTCACGGTGATTTGGACGTTGTCGGGGATGACGCTGCCCCTTATTTTGCGGAGTCGTTCAAGGACTTTGTCGGCCACGATAATGGCATTGGATCCTTTTCGTTTGGCCACGGTAAGCGTAACAGCCGGAAACCCTCCTACCGAGGAAGGAGGGGTGGGAATGTGTTTTAATTTGGCCGCCGGCCCGGTGTTAAAAAAAACGTATTGGGACGGTTCTCCGGGACCATCAAATATATTTGCAACATCTCGAAGATAAACAGGTTTTCCGTCATGAACACCAATCACCACGCTTTGGACATCTTCAATTGTTTTTAAAAATCCGCCGGTATGAACAATAACCTCTCCTTTTACGGACGGGTATTCGCCGGTGTCGGATTCCTGGTTTGCAGCGGTCACCATAGCGGCTACCCGCTCAAGATCGAGACCGTATGCCGACAGTTTCTCCGGATTGAAATCCACCCGGACCTGGCGGGGATCGCCGCCGATAAGGTTCGTCACGCCAACATTATCTACGCGTTTGACTGTATTTTCCGCCTCTGCAGCCACGCGGCGCAAGGTATAGTGATCGTAGCCTTTCCCCCAGAATGTCAGCGCCAGAATCGGAACGTCATCAATATATCGCGGTTTTATGAGCGGCGGCGATACCGACCAGGGAATCAAGTCATAGTTGGCCCTGAGCTTTGACTGAACCCGCACGATAGACTTTTCCTCGTCCTGGCCGACGTAAAACCGGACCACCACCATAGACATGCCGGGGCTGGATGTGGAATAAACATATTCCACCCCCGGAATTTCCCACAACAGCTTTTCCATGGGACCGGTGATGCGCTGTTCGACTTCTTTGGAACTGGCACCTGGCATTTTCACAAAAATGTCGATCATGGGTACGATAATCTGTGGTTCTTCTGCTCTGGGAAAAGCGATGAGCGCTGCGGCGCCCAGCAGAATTGACGCGATAATAAAGAGAAGGGTCAACTTGGAGTCGATAAAAAAACGGGCCACTTTGCCGGCTGTGCCGAATTTTTGCGCCATGTCTTATGCCTCCACCTTCATGCCGTTTGTGAGATTTGCAGGGGGTTTTACGACGTAACGCTCTCCTTCAGTAAGGCCCGAAAGAACTTCTATGGATAAACCAAAAATTCTGCCGGTTCGTATGAGGCGAAATTTTGCGATCTGCGCGTTATCCAAGAGATAAATGCCGGTCAACTGCCCTGAATGAATAACCGCTGTTTGCGGGATCAGCATCAATTCGGAACTGCCGATTTGAATGGCCCCCCGAGCGAACATTCCGGATCGAAGTCCGCGGTCCATCGGCAATCGCACCTTGATCAAAAAAGAAAAGCTTTTTGTATCCACGGCCGGAAAAATATCCTGCACAGATCCAGGAAAACTTTTGTTGTTGAGGGCGGGAACCGTCACGGTTACTTTTTGGTTCAAGGTTACAAGATGGGCATACTGTTCGGGCACCACCAGGTCGGCGACATAACGATTTTTGTCTTCAATTGAAAACATGGGTTTTTCCGGCGCGGCAAGGTCTCCCACATCGACCATTTTAGCCCGAATGATACCGTCATAAGGCGCCAGTATAACGGTATCTTTCGCCCTGACATGAGCCAATGCCAGGGCTGCTTCGGCCTCTTTGACACGCTCTTTTGCGGCGGCCAGGGCGGCTTGGGCCTGCTGGTAGCGGGATTTGATCTCATCAAACTCCTGCGCACTGGCGGATTCGTCTTTCATGAGGTTCCGGTAGCGATTGTAGGTGGTCGTCGCAAGTTCTGCGCCCGCCTTGGCCGAGGTTTCGGCACGCCGGGCTGCACCAAGCGCGGCTTTTGCCTGGTGAAGCATTGCTTTGGCCTGCCGGTTGTCGATGGTCGCCAGCCGATCCCCGGTTTTAACCGGGTCTCCTTCCCGAACAAAGACTTTTTCCACGGATCCCATAACCTTGCTGGAAATGGTGGAAACGGTTTTGGCGCTGACGGTTCCGACGGATTCGTAAATCGCAGGATGACGGATAATCTTAGCGGTGGCGACGACGGTTCTTACGCTCCCTTTATTAGATGCTTTGGATTTGACGTTTCCAGGTTCAATTTTTTCGCCGCAACCCATGAAGAGAATGACCGCGATAGAAATTAAAAAATACAAAAATGGTTTGTTTTTCCGCATGACCGACTCCTTGAAAAATACGAGCAATTGTGATACAATACATTGTATTTATTGTGTATATGGTTTGCGAATTTGAATTCCCCACCACTTGCATTACGCGATAAATTCAAATAGCGGCATAGCCGCGTTTCATAAAATCGTTGCACGATTTTATTGAAAATCACTGTTTATGGTCCCCGCTGCCAGTTCAAGCTCGATGCGGGCCACCTTGTAGTCGTGAAGCGCCCTGAAATAGCTCGTTCGGGCCTGCTGGCGGGCCAGCTCTGCATCGAGAAGGCCGACAATGGTTAACAACCCGTTGTTGTAGCGATTTTTCACAATGCGTAATCCTTCTTCAGCCTGATCCACCGCGATTTTCGCTACCCGTATTCTTTCCCGGGCGCTTTGAGCTTTTAGAAAAGCCTGCCGGGTTTGGACTTGAACACCCAGAGCCACGCTTTTTTGTATTTCCCTGACACGGGCCAGCATAGATTTTGCGGCTCTGGTTTCTTCGGTGATGCGGTTTCCGCTAAAAATGTTGAGTCGCATCACGGCGCCGAAGCTGTAATTGTTCGCCGAATCATTGAAATTTTCAGAATTGATTTCATAATTTCCGACCAGATCGATATCCGGGTAATGACCGGCGCGTGCTTTTTTCACCTCTTTTTCGGCGATTTTTTCCTCCAGACGCAGATTTTCCATTTCCGGGCGTTTGGACAAGGCGGTCGCAATCCACGAGTCGATGGTCCCGGTGATATCGGCGCCAATAGTCAGGGGTGTGACCGGATTCAAGGAATCGGCTTTTCCCGAACCCATGGCAGCGTTCAGCATCGCCTCGCTTATTTTATACCGGCTTTGGGTCAAAAGCTGCTGTTGCTTCAAATCGGCAATATGAACCTCGGCTCTTAAAAGATCGCTTTTGACCACAAAGCCTCGGTTATAGCGCGACCGGATCATATTCAGATTGGCCTTCGACGTGTCAAGGGCCTGTTGGGTCACCATGATATTTTTCTGGGATAAAACAAGACCGGCATATGCTGTAGCGGTTTTGGCGATCACGTTTTGCCGGGTTCGTTCAAGGGTCAAGGTTGCCGTCTGCAGGTTCAATTTGGACTGTTCCCAGCCGATTTTTGTTCGGCCGCCTTTAAAAACAGACCAGGAGACGGACACGTCGGATGCAAAGTTGTTGATGGGATCCGGATTATTCAGCAGTTGGGGATTGAAGTCCGCCAGGGTAATCACCTCTTGATTCAGCTTGGTGCCGAACGCATACATGGGGTTGGTCGTTCGGTTGAATGTTTCCGAAAAATTGACCTGGGGGTAAAAACCCGCCAACGCCTTGGTTGAATTGGATTTGAAGGCTTCCACCTGAAAAATTGCCGCTGTTATTTCAGGATTTTGTTTCACGGCAATCCGAATCGCTTCCGTCATGGACAATGGCTCGGGAGACGGTTGCCCTGGATCGTCTGCTGCGCCGGCAAATGTCGGGCAAAGAATAGATATACAGACGACGATCGATACCAATAGATAAATATGAAAGGGTTTCATAAGACTTCTCCAAATTGTCAAGATGGGTTCTAATGGTATAAGCTTCTGAAATAGTATTGTTTTACAACCGGGTGGGCACTTTATTTTTGAGACTGTAAAGTTAGTATATGCTCATTATCCACAGAAATCAAGATCTTGTAAAAATGATGTCAATTTCGGATTGATATTGGACAATGGCATTAAATAAAATTACAAGAATTAATAGGCGACAGAAGTGATAAGCCGCCCTACCATCAATAGGGCCCTTAAAGAGTTCAAAGATCAAGGGAAAATTACATGCATCAAACCGGGAAGGGATGCGATATGGGAAAAAAGATGATCATATTCAATTAGGATCAACCTCGGATCTGTCAGACTTATCAAAGGTTCTCGAGGCGAATGATATTTTCATATTTTTGATAGTTATATGAATATTCGTCAGGGTAAAAGAGATTATCATTGGCACTGAATTAAATGGGAAATTAAATGGCAGTGCATCGTAAATTTTAAACCGGCTTGGATCGAAACAAGGGCGTACAATATATAGTGTATAGGAAAGGGTTAGATTTTCATTAAAAAATTGAAACTGAGTTATAGATAGGTTTTGAGTATCACATGCGCTTGGAATCATTAGATATCTGGCTTTATTGCAAGGTATCACCAACTATGGAATTATCCCACAAAACAACCAGATTTATTTTTCCCCAAGATTTAACCACATGCTTTTCGACTATTCCTAAACACTTGACACCTTTTCTTTTTTTTAATTTCAGATTACGGATTTCCTTGATTCCCTTTGAAATTTTTGGGTTGGCAGTCATCAGTGCGGTTTTTAACCGCTCGATATAGTCATTTGGAAAGGTCCATATCGGGCGTTCTGATGTTGTTACCAACCCTTTTTCGTTTGGAGCCAGGTCGCACATCAATGACATGAGGATGTCGCTGCTGGCCCAAGGGCTGTTCCGAAAATAGGCATGCCCGTTTCCCTCGGCCGAACCTTCAGCATTCGAAACATCGATGAGAATGAGCTGCGGTGTGTTGTTGAGGTATTGAACGACAATCGGGTTGAGGGCCAGCCCCTCGGTCTGGCCTAGTCGATCGCGACGAAACAACCATCTGGAGATGTTAAGAGCCTTGTCCTTGTGCGACATATAGATGGTCATGGTTTCCGGCATCTTGAGCATGTCTTCTGCAAGAAGTGCGCCGAACAGTTGACGGTCGTAGTCGCTTCCGACCAAGATGATCCGCCCGATGCGGCACCTGCGACGGATTTCGGCCTTATCGTCATTCTTATGGATAAACGAAAGCTGTGACAGTGTGTTTAGGGCAACCCGTGTCCCGGCACTGTATCCAAGGATGTGGATTCGCTCGGCGTTAGTGTCTTCGGCAAGAAATTCCAACAGTTTCCGAAGATTGTAAGCTGAAAACACGGTGGTTTCCAAGTCTGCTGTGTATGCGAGCGTTTCCGGAGTGGAAGGCCAAGCAAAGGCGATGAAAACTCCGTCGCAGGCAAGGTAGTGCCACAGTTCGGTGGCCACCAGAACCGGGTTGCTGAATACGACCTTGTAACCGTGGACGTAAATAAAGACGTCCTTTTTTTTCGCGATGGCCAATTTGGCATTGATTAATTCTGCAAATCGCCTTTCCGCGGCTTTCGGATCTGCCGGCATCATTTCCCGGGTGAAAATCGAAAAACTCCGATCCAGGATGCCGGCCTCCTCAACTGCAGTCACCTTAAGCGGGTAATTATCCGCCCGGTTTTTCAGCAGGGAAATCCGCCGAGCCTCTTCCATGGTATACTGACCCTACCCCATTTCCACCTTGGCTACACCAAGCCGCAGTACAAATCCTCTTTTGTTTAGATAGAAGGGCTTATCGGGTTCCGAGTTCGGCTTTCGATCGGTGGCGTAAAGCATTCCGTGACAAGGGGCCTTGACGTTCAGATCGATTTCGGCAAACGGATCGATGCTATTGTCAATGTAGACCTTTGGAGCCGGCATCAGTTCAATAATGTAGGGATTTTTTCTGGCGCAGGCAGTAAATCCAAATACCAGCACAATGGCTGCGATCAGAATCGACAACCGGAACCCGCTTGCTGGAATATACATGTAGCTGTGTTTCATGGGACGGGTCCTTTATTGGGTCCAGGTCGGTGACAATAAAAATCGCATCAGCATAAATCATGTCATGTTCCGTGGCAACGAAATATTAACTTTAGATCACTGATGCGTGGATAGATCTTCTACACGACATTAAGGCCCACTTTTTGAAGTCCATCGATGACCCGTTCGACGAGATCTTCGAACTTTATATAGTGTTTGATCAATATACGACCGCGACTTGGGAAATCGGGTTTGATTTTGAGCAAGGA
>Ga0316575_10000046_pt1 | contig 30667 bp, 29 predicted proteins | sample J5NA_FD_203072 | JGI IMG/M metagenome (GOLD analysis project Ga0316575, IMG submission 203072) | Rhizosphere microbial communities from salt marsh grasses in Alabama, United States - J5-7_050615r2r3 | ecosystem: Host-associated > Plants > Roots > Rhizosphere | place: USA: Alabama | collected...
TAGTTCTGCCCCCGCGTGTTGAAGATCTTCGCCGACGGGAAGATCGAGTCGAGACCGAAGGTACGCGCCTCGTCGGGGATGATCGGCACGATTCGGTGTCCGAAGTCCTTGTCGCGGATCAGGTCCTTGAGCAGGCGGACGAACGCCATTGTCGTCGCGACCTGCTGCTTGCCCGAGCCCTTCTTGAGCTCGTCGTACACCGCCGTGTCGGGCATCGCGATCGCCGGCTTGTTGTCGCGCCGCTCGGGAACGAAACCGCCCAGGGCGCGCCGCCGCGCGAGCATGTACTGGACCTCCGTGCGGTCCATGCCCGGGTGGTAGTACGGCGGCCGGTACGGGTCGGCCTCGAGTTGCTCGTCCGTGAAGGGGATGTCGAACGTGTCGCGGAGCACCTTGAGGTCGTTCATCGCGAGCTTCTTCATCTGGTGCGTCGCGTTGCGGGCGGCGAAGTTCGTCCCGAGCCCGTACCCCTTGATGGTCTTCGCGAGGATGACCGTCGGCTTGCCGTTGCGCTCGTTCGCGGCGCGGTTATAGGCGGCGTAGAGCTTGTGGTAGTCGTGTCCGCCGCGCTTGAGCGCCCAGATCTGCTCGTCGGTCATGTCCTTGACGAGTTCCTTGGCGCGCGGGTCGCCGCCGAAGAAGTGGTCACGGATGAAGGCGCCGGACTCCGCGCGGTACGTCTGGAAGTCGCCATCGGGCACGGTGTTCATGAGGTTGAGCAGGGCGCCGTCCTTGTCGGCCGCGAGCAGAGGGTCCCAGTTGCGGCCCCAAATCACCTTGATGACGTTCCAGCCGGCACCGCGGAAGTACGCCTCGAGCTCCTGGATGATCTTGCCGTTGCCGCGTACCGGCCCGTCGAGGCGCTGGAGGTTGCAGTTGACGACGAAGGTCAGGTTATCGAGGCGCTGATTCGCCGCGAGCTGGAGCATGCCGCGGCTCTCCGGCTCGTCCATTTCGCCGTCGCCGAGGAACGCCCACGTGTGCTGGTCGGATGTGTCTTTGATGCCGCGGAGATGCAGGTATCGGTCCGTCCACGCCTGGTAGATCGCCGATGCGGGGCCGAGGCCCATCGACACCGTCGGGAACTCCCACAGGTCGGGCATGAGGCGCGGGTGAGGGTAACTCGACAGGCCGCGCCCGGGGCCCGACTTCTCCTGGCGGAACGAGTCGAGGTCGTCCTCGGTGAGGCGGCCCTCGACGTATCCGCGGGCGTAGACGCCCGGAGCAGCGTGGCCCTGGAAGTACACGTGGTCGCCGCCGCCGGGGTGGTCCTTGCCGCGGAAGAAGTGGTTGAGGCCCACCTCGTAGAGCGTCGCGACGGACGCGTACGACGAGATGTGCCCGCCGACGCCCTTGTTGTCCGCCTGGGCTCGCGTCACCATGACCGCCGCGTTCCACCGGATCCAGCCCCGGTACCGGCGCTCGACTTCCTCGTCGCCGGGGAACTCGGGCTCGTCGTCGTACGAGATCGTGTTGACGTACGGGGTGTTGAGGCTGAGCGGCAGGCTCAGCTGTTCGTTGGCCGCGTGTTCGACCATCTGACGGAGGATGAACTCCGCCCGGGTCGGGCCGTCGGTGGCGATCATCCCGTTCAGGGAGTCGATCCACTCTGCGGTCTCTTCCGGGTCCTTGTCCGTCTCGTCGGGCGTCGTCACGAGTGCTGTCCTCCCGGGACGCGCGGGGTGGGCGTCCACGATCGCGGGCGGGGGTGTCCCGCCGACCGCCCCCATTGTCGTCAGTTCGCGCGCGAATGTCACGTTGGGCACTTCGTCACGGGATCGTTGCGGGTGCCGACGGCGTGCCCTTAGGGTGGTCTTCAACGGGCGAGGTGCGCCCGGACGAACGCTGGAAGGGGATTGTTCCGCCGTGGCGCGAGAGTCGGCAGCGAAGGCCGTGGACCCCGCGATTGTCGCGCGGTTCGGAATGACGAAGGGGATGGTCGTCCAGGAGTTCTTCCGGGACGACGACGCCGACGAGGCCCTCAGGGCAGCGTTGGCGGAGGCGACGGGGCAGGACCTCGTCGACGAGGACTACGGCGACGTCACCGACGCCGCGCTCGTGTGGTTCCGTGAGGGCGACGACGACCTCGCCGACCTGCTCATGGACGTCCAGACGCTGCTCGACGACAAGGGCGTCGTCTGGCTGCTCACGCCTAAGGCGGGGCTTCCGCGCCACGTCGAGCCGCGGGACGTCGAGGAGGGCGCCTCGCTCGCCGGGCTCCACGCGACGTCGACGTTCGTCGCCGCCCCCGAATGGACGGTGACCCAGCTCGTGGAGAAAGGACGCCACCGGTGAGCGACCTCGTCGGCACTCCGGCTCCGGACTTCACACTCGTCAACCAGCACGGGACGCCGATCACGTTGTCGGAGCTACGCGGAACCCCGGTGCTCGTCGTGTTCATCCCGTTCGCGTTCTCCCCGCTGTGTACAAGCGAGATCATCGACCTCCGGGACGCCGGGGAGATCGGCGAGGACGAGACCGTGCGCGTGCTGACCGTCTCGTGCGATTCCGTGTTCGCGAACCGCGCCTGGACGGACTCCACCCAGTACGAACGCGACGTGCTCTCGGATTTCTGGCCGCACGGCGAGGTGTGCCGCGCCTACGGGGTATTCGAGGAGGAGAAGGGTCGCGCGGTCCGCGCGAGCTTCCTCGTCGACGCCGAGGGCGTCATCACGTGGGCGGTCGTCAACGACGCGGACCACGTGCGCGACGTGCGCGACTACGTCGGCGCCATCGCCTCGCTTTAGCGCCCGCTCCTGCCCAGCACGGCGAGCGCGTCGTCCCCGTCCATCCCCGGCTCGATCCCGGGGGAGTACAGCATCACGATGACGGCCTCGTCGAGCGACGAATACGCGGCCGTCTCCGTCCAGTCCTGGTAGAAGATGCTGTCGGGATAGGCGTACGAGTCGTTCATCAGTCCCAGCATCTGCGTGAGCTCCTCGCGGATGAGGTGGCTCCGCTCCGCCTGGGTGACGCGCGTGGTGGAGATCAGCACGCGCGCCTGGTCGATGTCGCCCGGGGAGTCCCACCACGTCCAGAAGAAGCCCATATTGACGGGGATGTACTCCGGCGCGATGCGCGAGAAGTCGGATTCCGGGGCGAAGTAGAGGTCGACGTTCTGCCCGGAACGCACCACGGAGAGTTCGATCGGGTCGATCAGCGCGTTGAGGTCGCCCAGAACGTCCTCGAGCGTCGCGAGGTCCGCGTCCGTCGGGTTGCCGTGGACGGCGATCCGCACGTCGCGCGTCCACTTGCGCACGGTGGACGACGAGTCTCCGAATTCCGCGCCGAGCGCGATCTCGGAGAAGTACGCGAGCTCGTCCGCCGCGTAGGGGGTGCCTGCCACGGGCGGCGGCGTCCGCGGATGCGGTTCCTCCGACGAGACCGCCGTACTGGCGGGGATGATCGTCGTCGCCGGGCCCGCGCAACCCCCCGCGACCGCGCAGGCGACTGCGGCGACGAGGAGCGGGCGCAGTCGGGAGGCCATGCCCCATTATCGGGGCGAGGCCGCGGCCGGGGACGACCGCGCGCGCGTCGATGGGGAACAATGGTGCCGGGCCCGTAGCTCAGCTGGTTAGAGCACTGCGTTTACACCGCAGGGGTCATCGGTTCGAATCCGGTCGGGCCCACGGAGGGAGGACACGATGGACGTGCGTCACCTGACGAGCGGGGAGCGGTACGAGGATTACGCGCGCCGCTTCGACGGTCCCATGCTCATCCTCGCGGGCCTGTTCCTCGTGATTTGGACCTACGACTCGCTCGACGCGTCGTTCTCGCCCCGCGTCGACGTCGCGCTCGTCGTCGCGCGAAGCCTGATCTGGGTGGTCTTCGGCGTCGACCTCGTCATCCGCATCGTGATCGCCAAGAGCTCGTGGCGCTTCGTCATCCACCACCCGCTCGACGTGCTCGCCGTCGTCATCCCGCCCCTACGGCCTCTCAAGATCCTCACGATCTTCACCCAGGGAACGCGGCTCGTGACCTCAAGGGGCGTGCTCCAGACCGGCCAGGCCGTCGTCGCCTCCGCCGCGTTGCTGGTCTGGGTCGGGGCCGTCGCGATCTACAACGCCGAGTCCGGGGTCGCCGCGGCCAAGATCGTCTCGTTCGGCGACGCGCTCTGGTGGGCGGTCGTGACCATCACCACCGTGGGTTACGGGGACATCACGCCGGTCACGGTCGAGGGACGGGTCATCGCCGTGGGTCTGATGATCGTCGGGATCGCCCTCCTCGGCGTCGTGACCGCGTCCGTCGCCGCCTGGTTCGTGCGCCTCACCGGCGACCGGGAGGACGAGGAGAAGGCCGCGCAGTCCGCCGCGGCCGATGCGGACGTTGCCCGCCTCGAGAGCAAGGTCGAGCGCCTCGAGGCGAAGATCGACCGCTTGCTGGAACGCGAGTAGACGGCGCGACGGTAGGTTGGACGCCATGAGCACGGTGGGCGAGATCGTCGCGATCCTCGACCGGATGTATCCGCCGCGCCTCGCCGAGGAGTGGGACGCGCCGGGGCTGTCCGTCGGCGACCCCGCGGCGACCGTGAGCCACGTCCACTTCGCCGTCGACCCCGTCCGCGCCGTCATCGACGAGGCCGTCGCGGCGGGCGCGCAGATGCTCGTCACCCACCACCCGCTGCTGCTGCGCGGCGTCACGTCGGTCGCGGCGGACACGGGCAAGGGATCGGCCGTGCACCGGCTGATCACGGGCGGGTGCGCCCTGTACTCCGCCCACACGAACGCGGACTCCGCCGCGAACGGCGTCGCGGACGCGCTCGCCGCGGCGATCGGCGTGACCGGGCTCCGGCCGCTCGTGGAGGACGCGGAGGACCCGTCGCTCGGTACCGGGCGCGTCGGCGTCCTCGCGTCGCCGTTGCCGCTGCGGGAGTTCGCCGAGCGCGTTGCCGCCGCGCTCCCCCCGACGGCCCACGGCGTGCGCGTCGCAGGCGATCTCGACTTGACCGTGAGCACGGTCGCGGTGCTCGGTGGTTCCGGCGACTCCTTCTTCGACGACGTCCGGCGCGCCGACGTCGACGCGTACGTCACCGCCGACCTTCGGCACCACCCGGCGTCGGAGGCGCGCGAGCTCGCGGAGCTCGCCGGAGGACGCCCCGCTCTCGTCGACGTCAGCCACTATGCGTCCGAATCGTTGTGGCTCGAAGCCGCCGCCGCGAGTGTCGGCCGCGAGGCGGGCGTGACCACATCCGTCAGCACACTCAACACCGACCCGTGGACGGGGCGCTTCGGCGTAGCCCCCGCGACCTGAGGAGGAACCGTGCCCATCGCACCCGCGGCCGACCAGATACGGCTGTTGAGCGTCCAGGACCTCGACACCCGCATCCAGCAGGCGCTCCACCGGCGCGCGTCGCACCCGACGCTCGAGACGATCGCCGCGCTCGACGCCGAGCGCGCGACCCTCGCCGCATCGATCACGGAAACCTCGACGGAGGTCTCGGACATCCGCCGCGAGGTCACCAAGGCGGAGGATGACGTGCAGTCGGTGCGGGCCCGCGCCGACCGGGACAAAGCGCGCCTCGACTCCGGCCAGGGCAGCGCGAAGGATCTCCAGGCGCTTCAGAGCGAGGTCGAGGTGCTCGCGAAGCGCCAGTCCGACCTCGAGGACGTGGAGATCGAGGCCATGGAACGCCTCGAGGCCGCGGAGTCGACGCTATCGGCGGCGCAGGCCAGGGCCGACGAGGTGGACGCCGCGCTCGCGGCGGCGGCGGCCGAGCGGGATGCGGCGTTCGCGGCGATCGACGGCGAAGTCGAGGCCCTTCGGGCGGAACGCGCCGGAGCCGCCGACGGGCTCGACGCCGGCCTGCTCGCGCTCTACGAGAAGCTCCGCGAATCCCACGGCGGGGTGGGCGCCGCGGCGCTGAAGGGGTCCCAGTGCCAGGGCTGCCACATGGACGTCAACGCGGGCGATCTCGCGGCGATGCAGGCCGCCGCGGATGACGAGGTGTTCCGCTGCGAGGAGTGCGGCCGGATCCTCGTGCGGGGGGCGTGACCGTGCGGACGCTGATTGTCGAGGCCGACGGGGGCTCGCGAGGAAATCCCGGCCCCGCAGGGTACGGCGCCCTGGTGCGCGACGGCGATACGGGCGAGGTGCTCGCGGAGCGGGCCGGTTTCCTCGGCGTCGCCACGAACAACGTCGCCGAGTACCGGGGCCTCATCGCCGGCCTGCGCGCCGCGCGCGGCATCGACCCCGACGCCGCGCTGGACGTCCGCCTCGACTCCCGGCTGATCGTCGAGCAGATGACCGGGCGGTGGAAGATCAAGCATCCCGACATGCGCGCGCTCGCGTCCGTCGCGCGCGAGATCGCGAAGGGCACGCGCGTCACGTTCGCCTGGCAGCCCCGAAGCGACAACGCCGACGCCGACGCGCTCGCGAATGAGGCGATGGACACGGAGGCGTTGTCCATCCGACGCGGGCACGACGCCGACGGGCGCGACGAGGAGGACGATCGTGGGCTCTTCTGACGCTCACGGAGAGACCTACTCGGACGAGCCCGACACGACGGACCTCGGGGGCGACGACACCCCCCGCGAAAGCGCGGCCACGCGAGGCGCGCCCCTTTTCGCGGTCAAGGGGGCGAACCTTGTCAGCCCCCTCACGCTCGTCTACGTGCGGCACGGCGTCACCGACATGACCGTCACGCACATCCTGAGTGGATCGTCGAAGCCCGGGCCCGGCCTCAACGCCATCGGTCGCGTGCAGGCCGCGAAGGCCGCGGACAAGCTGTACCGGATTGGCCGCGACACGTGGGACCGGGTGCCGACGGTGAGCCGGGTCATCGCGTCACCGATGACCCGCACGCAGGACACGGGGGCGGCGATCGGCCGGCGCCTGGGACTCACGGTGGAGACGGACGCGAGGCTCCGGGAGATCGACTTCGGCGACTGGGAGGGCCTCACCGGCCACGAAATCGCCGAAAGGTTCGGAGACGCGATCCACCGTTGGCGGTTTGGCGAGATCCCCGCGCCAGGAGGCGAATCGCTTCCCGACGTCGGGGCGAGGGGGGACGCCCTGATGCGCGAGCTCGCGGCGGAACACGCGGCGCTGTGCGCGGCCGGGGACGACGCGCACCGCGCCTACGCGCTCGCGTCGCACGCCGTCGCGATCAAGTCCGCGATCGGGCTGTCGATGAAGATGGACGTCACCGCCTGGGGTTCCGTGTGGCCGCAGCCGGCGTCGATCAGCATCCTTGAGCTTCGAGTGACGACGGCCGGGGAGATCGCCGAGCGCCACCTGTTGTGCCTCGGCGATCCGGTGGACTAGGTTCCGGACAACGAGGGCGAGGAGGAGACATGTCGACGGTCTGGCAGGGGGACGTGGTGTTGTTGCGCGAGCCGTGGTCGTCCGTCGCGGCGCGCATCGCGCGGAGGGCGTTCTTCGCCGCGCTGTTCCTCGTCCTCGCGGGGATTCCCGGCACGCCGTGGACAGGGTTCATCGCGCCTCTAGTGCTCCGCGTCCCGATCACGCTTTTCGGGCTTCTCGTGCTCCTGCTCTTCGTGCTCGCGATCGTCAACGTGCGAATGAACGACCGCGTCCTTCTCGTCGCCCGGGGCACCGGGGCGATCGAGCGCCCGCGGTCGGTTCAGGAACGCTGGCTCCAGCGACCGCAGGAGTACGCGCTCGGGCCGGTGATCGCGGTCACCGAGCACTTCGTCGTCGGCAAGCCCCGCGCAAGCGACCCTCGCATCACCCTCGTCGCCGAGGGCACCGTTCCGCGCGTGCCGCTCTTCCGCATCCCGCCCGAGGACTTCGTCACCCAGGCGAACGCCGCGCTCAAGGGCCGCGGCGTCGTCCTGAAACTCGAGCGCCTGCGCACCAAGTAGCCGCGCGCCCTGGCCCGCTCGTCGCCGGACGCGTACCCTGGGCAGGCGGATGAGTCGGCCAGGCGGTCGCGTCGCGGGCAACCGCGCCGAGGAACGTCCGGGCTCCGCAGAGCAGGGTGGTGGCTAACGGCCACCTGGGGCGACCCACGGGACAGTGCAACAGAAAACAGACCGCCTCCTTCGGGAGGCAAGGGTGAAACGGCGAGGTAAGAGCTCACCGCGCCGGTGGTGACATCGGCGGCAGTGCAAACCCCACCCGGAGCAAGGTCAGACAGGATGCGTTCGAGGGCTGCTCGCCCGAGCATCCGGGTAGACCGCTGGAGGCGTGCGGCAACGCACGTCGTAGATGGATGGCCGCCCCCCACTTAGGTGGGGACAGAACCCGGCGTATCGGCCGACTCATCCGCCTCATCGCCGATTCCGCTAGGGTACCGTCATGACGGACCGGCCGCCACGCTTCCACGACCTGGACGCGCTGCGAGCGACGGCGATGTCCCTGGGGATCCTCCTTCACTCGATCGTTCAATTCGTCCCCTACCGCCCCTTCGACGGGCCAAGCGACGACGTGTTGACCACCTTCGTCGAGTGGATCCACGGTTTCCGGCTACCGCTGTTCTTCCTGCTGAGCGGGTACTTCACCGCGCTCCTGATCGTGCGGCGCGGACTCGCGCGGACCATGGGGCAGCGCGTCGTGCGCATCGGCGTGCCTTTCGCGATCGCCGTCCTCACCGTCATCCCCCTGCTCGAGTGGGTGGCGACCCAGGTCTACACGTGGATCATCCGCGAGGGTCGGTTTCGGCCCATCCCCGGCGATGCGCCGGAGGACACCGGCCTCGCCCACCTGTGGTTCCTCTGGTTCCTCATCATCTTCATCGCGGTGACCGGCCTCGTCGTGCTCGTCGCGCGCGGGGTGCTGCGGCTGTTCCCGAAACTCGCCGTCCTCGCGAGGGCACGTACCGCGCTCATCGTGATCCTGGCGATCACGCCCATCGTCACCGAGGCGACGACCCCGACCGACGAATTCGGTCCGCCGACGGACAACTCGTGGACGCCGAGCGTCGGGATCCTGACGTACTACCTGGCCTTCTACGCGATCGGCGCGCTCCTATACGGCCGGACCTCCGCGGACGGCGAGCCCGCGATCTACCGGTTCCGGCGGTGGTGGATTGCGCTGCTCGTGCTGGGACCGGCGGTGTTCTACCCCCTCGCGGTCATGACGACGACGGTGCCCGTCGTAAGCGCGACGGCGCAGGTTGGTTTCGCGTGGGCGATGACTGTCGGGCTGATCGGCGCGTTCCGGCCGCTGGGGACGCGCCCGAGATTTTGGGTGCGATTCGGGTCCGACGCCTCGTATTGGCTGTACGTGATCCACCTTCCCGTGGTCTTCGCGCTTCAGGGCGTGTTCGCCTTCACGGACTGGCCCGGTGCGGTCGAGGCGCTGCTGATCACGGTGCTCACCGTCGCGTCCATGGGGATCGTGTACGCCGTCGCGGTGCGGTACACGCCGCTCGGCTGGCTGCTCAACGGGCGTCGATCGCTCCACGACGACCTGCAGGCGCTCCGCCCGAGCGCTCGCCGCGCGATCCCGGCTGATCGAGGGTAGTCTCCCCGTACACCCCGAGGAGGAACGATGAGCCGTCGCGCGCGCACGCTGGCAACGACCTTTGCCCTCGCTCTGCTGACCGGATGCACCGGCACCGGCACCGTTACGCCGACCACCGAGACCGCGACGCCCACGGTTGCCGCCACACCCACCGTCGCCGCCACACCCACGGGCGGCTCGGACGTGTGGGACGGCGCTCCCGCGCAGATGCGCTACGTGGCGTGGCACGAGGACGGGGACGCGTGGCGGCTTCACATCTACGAGCTCATCGACGGCGCCGTGCGCGATTCGGTCGTCCCCGGCGTGACCCAACCGACGATCGAGAACGACGCCGACGGCGTCGACATCACGCCGGACGGACGCTACGTCGCGTTCTTCGCACAGTTCGACGGCGTCGCGGGCGACGCGAACGGCGCGGGCGACGTCTTCCTGTACGACCGCGAGACGGGCGAGATCGAGCTCGCGAGCGTCACGAACGGCCCGCGCACCGCCGACGACTGGGCGCGCGGCCCGCGCGTCTCGGATGACGGGAGATACGTCTTCTTCCGTGGCAAGTCGGAGGCGTTCGTCGGCCCCGAGAAGGAACCGGAGGGCTACTTCGGCGACCCTCACATCATCCGCCGCGACATGGCGACGGAAACGTCGGAGGTCGTCGATCGCCGTCCCGACGGCTCGCTGTCGCTCGGCGCGTCGCTCGACGACATCTCCGCGGACGGAACGATAGCGGTGTTCACCTCGTCCGACTGGTCGATCGCGGGAGATCTCGACCCGTCGGACATCCCGATCCACGAGGGCGAGAGCGAGCTCTACGCGCTCGACAACTTCGGGCACGCGTATCGCGAGGACCTCACGACGGGGGCGATCGTGCGCCTCGACGCGGGACTACCGTGGGCCGATCCGGAGGACCTGGGGCTCGGAACGGACTTCCACCAGAGCTCTTCGGGCGCGTCGCGCCTCACGAGCGACGGGGACCTCGTGGTCTTCCAGTTCGATCTGTACGACTTCATCGAGCACGGCGACAACGATTCTCAGGGATGGAGCGGCACGCCGGGCGAACAGCTGTACGTGTACGACGCCTTGACCGGAGACCGCTCGCTCGTATTCGACGGCAGCGCCTACGGCCCCGGGCAGTTCGCCGAGGTGCGTCACCATCTGTCCGGCAACGGCGCCACCGTCGTCGGGGCGGTGCCGGCGCTCGACTGCAGCGCCGGATGCCCCTCCGGAAACTACCTTCACGGGGCGTCGATCGACCTCGACACGGCGGACCTCCCCCTCACGTCGGTTACCGCCGACATCCTGGCGGAGCCGCTCGCGATCTCGTTCGACGGCCGCTACGTCGCCGTGCGCACGGACCGACCCGGGGAGATCAACTCGACGCCCCGCGGCGACGGATTCCAGCTGTACTTCCTCGACCGCGCCACCGGCGCCTACACCTGGGTCGCTTCGCTCCTCTGGTGGGGATGACTCGACGCTCGCCGACGAAGCCCGGCACCCGGCGACGCCGGGCAGTCCGGCGGCCGAACGGGGTCGGAGCGGGCTAGTGCGCGCCGTCCCCCAGTGGGCGCTGGGGATCGGCCGGGTTGAGGACCCAGCGGATCGCGGCGGTCGCTAGCGACCCTCCGAGCCCGCCGAACGCGCGCGTCGGCCACCCGCCGACGCCGAGTTCGTCCCGCGCCCAGTCCGGGAGGAGCGCGACGGACCCCGCCGCCAACATCGCATACGGTCCGCGGAACACCCAGGGGAGCGGCGGCTCCCTCAGGAGGAAGCGCGCGGTGTCGAGCGCGGCGTCCGAAGCCTCGAGCTCGGGGCGGAAGTCGTCGATGCTGCGGGCGAGTTCGGCCGTCGTCTCCGGGACGTCGACGGCGCCGAGCTTCCGCGCGACTGTCCCCACCTGCGCCACGTACTCGTCCGCCTCGGCCGGGGTCAGGGGCCTCTTCGAGTAACGCTGGTGCGCGGACAGGAACGAATCGGCCTCGGCGACGTGGACCCACAAGAGGAGGTGGGGATCGCTCGCCCGGTAGGGGCGCCCGTCGGGCGCCTTGCCCCGCACCCGCTCGTGGACCTCCCGGACGCGATCGACTGCCGCCTGCGCGTCGTCGGCCGTGCCGAAGGCCGTGTAGGCGAGGAACGTCGAGGTGCGGGCGAGGCGGCCCCACGGATCACCCCGATAGCCCGAGTGCCCCGCGACCCCCGCCATCGCGAGGGGGTGGAGCGACTGAAGGAGCAAGGCGCGCAGCCCGCCGACGAACGTCGACGCGTCGCCGTGCACCCGCCGGATGGGGCTTCCCGGCGCGAACCACCGCGGTCCGGGGGTGTCGTGGATGCGGGCGTGCGAGGCGTGCCCGTCGGGCCCCGCGACCTTGAGGAACAGGGCGTCCCCGGCCCGCGCGCGGGCGCGTTCGATCGGATTGGCGGTGGTGGTCATGTCGTTGAGGAAACGCCGACGAGACGCCACCGATTCCGTCGGCTTCGCGGACGCGAGGCTTCTCGCGCGAAGCGCGCCCGGGTGCAGAGACGGGTCGCGGTCCATGGAAGGATGTCCGCGTGACCTCGATCCGACCCTTCCCCGCCCTCCGCCCGCCCCGCGACCTCGTGAGCCGCGTCGCCGCCCCGCCCTACGACGTCGTCAACAGGGACGAGGCGCGCGCGCTCGCCGCGGGAAACCCCGACAGCTTCCTGCACGTCTCCCGCCCCGACATCGACCTCGACGACTCAGCGGACGCCGAGGCGACGCATCGCCAGGGCCGCGCGGCGCTCGAGGACTTCCTCGCGCGCGGCACCCTCGTCCGCGAGGGCGCTCCGGTCCTCCTGGTTTACCGGCAGAGGATGGGCGACGCGGTGCAGACGGGCGTGGTCGGCTGCGCGAGCGCGGAGGAGTACCGCCGCGGCCTTATCGCGATCCACGAGCACACCCGTCCGGACAAGGAGAACGACCGCACCCGGCACATCGAGGTGCTCGGCGCCCACGACGAGCCTGTGTTCCTCATGTACCGGGACGACGCGCCGGGCGCCGCGGCGATCGCGGCGGCCATCGCGCGCGTCACGGCGGACGAGCCGGAGTACGACCTCACGACGGACGACGGCGTGGGGCACACGCTGTGGGTCGTCGACGCGGGCGAACGGGATGCGATCGAGGAGGCCTTCGGCGAGGTGCCGACGCTCTACGTGGCCGACGGGCACCACCGCAGCGCCGCGGCCGCGCGCGTGTGGGACGCCCGACAGACGCCCGAGACGGACGCATTCCCCGTCGTCGTCTTCCCGGCCGATGACCTCACGATCCTCGCCTACAACCGCGTCGTACGGGACTTGGGCGGCCGCACCCTTCGCGAACTGACGGACGCGCTCGCGCCGCACTTCGGCCTCGAACTGGTCCCCGCCGCGCCGACCCCCGGTCCCCACCAGTTCGGCCTCTACGCCGAAGGCGTGTGGTTCGTGCTGACCGCCCGCGACGCGATCGTCGACGAGTCCGACCCGATCGCGCGCCTCGACGTGTCGATCCTCCAGGATCGAGTCCTCGCGCCGCTCCTCGGCATCGCCGACCCACGCACGGATGAACGCGTTGCGTTCGTCGGCGGGATTCGCGGCACGGCCGAGCTGGAGCGGCTCGTGGACTCGGGAGACTACGCGGTCGCGTTCGCGCTGCACCCGACGTCGCCCGGCGAGGTGATGGACGTCGCGGACAGCGGCGCGATCATGCCCCCCAAGTCCACGTGGTTCGAGCCCAAGCTGCGCTCGGGGCTCTTCGTCCACGCGATCGACGTGTAACGGGCCCCGTTTCGGTCGACAACGGTCATCCACAATCCGGTGCGCGATCGCGCCGATGCTGGTTGTCTTTTACGTGGGATCGAAGGGGAGTACGCCATGACCTCGTACGCACGCATACGAACGAACGACCGCGGCGCGAGCGCCGTCCAGATCGCCCTCATCGCCGTGAGTGTCGCGCTCGTGTTGCTGATCGCCTACGCGGTCTTCGTGGTCGCGACTGGCTCGGAACCCGAGGCGGGTGGCTCGTCCTCGCCGAGCGCCACGGCCAGCGCGAGCGCGAGCCCGTCGGCTTCCGCGACGCCGACCGCGCCCGCGTCGTGGGCCGACGTCGACCCGGCGGATCTCCCCGCGCCCGTCGCGGACCCGCATCCGGGCGAGCCGCCGTCGCACACGTGGGACCCGTGGATCTGGCCGTACGTCGACGCCTCGTGGGACGTCGACATCTGGTGTCAGCCGAATCCCGCGGCCGCGGCCGAGGACTTTCCCGTGTCGGACGCGTGCCTCTTCCAGGCGCTCTACCTCGTCGCGCCCGACGGCGCCCGGTTCCGGCTCTACTCGCTTCGCACCGACGTCGGCCTCGGCATCGAGGCGAAGGCGCTCGACGAGCACGTGGTGTGGATCGTCCGCTACTTCTACGAGGCCGCGCAGACCGTCCAGTTCGATCTCCTGACCGGGACGGCGTCCGAGACGTGGGCGGACGCGGGCTTCTCCAACGTGTCGCCGACGCAGAACGCCAACGGGTGGTTCGTGTTCTACGAGGGCACCCTCGCGGACGGGCGCATGCTGTGGGAGGGCAGCGGGTACGGCGAACCTCTCAACGGGGTGTTCTTCCGCGCCCCCGGAGGCGCGATCACGCCAAGCGCGATCAGCCCGTCTCTCGGCGGCGGCTACGACTTCGCGCCGGATTGTGTGGGGGTCGACACGGACGTCAACCTCGCGATCTACACCGGCTACTCGTACGTCTCGGGTCAGCCAGTCGCGAACTGGCCGGCGCGCTTGCTCGTGCACGACCTCACGACCGATACGTGGAACGAACTCACCCGGCTCGGTCCGTACGGCACCCCATGCCACGACGACTTCAACGCGACCGCGACGTATTACATCGGGTTGGCGAACCGCGTCGACCAGTCGGGGCTCTTCCGGTACTTCTTCGACGGAAGCCCGGATCAGCCGGCCTAGACGGATTCCGAGGCGGGCGAGCTCCTCAAGTCTTCCGTGGCGGCCTCGATGGCGGCCTTGAACCTCTCGAGCGCGGCGTGCGTCTTGGCGAGCGCGGCCTTGCCGTGATCCGTGTACTTCACGGCGCGGGGCTCCTCCGAGACACGCACGAGCGTATGGCCGTTGGGCGTCGGCTCAAACTCCCACGTCTCCTGCGACCACGAGTCTCCGAAGGATACGGATGTCCCGGGGGTGATCGCGTCGATGGTCGACGTCATGTTCTTCTCGAAGTACAGGTGCCCGCCGGTTTCCCAGTGTGCGGACTCGAGCGTGAGCCGCGACCACTTACGCCAGTTGTCGGGCTGGATGAAGTACGCCCACACGAAATACGGCGGGCTCTCGACGACGATGTCGGTGGTCAGCACCTGGACCCCTCTCCGCGAGCTCCCTCAACGATGGTAGGACCCGCGTCAATCCTCGCGCTAGAGGGCGCCGCGCTACTCCCGGGCGGCCGCGTGCTGTTTTGCGATGCGGGCCGACTCGGCCGCCTGCGCCGCAGCTCCGACGATCCCCGCCTCGTTCCGGAGCGCCGCGGGCACCACCGGCGCGCGGAGATCGAGCAACGGCCCGAAGTCGTCGAACTCCTTCGAGACGCCACCGCCGATGATGATGAGATCCGGCCACAGGAGCCGCTCCATCTCCTGGAGGTAGCGGTTGACGTGCTCGGCCCACGCCGCGGTGTCGAGGCCGTGGCGGTCCCGCGCGGACTCTGCCGCGTACTCCTCGGCGTCCCGACCGTCGATCGTGATGTGGCCGAGTTCCGTGTTCGGCACGAGGCGCCCGTCCGCGATGAGCGCCGTCCCGATCCCCGTCCCGAGCGTCACGAGCAGCACGAGTCCGTCCTTGCCCTCGGCGGCTCCGTACCGGTACTCCGCGTAGCCCGCAGCGTCGGCGTCGTTCATCGCGCGCACGTCGCGCCGGGCCCGCGTGCGGATGACGCCGCGCAGGTTCACGTCGATCCACGAGGGATCGAGGTTCGCGGCCGTGCGGACGACGCCCTGTTGGACGACGCCGGGGAAGGTCACCCCGACGGGGGTGTGGGGCTTGAGCGAGAAGTGCGAGATGACCTTCGCGACGGTCGCGCCGACGGCGCTCGGGGTCGCGGGCTGGGGCGTTTCGATGCGGTACCGGTCGCTCGTGAGCTCGCCGGTACGCAGGTCGACGGGCGCCCCCTTGATGCCCGACCCCCCGATATCGACTCCGAACGCGTGATGGCTCATGGAACCGTGAGCACCTCCGCGCCGTCGTCCGTCACGACCAGGGTGCTCTCGAACTGCGCGCACCACGAACCGTCGTCGGTCGACACGGTCCAGCCGTCGTCCCACTCGTAGTTGAGCTCGCTGCCCATCACGAGCATCGGCTCGATCGTGAACACCATGCCGGGCTTGATGACGTCGGAATGCATCGGCGCGGAGTCGTAGTGGGGGATGATCAAGCCGGAGTGGAAGGCCGGGCCCACGCCGTGGCCGGTGTAGTTGCGCACGGACTCGTAGCCGTGCCGCGTGGCGTACGCCTCGATGACGCGGCCGATGACGTTGACCTCGCGCCCGGGCTTGACGGCCTTGATGCCGCGCGCGAGCGCCTCGCGCGTCGCGTCGACTAGCGCGCGAGTTTCGGGGGTGCCCTTGCCCGCGATGACGGTCCCGCAGTTGTCGCCGTGCACGCCGTCCTTGAACGCCGTGATGTCCACCTTGACGATGTCGCCGTCCTGGATCACCGTCGAGTCCGGGATGCCGTGGCAGATGACCTCGTTGAGCGAGGTGCACAGGGACTTGGGGAAGGCGGGACGGCCCGCGGAGCCCGGGTAGCCCAGGGTCGACGGGTACGCGCCGCGGTCGATCAGGAACTCGTGGCCGATGCGGTCGAGCTCGTCCGTCGTGATGCCGGGCTTGACGGCGGCGCACACCTCCGCGAGCGCCTGGGCCGCGAGGCGCCCGGCCACCCGGATCCTCTCGATCGTCTCGGGGCTGTGGACGTCGCCGCCCTTCCACGCCGCCGCGCGACGCTTGCCCACATACTCGGGTCGCGGGATGCTGGAGGGGACCGTGCGGATCGGCGAGACGTCTCCCTTTGCCACTGGCGCTCGAACCGGACCCATACCGGCAGTCTAGGAGTGGAGGCGGTACCGATGGGAACCGAAACGGAACCTCAGGGCGACTACTACTTCAATGTTCGTACCCGGATGGTCGAACACGGACGCCAGAGCGCGTGGGAACACCTCATGGGTCCGTACGAGAGCCTCGAGGAGGCGGAGCGCGCCCTGGAGATCGCTCAGGCGCGCAACGCGGACTGGGACGACGACGATCTCGAATGGGATGACGAGGACGAGCACCCGGACACGGTTTAGCGCGACAATCCGCGTCGATTCGGCAAGGATGGAACTATGGCGATGAACTCCTCGATGGTCCCCCTCGGCACCCCCGCGCCCGATTTCACGCTGCCGAGCGCGTACGGCACGGGCGACGTTTCCCTCGCGGACTTCGCCGATTCGCCGGCCCTTCTCGTCGCGTTCCTGTGCGTGCACTGCCCGTACGTGAAGAACATGGAAGAGGAGTTCGCGGCGTTCGCGCGCGAGTACGAGGGACGGGGGCTCGCGATCGTCGGAATCTCGTGCAACGACGTCGACGCCTACCCGGACGACTCGCCGGAGAACATGGTGGCGCAGGCCGAGCGGGTGGGCTTCACCTTCCCGTACCTCTACGACGAGACGCAAGAGGTGGCGCAGGCGTTCAAGGCGGCCTGCACCCCCGACTTCTTCTTGTACGACAAAGCGCGCAAGCTCGCGTACCGCGGCCAGTTCGACGACTCGCGGCCGAGCAACGGCCTCGAGCCGACGGGCGACGACCTACGTATTGCCGCCGACGCCGTCCTGCTGGGCAAGCGGGTGCCGGAGCCGCACGCGCCGAGCGCGGGCTGCAGCCTCAAGTGGAAGCCGGGCAACGAGCCGCTGCCGTTCCGCGTCGGGCACTAGCGTCCCGCGCGGCGCCGTAACCAAGCCGCGCGCGCCGCGCGAGCAAGCCCGTAGAGCGCGATCCACACGCCGTTGCCGATCGCGATGAGGATCATGGCGGCCCATGCGAGGCTACCGAGCGCGCGTTCGCCCGTGAACGGATCGAGGGCGCCCGGTCCCGCGTTGGCGAGCACGACGGCGGCGAGGAGGGACAACACGGGCGCGAGCCAACTCGCGACGGCGCGGGGGCGCGCACGGCCGCTCAGCCACGCGGCCGTCGCGACCAGCGCGACGAGGTAGAGCGCGCCGCCGAGGTTCTGCGCGGACCGAGCGGGGTCGGTGGCGCCCGGCTCCGTGGGCGCCCGCCCGAGCCAGAAGATCACGAGCGGCATCGCCTCCGCGACGAGCCACAGCGCGTTCCACACCCGCCACCCGATCGCAGCGGAGCGCCCCGGGTCGTCCACCGCTACGACTCGAACGAGCTGCTGGCGTCGGGGAAGGTGCCGCCTTTGACGTCGTCGATGTAGGCGGCCGCGGCCTCGCCCATCGCCTTCCCGATCTCCGCATAGCGCTTCGCGAACGACGGGCTCCACTCGCCCATGCCCGCGATGTCGTGCCAGACGAGCACCTGGCCGTCGGTATGCGGGCCGGCGCCGATGCCGATCGTCGGCACGTCGAGAGCCGTGGTGAGCTTCGTCGCGATGGGCTCGACGACCATCTCGAGCACGATGAGGCACGCGCCCGCGTCCTGGAGCGCGGTCGCGTCGGCGAGGAGGTTCTCGTACGCCGCGTCGCCGCGGCCCTGGATCCGGCGACCGCCGATGAGGTTCTCCGACTGGGGCGTGAAGCCCAGGTGGCCGACGAAGGGGATGCCCGCGTCGACCACGGCCTTGGCCTGCTCGGCCATCCGTCGCCCGCCCTCGAACTTCACCGCGTGCGCGCCGGTCTCCTTGATCATGCGGACGGAGGAGGCGACGGCGTGCTCGGGGCTCTGCTCGTACGCCCCGAAGGGGAGGTCGGCGACGACGAACGCGCGCTCCGTCGCCCGCGCCACGGCCCTCACCAGCGGGATCATCTCGTCCATCGTCACGGCCGCCGTGTCGGGGTGCCCCAGGACGTTGTTGCCCATCGAGTCGCCCACGAGCAGTACGTCGATGCCCGCCGCGTCAAAGATCCGCGCGGTGGGGAAGTCGTACGCGGTGAGCATGGTGATCTTCTCGCCCGCCGCCTTCATCTCCTTGAAGTGGTGGATGCGGATCTTCTTGCGTTCGGGGGCCGCGCTCATGGCTCCACTTTCTCACGCCACCTGCTGGTGATGGGAAGACGCCGGTCGCGGCCGAACGCGAGCGCCGTCACCTTGGGGCCCGGCGGGTATTGGCGGCGCTTCCATTCGGCGCGGTCCACGAGGCTCAGCACGGTGTCGACCACGGACTCGTCGAACCCCCGCGCGATGAGCTCCGCGCGGCCCTCCGCGTGCTCGACGTAGGCGTCGAGCACCTCGTCCAGCAGGTCGTACGGCGGGAGCGAATCCTGGTCCGTCTGGCCCGGCCGCAACTCAGCGCTCGGCGGCTTCTCGATGGAGTTCACGGGGATCGGGGGCGTCTCGCCGCGGCGCTCCGCCTCGGCGTTGCGCCAGCGCGCCAGGTCCCACACCCGCGACTTGTCGAGGTCCTTGAGCGGGGCGAAGCCGCCGATGCTCCCGGCGTCGTAAATCGTCGCGTAGCCCGTCGCGAGCTCCGATTTGTTGCCCGGCGCGATCACCATATGCCCCTCGCGATTGGAGATCGCCATCAAGATGACACCGCGGACGCGCGCCTGGAGGTTCTCCTCGGCCACGCCCTCAAGCGCCAGCTGCGCCTGGAACGCGTCGACGATCGGCGCGATCGGCTGCACGCGATAGTCCGCGCCGAGGTTCTTCGCGAGGTCTTCCGCGTCGGTGAGCGAGTGTTCGGACGAGTAGGTGGACGGCATGGAGACGCCCACCACGTTCTCCGCCCCCAGCGCGTCGGCCGCGATGGTGGCCGTGAGCGCGGAGTCGATCCCCCCGGATACGCCGAGCACCACGGACTGGAATCCGTTCTTGAGGACGTAGTCGCGCAGGCCGGTGACGCACGCGCCGTAGACCTCCGCGTCGCCGCTCAGCGGCGGGAAGATCGCCGACGCCGGGGGCGCCTCGTGGTCCTCGGGCACGTCCCAGACGAGCAGCGCGTCGGCGTAGGCGGGCGCGGAGGCGAGGAGAGTGCCGTCGGCGCCGACGATGAACGACTGCCCGTCGAACACCAGGTCGTCCTGGCCGCCCCAGAGGTTGACGTACGCGACCGGCGCCTCGACCTCCGCCGCCCGCCGCGCGGCGAGCTCGTAGCGCACGTGGCCTTTGCCCTCCTCGAACGGCGAACCGTTGAGCACGACGAGCACCTGGATGTCGGCGTCGTCCATCTTCGACACGGGCCCGCCGTCCTGCCAGATGTCCTCGCAGATGACGATCCCGAGCCGTCTCCCGCGCGCCTCGACGACGCACGACTGATCGCCGGGCGCAAAGATGCGCCGCTCGTCGAACACGCCGTAGTTGGGCAGGTGGTGCTTGGTGTAGCGGGCGACGACCTCGCCCCGCTCGATCACGACGGCCTGGTTGACCGGACGCCCGTCGTCGTTCGTGCCGAGGGTGCCCAGGATGACTGTCATGTCGCCGAGCCCGTCGGCAGCGAGGCTCGCGGCGATCTCGTCGACGGCGCGCACGGCGGCGCGCTGGAACGACTCGCGCAGCGCGAGGTCCTCGATGGGGTATCCCGTGACGACCATCTCGGGCAGGGCGACGACGTCCGCGCCCTCCGCGTGCGCGGCGCGGCAGTGCTCGAGGACGATGCGCGCGTTGCCGGCGAGGTCCCCGACGCAGGGGTTCACCTGGGCGAGCGCGAGGCGCAGGTTCGGCATGGGACGAGCCTACGGCCTTGCGCGCGCGGGTCCCTAGCGCGCGGAGTCGACGGTGTCGAACGCGAGCGCGACGCCCGTCTCCCGCTCGGAGAACTCCCAGAGGCGGGCGATCGCGCCCGCGACGAACGGCCGCCGCCACACCGGACGCCGCACGGCGGCGCCGGTTGAGACGAACCGCGGCGCGTACAGCCGCCCGCCCCTCGCGCGAGGGTCGGCCGCCGCGCGAAGTTGGGGGAGGGCTCCTCGTTCGGGAGGCATACCGCGACGGGCGGCGACGCCGCGCCAGAACGTCGCGCTCGAGCCCGCGCCGCCCGCCTCGTCCGTCGCGACTTGCAGGTTCGTGTGCGAGAGGCCCGGGTGCGCCGCGAGGCTCGTGGCGCGGACCCCGTGGCGCGCGAATTCCCGCTGGAGGCCGATCGCGAAATGGTAGTTCGCGAGCTTGGCGTCGCCGTACGCGCGCCACGGGTCGTAGCGCCCCTCGTGGTAGGGGTCCTCGACGTCGATACGGCGGCCCTGGAACCGCGCGAACGACGTCACGGTCACCACGCGTGCAGCGTCCGCCGCGAGCAGCGAGGGCAGGAGCAACGCGGTGAGCGTCCAGTGGCCGAGGTGGTCGACGCCGACCTGTGTCTCGTAGCCGTCCTCCGTCCGGCCTTCCGGCATCGCCATGACGCCGCCGTTGTTGACGAGGAGGTCGAGGCGCGGATGGGCCGCGCGCACGGCTGCCGCGGCCGTCGTGACCGACGCCTGAGAGCCGAGGTTCGTCTCGAGGATCTCGAGCGACGCGCCCGGATGCTCGGTGCGGAGGTCGTCGACGACGCCCTTCGCCTTGCCGGTATCGCGCGCGGAGACGATGACGTGAGCGCCGACCCCGGCGAGCGCGCGAGCCGTCTCGAGGCCGAGGCCGCTGGTCGCGCCGGTGACGAGCGCCACGCGACCCGAGAGGTCAGGAATGTTCGCGGCGGTCCAGGACATCTTCACTCCTTCGGCGACGCCTCCCGACCCCCAGTGTGCCGGATCGGGCCGCCGCGCGTCAGTCGAGGCCCGACGGGCGGCGCGCGATGGGCGCCGTGTCACCCAACCGCAACATAGGTGGGGCAGGATAGGAGCATGGACAAGCAGCAGGAGTACGTCCTCCGCAGCGTGGAGGAACGCGACGTCCGGTTCATCCGGCTCTGGTTCACGGACGTCTTGGGCGTCCTGAAGTCCGTGGCAATCGCGCCCGCCGAACTCGAGAACGCGTTCGAGGAGGGCATCGGCTTCGATGGCAGCGCCGTCGAGGGGCTCACCCGCGTGTACGAGGCGGACATGATCGCCAAGCCCGACCCGGCGACGTTCCAGATCCTGCCGTGGCGCGGCGACCGGCAGGGCGCCGCCCGCATGTTCTGCGACATCCAGACGCCCGACGGCGAGCCCGCGATGGCGGACCCCCGTCGCGTGCTCAAGCGCGCCCTGGACAAGGCGAGCGAGCAGGGCTTCACGTTCTACACGCACCCCGAGATCGAGTTCTACCTCTTCGAGTCCATCACGCCCGGCGTGACCCCCAAGCCGGTCGACCAGGCCGGCTACTTCGACAACGTGCCGCGCGGCACGGCCCACAACTTCCGGCGTCAGGCGATCACGACGCTCGAGTCGATGGGCATCTCCGTCGAGTTCTCGCACCACGAGGCCGGGCCGGGGCAGAACGAGATCGACCTCCGTTACGCCGACGCGCTCACCACGGCCGACAACATCATGACCTTCCGCGCCGCGGTCAAGGAGATCGCGCTCGAGCAGGGCGTGTTCGCGTCGTTCATGCCGAAGCCCATCGCGGACGCGCCGGGCTCCGGGATGCACACGCACCTCAGCCTCTTCGAGGGCGACCGCAACGCGTTCTACGAGGCGGGGGCCCCGTTCGACCTCAGCGACGTCGCGAAGAAGTTCATCGCCGGCCTCCTGAAGCACGCTCCCGAGATCACGGCCGTGACGAACCAGTACGTGAACTCGTACAAGCGGTTGTGGGGAGGCGCCGAGGCGCCGAGTTACGTGTGCTGGGGCTCGAACAACCGCTCCGCGCTCGTGCGTGTCCCCGTCCACAAGCCCGGCAAGGGCCAGTCGGCGCGCGTCGAATACCGGGCCATCGACTCGGCGGCCAACCCGTACCTCGCCTACGCGGTCATGCTGGCCGCCGGGCTCAAGGGCATCGAGGACGGCTACGAGCTTCCCGAGGGAGCCGAGGACGACGTGTGGGAGCTGAGCGCTGCGGAGCGCCGGGCGATGGGGTACGAGCCGCTTCCCGCGTCGCTGAGCGACGCCGTGAACGTCATGGAGAAGAGCGAGCTCGTCGCCGAGACGCTCGGCGAGCAGGTCTTCGACTTCGTGCTGCGCAACAAGCGCGCCGAGTGGGAGGCCTACCGCGCCCAAGTGACCCCGTTCGAGCTGGAGCGCTTCCTGCCGGTGCTCTAGCGCCGAGGAGGCGCCCGCATGGCCACCCGCAAGGTCTCCGCAGCATCGGAGCTGCGCAAGGCCGGAGTCGCCGACCCCGCGCGAGCCGCCGACCAACTCGCGCAGATCGCGGAGATTTCCGACCTCGTGACCGACGACCTCGGGGCGCAACTGCCGAGCCTCGCCGACCCCGACCTTGCGATCCACCAGCTTCTCCGCCTCGTGGAAGCTGGTCGCGACGCGTCGTGTCTCGACGACATCCTCGCGATGGCCGCGGGTTCGGACTCGCGTCTCGTGGCGCTGCTCGGCGCCTCGTCGGGCCTCGGAGACGTCCTCGTCCGGCACCCCGAGCTCGTCACCTCCGTCGCGGGAGTCTCTCCGGCGCTGCCGCTCGACCCGGTGCATGCCCGCGCGACGCTACTCACGGCCGTGGGAGCCGACCCTGCGTCGGACGCCCCGGTCGCGACCCTCGTCGGGCCCGAAGGCGTCGACGCGATGCGACTCGCGTATCGGAGACTCCTGCTCGCCGTCGCGGCGGAGGACCTCGCGTCCCCCGCGCCGACGACGATCCTTCCCGCAGTCGCCGAGGCCCTCGCCGACCTCGCCGGGGCCGCGCTCGAGGCGGGACTCGCGCTCGCCCGCGCGGCGGAGCCGGACCACGCGGCGACGCGTCTGGCGATCATCGCCATGGGCAAATGCGGCGCCCGGGAGCTCAATTACGTGTCCGACGTCGACGTCATCTACGTTGCCGAACCCGGGGAGGGCGCCGACGACGCGACATCGATCGCCGTCGCGACGCGCCTCGCGGCGGCGGCGGCGCGAGCCTGCGACAAGGCGTCGGGCGAGCCGGCGCTCTGGCAGGTCGACGCGAACCTCCGCCCCGAGGGCAAGGACGGTGCGCTCGTGCGGAACGTCGCGTCGCATCGGGCGTACTACGACCGATGGGCGCACACGTGGGAGTTCCAGGCGCTACTCAAAGCCCGGCCGGTGGCAGGAGACCGCGAGGTGGGCGCGGCGTACATCGCGGCGGTCGGCCCGCTCGTATGGGAGGCGTCGCAGCGGGAGAACTTCGTCGAGGACGCCCAGGCGATGCGCCGCCGCGTCGAGGAGCACGTTCCCGCGGCCGAGGAGGACCGGCAGATCAAGCTCGGCCCGGGCGGCCTCCGCGATGTCGAGTTCACCATCCAACTTCTCCAGCTCGTCCACGGACGCACGGACGAGACGCTCCGCATCGCCCCAACCCTCCACGCCCTCGCCGCGCTTCGAAAGGCCGGGTACGTCGGCCGCGACGAGGCGGACCGGATGGACCTCGCGTACCGACAACTGCGCGTCTGGGAGCATCGCGTGCAGGTGTCGAAGATGCGCCGGACGCACCTGATCCCCGACTCGGACGACGGCCTCCGCGCCCTGGCGCGGGCGACGGGTTTCGCCACGGGCGACGACCTGATGAAGGCCTGGCACGCGATCCGGCGCGACGTCCGCTCGATGCACCTGGAGATGTTCTACCGGCCGATCCTGCCCGTCGTCGCGCGACTGAGCGCGGGCGAGGCGTCCCTCGACGGCGAGGCGGCGCGGGAGCGGCTCGCCGCCATCGGCTTCCAGGACGCCGAGGCGGCGCAGCGCCACCTTGCCGCGCTCACCGAGGGCGTGTCCCGCCGCGCCGCGATCCAGCGCCAGCTCCTGCCCGCGATGATTGGGTGGCTCGCCGAGGGCCCCGACCCCGACGCCGGCCTCCTGGCGTTCCGCACGCTGTCCGAGCAACTCCGCGACGCGTCGTGGTACCTCAAGCTCCTACGCGATTCCGGCACGGCGGCCGAGCGGCTCGCACACCTGCTCTCGACGTCGGCGTACGTCACGCAGGCCCTCCTCGCGTCCGCCGAGGACGTCACGTGGCTCGACTCGGAGGAGGATCTCCGACCCCGCGAGCCCGAGCGCCTGTTCCACGAGGCGGACGCCATCCTCACCCGCTCCCAGGACGCCGATCAGTGCATCACCGCGCTCCGTGGGCTGCGGCGCCGGGAGCTCGCGCGTACGGCCGCGGCGGACGTGCTCGGCCTGCTCGACACGGTCGAGGCGGCGACGACGATCACCGTGGTGGCCGACGTCGTGCTCGAGGGCGCGCTCCGCATCGCGATGGCGGAGGCCGCCGCCGACGGGGCGCCCGCGCCGTTCGCGATGGCGATCGTCGCGATGGGCCGCTATGGCGGCATGGAGATGAGCTACCCGTCCGACGCGGACGTCATGTTCGTCTACGACCCTCACGAGGGTGCGGACCACGCGGAGGCGGACCGGATCGCGCAGCAGGTCGCATCCGAGGTGCGCCGCCTGCTTCAGGCGCCCAATCCCCAGCCGCCGCTCGAGGTGGACGCCGACCTTCGTCCTGAGGGCAAGAACGGCCCCCTCGCGCGCTCCCTCGTGTCCGCCGCCGAGTACTACGAGCGGTGGTCCGACCCCTGGGAGGCGCAGGCACTGCTGCGCGCCCGCCCCGCGGCCGGCGACCCGGGTGTCCGCGAGCGTTTCGTCGCCGCCATCGACCCGATCCGATACCCCACGACACTCGCCCCCGAGGCTCTCAAGCAGATGCGCACCCTCAAGGCGCGTATGGAATCCGAACGGCTGCCGCGCGGCGTCGAGCCGCGTCGACACGTCAAGCTCGGTCCGGGAGGCCTCGCCGACGTCGAGTGGACCGCCCAGCTCCTCCAACTGCGCCACGCCCACGACAACCCGGACCTCCGCACGCCGCTCACGCTGCCCGCTCTCGACGCGGCCGTCGCCGCCGGCGTGCTCGATGCGGCGGACGCGGAAGTCCTGGGCGTGGCGTGGCGCTTCGCGACCCGGGTACGCGGCGCGATGGCGCTGCGCGGATACGCGCGGGCCAAGACCAACGTGATCCCGGGCGACGCCCGCGAGCTGCGGGTGCTGGCGGGCATCCTGGGCGAGGGCTGGACGGGCGCCGAACTCGGCGACCGGTATGCGCGAGCGGCGCGGCGTGCCCGCGCGGTGACGGAGAGAGTCTTCTACGGTTGGGACAAGGAGGAGCAATGACGATTCTGCGGAGATTCCTGGCGGGCATCTGCTTTGTGTTCGGCGCGCTCGCGCTCGCCCTATGGGCGGTGGCGGCGCTGACCGTGAAGACCGTCGAGGACGGCTCGATTGTCACGGGCATCGCGAAGAAGGTCATCGACTCGCCCGCGGCGCAGTCGCTCATCACGGAAAAGAGCCAGGCGCTCGTCACCGCGACGCTGTCATCGAACGGCGTGGATTTGGCGCAGCTGGGGCTTCAGGGCACGATGGACGACCTCGTCGCGGCGACCGTGTCGTCGACCCAGTTCCAAGACGGGCTCGCCTCGGCCATCGACGCCGCCCGCGCGGACTTCGCCAATCAACTGACGTCCCCGGCGTACGAGGACCAGCCGTTCACGCTCAAGCTCGACATCAGCGCGGCGCTGAACTCCGCGATCAACTCGACTCCCGGGATCGGAGACGTCGTCCCTGACGTGACGTTCGATCCCCTCACGTACGACATCACGGACGCGGATTCGTTCGCGAAGATCCGCGGCGCGTACGGGTGGGTGCACCGCGTCGCGTCGTGGGCCGGCTGGATCGGCCTCGTCCTCATCGGGGCGGGCATCGTGCTGACGCCCCGTAAGCGGTGGCTGATCCCCCTCGGCCTGCTCTGGGCGGGGCTGGCGGCTGGCGCGGTGTGGGTCGTGCTCCAGTGGCTCACTGTCGACCGCATCGCGGGCCGGCTCCCCGGGGGAGCGGACGGCGAGCTCGGCAGCGCCCTGACGCGTGTCGCCCATCAGGACACGCTCGACGGCGTGGCGAGCAAGGCGCTCGTCGTGGCGGTCGTGTGCCTCGTAGGAGCCGTCGCGGCCTACATCGTGGTCAAGATCGTCACCGGGTCATCGAAGGACGACGACAGGCGGGGGCGCGGCCAGCACGAGCCCGGCACCCCGGAGCACGCGCGCTAGCGCGCGACGACGGGATTCGACAGCACTCCGATCCCCTCGATGTCGACCTCGACGACGTCGCCGGGGTGCAGTGTCGTCACGCCGGACGGGGTTCCTGTGATGATCACGTCGCCCGGAAGGAGCCTGCCCACCGCGCTCGCCATCGCCACCGCCGCGGCGACGCCGTGGATCATGTCGCGAGAGCGCCCGCACTGGATGTCCACCCCGTTGATACGCGAGCCGATGGCGATGTCGCCGGTATCGAGGTCCGTCTCGATCCACGGCCCGAGGGGAAGGGACGTGTCGAAGGCCTTGGCGCGGAACCACTGGTCCTCGAGCCGCTGGAGGTCCCGCGCCGTGACGTCGTTCGCGCAGGTGTATCCCAGGACGTACGCCATCGCGTCCTGCTCGGCTACGTCGCTGCATTCTTTGCCGATGACGACGGCGAGCTCCGCCTCGAGCTGGACGTCCGTGCTGTACCGGGGGAGTCGGATCTCCTCGCCCGGTCCGATGACGGTCGTGCTGGGTTTGAGGAAGAGGATGGGCACGTCCGACGCCGGCCCGCGGTTGGGCACCTCACGCGCGTGGGCTTCGTAGTTCTTGCCGAGGCACACGACCTTGGAGGTCGGGATCACGGGTGCGAGGAGTCGCACGGCTCCGCCCACGGGGACGCGCTCTCCTGTCGGCGAGGCGGCCGTGTGCACAGGGTCGCCGTCGAGGACCGCGAGCACCCGGGCGTCGTCGCCCTCGACGATGGCGTGGCGGATCGCGACGCCGTCGGTGAATCGCGCGAGCCGCATACCGTCACGATAGGTCGATGCGACCGAGATAAGAACACCTAGTCCGCAGAGCGAACACTCAGGTAGGCTGTCGTCCGACGAGGAAGGGGACGCCGATGACCGCGGACAGCGAACGCGCGGAGGGCGAGACCGCTGCGTCGCGCCCGACGGAGTTCGTCCAGTCCTTGGAGCGGGGGCTCGCCGTGATGCGCTCGTTCGACGCCGCGCACCCGTCCCTGACGCTGAGCGAGGTCGCTCGAGCGACCGGACTCAGTCGCGCCGCCGCCCGGCGTTTCCTCCACACCCTCGTCGAGCTCGGGTACGTCGCCTACGACGACCGCGAGTTCTCGCTCCGGCCGCAGGTCCTCGAGCTCGGGTACGCGTACCTCTCGAGCCTCTCCCTCCCGTCGCTCGCCGAACCCCACCTCAAGACCCTCGCGTCCGCGGCGGGGGAGTCGGCGTCGGTCGCCGTCCTCGACGGCGAGGAAATCGTCTACGTCGCCCGCGTCGCGACCTACCGGATCATGGCCGCGGCGATCGTCGTCGGCACCCGCTTCCCCGCCTACGCCACCTCGATGGGGCGCGCCATCATCGGCGGCGGGCCGGTCGAGAAGCAGGAGGAGTACCTCGCGCGGGTCCGGCTCGAGCGCCTCACCCCGCGCACCGTCGCGACCGTGGAGCGGCTTCGCGACGAGCTCAACCTCGTGCGCACGCAGGGCTGGGCGCTGGTCGACCAGGAGCTCGAGGAGGGGTTGCGGTCGATCGCCGCGCCGCTGCGCGACTCCTCCGGCCGCGTGGTGGGCGCCGTCAACGTGTCGGCACCCGTGCGGCGCGGCGACGTCGGCGACATCGTCCGCGAGCTTCTGCCCGCCGTGCGCGCCACGGCGCGCGCCATCGAGGATGATCTGCGCCAAACGGGCCCCCTCGTCGGTTCCTGACCCCGCGCGTCGTCGACGGGAAAGCGAACGGCGGACCCCCGGAGGGGATCCCGCCGCCAGAACCCGCTGGGGCGAACCTGACCCTCGCGCGCTGGCGGTGGAATAGTGCCGAAATCTCGCGCTCGTCGGCACTAATCCACCGCGAGGGCAAAGCGAACGGCGGGACCCCCCGAAGGGGATCCCGCCGCGTGAACTCGCTTCGGCCTAGATGTCGAAGTAGAGCTCGAACTCGTGGGGGTGGGGACGGAAGCGGATCGGGTCGATCTCCTTGGTCCGCTTGTAGTCGATCCACTCCTCGACGGCGTCCTCGGTGAACACGCCGCCCTCGGAGAGGTAGGCGTGGTCCTTCTCGAGGTTGTCGAGAACCTCGCCGAGCGATCCCGGAACCTGCGGGATCTTGGCGTGCTCCTCAGGCGGGAGCTCGTAGAGGTCCTTGTCGACGGGCGCCGGCGGCTCGATCTTGTTCTTGATCCCGTCGAGGCCCGCCATGAGCATCGCCGAGAAGGCGAGGTACGGGTTCGACGACGGGTCGGGAGCGCGGAACTCGAGGCGCTTGGCCTTCGGGTTCGAGCCCGTGATCGGGATGCGGATCGCCGCGGAGCGGTTACGCGCCGAGTACACCAGGTTGACCGGCGCCTCGTAGCCCGGGACCAGGCGGTGGAACGAGTTCACCGTCGGGTTCGTGAACGCGAGCAGCGACGGCGCGTGCTTGAGGATGCCGCCGATGTACCAGCGGGCGGTGTCGCTCAGGCCGCCGTAGCCCTTCTCGTCGAAGAACAGCGGCTTGCCGTCCTTCCAGAGCGACTGGTGGCAGTGCATACCCGAGCCGTTGTCCATGAACAGCGGCTTCGGCATGAAGGTCACGACCTTGCCGTTGCGCCACGCGACGTTCTTGATGACGTACTTGAACTTCATCATGTCGTCGGCGGCGTGGAGCAGCGAGTTGAACTGGTAGTTGATCTCCTGCTGACCGGCCGTGCCCACCTCGTGGTGTGCGCGCTCGACGTTGATGCCGACCTCGCCGAGCGTGGAGACCATCTCGTCGCGGATGTCGGCCATCTGGTCGCCCGGGGAGACGGGGAAGTAGCCGCCCTTGTGGCGCGTCTTGTAGCCGCGGTTCGGGCCCTCCTCGCCGTACTCCTCGCCACGGTTCCACCAGCCCTCGACGGAGTCGATGTGGTAGTAGCCCTCGTGGGACTCGGTCGCGTAGCGGATCGAGTCGAAGATGAAGAACTCGGCCTCGGCACCGAAGTAGGCGGTGTCGCCGATGCCGGTCGACTTGAGGTACTCCTGGGCCTTCGCGGCGATGTTGCGCGGGTCGCGGGAGTACGGCTCGCCCGTGAGCGGGTCGACGATGGAGAAGTTGATGACCAGCGTCTTCTGCGTGCGGAAGGGGTCAACAAATGCGGTGGCGATATCCGGGATCAGCTTCATGTCCGACTCGTTGATCGCCTGGAAGCCACGGATCGACGATCCGTCGAACATCAGGCCCTCGGCGAACGTGTCCTCGCTGAACTGCGCGGCGGGGATGTTGAAGTGCTGCATGATGCCCGGCAGGTCACAGAAGCGGACGTCGATGAACTTGACGTCCTCCTTCTTGACAAAGGCGATCGCCTCAGCGGCGTCCTTGAACATGCTTGGCTCCTAAAAGGTTGCGGTTGCCAGGTGTCGGCACATCCCACCATAGGGGTCGGCCGTTTCTCGTGCGTATATCAAATGTTACGAACGTGTTAACTGGCGTCGCGTGGCGAACGTCCTAGCGTCCGCGGAGGGCCTTACGGTTCGGTCGAGCGCGCGTCGGATCGATGCCCTTGGGGATCGGCACTCGCGCGCCCCCGAGCGCGTGGAGGCGGGCCTCGACCGCGGCGCGCTCGCCCTTCGTCAGCACCTTCTTGAGCTTCTTGATCGCGCGGGGAACCTCGCGGATGGGCGTCTGGCCGTGCCCGCGACCCACGTAGTACTCGTGGATCGCGACGTTCGGGACGATGCGCTGGACCCGGCGGTGCGCGGAGACCATGAGCTTGCGGACGGTCGCGTCGCCTTCGCCGACCAGCGCGATGCCGCCCTTGCCGACGCCCTGGAACACCACGGAGCGCCCCTTCGAGTCGATCTCCACCGGGTCGTCCTCGAACGTCCAGCCGCGGCGGATGGTCTGGACGGCCGCGAGCGAGCCGCCGAACATCCCCTCGAAGCGGTTGAACGCCGCCTTGTCCGCGCGCAGGGTCAAGAGGATCATCACCGCGATCGCTGCGAGCATCACCGCCGTCACGTTCGCGTAGATGT
>Ga0316575_10000047_pt1 | contig 30463 bp, 25 predicted proteins | sample J5NA_FD_203072 | JGI IMG/M metagenome (GOLD analysis project Ga0316575, IMG submission 203072) | Rhizosphere microbial communities from salt marsh grasses in Alabama, United States - J5-7_050615r2r3 | ecosystem: Host-associated > Plants > Roots > Rhizosphere | place: USA: Alabama | collected...
CGGGCGCCGACCGTAGCGCTCGGATATCTTTCGATGGTCGAGGGGTATTCAGGGGATGATGCCATTCGGACCATTCTCAGGGGACGTCCTGAGGCCATGCCGGCTTTGGAAGCGTATTGCGGTTGCCTCGACGACTTGGTTGACCGATACCGTCAAACAATTGAACAGCGGGCTTATGAGCTGTATCAACGGGGTGTTCACAACAGCGCATCCGCCGACTGGTATCAGGCCCAGGCCGAAATTCTGCGATCAATGTTGACACGCCCGATGGAAGGATTCGGGATCTTAACGTCTTCATTAAAATGAAAAGCCCCTGAACCCGGTTAGGCAATGGGGCTTTTTATCGAAAATGTGACGTTCATGTCATGTTATGGCTGGCCTGACGCTTGCATTCCATGTTGTATCTTTTGTTTTGATGCGGAATTCGCCGCAACAGTTTCTTTCTTTTGCTTGACAACTGTTTTATCGACAACTACTGCAGACGCAAAAGTCGCCGCAATGATGGCGGTAAGCGCAGCAAGCCCTACGAATGCATGAGCCGGGGGAACCGCAGCGAACGACAAGAGCATTACGGTTGCAACAGCTAAGGCCAAACTCTTTTGTTTTTTCATGGTGGCACCTCCAATCCCAACAAGGTAAAAACCTTTTCTTGAAAATAGCGCCCCACATTGACAATAGCTCGTGAATTTCAAAAAATCCGAGTGGGAATTGATAATGTATAATAAGCTGAGTGCAAGTTGGTACTGTCTGCCAAATATTTTGGCTTTAGTACTTATAATAGTAACACAATGTGGTATGTCAAGTTTTTTGTCTGCCTGAATTGAATGTTGGAGTTTTTGATTTTAGCGGCCCGGATAATCGTCATAACTTATCCGGGCCGGCATTTTAGGTATGGAGATTTAATAACAGGAAGTATCGATCCATCAGCGGCTTTTCAACATCTCGGGCTTTGGAAAATTTTCAAAGACTTTTTCAGCGGCTGCAATTTCTTCATCGGATAGGGCAAAGTCTGTTAATTCTTTTGAAAAATACTTATCGTAACCCACCAGGTCGATCAGTCCGTGACCGCTGAAATTAAAGAGAATGACTTTTTCCTTGCCTTCATCCTTGGCTTTCAAGGCCTCGGTCATCGCCATGGAAATGGCGTGGTTTGTCTCCGGCGCCGGAATAATGCCTTCGGTCCTGGCAAAAATCACACCGGCGGCATAGGCATCCAACTGGGATACGGCCCTGGGTTCGATAATCCCTTCGGCCGCCAGTTGGCTGACCATAGGAGCCATGCCGTGATATCTGAGACCACCGGCATGTACCGGTGGCGGAACAAAGGCATGCCCCAGGCTGTGCATGGGGAGAAGCGGCGTATATTTGGCCGTATCACCGTGATCATAGACAAAAGGCGCCCGGGTCAGTGTGGGGCAAGCTGCTGGTTCCACCGGATAAATATCGATCTCTTTTCCGTTGAGCTTATCGTAAACAAACGGAAAAGACAGGCCCGCGAAATTGCTCCCGCCGCCGGCACAACCCAATATAATATCGGGGTACTCACCGATTTTTTCCATTTGCTTTTTGGCTTCCAACCCGATGATGGTCTGATGCAAAAGCACGTGATTGAGAACACTGCCCAGTGAATACCGCGTCTGGCCGCTGGTGTCGGTCACAGCCGCTTCGATGGCCTCGCTGATGGCAATACCGAGGCTCCCCGGCGTATCCGGTTGGGCGGCCAGTATTTCCTGGCCGGCCTTGGTCTCCGGACTGGGACTGGCCACACATTTGGCGCCCCACGATTCCATCATCGATTTTCGATAGGGTTTTTGATCGAAACTGACCCGTACCATAAAAACCTTGCACTCAATGCCAAACTGTGAGCATGCAAATGCCAGCGCACTTCCCCATTGTCCGGCTCCGGTCTCGGTGGTAATTTTCTTGATACCGAAAACCTTGTTGTAATATGCTTGGGGCACTGCGGTGTTGGGCTTATGGCTGCCGGGAGGGCTGACGCTTTCGTTCTTATAGTAGATTCTGGCCGGTGTATCCAAATACGCCTCCAGCGAGAGAGCCCGGACCAGGGGAGAAGGCCGCCAGATAGTCAATATCTTGAGGATATCTTCGGGAATGTCGATCCATCTTTGGGTGCTGACTTCCTGTTCGATCAGATTCATGGGAAATACAGGGGACAACATGTCAGGTGTCACCGGCTTTCCGTCGGGTCCCAATGGTGGATTCAACTTGATGTCCGCCAGCAAATTATACCACTGCCTCGGAATTTCAGCTTCCGTTAACACAACCTTCCTGATTTTCATGAAAACCTCCTTTTAAAAGAAATAAAAAAAACCGGGGTTATCTGAAGCAGCCCCGGCTTTTAACCAGATGAGCCGTGAGCGTCTTCCGTGAAAACTTTGAAGCTGCTCACAGCCTTTAATGTGTTATCCGCATTCATTCAGGTGATGAGCAAACCTCATGTCATTTGCCACCACCAGCACCATTTTCTGATGATCACCATACCCCCAATGAATTTTATTCATTGCCGTTGAATCTGCTCATAGCCTAAAAAAATACCCATTGTCAACACCTAATTGAAGTTGAACCCATTGTTCCGGGTATCAATGCTTGACTTAAAATTTGCGGTTGGATATTTTCAATTGTTTTAAACCGTACCGTATCGATGAATTTTTGAATACAAATTTCAATGAAAATAAATACATTAAAATCCGATGCGCTGCTGCTTCTCACATCGGCCATATGGGGATTCGCCTTTGTGGCGCAGCGGGTGGGCATGGATTACGTGGGACCGTTTTTATTCAACGGCGTTCGGTTTGCTCTGGGCGGTCTCGTTCTTTTGCCGCTGGTTTTGAGAAACGGCATTCATCGACGCCAGGGCGCCGCCAATTTACCCCGAACTGAAACCAAAACGCTGGTATTCGGCAGCGCGCTGCTGGGAATCTCTATCTTTGCCGCCGCATCCCTGCAACAGGTGGGCCTGGTCTATACCACAGCGGGCAATGCCGGGTTCATCACCGGGCTTTACGTCGTGATCGTACCGATTCTCGGCCTTTTCTGGGGCCAGCGTCCCAACATCGGCATCTGGATCGGCGCTTTGCTGGCCGCAATCGGATTGTATTTGTTAAGCGTTACCCACGAGCTCGCCATTTCATACGGCGACCTGCTTGAACTTATCGGCGCTTTTCTCTGGGCCATACAAATTCTTATCGTGGGATGGCTTTCGCCGAAAGCAGATCCTTTAAAGCTGGCCTTTGTCGAGTTTTCGGTATGTTCTTTTTTAAGCCTCGTTACGGCGTTTATAGCGGAAAAAATCGTATTACAGAGCCTGATTCAGGCCGCCATACCCATTTTGTACGGAGGCGTTCTATCCGTAGGAGTGGCGTTCACCCTTCAGTTGGTTGCCCAGCGAAACGCTCATCCGGCCCATGCCGCCATCATTTTTAGTTTGGAATCGGTTTTCGCCGCCTTGGGCGGCTGGTTGGTCCTCAATGAAACCATCCGTCTCCGGGGTCTGGCCGGTTGCGCCCTTATGCTTTCGGGCATGCTTTTATCGCAGCTTTATGGAATATTGGAAGGTATCTGGACCACCGGGCTGAAAACAGCCCTGGAAAGCGAACGAACCGAACCGTAAAATACCCGAAAATACAGGAAAGCTTAAAAAAATATATTGAATCTCACAATAAAACATTTATAATGCCTTGATCTTTTTTAAAGCAGCTTCTAATTCCATATCATTTATCGGGTTTACTTTTGTATTCAGGAGGAAAATTATGAAAGTGTTAGTCAGCGACAACCTTGGAGAAGCCGGCATCAAAATGTTCCAGGATGAAGATGGGCTCGATGTGGACGTCAAGACCGGACTCTCGCCCGACGAGCTTAAAAGCATTATCAAAGATTATGATGCCTTGGTCATCCGAAGTGCAACAAAGGTGACCGAGGATCTTTTGAGTGCCGCCTCAAAATTGAAAGTGGTGGGTCGCGCCGGAATCGGTCTCGATAACGTCGACATCCCGGCGGCCACAAAGCGGGGTGTCATCGTGATGAACACGCCGGGCGGAAATGTCATCACTACCGCCGAACACGCCATTGCCATGATACTCTCCCTTTCCCGGAATATCCCCGAAGGCACCGCGTCGTTAAAGGCCGGAAGATGGGATAAGAAAAGGCTTCAGGGCAGAGAAATATATAATAAGGTCCTCGGTGTCATCGGTTTCGGGAAAATCGGCTCCATCGTGGCTGACCGTGCCAGGGGATTGAAAATGCAGGTGATTGTTCACGATCCCTTTGTCACGCCGGACCAGATTGAAAAAGCCGGATACGAAAGTGTACCCCTTGACCAACTCTACCGGCGTTCCGATTATATCACCGTACATGTCCCGAAACTCAAAAGCACCTTGGGCCTGATCAATAAAGACGCTTTCGAGCAGATGAAAGACGGTGTAATGATTGTCAACTGTGCCCGAGGCGGCATCGTGGATGAAGCCGACCTTTATGAAGCCATGCAGTCCGGCAAGGTTGCCGGGGCGGCCCTGGATGTTTTTGAAACCGAACCCCCGGGCGTTTGTCAGCTTTTCGAATTCGACCACCTTATTTGCACCCCCCATCTGGGCGCCTCAACCCAGGAGGCACAAACCAAGGTGGCCGTTGATGTCGCCGGACAGATTATCGATTATTTAAAAAACGGCACGATTATGAATGCGGTCAACGCCCCATCGGTCACCGGTGATATTTTGATTAAACTCAGGCCGTTATTAACCCTTGCCGATCAAATGGGGAGCCTTCAGGCGCAATTAAACAAAGGCGCCGTAAAAGAAGTGACCATCGAATATGCGGGAGATTTCAAGGGACTTGACTTGTCGCCGGTCTCCATAGCGGTATTAAGAGGACTGCTGACCCATGTGGTCAAAGATGATGTCAATTTTGTCAATGCACAGATCCTGGCAAAGGAAAGGGGCATAAAAGTGACCGAGGCAACCAGCGATGATTCCGGCGAATACATCAATCGAATCACCGTCAAAGTCGAGACCACAGAAACGACCAACACGGTCACCGGAACCATCTTCGGTAAAAACGAACTGAGAATAGTAAAAATCAATAATTTCCGTCTGGAATTGATTCCAAACGGACATATTTCGCTGATATACAACCTTGACAAACCGGGTGCCATCGGAAGTTTCGCGACGCTTCTCGGCAAACATAACATCAACATCGATCAGATGCAGGTGGGACAGGAAGAAACCGGTCAAATGAATATTATTTTTCTTAAAACCAACGTATCGATTCCGCCGGAAGTCATCGAAGAGATGCACAGGCTGGAGTTGGTCAGAACCGTTACGCCGCTTGAATTTGATGTTTAGCCGCCATAATCGATGGAAATATGATGTTTTCCGCCTGCATTCTCGGCAGGCAGAATACATTTCGTAATCAGATACCGATTTCGTATCGAATACCGAATCATACCCATCATCGCCGGATGACCGAAGATATTAGAGACAAAACCTATATTACCCATGAAGACATCCTGTCATTAAACTTTATCCGGGAACCCGCTGCTTATGTGTTTCGAAAATATCATAAACAGGGACTGAGATCTCATATTATGGAAGTGCTGGACCCGGCGGATGTTTTAAAACAAAAAAATGGGGAAATGATCGACGGCATACGCATATTCCCGTGGGCGGTGCCCTTAAAGATTCTTAGAGTTTTTAGAACAAAATTTTCTTGCATGGAAGAAGTTTTCGAAGAGATAACGACATTAAAAATTATCGAAAAATATCTTCCGAAAGATTCCTATGCAAAGTCGGACGAATTTATCGCGGATTATATCTTAAATGATACCAAGGATATCGTCCTATGCGGTCTTCAGGAATATATCGAAGGCGAGGTGCTGAACCCGTGGGACCCGATTCCCGAAGCGCAATTGGCGGATATATTCGCGCAAGCGGATGTGAAAAAATCCGATAAACATCGGACCGGGCCTGAGCAGCGAATTCAAAAATTTTATAAAAAAGTTGAAGTTTTCATCGATTGTGTCAAAAAAATGATTTTGGAAGCGCATTATGTTCCGGACTTTGCGGGTGTAGAAAATCTGTTGATCACGCCGGCAGGGGACATTAAGCTCGTAGACATCAACAATATTTCAAAGGTCTCTTTTACGCCGGACATCAACCTGGATGACAAAGGATATCCGGTGTGTGATAAATCCATTGAAGCCGTCTCGATGCTTGAGAGAGAAGTGTTGGGAAAACCCATCGATAACACCGAAAAAATATATCAGGTCTTTCTTGACCCACAGCGGCTGAAGGATGTGCGTGCACTGGAGGATAAGTTTCATCTTTCCGCCATCAGCAAACTGGTCTATCGCTGACTTCGCTTTTTTTCAAGGGTAAGATTTATCAGCTTTATTCTGAAAGAACGCGTTATCCGACTGAAGGAGGCCCGATGATGAGTCCGCGTTTTCGATTCAACCGAATGGAAATGGCCGGATCCCTGGGGGATCTTGGAACATTGCTCCCCATTGCCATCGGAATGATCCTCATCAACGGTTTGAACCCCATGGGCATGTTTTTTTCCATCGGCGTGTTTTATATCTTATCCGGCCTTTATTACGGTATAACCGTTCCGGTCCAGCCCATGAAAGTCATTGGCGCGTATGCCATCGCAACATCAATGACACCGTCCCAGGTTCTGGCTTCGGTGGCCTTGATGGGGGTATTTCTTTTAATCATCGGGGGGACCAATGCCATCACCGTTATCGGCAAGTATACGCCGAAACCGGTGGTTAGAGGCGTTCAGCTTTCAACCGGGACGCTTTTGATGGCTCAAGGTGTCAAATTTATGATCGGTTCCTCAACATTTCAGGCCATGCGGCAAGTGGCGGAACCTTATTTATCGTTTCAGTCTGTCGGACCGATACCCATCGGCATTATTATCGGCGTTGCCGGCGGCATTTTAACGCTGCTGCTCCTTGAAAACAAAACGTTCCCGGCCGGGCTTGTCGTGGTAACCGCAGGTCTTTTAGTGGGATTGGTTTTAGGGACTCACGAAGGGCTCGATCAGCTCAAAATCGGCATGTATTCACCCAAATGGCTTCCCTTCGGAATACCGGCCGGCACCGATTTTACTTTCGCGCTTTTTGCGCTGGTGCTTCCTCAACTTCCCATGACCATCGGAAACGCCGTTATCGCCGATGCAGATCTGTCCCAAGAATATTTTGGAGAAGATTCCAAAAAAGTCACTTACCGTTCCTTGACCCTGAGCATGGCTTTGGCCAATTTTTTAAGTTTCGCGGTGGGCGGGATGCCGCTTTGCCACGGGGCCGGAGGTTTGGCGGCCCATTACCGGTTCGGCGCTCGTACCGCAGGTTCAAATTTAATGATCGGGATGTTGTTCCTGGCTTTTGCCCTTTTTTTAGGCGTTCATGCCCTTTCGGTGGTTTACCTTTTGCCCATGGCCATTTTAGGGGTGTTGTTGATCTTCGCCGGGACCCAGCTGGCATTGACCGTCATCGACATAACCGCCAGAAAGGATCTGTTTGTTTCGCTGCTGATATTGGGAATTACCCTGGCCTCAAATCTGGCCATCGGGTTTTTGGTGGGTATCGTTGTTGCCTATGCTTTGAAATCCGAAAAGTTGAAGGTTTAACATTCGGATTTGTTCCGGATTTTATCTAGAAGTGGTTCCTTCAGCCTCTATTGATCCACAGGAGAACAGGAAACAATAAAATCGCCAGTATAATTATGACGCCGGGAATCGACAAATAGGGCTGATACCACGGTCCGCCTTTAGCGCGCACTTTTTTGACTTCCGACAGAAACCAGTTACCCACCAGTATGGCCGCCACCAGTGGCGCGATGATTTTTACGATTGCCGCTACTGTCGACATATTTTACTCCATTTCAACGCGTTGATTTGAGGCATCGGGGTGTTTTTAGTTTCGGACCGTTCCATGAGGCATACCATTTCTCAATGGACCCTCCTACGCTCGTTCGTTATTTTGCCATCAAATAATTGACCGCGCCTTCGAGTCCGTCCAGCGTGAGTTCAAACATGGGAAAAATCTGCTGGATGGCGAGAGTCGTCGTCGTCCGGCCCCAAAGTTCTGCGGACACCGGGTTCAGCCATACACTGTGGGGAAAGGTTTTGGCCAAGAACTTGAGCTGTTCGATGCTCGGCTTTCCGCTTCTTTCCTCCACATGAATGGAACCGTCCGCCGCCATGAGCTCGTACGGGGCCATGCTCCCGTCCCCGACCATGATGAGACGCGTCTGGGAGTCAAAGGAGATAAAATCTTCAACCTTAAAGGGCCGGCTGATTCTAGCCGGATCTTCCCAGAGAAAATCATAGACCGTATTGTGAAAAAAGTACGTTTTAAGATCCTTGAATTGATCCCGGGCATATTCAAAAAGTGTCTGAACAACCGGAATGTAGGGATCCATGGACCATCCACCGTTATCGACTGCCAGTATGACTTTAATGCGGTCCTTCAGACTTCTTGAAAAAACGATATCGATTTCACCACCGTTTTTTGTGGTCTGATAAATGGTTTCATCGATGTCGATCTTATCTCTGGGGCCGACAGGAACCATGTTCCGGAGTCGTTTCAGGGCTTCGCCCATCATATCCTGTGTCAAAATGCCCCTTCGGGAATAGTCTTTATATCTTCTCTCCATGGCGACTTTAACGGCGGATTTGTTGCGAGAGGCACCCCCCACACGCATGCCCTCAGGGTGGTATCCCGAATGACCCACCGGCGACGTGCCGCCGGTTCCGATCCAGGTTCTCCCGCCCTCATGCCTTCCTTTTTGATCCTCAAGCCGTTTTTTGAAATATTCGATCAACGCTTCCGGCGTCAGATCCATGATATCAGACACATCCATCTCAAGGGCGGCGGCAAGAGATACCGGATCTTCCAGCCATCCCTCCAGCAGGGCCCTGGTAATCTCATCAAGCACCAGGCCTTCATGGTCAGGCATCTCAGCATCCTGGAAACGATGGGCGAAGACTTGATCGTAACGGTCGAAGTATCGCTCACTTTTGATCAAAATGGCCCGGGCAGCGGTATAAAACGTCTCCATAGAGTTAATGAGTCCCATATCCAGGGCTTTTTGAAGCGTCAAAAAAGAGGTGGGACTGACCGGAACTCCGGCGTTTTTTAACTGGTAGAAAAAATCGATAAACATGGTCGGTGTTAAAATCGGCTGCGGCGGTTTATATCATCCAGAGCTATTTTATAATCTTGACTTTTTTTGAACAATACCCCCAGAAACGGTACATCTTCTTTGAACAGTAGATCGGGATTAAAATCAGGGTCGGTCTTAAGTGCCCGGATCCAGTTAATCAGTTCCCGGGTGGCCGGTTTCTTTTCAATGCCGTCAATTTCACGCAGCTTGTAAAATGCGGCCACCGCGTTCTTCATAAGGTGCGCGTCCATATCCGGAAAGTGAACCTGAACGATCTTCCGCATCATTTCCGGATCCGGAAAAGCGATATGATGAAAATTGCACCTTCCCAGAAAAGGGTCCGAAAGATCCTTTTTGGCATTGGATGTAATGACGATCACCGGACGAAATACAGCCCTGACGGTCCTGTCAATTTCAATGATATCAAACTCCATCTGATCCAGAACATCGAGCATATCATCCTGAAAATCGGTATCGGCCTTGTCGATCTCATCGATCAACAACACGGTCCTTGTTTTTGACGTAAAGGCCTGTCCGATTTTGCCCATCTTTATATAATCTTCGATGTTGCTGACGTCCCGTTTTGAATCGCCGAAGCGACTGTCATTCAACCGTGTCAGCGTGTCGTACTGGTAAAGGGCGTCCACCAGTTTCATGCTCGATTTCACATTGAGTACAATAAGGGGCATATCAAGACTTTCCGCAACGGCATGAGCCAGCATGGTTTTGCCGGTGCCGGGCTCACCTTTGAGCAACAGCGGCATTTCGAGGGCCATGGAGACATTGACGATGCCGGCCAATTCATCATCCAGAACATACCTGCTGGCACCCATAAACCTTTCATTTTGACGTATTGCCATTCATCAACCTCTTTTAAAAATGGTGACCAAAAAGATCAGACTTTATTTTTTTCAGTTGGGATTTGTTTTAAGGTTTTGGTTAAGACTTTTAGAAATAATCAGGTACAAATCCAATTGATCATATCGTCATTAGAGGATTTTTTCAACCCTGTCGGATCAAGAAGTACCTAAAACGCTGGAATAGGCGTGTTTGGCCAGCCACTGGAAAGTAAATAAAAAGGAACTTGTATAGTGGCAGACCTGGAAATTGCAGGTGGAAAGACAGGTAGGGGTACAGCGCTGTTTTATTTTTGAAAGCCTGTCCGGATCAAACTTTGGGCCCTCGTAAATGCTTCCCCAGTCTTCATCCGAACCGTACAGCTCGAAACACGGAGCAAAACTGCCGTCCAGCCGGATCACCATGGACATCTTCCCGGCTTGACACGGCCATGGGTCCAATACACCGCGAATGAACGGTTTCATCTCTCTAAGATGTTCCACGGAATTTACCATAACATATCCTTCAAGATTTTTTTCAATGAGCCAGTCGACGAGCGCGTCAATGGCTCGGAATTCCGCCGGCGTGATCCAGGCGCCTTCATATAGATGCTTGTAATCGCGATATTCGATTGGGGGGGGTTCATTGATATGATAATCCGTTGCAATGCCGTATGCATGTGCGATTTCAGTGAGTGCCTTGACATCCTTAACGTTGTGTTGGGTAATGTTGATATTAAAAAATGTGATAAAATTATATTTCTTTTGCTGCTGAATCAAATATTCGAACTGCGGCTTTATTCGATTCAAATATTTAGGTATTCCTTGATGCCGGTCGATGCAGTCCACTGCAAGATTGATGACGGACACGCCCGCCTTGCCGATTGCGTCGATAAATGCCTCGTCCATAAGAATGCCATTGGTGGGAAGATATACGAAAAACCCATTATCAACGGCATACCGGGTCAATTCAATAATAAAATTTTTGCGAAGCAGGGGCTCTCCCCCCATATACGCCAGGACCCGACATCCCGTGGATTTAAGCCAGTTTACGGCATCTTTTGCCGTGCCCAAGGTCATTCCCTGTATATCTTTCCCCCGGCTGTAGCAGTAGTGACAATTGAGGTTGCAATTGAGATCTGTGTAAAGGAATGAAAGGTACGGCCTGAACTGTTTGGGGTGAATTTTTGAATTGACGTAAGGAACAAACCAGCTTCGATATGCCCTGCTAAAGTTCCAAAGTTGATATTTACGGCTATGTTTTTTGCTATAACGGCTCATGTGATGGTTTGAATTTAGATCGGGTGAAGGGAAACTGCTCCGCACTCCATCGAAAGCGCATTTTAGACGCCGATTTTGTCCACGTAATCCCAGAGGTTAAAAGAAGAAATAAATTTGATTTTTCGTACATTTATATTTTTGTCACTAAATCCAAAATAATCCATAGGTATCTGATCTTATTTTGATAGGAAAACATCCTGCTCCGTAGGATTTTTTCCTAAAAATTTGTAGAAGATTTTTTCAATCGGCATCGGCAAAATTTTCGTTTTCAGATAAAGCCGGACGAGTTCCGATGAATATGAATGCCCCTTTAAAGGTGCCATGAGCCATTACGGAAAATTGATTTTTCTTGCAAAACAATACATCTATGGTATGAAATTAATATTAAACGGTAATGGCAATGACGAGGAAAGCGATGTCAGTAAATGATTGGAATGAACCTAAAACCGGAAAGGAGGTACGAAGAATGAAATCTATCAAGATAGGCGTGGCAGTCATACTGGCGCTTCTGATGGTGACCGCGCCGATGGCTGTCGCGGGAACACTCCAGGATGTCCAAAAAGCCGGAGTCCTCAAGGCCGGCGTCAACGGCGGCGTTTTCGGCTTCAGCATGCCGGATGAGAAAGGCGTATGGAAAGGCCTGGATGTGGATACGGCCAGGGCCATCGCTGCTGCGGTTTTCGGCGATGCAAACAAGGTAAAGTATGTTCCGCTGACCGCCGTCCAGCGGCTGCCTGCGCTTCAGTCCAAAGAAATTGACGTTCTCTGCCGAAATACCACCCAGACGCTGACCCGGGAAGCCGCAAACGGTCTGCTTTTCGCTCACGTCAACTTTTACGATGGTCAGGGGTTTTTGGTGCCGAAGAAATTGGGCGTAAAAAGTGCCAAGGAACTGACCGGCGCCACCGTGTGTGTCCTGCCGGGAACCACCACGGAAATGAACGCCGCGGACTTTTTTCGAAAAAATGCCATGAAGTGGAAGCCGGTGGTCATCGAGTCGACCACAGAACTTTCCAAAGCATTTTTCGCCGGTCGCTGTGACGTTCTGACCTCCGATTCCTCCCAATTGGCAGCTCACCGGTCTGTGGCCCCCAATCCCAAAGACTATGTATTGCTCCCTGAAATTATTTCCAAAGAACCCCTTGCGCCAGTGGTGCGCCAGGGCGACGACCAGTGGTTCGATGTCGTCAACTGGACGATGATGGCCCTAATCCAGGCAGAAGAATTCGGCGTTACATCCAAAAATGTCGATGAGATGCTCAAGAGCAAAGATCCCGAAATCCAGCGCTTTTTGGGCGTCAGCCCGGGACTGGGGAAAGACCTGGGACTGGATAATAAGTGGGTATATAACGTCATCAAACAGGTGGGAAATTACGGTGAAATCTACGAGCGCAATGTGGGCGTCAACACCCCCCTCGGCCTCGAGCGCGGCCTGAATGCCCTGTGGACCAACGGCGGTTTGATGTACGCCGCTCCTTTCAGATAATCGATGATTAAGATGATTAAAAGGTGCCCTTTTCAGGGCACCTTTTTTATCCATCTTTTTTGAACCTTTGTTTTTTTGTTTTGCAAATACATTGATTCTCGATATGTAAATAATTGTGAAGAATACCGCACCTGAAACAGTTCCATTCTGGCTCGACCCTAAAAAAAGGGCCATTTTTTTTCAATTCATAACGCTTTGCGTGGTGGGGTTGCTGGCCTATTATCTCATCTCCAACACGATTCATAACCTTAAAAGACAAAACATTGCCACGGGACTCCGTTTTCTCGACAAGGAATCCTCTTTTGAAATCGGTGAATCCCTGATCTCTTATTCTGCGGCCAGTTCTTACGGCCGCGCGCTTATCGTCGGAGCGCTGAACACCTTATATGTCTCGTCCATCGGCATTGTCATCACGGTCATATTGGGAACGTTTATCGGCGTGGCCCGGCTTTCCACCAACTGGCTGGTATCCAAACTGGCGGCCATTTTCATTGAAGTGTTCCAGGACATACCGGTGCTGTTGCAGCTGTTCTTCTGGTATGCCATATTTTATGAAACCCTTCCTTCTCCCCGGCAGGCCCTTCATCCCCTGCCGGGGGTCTTTATTTGCAATCGCGGGGTTGCCTTTGCCGTTCCCAAGGCCGACCCGGCACATGGTTATATGGCGATCGCCTTTCTGGCAGGCTGTGTTATTGTCTATCTAATCCGCCGGTGGGCCAAAAAACAGCGGGACAAAACTGGACGGCTTTTCCCGGTGTTTCGGGTTTCCCTGGCCATTTTGATAGGGCTTCCCTTTATAACATGGTTGCTGGCCGGGGCCCCGACTGCCATGAGCACGCCGAAACTGGTCGGTTTTAATTTTACCGGAGGCAAAAGCTTTTCTCCGGAGTTTATTGCCCTGCTGCTCGGGCTTGTCCTTTATACAGCCGCCTTTGTCGCTGAAGTCGTCCGGGCGGGAATTCAGTCCGTGAGCAAGGGACAGACAGAAGCCGCCAATTCCCTGGGGCTCAGACCCGGCATGGTGCTCAACCTGGTGATCCTGCCCCAGGCCCTTCGCGTGATCATTCCGCCCCTCACCAGCCAGATGTTGAACCTGACCAAAAACAGCACGTTGGCGGTGGCCATCGGGTATCCGGATTTCGTATCCGTGGCCAACACAACCATCAATCAGACCGGTCAGGCCATCGAGGGAGTGGCGCTGATCATGGCATTGTACCTTATTTTCAGTTTACTCACGTCGGCGATTATGAACTGGTATAATAAAAAAGCAGCTTTGGTGGAACGGTAGCGGATATCATGGCGAATGCTATACAACCATCCCGAAAAGAAGAGATTAAACCGCCTGTCGTTCATGTCGGTGTTGTCGGCTGGATAAGGAAAAATCTGTTCAACAACTGGTTAAATTCCTTATTGACGGTGGTCACGGTCTTTCTCTTGCTGAAAACCGTTCCGCCTTTTGTTCGTTGGGCCTTCATCGACAGCGTGTGGAATACCCCGGCACAGGCATGTCGCCACGCAACGGGCGCCTGCTGGTCGATTATTCCACATAATTACCGGTTTATCATCTTCGGGTTCTTTCCTTACAATCTTCAATGGCGGCCCCTTTTGGCCATGATCATGCTTTTTGTCCTGCTTTTTTTCAGCCAGAATCGCAAACACTGGAAAAAGTCCCTGGCGTATTCCTGGATCGCAGGTCTTTTCATCATGGGGTTGCTCCTAAAGGGCGGACTTTTCGGACTTAAATCAGTGGAAAGCACCCAGTGGGGGGGACTGGTGCTGACACTGCTGCTATCTGTTTTCGGACTCACTGCGGCATATCCTTTGGGGGTGGTTCTGGCGCTGGGGCGGCAGTCCAAAATGCCGGCTGTTAAAACGCTCTGCATCGTCTATATTGAAATGATCAGAGGGGTTCCGCTCATCAGTCTATTGTTTATGGCATCCATTATCTTCCCGTTGTTTCTGCCCGAAGGCGTTACCATCAACAAGATTATCAGGGCCCAGGCTGCCATTATCCTGTTCACCGCCGCCTATATCGCGGAAGTGGTACGCGGCGGGTTGCAGGCGATGGCCAAAGGGCAGTATGAGGCGGCCGAATCCATGGGTCTGAACTACTATCAGACCATGCGCCTGATTATTTTGCCCCAGGCACTGAAAATCGTTATTCCGCCGACCGTCAGCATTCTCATATCCGCCTTCAAGGATACTTCTCTTGTGGTGATCATTGCGCTGTATGATTTACTCAAAACCACCCAAACGGTCCTTTCCGACCCCCGATGGTTGGGATACAGCAGGGAAGCTTACATTTTTGTGGCCATTATTTACTTTTTGGGTTGTTTTTCCATGTCGAATTACAGTAGAAAGTTGGAAAAAGAACTGTCAAGGGGAGATTAATCGTTTTTATGGACAAAGAACCCACAGCCCCCGCCGGACAAGGTCTGTCACAGGAGCTCATCATAGAAATCATCGATATGCATAAATGGTTCGGTGACTTCCATGTACTTCAGGGGATCGATCTTTCGGTACACAAACAGGAACGGATCGTCATCTGCGGCCCTTCGGGATCCGGAAAATCGACGCTTATCCGCTGTATCAACCGTCTGGAAGAACACCAGCGGGGGCGCATTGTGGTGGACGGCATTGAACTGACCAGCAATATCAAAAATATCGAAAAAATACGCACGGAAGTCGGCATGGTATTCCAGCATTTCAACCTCTTTCCCCACTTGAGTATCATCGAAAACCTGACCTTAGGGCCTATATGGGTCAGAAAAACGCCGAAGAAAGAAGCCGAAGAAACCGCCATGTATTACCTGGAAAAGGTGCATATTGCCGAACAGGCCAAAAAATACCCCGGCCAACTGTCCGGCGGTCAGCAGCAGCGGGTTGCCATTGCCAGGAGCCTGTGCATGAATCCGAAAGTCATGCTTTTTGATGAGCCCACTTCCGCCCTGGACCCGGAAATGATCAAGGAAGTTCTGGACGTGATGATCGAGCTGGCCCAGGAAGGGATGACCATGATCGTGGTCACCCATGAGATGGGGTTTGCCAAGAGCGTGGCCCACCGGGTCCTGTTTATGGATTCCGGCCAGATCGTCGAAGGAAACACCCCCGAAGAATTTTTTGAAAATCCCCGGCACGACCGGACCAAACTCTTCCTCAGCCAGATATTGCATTAGAAAACATTTCAAAACGCTGCTGCTATTTCGGCGCTTGTTCAGCCCGATTGACCCGCTCTACAAGTTCGAGAGAAGATTCCAGGATTTTATTTTTAAACTTGAAATTGAGAGCGGCCGTCAGCATCCGGGTGTGGATGACCCGGTTCATTTTGGCCAGAACAGCCAGGGCGGCAAGGGCCCAGTCCGCAGATTTTATTTTTTGCGACTTAAAGTCGGCCGTATGGATCTTTGCCTTACAGGAGGGAACCGTGACTTCGGGCGCCTGAATAACCAGGGCCGTGTTGTCCAGGGTCTCGAAAACAGCAGTCCGGCGCGCCACCCCTTCCTGACTCAAAGCCAATATCACATCCGGTCGGTGGATGCCCGTATAACCGATCTTGTCCGGAGACAGTATAACTTCCGTGATGGATGGTCCTCTGAGCACGGTGATGTTGTATTCGTTCTTCTGGGTGGTTTGAAGCCCGGCGAAAAGGCCGGTCAGGCACAAAATCTCTCCGGCGGTGATGATCCGCTGACCGGCGCTGCCCAGAATCATCACGCCCCTTCTTTGACGTTCGGGAGGTTCGAATTGCGCTTCAATTTTCTTGGGAAGCGGAACCGGCCGCAGTTCGGCCGCCAGCTTCCTGTAATGGCGGCCGTATTCTTCCCTCTGATTTTCAGGAATCGGGGCATCGACCGCCGGCATTTGGGCAAGGGATTCTTCGATGATCTGAGGTGTCAGCCTGTTTCGTTTTGTGTAACGTCCCGGACATATCCCCCAGATATCGAGAATTGAAAACCCTTGGAACCGAATGGCGTTTTCAATTTCTTTCGAAAGATTTTTCGCATAACTCGAGCATCGCCGAACATAGGCGGCACCGGCAGATGCCGCCACCCGGCAGACATCGAGAGGGCGTTCCAGCTGGTTCAGAAAACCGGATCCCACCCGGGAGGTCCAAGGGGTGGTTGCCGAAAACTGTCCGCCTGTCATTCCGAAATTGAAGTTGTTCAAAACCAGCAGGGTTACATCGAGATTGCGCCGGCATGCGGAAAGCACATGGGCGCCGCCGATGCCCAGGCCGCCGTCTCCCATGGTCACGATGACGTTCAGTTCCGGTTGAGCCATTTTCAGACCCGTGGCGTACGTCAACGCCCTGCCGTGCAGGCCGTGAAAGGCGTGAGTGTTGAAAAAAGTATCGAATAGACCGGAACACCCGATGTCGCTGACGATCACTATCTGTTCTCCTTTAAGCCCCGCATCCAAAAGTGCCCGGTCAAGGGCCCGAGTGATGCGGTCGTGGGAACAGCCGGGACAGAAAACCGGCGGCCTGTCGGCATTGAGTAAACTATACATGGTCTATGGTCTCTATGATCTGCTGCGGAGATATCAGCCGGCCGTCCATTCGCCCCAAAAAATCAACGGTCTTATTCGGCAGAACTCGCTGTATTTCTCTGACATACTGGCCGATATTCATCTCCGCCACCACCACCCGTTTAACCGGTTCGGCTTTTTCACGGATCAGCGTTTCAGGAACCGGCCAGAGGGTTTTTAATATCAAAAGGGAAACCGGTTTGCCGCTGAGTTTTTTTTCACGATGCACATCACGGGCCGCCCGAGCCGTAATGCCATAGGTCAACACCAGCGTATCCGCGCCTTCTTCCGGATAGAATTCGTAAAAACTGAATCGTTTCACGGCCGAAATCAGCTTGTTGCCGAGCCGTTCCTGGAACCGGGCGATTTCATCGGAATCGGTGGTGATGTAACCGTCGGCCCCATGGGTCGAGGACGTCTGGCGAACGATCACGTCACCGCCGATGGGTAAAAAATAAGGCGCGCTGATGCCGGAAGGTGTTTCGAAGGGAATAAAGGGGTTTCCTTCAGGCGGCATCGGGCGTTCGATAATCTTGGGCCGTTCAAGGGCATCCAGATCCACATTTTCCCGGGTCACGGCAATTTCTTTGTTGGAAGCGATAAATACCGGGCACCGGAATTCTTCGGCGAGATTAAAGGCATGGATGGTCAGTGAATAGCAGTCGCCGGCATCCGCAGGCGCCAGTACGATGACCGGTAATCCTGCGCTGTTGCCCCAACGCAAAAATTGTATATCGCCGTCAGCCCCCCGTGTGGCCGAACCGGTAGAGGGGCCCAGCCGCTGGACATCCACAATGACAATGGGGATTTCACTGCCGATGGCAAAGGAAATATGCTCGCTGTACAGGCTGATACCCGGCCCGGACGTGGCAGTCATGACCTTCATCCCCCCCATGGAGGCCCCCAAACAATAACCGATGGAAGCGATCTCGTCTTCACCCTGAAGACAGACGCCCCCCACCGGCGGCAGCAGCTTGAGCATGGTGTTGAAAATGGTTGTCGCCGGTGTGATGGGATACCCGGCAAAAAAACGACACCCTGAAGCCACCGCCCCCCATGCGATCGCTTCATTTCCTTCCATGAGGCAAAATCCCATTTTCATTCTCCAGGTCCGGATTGGTCCCCGGGCATCAACCATAAGTTAAAAAAATTGTTCACGGCCGCATTTAGCGCCCACCGGCAAGCCATACCATACCACTATCGCGACGTCTGGCGCCGAATGGAAATTATTTTCACGTCCTTGACCGGTTTGTTTTGCGAATCGACCTCGACCGCACCGATCTTGTCCACCACGTCCATCCCCTTGATCACTTTTCCGAAAACGGTGTGTTTGCCGGCCAGCCAGTCGGTATCTGCCAGATTTATGAAAAACTGCGATCCATTGGTATTGGGGCCGGCATTGGCCATAGCCAAAGCCCCCCGAACCGGCGCATGCTTTGATCCCTTGTCAGAATAGACATAGCCCAAGTTTTCATAAGCTTCCATAAGGGTCAGGCTTTCGAGCCTGGCTTCGAATTCCGCTTTCCTTTTATCGAGCTCCTTCTGAGACGTGATATTCATCTTTTGAAACAGCGGTGCGAGAAGGTTTCGCTGAAACTCCTGCTCGTTGCGGATCGCCAGAAATCGATGGGGCCCCTTTTGGGGATCAAACGCTTTTATCTTATCCAACCCTAAGGCTTTGGCATCGATTTCATCGTCAAAGACATAGCCTGGGCCCCCCTGACCATTGCCCAACGGACAGCCGCCTTGAATCATGAAATTTTTGATCACCCGGTGAAAAATAAGACCGTCGTAAAAAGGCCGCTTTACTGTTTTCCCGGTTTTGCTGTCTTTAAATTCCTTGGTACCTTCGGCCAGACCGATAAAATTGCCCACTGTTTTGGGTGCTTCGTCCTGAAACAGTTCCACTTCGATATCCCCAAATGTTGTTTGAATGACATACACGGGATTCTCCTTTTGTTTTTTTTCAGCAGTCCATCCGATTCCCGCAGTTAATATACACAGCATCATTATGCCTGTCAGGATAATATTTCTCATTTAATAAAACTCCTTTACCAAAGTGATTTAACGAGATGGTTATTGGGTTGTGCAACGAGGTGCATCAATATCAAGATCGTTTTAAAGAGTCTATCAAAAAAATGACCCCCCGTCATCCGACTTAAAAAAACACGATATGGTGCCATCTCTACTGATGCATGCTCGTTGAATTGGAAAGATGTGCGGATGAGATCTAATCGGCGGGCTACTCAGGCGTTGATTTGGGCTTATCCGAACCTTTTTTCAATTTTTCTTCCAGTTCGGCAAAAAGGGCTTTTTGCTTTTTGGCCTGCTTTGCTTGAAATGATTCAATCTCTTTAGAAAAATCTTTTCTTGAATCTTTAAATTTTTTAAGGGCGTCTTCGAACTTGTCTTCCTTTTTACCCTTTGGAATTTCTTCTATTTTTAAATGATCTTTGATAAAAAAATGATTTTCGTAGGCGCCTTCAACCACATCGACGATTCCCATGTCCTTTAATTTTTTGCATATCAAATAACCTTGTTCCAAAGAAATGGATAGAATCCGACAAATCTCGTCAATGGAAGGATGTCTTGAATTTTGGTGTGAAAATATCCTGATCGCCGCCACCACAAGATGGGCATTTTCATATGAATCTGAATGTTGCATAACCACTCGATTCGAGTTTTCCACCTATGTCAGGTTAAAAATCCAACGTAGAAAAAGATATCGCCGTTGTGCTTCTTGACATTAAATGTTTACAAGAGTAACATCTATTGCCAAATTGTCAAGCTGCAATATGTCCACGTGAACCGGTATTTTGCATGCCATGGCGCCCAAGCGCAAAACCATCTTAATAGCAGCCTGATCGATCAAGAAACCGATTGGGTGTTATCCATTATGGCAAATGATTTGCCGTCACGGATAATAAAAGACCTCCAATTGAGTGTAACGGCACAATTGGAGTAAAACATTCACAGGAGGGGAACATGACCGAAATCATTGAAATCAAAGCAAGAGAAATTCTCGATTCCAGAGGCAATCCCACTATTGAATCCGACGTCTATGTTTCCTGTGGCGCTGTTGGCCGCGCTGCAGTCCCTTCCGGCGCTTCTACAGGAAAACGAGAAGCTTTGGAGCTTCGCGACAAACGATCTAAGCGGTTCGGCGGCAAAGGCGTTGTCACGGCCGTCAAAAACGTGATGGACAAGATCGCACCTGCCGTTCGAAGCGTGGATGCCGCGGATCAAATTGCTCTGGATAACATCATGATTAAACTTGATGGCACCGCCAACAAATCGAATCTCGGAGCAAACGCCATTCTCAGCGTATCCATGGCGGCCGCCAGGGCCGCGGCACAGGCCTTTGGAATGCCCCTTTACAGATACCTGGGTGGCATCAATGCCAGACGCCTGCCCCTCCCTATGATGAATGTCATCAACGGCGGCGCTCATGCCGCCAACAACTTGGACATTCAAGAATTTATGATCGTGCCCGTGGGTGCCAAATCCATTACTCAGGCTGTCCAGATGGCGGCGGAAACCTTTCACAGCTTAAAAAAGATACTCAAAAAGAAAAATCTCAGTACCGCCGTGGGAGATGAAGGCGGCTTTGCCCCGGATTTCGCTTCCCACGAAGAAGCTGTCCAATTTATCATCAACGCCATTGAATCCGCCGGTTATACCCCGGGCAAAGATATCGGGTTGGCGCTGGATCCCGCGGCCAGCGAGTTTTACCAAAAAGGAAAGTATGTCCTTCGGTCTGAAAACAAGAAATTGACCTCCGAAGCGATGATTGACTATTATCAGAACCTTGTCGATAAATATCCGATTCTTTCCATCGAAGACGGCCTGGCTGAACAGGACTGGAAGGGCTGGGCCTTAATGACCGACCGGTTGGAAGGATCCATTCAGATTGTCGGCGATGATATCTTTGTGACCAATCCCAAGATATTTAAAAAAGGCATCGAAAGCGGCATTGCCAATTCCATCTTGATCAAATTGAACCAAATCGGAACGGTCACCGAAACCCTCGATACCATCGAGCTGGCAAAACAGGCCGGATACACCACTGTTATATCCCACAGATCCGGCGAAACAGAAGATAGCTTTATTTCAGACTTTGTGGTGGGCGTCAGCGGTGGTCAGATAAAAACCGGTTCCATGTCCAGAAGCGATCGGATATCCAAATACAACCAGTTGATGCGGATTGAAGAAGAACTCGGCGAAGGCGCCGTTTTTGAAGAGGCAGTACTGTAGCGGGTTTTTGCAAAGGTCTCGTGTAAAACATCCCAAAAAGGCGGTGGTATCGTTTACTTTAGGATGCATTATTTGTTAAAAAAATCATGGGCTGTTTTTTTCTGTCTTGCAATACTGGCTTTCGGCCATACCGCTCTTAATGCCTACGTGCTGCCCGGACCTTATCTTCTGGACCAAATGACGCAGCATCTCGGGAGAGGAAATCGGCTTCTGGTCACCCAGAAACTGTTGGTTTATGATAATGATTCGGAAACCGGTCTGGCTGAATTTAATGAAACCTTAAAGTTCGTCTTTCCCGAAACGTTTCGTTCAGATATCGATACAGATAAGATTCAAAGGATTCACGTCTTATCCGAAGACGGCGCCATAACCGTTGTTGATGGAAAAATATCCAACGAATCCGATAATCCCTATGATCATTATACGGATCTTCTCCTTTTCAGAACCAATAAATCCCTTCAGAAGCGACTGCTGGATTTAGGTGTGAATGTGCAGATGTCGAGCCTCGGACGATTTCAGGGCAAAATGGTATATGTCATCGGCGCCCAATATCCTGATGAAAATACACCGCAGGTATGGCTGGATAAAAATACATTCCGTCCCATTCGATGGATCATGACACGCCGACCCACACAACGCTTGGAAGTATTGTATCTCAACTGGCAGGAATCGAATCATGCCTGGTATCCCATGCATATCGAGTTTTTTTTCAACGGCAGTCTGGTCCGTGAAATTTACGTGCAGGACATCAAAGTGAACCTTCGTTTTCCGGCCGATATCTTTGACATCCGGCAACTTAAAACACAATACCCTCAGCAGGCACTTTCCGAACCCCCAAAAGGGGCTGGAGAGAATATGGACGAAGTTCAAAAAACCATTGAGGATTTTAAAAAAATATATAAATAAATAGTAAAAAAAGCGAGTTTAAACGGCTCGGCTTAGTTTCACCCATAGAGATGTTATAAACTTATCATTGGTCATGGTTAGGTTACTGGAATATTGAGAAAAAGGGCGCGATATGGATCATAAGACAAAATTTATATTTATCACCGGCGGCGTGCTCTCGTCCCTGGGCAAAGGGCTGGCTTCCGCAGCCATCGGAGCGCTGCTTGAAAGCCGGGGGCTTACCGTAACCATTCAGAAACTCGACCCATATATCAATGTCGACCCCGGAACCATGAATCCTTTCCAGCATGGAGAAGTATATGTCACCGATGATGGTGCGGAAACAGACCTGGATCTCGGTCATTACGAACGCTTTACCCACGCCGGATTGAGCCGGGACAACAACTTCACCACTGGGAAAATATACTACTCGGTCATCACAAAGGAACGACGAGGGGACTACCTTGGCGGAACGGTGCAGGTGATTCCCCACATCACCGACGAAATTAAAAGAAGCATTAAACTGGTGGCGGATTCCGTGGATATCGTCATCGTTGAAATCGGCGGGACCGTCGGTGATATAGAAAGTCTTCCGTTTCTGGAAGCGATCCGTCAGTTCAGGGCGGATGTCGGTAAGGAAAACGCCTTGTATATCCATCTCACCTTGGTTCCTTACATCAATACCGCCGGAGAAGTGAAGACAAAACCGACCCAGCACAGTGTAAAAGAGCTTCGCAGTATCGGTATTCAGCCGGACATCCTTCTTTGCCGGACCAATAAATATCTGCCCAAAGAAATCAAGGCAAAGATCGCCCTGTTTTGTAATGTTAACGTCGATGAAGTCATTACGGCAAAAGATGTGGAATGCATTTATGAGGTTCCCCTTGTATTCCACAAAGAAGGCCTGGATCAGAAAATTGTAGAAAAACTGAACATTTGGACCAGAGCACCCCATCTCGACGATTGGGAGGAAATCGTCAGGCGCCTTCAAGAAGCTTCATCGGATGTGACCATCGCCATTGTTGGAAAGTATGTCGATTTAACGGAATCTTACAAAAGTTTGAATGAGGCCCTCCGTCACGGAGGAATCCCCAATGATTGCCGGGTGAACCTTAAATTTGTGGACTCTGAAAAGATGGAGCACAACAATTGTGCCGAATATTTAAACGATGTTGACGGCATTCTGATCCCCGGCGGCTTTGGGTCCCGAGGCATCGAAGGTAAGATTTGCGCCGCCCGGTACGCCAGAGAAAACAAAGTGCCGTATTTCGGCATTTGTTTGGGCATGCAGATTGCCGTCATAGAATTTGCGCGCCACGTAGCAGACCTTTCCAATGCCCATAGCCAGGAATTCGATAAAAATACGCCGTATCCGGTGATATATCTGATGACAAAATGGTATGATGAGAAAACCGGAACTGTTCAGAGAAGGGACATCACGTCAGACAAGGGCGGAACCATGCGCCTTGGCGCTTACCCCTGCTCGATCAAAGAGGACACGCTGGCCCGCAAGGCTTACGAAGTTTCGGACATTTCCGAGCGTCATCGCCACAGGTTTGAGTTCAACAACGCGTTTATGGATCGGCTCGAAGAAAAGGGAATGGTCATTAGCGGCACCTCGCCGGATGGTGAACTGGTGGAAATTGTTGAAATCAAAGATCATCCCTGGTTTCTCGGTTGTCAATTCCATCCGGAATTCAAATCCCGCCCCAAGGATCCCCATCCTTTGTTCAGAGAGTTTATCCGCGCGTCGCTGGCGTATTCCAAGCATAAATGAGTGTTCAGCGTTCAGTATTCAGATCTACTCATAGTATTTCGTATAATTGCCCTTCCTGAACACTCAAATGTTAAGGGTCTAACGCCCTATTCAAACTCCCCTGCCTATACCCTTCAAGATCCACCGCCACATGGGCGAAACCGATTTCTCTCAATTCTTTTACAATGGCGGATCGCGTCTTTTGATGGATGATCCTTTCAATATCGTCGGACCCGACTTCTATCCTGGCCGCCTTGCCGTGAATTCTCACACGACATCCGATAAAACCGAGTCCGGATAAAACCTTTTCAGCCTGATCCACCATTTTAAGATTTTTCTCGGTAATGATTGTGCCGTATGGGATTCTGCTGGCAAGACATGCCATGGCCGGCTTGTTCCAGGTGACAAGGTTCATCTGATGTGAAAGTCGGCGAATGTCGTTTTTGCTTAATTTTGCATCCACCATCGGCGCCTTGATTCCCATTTCTTGCGCCGCGGTAAATCCGGGCCGGTAATCGTTTAGATCATCGATATTTGCGCCATGAGCCACATGCCGGATTCCTCTGCGTCCGGCAATTTTCAATAAATCTTCTATAAGGCTTTTTTTGCATATATAGCACCGGTCTTTGGGATTAACGGTAAAGTCGGTCTGAAGCATGATCTTCGATTGAAGGACCAAATGCTCAACGCCCAGTGTTGCCGCAAAATCGCAGGCTTCGCGGATTTCCCGTTCCGGATAAACCGGAGACGCCGCGGTCACGGCAAGAACGTTTGTATTCAGCCCTTCGCGAGCCATTGCCAGCAAAAATGAGCTGTCAACGCCGCCTGAAAAGGCCACCAGCAAAGATCCATATCCTTTCAGGATGGAAAGAAGCTGATCTCGTTTTTCTGCTAAACGATTCATATTCATACTCGAATTAAAAAAATGTTTACAAAACTTCTCAATTCATATATATAATTTCATTCCTTTATAACACATGACACTTTTTATGCGCAACACCACAACCACATTCAAAGAGGTTTTTTATGGGAAAAAACAGTCTTGTTCAATCAACAACCAAAGGGAAAAAGAAAGCCGCAAAGAAAAAAACCGCAAAAAAGTCAGCCGCCAAAGCCACTCCTAAGGCCAAGGCTGCTGCCAAAGCCAAACCCACTCCGAAGCCCAAGCCCGCTGCAAAAGCCAAACCCATTCCGAAACCCAAACCTGCTGCAAAAGCTGCCCCTGCACCAGTGAAAAAAGCCGTTTCCGTGAAAGATCTTCTCAAGAAAAAGTTTCCGGCATGGAAACCTGAAAAGCTCTTTAAGGCCGGTCCGGACAAGGCTGGTTTAAAGGATGTAACGGCGCCGCCCTTCTTTTCAGGCCCCGAAGCGGAACAAAAACGCATCAGAGAACTTTTGATGAAAAAATATGATATGGCCGAAATCAGGGCCGCGGGCGAAAAAGCCGCTGCCGAAAAAGCCGCCGCTGAAAAGGCTGCCGCTGAAAAGGCCGATGCGGAATCTAAAGTTTCGGTATCGTACGAACCGCCCGATTCCGGCGACACCCTGCCGCCCGATCCCATGGACAGAGCCATGAAATATATGGCTGCCGTTTTGGCGGTCCTTTTTGCTCTGATTGTCGGCAGCAGCATGATCAACCAGGGGAAATACTATATTCAGTCAACAGACGGTGCACTGAAAATCTATCAGGGACGTTTTGCCCCCATGGGCGAAAAACTTTTGATCTCTTTGCCCGGGGTTCAGACGCCTGCGAAAATCAAAGACGTTTACACCAAAACAGAAGTATACCCGCTGATTTTTAACTACTACGTGGATAAAGCAGATACCCTTTTGAAGGTGCCGGGTCTTCCGGATTTTCAGGGAATTAAAGCCTATATCAAAAAAGCCATGCCCTATGCCCTGACTCCTAAAGCCAAAGATATTGTGTATAGCCACTTGAACAATATCGACTTGCTGATTCTTTTGTACAAAGCAGATGTGGCGGCCGGCAAAGACACCATGGCCGATCTCAAAGAAGCAAAAGGATTCCTTACCGAGGCATCGAGGCTCGACATCGATAAGATGAAGATGAATCTGGTCCATCAAAAAATCGATGCCGTGGACAAAGAAATCGCATCCCTCCAGGCCGAACAAAAAGCAGCTGCATCACCGCCTGCTGCACCGCCGGCTAAAACCGAAACAGCAGCACCTGCGCCGAAAACCGAGACAAATTCAGCGGCTCACAAACCGCAACCCCATGGGAAAGCGCTTCCTCCCGCAACCCACGGCGAGTAGATTTATTTGAGCGCCGAGATTAAAAAGCGGATGGTCTAAAAACGGCCATCCGCTTTTTTAGTCTTTCAAAATGCATCCTGATTTTCTAAATTCTCGGTTCACGAAATTTATCAAGAATGCACAAAAATCTGTGCGAGCATGCCCTTTTTTCTGTGCAGATCTCTATTAGATTTTCTGCTTGAAGTTCTTTCCGTTTCATCAATTCAATCTAATTTTCCAATTTTTTTATATCCTTCTGAACACTCTACATTCAATATGTTATGAAACGTTTCGGACGAAACAGTTCTGGCTCTGAGGTACCTTTTTCAAAAAAAATCATATGGCTGGCATATATGTTGCGAAGAGTCCCGGGTAAATTTTCAGTTGAATTGATCTTGTGTTGAAGCGCCAAACATCACCCGGAGGTTCCCCATGTCAAGAAAAGTGTGCTGCCTACTCGTCTTGTTGTCCATTTGTTTTGCCTTTCCTTTTTTGAGCCATGCCGACAATCAAACCATCTTCGGCCCTAAATCCTTTGAGATCGGGAAATGGCATATTCACACCTCGATACATACATTCCATGCGGAAGATCCCGGGCCTGGCATTATCACCGTCACTAAAAATATCCCCGATAAATCCATCAACAGCGGGTTTGTTCTTTTCAATACCACGATTGTTTCCCTCCAAGATTTTTTAAGCGGAAACAACACCGTGTTTGAAAAAGAGATAACCTTGCGATCCCTCAACTTGCTCACTGTTTTCCTCCGGGGAACCCCCGGAGCGTCAATAACGATAACCGTCAACGCAGGGGAAGCCTCTGATCAGCCTCCAGAGGCCACCTTTTCCGCCGCCCCCCAGACCATTACACTGGGAGGATCCAGCAGACTGTCCTGGAATGTTGTCGATGCAAATACCATCCGCATTGACCAGGGCATCGGCAGTGTCGATCCAAACGGCGCTTTCGAGGTTTCTCCGACGGAAACCATAACGTACACGCTCACTGCTGACGGCCCTGGCGGAACCACCACCAAAAGCGTCTGCGTATCGGTCAACATCCCGGTGCCGTCCGTCAGCATCTTCGCCGAGCCCGAAAATATCCTGATGGGCGAATCTTCCACCCTCACTTGGAATTCCACTTATGCCGATACCTGTGTGATCGACCCGGTCATCGGATCTGTGGGCGCCAATGGGTCAGTCCAGGTTTCACCCACCGATGCCACAACATATACCATCACGGCCACCAGTGCCGGCGGAACGGCAACGGCTGAAGTCTTTATTAACGTCGTCGATCCCGATGCGCCTCCCGCCGTCACAATGAGTCCGGCTTCGGCCGCCGTTTCCCAGGGTGGATCCATCACATTGGATTGGGACTCTCAGAGGGCCCAAAGCGCTTTTATCGATAACGGTGTCGGCCCCGTACCGGTGAGCGGATCAGCTACGGTGTCCCCGGACCAAACCACCATCTATACCATCACGGTAATCGGCGCCACCGGATCGAACAGCGCACAAGCAAAGATCCAGGTAACCGGCAATCCTGCCCCGCTGGCCGAAGGCTCTTTCGGCAAACAGTATGAAGACATTATTCCAACTGATTCTACGGTTGAAGAATATGACGCCAAACGGTTTTCACTCATCACCGGTCTGGTGCGTTCCATTGACGACGCCCCCATATCCGATGCTTCGGTGACCCTGCACGGTCATCCGGAATACGGCACGGTCTCGACCGATGCACAGGGCCGCTTTACCCTTCCCGTCGAAGGCGGAACGACGCTTACCGTCGTCTATCAAAAGGACGGATTTATAACCTCCCACCGGAAGGTCTATGTGCCCTGGAACGACATTGCCATTGCCGAGACCATCCAAATGATTGCCCAAGATCCGGCAGCCACGATCGTCACCTTCGACGGCAGCCCAGACACGGTAGTAACCCACCAGAGCACGCCGGTGACCGATGAATTCGGGACTCGGTCAGCGACCTTGGTCTTTACCGGCGACAACCATGCTTTCCTGGTTGATGAAAACGGCAACGATGTCCAGGAACTGACCACCATCACTACTCGTGCTACCGAATCTACGACGCCCGAATCTATGCCTGCCGAACTACCGCCCAACTCTGCCTATACCTATTGTGCGGAACTGTCTGTGGATGGCGCCCGAAGGGTGCGGTTCGAAAAACCAGTGACCATGTGGGTGAATAATTTTCTTGGGTTTGATGTGGGAGAAATTGTACCTGCGGGGTATTACGATCGCGATAGAGGTGTTTGGGTGCCTTCGGATAATGGTGTGGTGGTGAAACTTCTCGATACGGATGCCGACGGCATTGTGGATGCCCTGGATGCCAATGGAGATAATCAGCCCGACGACCTTAACAGCAACGGATCATTCAACGACGAGTTGAAGGGTTTGGATGATTCTGTAAAATACCCTCCGGATTCCACTTTTTGGAGAGTGGCTGTAACCCATTTTACTCCTTGGGACCACAACTGGCCCTATGGTCCGCCCGCAGATGCCATACCGCCAAACCCTGAAGGGGCGCCAAAAGTAGACCAGAAGTGTGTTGAAGACTGTCAAAGACGAATAGGATCTTTCGTAGATGAGAGAGGGCGTATTTTTCATGAAGATATTCCCATCCCTGGCACTGATATGACAATGCACTATTCAAGTAACAGAGTCCCAGGCTATGTTAATGGGATTTCTATCCCGGCAAGTGGCGATTTTGTTCCCGGCAGCCTTAAAAAAATAATCGTCAGGGTACAAGTTGCAGGCAGAACATTTGAAAAGACTTTTGATTCGCTTCCCAACCAGAAGGCAGACTTTGACTGGGATGGGCTTGATTTTTTGGGAAGAGAGGTCGCTAATCCTACTGCTTATGTAAGTATTGGTTTTGCTTACGATACTGTGATGTATAGTGCTTCGGATGCATTTGAGCAGGCATTTGCTCAAGCCGGGGATGAAATTACAGGAATCCGGGGCAGGGAGGGTATAACCACATGGAAGCACAGCAGCCTGATAATACAGAACCCCAGCCGAGAAAAGATCGGAACCCTTGCCCAAGGCTGGACCTTGTCCCCTCACCACTACCTTAGCCTTATCAATTCCGCCACACTTTACAAAGGAGACGGATCGGTAGTCAACGATAATGTAAATGTAAAAAACTTACTCACCGTAGTGGCAAGCGGATTCTTCTACCCGGAAGGTGTCAACATGGATGCCTCAGGCAACTTTTATATATCGGACACAAGCAATAACCGTATTCAGAAAGTCGATGCAGACGGCATCATAACTACTGTTGCTGGTGGTGGCAACGATGTGGGTGACGACATTCCTGCCACGGATGCCAGATTAACTGCTCCAACCGACACTGTCGTGGATACCGCAGGCAACCTTTACATTAGCACAGACTTTGGTACTCGCATTCGAAAAGTCAATACTGATGGCATCATCACGACTGTTGCCGGCAAAGGGCCAGCCGGGTATAGTGGTGAGGGCATTCCTGCCACAGATGCACTTCTGAATCATGTATATGGAATTACAATGGATGCCTTAGGCAATCTTTACTTAGCAGATACAGATAATCACCGCATTCGAAAGGTCAATGCAAATGGCATTATAACTACCGTAGCTGGCAATGGAGCCAACGGCTTCACCGGAGATGGGGGTTTTGCCGTCGAGGCCCAAATTGATCATCCTCGCGATGTAGCTGTGGACTCTACAGGAAATCTTTATTTTTCAGATAGCTATAACCACCGTATTCGGAAGGTCGATGTAAGTGGTATTATAACCACGGTGGCAGGCAGCGGCCCTGCCGGCTCTTATCTTGGGGAATACGGCGGTGACGGCGACCTTGCTACTCAGGCAAGTCTTTCTCAACCACATGGCATTGCCTTGGATTCTACAGGAAATATTTATATTGCAGACACTTTCAATAATCGTGTTCGCAAAGTGCATACAAACGGTATCATAACCACTGTGGCCGGGAATCCCTATGGCATTAGTACGTTTG
>Ga0316575_10000048_pt1 | contig 30259 bp, 24 predicted proteins | sample J5NA_FD_203072 | JGI IMG/M metagenome (GOLD analysis project Ga0316575, IMG submission 203072) | Rhizosphere microbial communities from salt marsh grasses in Alabama, United States - J5-7_050615r2r3 | ecosystem: Host-associated > Plants > Roots > Rhizosphere | place: USA: Alabama | collected...
GTCACCTGATCTTTTAGACCGACAGAGAGGCCTTCCACCTCAATAATCAGGACAGCAGCCGCATCCCGGGGATAGCCGCAGGCATAGCTGTCTTCGACCGCATTGATAATCGGCGCGTCCATCATTTCAAGCGTGGTGGGTAAAATCCCGGCCGAAATGATGTCCGATACCGATCGCGCCGCATCGGCAATATCATCATAGACAACGAGCAGGGTAATGATGGTTTCAGGCAGTGGGAGAATGCGAACGGTCACCTGGGTGACAATCCCCATGGTGCCTTCGCTGCCCACCAGGACACCGCGAAGGTCATATCCCGGCGGGTCATAAGCACACCCGCCGATTCGAACCATCTCGCCGGTGGAAAGGATAACTTCCATACCCAGGATATGGTTGGTGGTAACACCGTATTTCAAACAGCGGGGTCCGCCGGAATTTTCACCTACATTGCCGCCGAGGGTGGCCACCTTCTGGCTGGCAGGGTCGGGTGCGTAAAAAAAGCCCAGCGGGGCCAGGGCATTTTGAAGCTCCAGGTTGGTTACACCGGGCTGGACTATGGCGCAGCGCCGCTGGGGTGAAATTTCGATGATGCGGTTTAAGCGCGACAGACAGATGACCACTCCGCCTGAAACCATTACGGTGCCGCCCGAAAGATTGGTACCAAACCCGCGGGGAACGAACGGCAGGCCGGCCTGGCGGGTCCTTTTGACAGCCCGGGCGGCCTCGTCGGCATCGCCCGGGAAAACAACAACGCCGGGCTGGCCTTTCGCCAGAGAAGCATCGTAGGAATAGAGTTCAGTCTCCACGCGGGAAATCGATACCTGCGCATCACCGACAATTTGACGCAGATCATCAAGGAGCTGATTGGTTATCATGTTAATTGAATCCGGATTGATTCACGCCTTGCGACTAGATCAATTTAATCCGCATCGAGCAGCGACATGGCGGCATCCTGTCCTGCGGGCAAATCCGTCTTGCAGCCCTGGACGGCAAGCGCCCGGCTGATGGCAGACAGGAAAAACAAGACATTCTCTGCCGATGAAGAATAGCCCATCAGGCCCACACGCCAGACCTGGCCCGCCAGTGCCCCCAGGCCGGCACCAATTTCCAGATTAAGTTTTTCCAGCAGATAGCCGCGTACGCCAGCTTCATCCACCCCTTCGGGCACTCGAATCGTATTCAAGGTCGGCAAGCGGTGTTCGGGTTTGACCAGCATCTCCAATCCCATGGCTTCTGCGCCGGCAACCAGCGCCCGATGGTTTTTTAGATGGCGGTCAAAACGATTCTGCAGTCCTTCCTCTTCAATCAGCAGGAGTGCTTCCAGAATCGCATAATTGAGCGTACTTGAGCTGGTATGATGGTAGGCCCGGGGAGCCGATCCCCAGTATTTCTCCAGCAGCGTAATATCAAGGTACCAGCTGCGGATCGGATGTTTGCGGGACCTGGCGGCTTCAATTGCCCGATCGCTGAACGTTACCGGCGCCAGCCCCGGAGGAGCACCAATGCATTTCTGGGAACAACTGTAGGCCGCATCCACCCCCCACTCATCGGTTTTTAATTCGACACCCCCCAAAGAGGTCACCGCATCGAGCAGGATCATGACGCCATTTTCCTTTGCCAGCCGAACGATATCGTCCATCGGCTGAAGCACACCGGTGGAGGTTTCGGCATGAACGACGGTAATGACTTTATACGCTTTGGCCTTAAGCGCTTCTTCGACCCGTTGCGGATCAGTCGGCCGGCCCCATTCACCTTCAATTACCGTTACATCGGCCTCCTGACGTTCGGCCATTTGCCGCACGCGATCGCCAAAATAGCCGTGTACACATACCAGAACCGGATCTGCGGGTTCCATCAGATTGGCAACACAGGCCTCCATTCCCGAAGTGCCCGTGCCCGGGGTTGCATGCGTCACTTTGTTTTGGGTTTGAAACACCTGGCGGAGCCCCTCGGCCACCCGGTCTAGCGTTTTAAAATAGGCCGGATCCATATGACCGATAACCGGTGACGTCAGCGCTTGATACACTCGTGGATGAATATCCAGCGGGCCGGGTCCCATCAGTTTTCGCAATGGTGCTTCAGGTGATTGTAATGCCATAAAGCAACTCCTTTCTATCATTTTAACAGATACGGGTTGGTTTCCAATAATGTGCAGGGAAAAGGGTTTAAAGAAAAATGAGTATAAAGAGTTGCGGCTTCAGGGTCAATAGATAAGTAATGAGTGCTGAGGATACCATTTTACAAAAGACGCCAATTAGGTTAAAATGCCAGGGTTAAATACATGCCGTAAACATTGGTTTTGTCGTAATGGAAATTTTACAGAATCTAACAACGCAAATCGACCTGGCGGCCGTCAGAAAATCCCTGCACCTGGATCGGCAAGGGGATTCTCAATTGGCGCAGCGTCTCATCGATAAGGCCAAAACCCTTATCGAGCCCAAAGCTGCATTTAAGGTGTGTTATATCGATGAAAAGCGGCAAGACGCGGTTATTGTCGATGGCTTGCGCCTGGAAAGTAAGGTGTTGCGCAAAAACCTAAATGAAGTGGAGCGGATTTTCCCGTATGTGGTTTCGATCGGTGCCGCGCTGGAACAGGCAACCGGCAAGATGAGCGATCTCCTGGAAGCATATTATTTAGATGTTATTGCCAATATTGCGTTGGCGGCTGTCCGCAAACAGCTTCATGATCACCTTTGCAGCAAATTTGCCCTTAAAAAGATTTCGTTTATGAGTCCTGGATCGTTGCCGGACTGGCCTATCGACGCCCAGGGACAGTTGTTTCAACTCCTGCCAGAAATTGAGGCCTCTATTGGCGTTCGCCTGAACAAATCCTTTCTGATGATACCCACCAAATCCGTATCCGGAATTTATTTTCAGACCGAGGTTTCTTTTATTAACTGCCAGCTATGCCAGCGAGGAAAGTGCCCGGGCAGGAAAGCCCGCTATGATGAAAACGTTGCGCGGGATTACGGTATTATCGAATAGAATCGAGAAATACTGATAATTTTTATTCACCGCAGAGTTCGCAGAGAGAACCTTTCTTTGCCTTGTCGCTGAGACGCCGACAAGGCAAAACAGCTCAACCCTGCGGGTTATTAATAAAATTTATTCTCAATAATTGTGAATCCAGCCACTAATATTGTCAAAATAGCAGTTAAAGGACATGGTTTGTAATCTGCATAATGCTTGCCAGTGGCAGATTATTTTTTGCTTTCCGTCCTCTCAACGGAAAGCAAAAATAAATAAAATCTCTGCGGCCTCTGCGTCTCTGCGGTGAGGTAATATCTAACCAGAAGGCTGCTTCAGCCGTCTGAGGCGTTCTTTGGAAAAATCGTATTCGAGCCATGTATCCAGAAAAGAACCCAGAGCTTCCCGGTAGTGTTTAATTGCTTTTTGCTTGTCTCCGCTCCCTTCAGCCCATAACCCCACGGCACTATGGGCCGTGAGGAGGTTCTCGGGGCTTTCTCCGGCCTGTTCCAGCAGCGCTCTCTCCGTCAGTTTGCCCAATAGATAGTCGCTAATCGTCAGATACCAGGGATCCATGGTGCGAGCGACAAAGGCCTCGAGACTGGCGCGGGTTTCATCCGCATGACCCTGTAGATTTAATATCCCGGCTTCCAGAACCCCTAAACTCATCCGATCTGCGTTTTCGCGTCCGCCGCCATTTAAAAAGATGCGGATGTATTCCAGTGACTGGGCCCAGTCCTCGTCGGCAGCGCTGTAAAAGGCCAAAGCCACATATATTTTGCGGTTTTTTGGATATATCTCCGCTATACTCTTAAGGGCCTCCCTTTTTTCTTTTATCGCCGCTGTCTCATCAATAAATTTGGCCATCAAGGGGGCTAACTCGGCTTTAAGCTTTACATCCAGCTCCAGTTTCTCCTTAACGCTTTTGTTAAACGCCTCGATGTCCTTTTTGTAATCCTTCCACTGGTCTTTGGCCTTCAACGCTTTTCGCCGGCGTTTCTGCAATTGCTCCAGTTTGGCACTCGCCACGAAAAACTCCCAAGCATCCGAATCAGCAGCGAGCACCGCTTCTCTCAACAGTTTTTCGGCTCCCCCCCAATCCTGGCCCTCGATCCGGATAAGGCTGACCGCATAATTAAGCCAACTTTTTTCAGCGTCGGTATGCCAGCTGTCTAAAGCCGAAACCTCATCGATCAAGCCTTCCAGAACCCGAACCAAATGTCCTTGAAATTCTGCCGAAGAACGCCAGTCTACAGCCAGCAAGCCCTCACGGTAAGAACTTATCCCACCGTTGCCGGCAAGCCAGTCAATTAAAAACAGCATCAGCCGGGCTTCCGGATTTTCAGTATCCATGGAAAGCGTTTCGGAAAACAGCTTCCGGGCGCCTTTGTTATCCCCGGTACAATAATGCATCATGGCGGCTGCCATAATCATTTCCGGTTGTGGGTTGCCCTTGAGTTCTTCATCGGCCAACGCCTGGGCCTCGGCCCACAGGCCCTCGGTGGCTTTTGACTTGATCTTTTCCAGCGTTTTCTCAATTGAAAAATCCAGTTCACCATTCCATTTGGCCTGGCCCGCCTTTAATTCCTCAAGAAACTTGGCAGCATTTGTTATGGGCAATACCATGCCCAGATCCCAGCGGGGGGTTGCGGTCGGCATCAGCCCTTGGGCAATATCCATGGCGACGCCGGCGGCGATACCGATCACTTTGCCGCGTGCATCGATAATAGGTCCTCCGCTGTTGCCGCCATAAAGAGACGTATCGACCTGGATCACATTTTCAAAAGATCGGCGCACAGTGCCCTCGGTTACACTGGCGTTAACCGTATCGTCCTGGGTTCGACTGCCCAGGGGAAACCCGATAGCGATGAGACGCGAGAGCTTCGAAACGTTTTTGGAATCCAGCTTTAAGTCCAACGGCAACGGTTTCAGCCCCTCAGGCACCTGGTCAATTTTAATAACGGCAAAATCATCTTTAAGCGGCGATGTAATCATCTGACGGGTTTGTACCGGCGACTTGGGCACACCGGCAATAGCCAGGCGGGGTTCGGATTCGGTGCTGAAGGCATTTTCAATGAAATAAACATCGGTCAAATCCGGGCTTTCAAGCAGGCGGGAGACGCGGTTAAAGGCCCGAGCGCCTTCAAACCATAAAAATATCCGGTATTTTAATTCCGGCATCTTCTCCATTTCTCTGAAATGATAAACGGTGGACAACAGGTTGGAGTCCTCCAGCCACGGGCAAACAACGTGCCGGCTGGTCAGCATATAGCCGTCGCGGTCTACCAAAAAGCCGGTGCCCTCCGCCAGATTACGATACATTTTTTCATTTCCGATATCCAACCAGTACTCGACCAGTATAAAAGCAATCGATGGGGAGTATTGATTGGCATAATCTTCCATGCGGTTTTCAAATCCCGCCTTACGCTGGCTGAGCTGATACCAGGCCAGAACACCGGCAACAGATAAAATGATGATTAAAATGGCCAGCACACTAATGCGATTCTGCAACCCCTTTATCGTTAACCTGCGCGCGGCTGCAGCCGCGGGCTGCGGTTGCTCCGCTGCTGGTTGCTCTTCTGATTCAACAGGCTTCTCTTTAATGCGGGCCAATGACACCGCCACCTCGGCCATGGACCGGGGTCGCATATCCGGATCATCGGCCAGCATGACTTTCAACAGGACCTTGGCCGCTTCCGGTAAATCAAGCTCATCGACTTTGGCCAGACAATCGGTGATTTCCAGATCGGCTGAAAGCAACTCTACGAAAATTTTGCCCAGCGACCAGATATCACTTCTGAAATCAAGGGGGCGATGGTTGGCGATATCCGGATGGACGTTCAACAATTGTTTCAGCATGGGGCCGGGGCTGTCGTGCTTGGGATCAAAAAACCGTGAAAGTTTATAGTCGATTTTGACCTCGAGCTTTCCGCTTTCAGCCCTTACCAGCATAATGTCGTTTAAAATCAGGTGGGGGATAAAGTAGCCTTCATTATGAAGCACGGTGATAATGGAGGCCATCTGAAAAAACAGGTCAAAGGCCACCTGTCGATCCTCCAGGCGCCCGGATGTCAGCAAAGACCCCCAGCTTTCAGTGTCGATCCACTCGCTGATCCGGTACCAAAGCCCGTCGGTTGACTGTCTAATGGCATAATGACGGACGAAGCCCTTATCGGGCAGCTTTTTGAGGCGCTCCAGTTCCTGGGTGAGCCTTGCGGCCACTTTTTCGTCGACACCCGATTGGGGGGTGAACAGACGGATCATGACCATCTCTCCGGTTCGTTCCCGGATGGCCCGGCAAAGAAAACTGGAATGACCTTCGTGAAGAATATCGACGATCCGGTAATCGTCGATGTATTTGCGGCCTTCACCGATTTCGTTTCCACAGGCCGGACAGATCGTGATATTTTCGGCAACCGGCTGGTCACATTTGGGGCAGAGTCTCATAATTTTTCTATAATCTTGGTGTGCCTCTTGGTTAAATGCGCACAAATCAATTGTCAGGCGAAAATAAAACAACCTGAGAAAAGTTTACTTTCATTTAAGCGCAGGAGTCAAGCTCCAGGATGGATAACCTTCGAAGCTGATTATATCAAGGCAAAATTCAAACGGATGAGTTTCGTTTCTATGCAAGAGCTGATAAATGTATTATTTCTAAACTTTTCAGTATATTATAACAATTTCAGCATCATCTGTCAAGTTTAGCTCCAGAATGTTTTAAAAACACCTTTCAATGAAAAAATATCATGCGGATTTTTTGTTTCGGCAATGATGCCGGCCAGCATTTCTTTCGCATATTTGCTTTTGCCAAATCGATATAACAGCCAATCATTCAGCCAAGGTCTAGCCAGCCATTTTTCAGCCATCCGATACCCTTTATAATGAGTCTTAAATTTGGATTCCATTTGTTGATCATATGGTAATAACTTACTCAGGTCGCCTGATTCCAGGGCTTTGCTGATAACCTCGGCAGCCAGCTGTCCAGATTCCATGGCTTTGCCAATCCCCTCACCCAGAAACGGTAATGTCGTTCCAATGGTTTCACCCACAGCGACAATGGGGCCTTTGACAAACGGGTAAGCGCTTTCAAAATCATATCGCAAAGCGGCTGCTCGCAATTCTGTTTTTCGATCGCTCTGCTTCATCAATTCCCTGGCCAGGGGAAAAGAATCGATGAAATTTTTAAACGTTCTTTTAAGATTGATGTTGCCTTTACGAACTCGACCCGGAGTTAAAAGGCCGCAACCGACGTTAAATTCGCCATCGCGCATCGGAAAAATCCAGCCATAGCCGTAGATAATGGATCTGTCATTCAGTGCAAACGCAATGACCAATCGATCGAGAACCAGTGAAGAGCGGACATAACATCGCAGGGCAACCCCGCTGGGTTTTGTTCTGGCCGGCCAGTTCATTTTTCTCATGAGCCGAAGATCCACACCGGTTGCCACAATGCCGATTCGGGCTTGAATCGGCTGGCTGCATCCCTGGATGCTGCAAGATACCAGGCCATCCGGTTCAACCGCCAGCTGTTCCACTTCACCCAGAGCAAAGTCAGCACCTGATTCAACGGCCTTTTGAGCGACGATCATATCCAAATCGCTGCGCTTTATGGTCAGATACTCACCGGGTATTTCGACTTCGTTTTGTGAGGGGCTAAATAAAACGCTGGTGCTCATTGGGTGACCGGCTGCGTGAACGATTTCGCCAACACCGATAGCGTCCAGACAGCGCAAGGCATCCGGCAGCAGGCCGTCGCCACAAACTTTTTCGCGCGGAAATTTTTTGCGATCCAAAAGTAAAACCCGGTGATGGCTTGCTGCAAGATGGGCGGCCGCAATCGCACCGGCCGGTCCGGCGCCGGCGATGACCACATCCCAGAGCCGGTCGGATATTGTGCATGCCTCCTGCTGGCATTTGATGCCTTGGTGTAAATGATTCATTCTCCGATTCCGATGTTACATCCTGCGTTATCGTAAATCGGCTAGCAGAATTTAGCTTTCTGCAACGAACTGCGCCTGAAATAAACATGTAACAAAATTGCGCAAAAAGTGAAATGCGTAAATCCTGTCTGCATTCATTTTTCCAACGCATCTAGATACACCCCATTATCGGCGCGATCATCAAGGATGATTTCCCGATCACTTTTTTCTTTACAAAACCATCCGTTCCCGGCAGTCTTGTTTAAAGAAAAATTTAAAATCAAATCCCGATTAAGAAAAAAACAATCCAGTGAAATTTTCAAAATTTCATAAAGCCGTTCAGGATATCCTTAAAATAGAATTACCTTCAAGCAAGGCAGTTGTGAACGCGGGACAGGCGATGGCCAAGGATATTCGAATCGGCCGCACCGCTTTCATGCGTAAGATGGGCGTCGCATCTGAATTGGAATATAAAAAAAGGTGCATGCGGCAAAACACCATCATGTTCCATGCGCACATCGGCATGAATACGTGGAATTCGACGGCGGCGGCATTGGCACTGATTGATCATACCGCTGATGAAAACGGGTTTGTCGTGGATCGCGCCGGAATTTGCCTGGATCGTCGCATGGGATTGCCGAAAGCACGCCGAAAAAATATTCCGGCTGAAACCGGCCCCATGCTGGATTCCATAAAAGACTGGAAACAGGTTGGGCAAACCGCACCCATCCAGCCGCACATGGGCGATTTTATGATCGGATTTCCCGCATCGACGGCCAACACCATCCTGGCGCTGCAAGCCGGGGTGACCACTATTGGAAATCTATCCCAATTTTTTGCTCATGAAGTTCCGCTGTGGAAGGATAAAGCCGTAACTGCTGCCGAAACAGTGAAAGCCATTGCAATTATGGGAGCCCTGAGAAAAAAGGGCACAATGGTACACTCTTACCTTGAAGACGGTTTCGGCGCCCTTTTTTACGATTGTGCTACCGTGGCCGGATGGGCCTATCTGGAAAACTATATCGTCGAAGACCTTTTGGGTGCAAAACTGGCGCATTGTATTGGCGGATTGACAACCGATCCCGTTAAAAGGGCCGGTTGGGTATTTGCACTGCACAAAATTCACGCACCCGATTGTGTGGGATCGATGTTTTACGGTGATACCCTTTCTTTTACACCGGACTTCAGCCTGAACCAGGGGGTGGTCGCAGAATATTTGCTTTGGGATATTATGGCCCAGCTTGAATGTCCCACCGGCCACGCCGTTCTGCCGCTGCCGGTTACGGAAGCATTAAGAATCCCTTCTGCTGAAGAAATCGCCGAAGCTCAAAAATTCGGCCGTCAAATCGAAAAGGCGGCTCGAAAACTCTTTTACCATTTTGATTTCCGCGAAGCTTATCAATTCTGCGATACCATCCTCAGTGCAGGAAAATCTGTATTTGGTGAGGCCTTAGATGGCCTGAAGGCAGCCGGTGTCGACATTAAAGACCCTGTACAAATGCTGTTTGTGCTAAAAAACCTCGGGCCGGCCGTTTTCGAAGAAATGTTCGGGGCCGGTAAAGTCCAGGAAGATTTGATCAGAGGGCGAGTACCTGTCGAACCGACGGATGTTTTCGTGATGTCAAACAAATATGTCAATGAATATCGACAAATGTTTGTCACTCCAAAAATGAGAAACCTCTTAGGCGGGCGCCGCTTGCTGATCGCATCAACCGATGTGCACGAGCATGCCGTAACGGTTATCAGCCAGCTTCTTTCTGAAGCCGGTGCTGAAATGATATATATGGGCGCTGAGGTAAATCCGGACGAGATCGTTTCAGAAGCAAATACCCAAAAGGCCGACGCGATATTGGTCAGCACCCATAATGGGATGGCACTTGAATATGCAAAACAATTGAGAGCGGCGCTGGAAGTACAAAAAATAAGGCTTCCCGTTTTAATCGGCGGTATCCTGAATCAAAAAGTCGAAAGCCAGTCGCTGCCGGTTGATGTTACCGCCAATTTGAAAGAATTGGGTTTTTATCCGTGCGCCAGGCTGGAGGGTCGATTTAAAAAAATGCTGGAATCAAACATAAAGCCAAAAGGAAAAAAATAAATGGCATTAAATCAGCGTAACATTGCTTTTATCGGCGGAGGGCACATTACCCGCATCATTCTTGAGAATCTGACCCGATCCGGCAAAACGGCCGGAAGCCACCTGATGGTCAGTGACCCCGATCGCCGAAAACTGGAAGCGCTTCAAAAAAAATTTGCTGTTCAAGTAGCAGAAAGCAATCAGCAGGCAATCGATGAGGCCGATTTCATATTTTTCAATATTCTTCCCCAGGTTGTGGAACCGGTTCTAAATGAATTAAGAGAACAGAAATTTCCGAAAAACAAAGCGATCATCAGCCTGGCTGCGGGCATCCCCATGAAAACCTATGCGATTTTAGGAGACCATATTCCGGTGGTAAGAGCCCTGCCCAATCCCCCCAGCCAGATCGGTAAAGGTATTGCGGCGCTGGCCTTTAACCCGTACGTCGGCGAAACACAACAAAAAGAGGTAATCGAACTTTTTTCTTGTCTGGGAAAATATGTCATTTTGTCGGAAGATAAGATCAATGCGGTTACAGCTCTCAGCAGCCCGGTGACAACCCATCTGTTTTTTCAAGCGATCATTGATACGGCGGTGCGGTTGGGCATCGATCGGGAAACATCAACAACGATTGCCTATCATACGATTAATGGTTCAATGGAACTGTGGAACACCCGGAAAGTGTCCCCTTACCATTTAATCGGCGAAGCCAGCACGCCGGGGGGCATATCCACTGAAATTATGTTTGCACTGGAAAAAAGGGCGTTTAAGGCCATCATAGACGAAGCGCTTGAGGCGGGTTGTAAAAAAGCCGCTGAATTTAGCACCTGAATCCTGTATGAATAAACTCCCCGACCCCAGCGTTAATTCGCTTGAGCGGCCGGGCTTTCAATATTGCACTGAAAATGCGCAATCGGTTCTCGATTAAAGTCGGCAAGCGCCATAACGGAATCCAGCTCCACATTGGAATTACCCTGAGCCAATCCCGCACTGATTGAAAATTCAAAACAGCCCGCCTCAGGATTAACTTCTCTGGCGGCATCCTCAATGCTGATCAGCCCGTTTTGCCTGAAATCTCTGGTAAAATCTTCCAAAATACGCCGGGCTTCATCCAGATCGGAAAACGGCAGGACGGTACTGAATTGGTCGATTCTGCGCCGCGTGGAAAATCCGCCGACCGCGCCAAAGTGTTTAGTAATGTAATCCCCCATCGTTCGGATTGCGGTCTGCGTTGCGGTGTGACCCAGATTTTCAATGATGTGATCCAGATTTTCAAGGGTGAATACGACAACCGCAAAGGGTCGATTTCCATTCTTGCGGGCCAGATCCGTTTGATAGCGCACCTTGAACTGGCGCCTGGAATGCAGACCGGTTAATTCATGCTGCAAATCTTCAATGCTGGCGACGATTTCATCGTAAAAGGGATGATCAAATTCTTCGAATGCTTCAGGCGTGCCCTGAAAAACAATTTTTTTGTCGTAAAGCGCCAGAATGCGGTTGGAAATGTAAAACACATCCGGAATGTCATGACTGACCAAAACGGCAGTAAAGCCGAATTTCATTTTATATTCGGCAATCATTCCCAGGATGGCATTTCGACGAATGGGGTCCTGTCCGGTGGTCAATTCGTCAAAAAGGACGATTTTCGGATCGGTAACCAGCGCCCGGGCCAAAGCCGCTCGCTTTTGCATTCCGCCGGAGAGCTCGGACGGATATTTTCGAGCCACGTTTGTCAGCTCGGTTTGCTCCAGGCGTGCCATTACCTTTTCTTGAACTTGTGATTTACTGAGTTGGTTGAATTTTCTCAGGGGCATGGCCACATTTTGATAAACCGTCTTCGAGTCAAAAAGGGCATTATTCTGAAACATGTAGCTGATCTGCGCGAGGTAGGTATTCCATTCGCTGCGGCTCATTTTTTCGATCGGCCGGCCCCGGAATAAAACGCTGCCTTCGTCGGGCCTCAGCAGGCCGATGATGTGCTTGAGTAGAACGCTTTTGCCTTCGCCGCTTTTACCGATGATGGTGGTGACATCCCCCTCATAAATCTGCAGGTTGATTCGATCCAGGATCGTCTGATTGTCAAATCGCTTGGTAACATTTTTAAATTCTATGATAGGAGTATTTATCATAGGACCCCTTAAACAGCCGATCAATCGGCACTGTGTGCACCGGGAATCACACAGTGCCTTTGTTCTCATTAAAAAAAATCAAAGACCTGCTTCTACGGCTTTGGGGCAAAATATTTGGCTGGGTTTAATGATCACACAAGTGGGGGGATGTCTCATCCTGAGAGCCGGTGACGTTCCCCGCAAAGGTTAATGGCTAATGACTACCAGCGCCCCTTTTCGCTGGAAGGATATTCCATATTTGAAAGGCGGTGGGCTATCTGAAATTTAAAATCGGCCGGGCCGCCCGGCATTATCTGAATAAGAACACCTTCCCCTCTTATCCTAATCACAAAATGAACACATGCAAGACACGGAGTCTTAAAAGCACCTGTATTGAAGGGCTCTCACGATAAAAAGCATGTAGTTATATAGACCTGATTGAGATTGATTAAAACCCTTACGTCAATTCATCTGGACCGCTTCCCAGCCAAGTATCGCCAGCTTGCGCGCGACCCCACCCCCGTAATTTCCGAATTCGGCGGTTTTTTTGATGACACGGTGACAGGGAATAACAAACGAGACCGGATTGCTGCCAACCGCATTGCCGACGGCGCGGGAGGCTTTGGGCATCCCGATGTGGGCCGCAACGTCCTCATAAGAAACCACCGCACCCATGGGAATTTTGATCAGGGCCTCCCAAACTTTGATTTGAAAATTGGTGCCGCTTAAAACCAGATGAAGGGGAGTCGATCTTTGCCCCGGCGATGGATTGAAAATCCGGTTGACGAATGGCCGCGTGACATCCGAGTCTTCGATCAATGTTGCTTTTTGCCACCGATCTTCCAGACTCGCAAAAACGGGCCACCGGTCATTATTTTGAACAAAACTTAAACCGCAGATGCCCCGGTCGGTTTTTGCCAGCATACATTCGCCGAACGGGGTGGCATGATAGCCGTATACAATTTTAAGGCCTTCGCCCCTGGCTTTGTATTGTCCCGGGGTCACCGCCTCACAGGAAACAAATAAATCATGCAGCCGCCCGGGGCTGGTCAGGCCCGATTCGTAGGTAACGTCTAAAATATTGATCGATTTTTCGAGCAGGGTTTTGGCATACTCTTTGGTTAAAAATTGCAGAAACCGTTTGGGACTGATGCCGACCCAGCGACTGAAGAGGCGCTGGAAATGATATTCGCTCACGTGAATCTTGCCGGCAATTTCCTTTAGATTCGGCTGCGAATGGAAGTTGTCCGCCAGAAATTGGATGGCTTTCTCGATGCGCTCATAATCTACGGCTGCCTGGGAAAAGGTCTCGGCTTGCATTAAAATTACCTCCTTAGATAAAATTTAATTTAAAATAAGCAACATCAAGAAACTTCGCCACCCGATTCTTGCTATTTTTCATTTAGGCGACAACCTTGACCACAACCAGTGTCACATCATCCTCAGGAATAACGTCCTGGCGGAAACGGCCCAACGAATCAATTATGGCGGCAACGATTTCTTTGGCGCTTTTAGCCGCATTTTGACGGATGGCTTCAAAAACAGATTCTTTGCCGAACATTTCTCCCCTGGCGTTATGTGCCTCCCAGATACCGTCGGTACCCAGCACAATAATCTGCCCTCCGGTTAATCCCGCTTTTTGATTTTCCTCATATTGCCAGCTTTCCTCCACTCCCAGGGCCATACCCGGACCTTTAAGTTCCTCAATCGTGTTGGTGGTGGGATCGTAAAATATTGCCGGTTCATGTCCGGCCCGCACCCAGCGGATACTGCGCGTGCGGGCGTCGATTTCACTGCAAAACATCGTCATAAACCTTCCGGATTCTTCAACATCTTTTGCCAGTTGCCGGTTCACATCCGAGACAATTTGGGCAATAGTACCTGAAAGCAAGACACGCTGTCGAAGTGAAGACCGCACAGAGGTCATCAAAAGCGCCGAAGGAATTCCATGACCCGAGACATCACCGACAACAACACCAATTCTTCCCTGTTGATGACCTCCAATGTCCAGGTAGTCGTAATAATCACCGCCGGTGCGCTCACAATAAATACTTTTACCCGCAATATCCAAACCGGCAACCCGCGGATCTGATTTCGGAAGAAAATTTTGCTGCACCTCTTTCGCCACTTCAAGCAGATGGCGCATCCGGTCACGCTCTTTCAGCCCGTCGGTCATCTCATTGATCACATCCCCGGTATAACCGATCTCATCATTGGAAGTCACCCTGACTTTCCGGTCGAAGTTGCCTCCATGAATGCCCTTCAATACCCGGATGATATCCTGAAAGGGTTCTTTGAGGTTGTGGCTAACCATAACGGTCAGCAGAATACCGGCCGCCATGAAAATAAAGGAATCGATCATTATATTGGATTGCAATTGATCCAGAATCAGATCTGTATCCTGGGGCGAATGTAATGTCAGCTGCAAGGTGGTGATGATGGCAAAGAATGGAACCAGGTTGCAGCCCAATAGAAGAGCGCCAAGGCGCGTGCTGAGGCGGATCCGAAAAGTTTTCGGGGTCATGTATAGACCGCCATCGGGAAAAAATCGAGGTGCGAGTCTTTTTTGTAAAATACTCCTCAATAAAAAAAAGGCGGCAACCGTGGTGATCAAACCGGTTTGCAGGCTCCTGGTAAAGGTGTGGTAAACCGCAGACTGCCCGGCATCCAGAACCCAAAGCACTACGGAATAGAAGCAGGCCGCCGTAACCCACATTCCCAGATCCAGCGCGATCAAAAAAAAAGGTTCGTTGAGCAATTTGCGGCGCGCTTTTAATTTAATTTCAGGGGAGATGGGTTCGCGCCGCATTTGCAGATCTAGGCAGCGGCGAATGGGCTTTTCGTAAAGAACGGTCAGCAGGGTCATCAAAAAAAGCCCGGTGGGTTCGAAAATCCAGGCTGCCCGGGCAGCCCATCGCAGGGCCTCAGTCGGCTGAGGCGCTACGGAGTGATAGGTCAGATAAACGGCGACAGTTGCACCTAAAAAAATAGCGATGTAATTCGCAAAAAGCATCTCGTTTTTGAGGCGGAAAAATTTGACCTGTGCCACAGCTTTTGTCTCCCTTTGATTATGAAATCGATTGCCTAATTTTCATTCATTCATTTCATACTATTTTTTAAATTTCAAGACCCTTTATTTTCGTTAAGTATCTGAAATTTTATAGAATTATAAGATTTCCGGCTTTTTGCATGTTTTTTGCAGCACCAAGGGGTAACCGCGATACGCAGACCCCTAAGCGGATTAGGCGGCAGCTTCAATTTACCTGTCGATCAAACATTTATAGCGATATGTGCATCTCTTTTGGACCCGCAATAAATGAGTCAAGAGGATAATGGAATATGGATCAGGGTTTTGCGAAAGAAAGCGAGCAAAATATGATAACACCGTTTCAACAATCATCTAAATTAAAAAAAGAATATACCAACTCCCCTGTCTCTCCTCTAAAAATGAATGATTATGAGGTTGTCGCCCGCTTGTATTATTTAATAAACAACCTGCCTGAAAAACAGCAAACTGATCTTTTAAGGCAATTTCTCAACGGCGGTACGGCAAACTTTTTGTTGAAAACGGCAATTGATATGTCAAACGAACAGCGGTTTATATTTATGAAGCACCTCGAAGAAATGCAGCCTGAAACCGGCAAAACGGAAAGAAGAATACATGCCCGCAAAGATTGTTTGATCAACGTCAATTTTAAAATCCGGGGGCAAAAATTCAGCAGTTATATTCTGGACATCAGCAGCTCCGGCGCCTTTATCGAAACCGGCGAGTCGTTTGCCAGCGGCTTGAAAATGCTGCTTCATTTTTCGTCACCCGAATCCCGTAAGTCTCTGGACCTAATAGGTGAAATTGTTTGGGCCGACAGTAGGGGAATCGGGGTAAAATTTCACCATTTAACCAAAGACCAGACGCAGATATTAAAATCTTTTTGTGAAAAAACCGAAGAAGTTCTGGAAATCGCCAGTTAGCCTCGGTTGGCCAATTGGTAAATTTGTCAAATGGTTAAATTGTAAAAGAAGAATAGATCCCTTTCAACCATTTAACTATTTAACCAACTCGCGAATCAGCGCTGGGCTGAATCCACGCGAGTATAAAAACCGATATATTTTTTCTCTTCTTTTTTTCAGATCCGCTTCTCGCTCAAACGTTTCCATTTTCTTTTCCAGCAGCTTGCCGGCGTTTTCATGTTCATCCGCCTCGGGGTAGTTCTCCAGCAGGATATTTTCAATCGCCTTACCGCTCAAGCGCTTCTTTTTTAAGGCCATCCGAATATAGCGTTTGCCGAAACACTTGCGTTTAAGCTGTGAAATATAAACCCGGGCGGTTCTGTGGTCATTGATATAGTTGAAACGTTCACAAGCCACCATCACCGTATCGATAACTTTGCTCGTAAAGCCCCGCTGCCGAAGCTTCTGTCTTAATTCAAATTTTGAATGATCGCGATGGGTGAGAATTCGAACTGCCGTATTCATGGCTTGTTGGTGGGATATTTTGGCAGGGTTCGAATTAATCTGTCTTCTGTCATCTGTCATCTGGCCTCTGACCTCTGTCATGATTGCGGTAGCCATGGACCGTTGACCTGATAGCCGTCTTCAATAAGCAGGCGGCTCATTCCCTTCAGGTGCGGCGCCCCGACGAAGGCCACCACCTGCCCTTGTTCCAGCTCTGCGCTCATCCGTTCAAAAAAGATTTTATCGCGTTCATTGATGACCGAATAATGCCGGCTGGGAAACCGCACCCGCGTGAATTTCAATTTTTCTAAATCGCCGTCCAGGTAGCATTCAACATACTCTCGGGCAAAATCCTTCCAGCGATCCACCTGGCTCAGGAAGAAAAGAATGTTATCATGAGAAATATTTTGCAGAACCTCGATCTGCTCTTCAATGGTTTCCAGAAAAACGATCTTCTTTCCCAGTTGCATGGCAATCTGGTAGCCTTCCAGGTCAACGGAGTATTTCCAGCCGATACGCCTGAGGTACTCGGACCACAACGTGAAAAAGGCCAGCCACGGCTGCATGTCTTTCACCATCTCATAGACAATATCTTTTACATCAAATTTACAGAAAGTTACCAGATACGATGAATGCCTGGCCTGGCAAACCGGTACCAGTGCTTCGGTGAGCCCGGCAATGGCTTTATTGTCCAACTCGTTGAAAATGTGATCGGAATTTTCGCTGACGATTCCCGCCTGCCGGACCCGGGCCATACTGTCATCATCCAGCGGGCCTTCAAACATCACCAGACGGGCATTTTCCAGATACCGCTGGAGAGAATCTCTGAAGCTGTATGGAAAAAAATGGGCAGTGCCGATCAGGTGCGATGTCCTGCCATTTTTCTGCACCTCCCAGACCATTTTAAGCGGTTTTTGCTTTAATCTGCGAAACAGCATGGAAGCCCTTTGTGAAAATAAAAATCCCGGAACTTTTCGCCTGTCCAGTTAAACTATTAAAAATGAATCGACGGGTTTTGGGTTATCAGACCTAAAATCGTAACCTGCCCAGTGATGTCAGCATTTCAAATAAGGACGGTTTTTTGAGCACAAGCTCACCCATTTCGTAAGGGCGCACCGGCACTCCACCCCATTTTTCCTTAAAACGGCGGATACCGGCATTTACCCCGAGCCCGAGATGTATATACAGCTTATCATATTCCCGGCTCAAATTGATCAGCTCAAATAATAAAAGATCCGAAGCCCCGAGCACATAGTTTTTTTGTGAATAACAACCTATAATGTAATTAGAAAACCGCTTGGCTTCAAAATCAGCAACATAAAAGGCGGCCAGTTTGCCTTCTTTATCCCAGGCATTTAAAACTTGTGCCTTATCAGAACAGGCCAAGAATTCCGGCATCTTCAAAAATAACCGTTTTACGCGTTCAGGCAACCTTTTTCGGGCAACAAATTCATGCATCAGTTCCTGATGATCGCCCAGCATGCTGTGGGAAAATTCCACCCTTAAATTTTGGCGCGCCTTTTTTAAATTGCGTTTTAGCGGACTGCGCATAACCGGATCCCGGGTCTCCATTGTAAAGTAGATATCGCTTTGGCCTTCCTGGCAGACTGCAGCCAGAGAAGATGGTATCTGCGGCGCGATCAGCGAAATAAAATCCGGACAGATATTTTTTTTAACTTTTGCAAGTATGGCTTCCAGCCGATCAAGGGTGAAATTATCTTCCAGCGGATAACCGACCAGGATTAACCAGTTTTTTTTAAGGCAGATAAAAAAATTATCGATTAAAAACGGCTCGCCGCCGGATACCTGAGTCATCAAACGAATGCAATGCTCCGGCACATAGGCTTGATCTAAAATATAGGCTTCTTCATCAGCGGTCAGCATCGCCTACCTTTTCTATGAATCTGGTTTTTAACTCGATTCACGCATTTTGTTAAAATAATCAATTGTGTCTTTGGGCAAAGTGGCGATTTTTTTGCCGGTAATCAGAGCGGCATAATAAACCTTTGAAACTTTTTCTAAAAGTTCTGTATTCTTCCATGCGTGGTCAATATCGCGGCCTAAATTCAGGGCGCCGTGGTTTTGAAGAATATAACAATGACACTTATTGCCTAATTTTTTAATAACGTTTTGAACCAGGTCCTCGCTACCCGAAATTGCATATGCAATGGTTTCAACCACCGGCCCGAACTCCTTGGTTTCTTCATCAAATAAGGGCGGAATCGATTCGTCAATCACCGCTAATATACTGGCATAGGTCTGATGCGTATGTACAATGGCGTTGACATCGGAACGGTGTCTGTAGATGCCGATATGCATCGCCGCTTCTTTGGAAGGGACGAATTTTGCTTCAAGCGGTTTTAAATCAAAATCCACCACGCAAATATCATCCGTGGTCATATCCCCGTAAGATCGACCGGAAGGGGTTACCGCGAGGATCGGCTGGTTTTTGATCCTGACCGAGATATTTCCGCCGCTGCCCCGATAACCGCCAAAGTAACCATGCTCGGACATCCATTGGGCACAAACCAAAACATCTTTTTTTTCCTGATCCCATTCACCCATCCGTTTCCTCCAGCTAGCAAATTGTTAATAAAAATCTAAATTGAGCGTTTCAATATACCATAGACTTTATCTACCAATAAATGGTTTTTCTTGACCCTAAAATCTAAACTGCGATAATGCATTAAAAAAGGTAATAATCTTTTATAATATACAAACTGGTTTAAAATCCCATAGATCTTGCTTGAGGGCAAGGCGCGGGCAGGCTTAAAAGCGGAGCGTACACGGTAGTACGTGAGCATTTTAAGCCGACTCGATGAACGCCTTAATCTTCATAAAAATAGATGTGAAATCCCGCTTTGGCGGGGCAACACCGCCATCGAGCAAGAGATGTGGGATATTAAACCAGTTTGGAAAGGAGAAGAAACAATGCCTGACATGGACGACCTAAAAGATCCAAAGCAGTATCACACCGATATACCCCAGGAAACAGAGGGCTTTTTCCTGAAAGGCGCCAACTCTCTGGACTGGGGGATGAAAAACAGACTGGCCAGAATCTTCAACCCGCAATCGGGCCGCACGGTTATGCTGGCCATCGATCACGGATATTTTCAGGGACCGACAACGGGACTTGAACGGATTGACGTCAATATTCTTCCCATCGTGCCCTACGCAGACACGTTAATGCTCACCCGGGGCATCCTCAGAAGCATTGTTCCGCCTTCCACCCGAAAACCAATTGTTCTGCGCGTGTCGGGCGGGACCAGCATCCTCAAGGAGCTTTCCAACGAAGAGATTGCCGTGGACATCGAGGAATCGATCCGTCTGAATGTCTGTGCTATGGCCGTCCAGGTTTTCATAGGCGGTGAATACGAAAGGCAATCGATTATAAACATGACAAAAATGGTGGATATTGGCACCCGCTATGGAATCCCGACCCTTGCCGTCACGGCGGTGGGCAAAGATATGGCCCGCGATGCCCGTTACTTCAGGCTGGCAACCCGGATTTGTGCGGAACTGGGCGCCCATTACATTAAAACTTACTATGTCGAAAAAGACTTTGAAACCGTGTGCGCCTCCTGCCCGGTGCCTATTGTAATGGCCGGCGGCACCAAAATACCGGAACTGGATGCGCTGACCATGGCCTACAACGCCGTTCAGCAAGGCGCCAGCGGTGTGGACATGGGGCGCAATATCTTTCAATCCGATTCTCCGATTGCAATGCTGCAGGCGGTCCGGGCCGTGGTTCACGATAACGAGACACCTCAAAAGGCCTTGGACCTTTACCAAACGTTAAAGAATCAACCATGAAAGTTTCCATCTGGTACAACAACGAAGATATCCGGATCAAAGAAGTGCCGAAGCCCAAACCCGGTCACAAAGAGATCCTGATTAAAGTTCTCTCATGCGGCATCTGCGGCAGTGATATCGTCGAATGGTATCGCCTGCCCAGAGCCCCGCTGGTGCAAGGGCATGAAATTGGCGCCGAAGTCGTTGAAATCGGAAAAGCGGTAACGAAATACCGGCCCGGAGACCGCGTTTTTGTGGCCCCCAAGGTGCCGTGTATGAAATGCAGGTACTGTAAAAGCGGCCACTTTCCGGTGTGCTCTAATGTCAAAGAAAGACTGCCGGGCGGCTTTTCAGAGTATGTTCTGGTTCCGGAAACCCTGGTCGAAAAGGGAACGTATCTTCTGCCAGATAATATCACCTATGATCAAAGTACCTTTATCGAACCGCTGGCATGTGTTGTCAGAGCTCAACAGCTAGCCGGTGTGCGCGGCAATCAGACGGTCATGGTGATGGGAAGCGGCATGTCCGGGTTGCTGCATGTGAAGCTGGCCATAACCAAACATTGCCGGGTTATTGCCACGGACATTAACAGAAGAAAGCTGGAATTTGCCCAAAAGATGGGTGCGGATATGACGATAGACGCTACTGAAAATGTTCCGGAGCGATTAGTATCTGAAAACAATGGATTAGCTGACGTCGTCATCCTGTGCACTTCAGCAATTGCTGCAGTTGAGCAGGCATGGCAGTGCGTGGATAAAGGCGGTGTTATCATTTTTTTCGCGGTACCGCACCCCGATGTAAAAATCACCATACCGCTAAATGATTTCTGGACCCGGGAGACGAAGATAATGACTTCCTATTATTGCGGTCCTCCGGATATTGATGCCGCCATAAACCTGATTGAAACCGAAACCATAAAAGTAGACGATATGATTACCCGGCGGCTTCCGTTGCAGGATATTGCCGAAGGTTTCCGGATGGTTATGGCGGGCAATGAATCCCTGAAAGTCATTATCAAGCCCCACCAATGATTTTGGATTTTAGATTGCGGATTGTGGATTTGGCAATTTGAACGGGTACAGGAATAATCTGGGTTGCAAAGAGGGGGATCCATGATATTGCGCCATGTGGCACTGACCTGCAGTTCTGAGAAGAAATCAGACCGGTTTTACAAAGACCTGCTGGGTCTGGAAAAGACAGAACCGAAAATCTTACCGAGGTCTCTATCTAAAGCCATTTTCAACTTCGACAGCGAATTATGGATGATCAATTACCGGAGCAAAGATGTCCATTTTGAAATTTTTATTGCTGAAGATTCAAAGAACACCGTTGAGCAGATTGTGCACGTCTGCTTGAAGGTTGAAGATCTGAATGAATTTTTGAATGAATGTCACCATCTGGAAATTGAGGTGTTTCAGGTCCCCAAAGGGGACAGGACCCTGACATTTATTCGGGATGATGATGGCAATCTGTTTGAAATCAAAACATGAACATCCAATTAAACCGTAGGGATTTCGTAAAATTAAGCCTGGCAACGCTCTCCGGATTCAGTCTGAGCCCGCTCATAAAGGGGTGTTCCCAAAATCGCACAGTCCCTGCAGCCCACAAAACAAGGGCTAAAAAACTCGAATCTCATCCGGCAATCCCAACTCCCACGGGCCAGTGTTACCTGGGCTGGCACCATGACATTGGCTACCGCTTTTTGGGCGACAATGATTACTGGCTGAAGGAAAAAAGTGCTCAGACAGAGGAACAGATTTTAAGCATTTATAAAAACAAAATAGGTGCATTGCCCGCGGTGCACAGCATCGCAGATGAATTCCTGGGCGGCAGTTACTACCCCGAAGGTGTTCTAAAAGCAGCCGTCAAGATGGGCGTCTATCCGATGATCCGATACCTTCCGCGGACAGACTGGAAACGTATCAGCAAAGGGGATAACGATCATCACTTTCAACGGTTTTCACAGGAAGTCAAAAAGGCGGCGCTACCCGCCATATTTACACCCTTTCCCGGGGCCGGGCATTATGCCGGAGACCATCCCTGGAAAGATTGGGATCCTGAATACTTCATCCCGGCCTGGGACCGCATGTTTGATATCTTTGAGCAGCAGGGTGCAAACCGCTATCTTGCATGGGGACTTCACTTAGCCAGCAAATCATCGGGTTTTATAAAGAAGAGAGAATATTTTCAGGTGCCGCGCGAACAGGTTAACTGGGTCGGGATTTCTCTGTGGAACCAAACCTTCAAGCGGAGCGAACCCTTTTTGACTTTGTTGGGGGATGACTACGTCGAATTAACGACGCGATATGATACCAAACCCTTTGCGATCTGGGAATTGGGGGACCGCCACCGGGGTTCGGATTGGTTTTACCGATTATCCAGCAAATGGATTGAGAGCGCCTACGAGGCAATCGAAACGCTACCCATTTGCAAACTGGTTGTATTTTATGACCAAATTTGGCCCACTATCGGTTTGGAAAATCAATTGTTAAAACAAAGGAACATCGAAGTCATTCAAAAAATGGGCAAAACAGGCTACTATATAACAAGGGGAAAAGACGCATCGCAAGATTGAGATAACGTGAAACGCATATGTCAATCTGATCCTCCGATTGCCTTAACTGGCGTGCGAAGATGACATATTATAATGGGGCTTGAGGCTGATCATAAATTACAGGGAAGGTCGCTGAAGCCAGGCGTTTTGGCAGGAATCCGGAAAATCCTTACGGCCTGTAATTTGATGGAGGTGGGCGTTGAGCTTGCGAATAAATTTCGGTGTCATTCCGCCTCTGGTATGGTGGCGAATAAAATATTTCAACCGGTTATACTGACTGGACATCAAGTCAACAAATTTAACACCATAGATATTTTGAAATAACCCGAAAGCGTTTTGATAAAAATTTCGGTATTGCGGAAGGAGTTGGTAATGCAAATTGTCCATATAAAAACAACCATCATCTATTACGATCTCTAATTTTGCAGGGCCGTTGAACCCGTCAGCGCTCAGGTTGATTCCATTGATACCGATTCCCAGGCCTCCCAGGCTGACATCGACGATGGGAACCAACTTCACGGGTTCTGGTCCAAAAACCGCAAAAACGTTGCCCCGAACACAGTACCGAGGGTTTTTTCTTCTCTCAATCGCCATTTTTAGTTTCAATTTCATGTATGAAAATAGGTATCATTAAACTTAAGTATATATGCCACAGCGTAGCATGTCAATAATTCCCGCTGAAAAAAATTAATTTCTATCGAACCGCCATTGCCGGGGTTCAATTATAGATATCGCAGAAAGCTTTGTGTTTGGCACGATAATGGCATATTATTGGATCAGATTCAGGAAAGGCTTTTGGCTGAAATTTGGCCTTTTGCAAAGCAGATTTATGCTTTAATCATTATTTATAGTTTTATTAATATGTTGAAATTTTTTTCGAAATGCAAACAAATTCAGAAATTTGCAAAATAAGACTAAAGTATGTAAAGTTTTTACCGATAATATAATTAAATCGTAATTAATTTGACACGCAGACGCCAGTGGATTAGAATTATTGTAAATAAAGACTGTTAAGCGATTAAAAGGATTGTAAAACAGGAAAGTTTAGAGGAGCTTGCTGAAAAATGGAAATTACCCCAAAAGATTCAGTTAATATTGAAGCCTATGTGAATCAGGTTCAGGATAAAGATAAAGTTGACGCCACGTCTGAGCAGCCGGAAAAGCAGCAAACCAAGGCAGATACGGTTGTGCTTTCAGATGCGGCTAAAAAAGTCCAGGAGGCGCAAAAACAATTAAAAGCGATGCCGGATGTTCGGGAGGACAAAGTCGCCCAGCTCAAAGAACAGATAGAAAACAAAACCTACGAAATTGATGAAGAAAAAATAGCCGGCAAAATGCTCGAAGATGCGCTGTTCAACGATTTAGCTTAGCCGTATAACCTTGTCAAAGCGGCAAGTTAAGAATTGATAAACAAAGGCGGTTCAGGGACAATCCTGAACCGCCATTTTTATTTTTAAGATGGGTTCTACTGGATATTGCAGTTCAGACAATAAGCATACGATCCGGCCGGATCATCGGCGCGCAAAACATGCTCGATTTCGGTATCGATGGCCGTTTCATAGAATCTTTTTAACGGATGATCGGCTGGACTCAGGGCTGCAACGATGCCGGCTAGCAATCGATTGAGGCGTTTTATCAGAAGTTCCCGGGTGGTTAAGGGTTGCGAAATGTAACTGATTTCATAATCGGTTAAATTCACCTTTTCAGCGATCGCATCAACCGCATCCTGCAGGCCGCCAATTTTATCGACTAGCCCCAGATCTTTCGCTGTGATTCCGGCCCAAACGCGACCCTGGGCGATTTTCTCAACGGCCTCCGGCTGCATATTGCGGCCTTCAGCAACCCGCTGGACGAAACGCCGATAGCCCTGTTCAATCACCTGATTCATCGATTGCGCCACCAGGTCATTTAGCGGCCGGCTGGGATCAAAAGCATCTGAAAGTTTGGTGGTACCGACACCATCACTGGTGATGCCCAGGGATTTCAGGCTCCTTTCGAAAGTCGGGAAGGCCCCGAAAATCCCGATCGAGCCGGTAATCGTTGTGGGTGTCGCCCAAATTTGATCTGCCGGCGCGGCAATCCAGTACCCGCCGGATGCGGCAATGGATCCCATGGATACGAAAACCGGTTTGCCAGCGCGGCGGGTCAGTTCAATCTCTCGGCTAATGACCTCAGAGGCGGTCGCACTGCCCCCGCCGCTATCGATCCGAACCACCACAGCCTTAACATTTTCATCCTCCCGGGCCCGGACCAGCAGATCCGCCATAGTGTCACCGCCGATTCTGCCGGGTGGCTGTTCACCGTCCATGATAATGCCGCTGGCAACAATGATGCCGACTTTGTCCCTGGCGGGATGACTTTTCATCAGATCCGGTCGAATGCGGTTTAGATATTGGTCGAAGGCAATTTGTTTAAAAGTAAGGCCGTCTTTATCCTGGCCAAGGCGTTCGATCAGTTCCTGGCGGACCTCATCACGGGTTTTAATTTCATCCACCAGGCCCAGATTTAAGGCCATCAAGGCGGCATCGCCTTCGGCTTTTGCCAGATAAGCCGGCGTGTTATTAATAAAGTCATCCAGGTCTTGCGGACGAAATCCCCGCTTTGAAGCCACCTCGACTTTGTAAAAATCCCATAAAACGGTGAGCCAGGCGAGGTTGGCCTCCTTGGCGTAATCGGACATACTGTCCCGCGAAACAGGTTCGAGGGCGGATTTATAGGTGCCGACTTTAAAGACATGAAACTGAATTTTTAATTTCTCCAAAGCTGTTTTATAATATTTACGGTAAAGGCCGAAACCATGCAGCATGATCACACCCATAGGGCTCAAATACAGCCTGTCGGCATGGGCTGCCAGATAGTATTGCTGCTGATTAAAATAATCTCCAAATGCAAAAATTTGCTTGCCGCTGCTGCGAAACCGATCAAGTGCCGTACCGATAGACTGCAGTTTGCTCATACCGGCTTTTCCCATTTTCCTGAGGTCAAGGACCATCATTTCGATGCGCTCATCGTCTCTGGCAAAATCGATAACATCGATGATATCTGTTAAGCGCGTCTCTTCCCTGGCCGCATCGCCAAATATATCACTGCTAAGCATACTGTCGGTTTGTTGTTCAACGATAGTGCCTTCCGGCGATAGAATCAGCGCTGCACCGTCGGGCACATCCTCTCCACTGTCAATAAATACAATCGCAATGAAAAAAATGATGAGCAATAGAAACAAAAGGTTACCGACAATTCGGCGTAAAGCGGAGACACTGTTCCAGAAAAGACTTAAAAATCGGCGAATTTTGCCTTTGGGCCTGTACATTCGTTTGATCCTCACCTGTATGTTGTAAAAAAAAGTACCACAAAGACACAAAGTTCACGAAGGGCTTCAAATATATTTACCATAGCGTCATGCTTTGTGTTCTTTGTGTCTTTGTGGTTTTAAGCATGATACACAATATAAAACAATTTGGAAGTATTGCATAGTCCGTTTAAATAAAAAATTAGGGCGGCTGAAAAGCCGCCCTAATTAATAATTGAGTTAGAAGATTGAAAAATGAACCATCAGTGAACCGTGATTTGTTTGGGCTTTTGTTCCTCGGGTTTCGGAATCTCAACTCTCAATACGCCATCTTTAAACTCCGCCTTGATATTGTCCGCATCCACATCTGCCGGCAAATGAAAAGCCCGTTTGAACCTCCCATATGTTCTTTCACGACGATAATAGTTTTCCTCTTTGACCTCATTGTCATAGTTGCGCTCACCGCTGAGGGTTAAAACCCGGTCCTTTACGTCTACCGAAAAATCATTTTTTTTCATTCCGGGAAGTTCGGCTTTTATGACGATCTTATCGTCGTTATCAAACATATCCACAGCCGGGTGCCAGGCACCCATACTCAATTCATCATCTTCCCGACCGCTCCGGAAAAAAGGTTCATTGAATAAGTGGTTCATACGATTTTGCAAAACTGACATTTCCTTCCAAGGATTCCATTTGACTAAGTTCATCATTTTAAATCCCTCCTTAATCCAAATTTTTCATCCAGATATGATTGTTTTCTGACCTATATAATAAATACAATTTTGGATATGTCAATATTATTTTTTTATTTTTTCTTGCATTACTATTTTATTGTATTACATTATAGTAATAAAAATTGTGTTTTAATGACAACCCCTGGCCGTTGCCGGCGCTTTCGATTGAAAGAGACGACAATCGGTGAGATCACATTAAAAGGAGGAATTTATCATGAGCAAAATTATCGGAATTGATCTTGGAACGACCAACTCTTGCGTCGCAATTATGGAAGGCGGCGACGCCAAAATCATTGCAAACCCGGAAGGGGGTCGCACAACCCCTTCGATGGTGGCCATTTCAGATAACCAGGAACGCCTGGTGGGGCAAATTGCCAAAAGACAGGCAGTCACCAATCCCGAACACACGGTTTTTGGAATTAAACGGCTGATTGGCCGCAAATATGACTCGGCGGAAGTGCAAAAGGACATCAGGGTTTTACCTTATAAAATTGAAAAGGTAGCCAACGGGGACGTAGGGATTCACCTGCGGGGAAAAATGCACAGCCCCGCGGAAATTTCATCTTTTATTCTGGCCAATATCAAAAAGACAGCTGAGGAGTATCTGGGTGAAACGATTACGGATGCGGTGATTACGGTTCCGGCCTATTTTAGCGACAGTCAACGACAGGCCACCAAAGATGCCGGCAAAATTGCCGGGCTGAATGTACTGCGTATTGTTAATGAGCCCACTGCAGCCGCTCTGGCCTATGGTCTGGACAAGAAAACCGATGAGAAAATCGTGGTTTTTGACCTGGGCGGCGGTACTTTCGACGTGTCGATTCTTGAAATCGGCGACGGTGTTTTCGAGGTAAAAGCAACCAATGGAGACACCCATTTAGGTGGAGAAGATTTTGACCTTAAACTCATTGATTACCTGGCCGATGAATTTAAAAAGGATCAGGGAATTGATCTACGAAACGATAAAATGGCCCTGCAGCGCTTAAAAGAAGCTGCAGAAAAGGCCAAGATTGAATTGTCCACCTCGGTTCAGACCGACGTCAATCTGCCATTTATCACTGCAGACGCCAGCGGCCCCAAACATCTGAATTTAAAAATCACCCGTGCCAAGTTCGAAGGCCTCGTCAGCGATTTGCTGGATAACCTTGAAAAACCGTGCCGCGTGGCATTAAAAGATGCCGGTCTTTCTGCGACAGATATCAATGAGGTTATTCTGGTGGGCGGCATGACCCGCATGCCGGCTGTTCAGGAACGGGTGAAACGCATTTTTGGCAAAGAACCCAACAAAGGCGTCAATCCCGATGAGGTTGTTGCCATGGGGGCGGCCATCCAGGGCGGTGTTCTAAAAGGTGACGTTGAAGATGTACTTTTGCTGGATGTTACACCGCTTTCTCTGGGTATTGAGACCCTGGGCGGCGTGATGACCCGGCTGATTGATAAAAATACCACAATCCCGGCCAAAAAGAGTGAAATCTTTTCAACTGCCGAAGACAACCAGCCGGCGGTGTCAATTCATGTGCTTCAGGGCGAGCGTGAAATTGCCTCGGGCAACAAATCCTTGGGGCGCTTTGAGTTGACGGGCATTCCCCCGGCACCCCGCGGGACCCCTCAAATTGAGGTGACTTTTGATATCGATGCTAATGGGATTGTGGAAGTATCGGCCAAGGATACCGCCACCGGCAAACAGCAGTCGATTCGCATCACCCACTCTTCGGGTTTATCCCAGGATGAAATCGATCGACTGGTGAAAGACGCCGAGCTCCATGCGGAAGAAGATAAGAATAAAAGAGCCCTGGCGGAAGCCCGCAATTCAGCCGATGCCCTGATTTACTCCACTGAAAAAACCCTTCGCGAATTGGGTGAAAAGGTGGACAGCGGTACAAGGGCCGAGGCCGAGCAGACAATTGTCAACCTCAAGCGTGAAATCGAAGGTGAAAACATTGCGGATATCAAACGCCTGACGGAAACATTGACCCAGATCACCCATAAGCTGGCGTCCTCAGCATATCAGCAGGCTTCGCCGCAGGGACAACCTTATGACTCCTCTGCAGGCGGTGCTCATAATTCCGGTGCCGATAGCGCATCGAATACCGAGGAAGAAGTGGTTGACGCAGAGTATGAGGAAGTTAACTGATCTGAACGTTTCATGAAAACCTTCCCCAAAAGGGCGGCGCTCACAATGCGAGCGCCGCCCTTTTCTTTAAAAAAAATCTTTATTTCAGCAAAAAATCCGGTTATTAAATACTTCATGAAAGCAGCTTTAAAAATAATCGGTATCGTAATCCTTTCGTTCCTCGTGACCGCGGGATTTTATTTTTATCTGAGCTTGCCGGATGTCAGCGGATTAAAAACTAAAAATCCCCGAACCACGGCACTAATGCTACAGCGCTACCGGGAGGCAAAGAAAGCCGACCATAAATTCAGAATCCGACAACAATGGATTGATTTTGAAGCCATACCGAAGTTGCTGCGCGAAACGGTGCGGGTTACCGAAGACGCCAGCTTTTACCAGCATAAAGGCGTGGATTTTGCTGAATTAAAGGAAGCGCTTAAAAAAAATTGGAAGAAGGGAGAATATGCGCGGGGTGCCAGCACCATTACCCAGCAACTGGCAAAGAATCTTTATCTGTCCACTGATAAAAGCGTCATTCGAAAAATCAAAGAATTATTGATCACCATAAGCCTGGAACGTAAGTTAAGCAAAGATCGGATCTTTGCCCTTTACCTCAATTTTATCGAATGGGGACCGGGGGTATTTGGCGTGGAGGCCGCCTCACAACATTATTTTAAAAAAACAGTTGGCCAGCTAAATCTGGAGGAAATGGTCCGTTTGGTGGCCGTCATCCCGCAACCGCTAAAAATCAATCCCACCGAAAATGACGATTGGCTTAAATGGAAAGCCCGCTGGATCTTAGATGCCCTCAGGCGCTATGCCTATATCGATCAAATGCAATATCAAGCCACCTACGACCGCTTTCAATAACACCGTTTCAACACCCACATGTTTTCATATTAGGCACCGGGTGCCAATGTTCAGTTCTCAAGCTAAATCAATAAGTAATGAGTGCTGAGGACTGAGGACCGAGCAAAAAAATTACCCGGCGCCCTGCTTTTTCAACATGACCTGCGTGCCCGTCATATATTGCCAGAGAAAAGCCGTGTCTCTTTGCGACGCGTGCACGAGGGGCTTATTTTTGCCCTATTTGTTTCGATACACGTCACGCCTCAGTCCTCAGCACTCAGTCCCCAGTCCTATATTTTGAAACTTGATTTAAGCAGATTGCAATATTATTAATAATAATATATGGAATTAAGTAATGAAACTTATAAGACTTAGCTAAAAAACGAAAAGGTAGGGGAAAATGGCAAAAAA
>Ga0316575_10000049_pt1 | contig 30023 bp, 21 predicted proteins | sample J5NA_FD_203072 | JGI IMG/M metagenome (GOLD analysis project Ga0316575, IMG submission 203072) | Rhizosphere microbial communities from salt marsh grasses in Alabama, United States - J5-7_050615r2r3 | ecosystem: Host-associated > Plants > Roots > Rhizosphere | place: USA: Alabama | collected...
TTCTCGGGAAAGTGCGCGGGGAGGGGTGCGCGGGGAGGGACTTGAACCCTCACGTCCGAAGACACTGGAACCTAAATCCAGCGCGTCTGCCAATTCCGCCACCCGCGCGCGGAATCAGGATACGGGGTCTCGGCCGACGCGGTCAGTCGAGCCCGAGTTCCGTCCGGAGCCGCGCGACATGGCCCGTGGCCTTGACGTTGTACTGCGCTACCTCGACGCGACCGTCCGGCCCGACGACGAACGTCGAGCGGATGACGCCCTTCGTCGTCTTGCCGTACATCGTCTTCTCCCCGTACGCGCCGTAGGCGTCGAGGACGACCCGCTCGGGATCCGACGCGAGGGGGAAGGTCAGATCCTCCGCAGCGCGAAACTTCGCGAGCTTCGCGGGAGCGTCGGGCGAAACCCCGACGACGACGTATCCCGCGGCCTGGAGCGACGCGAGGTTGTCGCGGAAGTCGCAGGCCTCCTTCGTGCAGCCCGGGGTCGACGCCGCGGGGTAGAAGTACACGATCACGCGCGTGCCGCGGTGGTCGGCGAGGGAGAACTCCCCTTCGTCGGTCGGGAGGGTGAAGTCGGGGGCGATGTCGCCCGGCTCAAGTCGTACGCTCATGTGGGGTAAACGGACGACGCGCCGCCTCCATTCCTCAACTTCGCGGCTCGCGTTGCGGGCCGGGGGGAGCGCCAGTAGCGTCGGCGTAGCGAGGGGAGGGTCCGATGGCGGATCGAGAGGGGGGCGCCGTTCAGTGCCCTGCGTGCGGGGCGAGCATTGATCGAGCGCGGCAGTCGCGCTGTCCGCAGTGTGGCATCGACGCCGTCGGACCGCTGCTCGACGAGATCCTCGAGACGGACGCGACGCTCTACGGATTCAAGGCAACGTACGACGACCTCGTAGGCCGCTGGACCGCCCTCAGCTACGCGCGCGCGGAGCTGCTCCGGCGGCTCGTCCTCACGCGAGGCGCACCGGACGCGGCCCCCACCCCCGAGGCGTCGCCGCCCGCTGCGACGCCGGCGCGGGCGTCCGCGGAGGCCTTCGCCTCCCCGACCGCCACGGCGACCCCGATGCCGCCCGTCCGACCGATCGACGCGCCGCGCGCCGATCCCGCGACGCTGCCTCCGCCGAAGCCCGGTACCGGGGCTTCCGCGCGACCGGCTCGACCGCCCAAGCCCGCCCGCACCGGCCCGCGGCGCCTCACCGCCCCCGCGCTGCTCGGCGTGTCGGGCGCGTCGCTGCTCATCGCGTCGGCGATCGTCTTCATCGCCGTCACGTGGCAGACGTTCTTCCCCCTCGCTCAGGGTCTGATCGTGGCCGCCGTAGCCGGCGGGACGGCGTATCTCGCTCTCTGGCTCACGAAGCACGACCTTGCGACGTCCGGCGGCGCCGTCGGCGTGGTGGCGATGGCGTTCGTCGGCGTAGCCGTCGTCGCGTTCAACCGGGTCGCGGGGGCGCTCGGGGACTTCGCCGTACCCGTCGCACTCGTCGGCGTCGCCGCCGCCGGGCTCGCGCTCAGCCGCGCGGGCATCCTCTGGGTGGGCGCGGCGGCCGCGCTCGCGCTCGGGACCGCCGCCACGGGGTTGACCTGGGCCTTCGCCCGCCTCCCGCGCGCCGACGGGCGACTCGTCTGGGCGCTTGCGGGCGCGGTTCTCGCCGCGGCGATTCTCGCGTCGTTCCGCCTGTGGAAGACGGCGCCGTCGCGGCTCGTTCTCCGCGTCGTCGGCGTGGCGTTGCTCTCGTATTCGTCGCTTCCGCTCCTGCTCGATGTCGCGTGGAACGACCGGTCCGGCTGGGCGGCGGTTGCGGCCGCCGTGCCGCTCGCCGCGCTCGTCGGATACGCCATTCCCTGGCCGCGGTTCACGCTTGCGCCCGCGACCGCCCTCGCGACCGTCGTCGTCGCGTCGGTCGCGTGGGGGCAGGGCGCGACGCAGGCGCAGACCGTCTCCGCCGTGGCGGGGGTGACTGTCCTCGTCGCCGCCGCGTGCGCGCTCGCGCCGCAACGCTGGCGCAACCCCGTGCTGCTCGGACTCGCGCCTGCGGGTGGCGCGATCGGCGTGTCGGCGCTCGTGGTCGCCGTGCAGCTCCTGTTCCTTCTCGGCCGCGCCGGTCGGGTCGCGGAGTGGTTCCCGTTCAGCCCATACAGCGGGGTCGCCGTCGTGATCGGCGGGGTCGCCCTCGCGGCGCCAGGTCTCTGGTCGCCCCGGCCTTCGTGGCTGCGGCCACTTTCCGTGGTCGGCGCCGCGTTCATCGCGGTCGGCGTGACAGAGGCCGCGTACTCGATCGCGATTTCCGTCGCGCCGTTCGAGGAGTGGGCGGTCGCCGTCGCCTTTACCGTCGGGGCTCTCGTCGTCGTCGCCTCCGCTCTGCTTTGGCGCTCCGTTCCCGCGCGCTGGGTCGCGGGCGTCGCAGCGACGGTCCTCGCGACGATCGCGGGCCTCGACGGCGCGTACTCGCTCGCCGTCCTGGAGACCGCGATCGGCGTATGCCTCGCCGTCGCGCTCGTGCCGCCCCTTCTTCTCGCCGCGTTTGGCACGCGGTGGCCGCGCGTCACACTCGGCTCGACCGCCCTTCTCGTCACGGCCCTCGGTGCTGCGGGTGGATACCTCGTCCACGACGCCGTCTTCGTCGCGATCGCGACGGGCTCGCTCGTCGCGGCCGTAGGCCTGTGGACCGGATCCCGCATTCCCCGGGCATGGCGTGCTCCCGTCGTGATCGGGCTCATGCCCGCAGTCGCCCTCGCGGTCGGCATCGGCCTGCTCAACGCCCTTCCCGTCACCGCGAGCTTCTTGTCCGGCGGCGCGTACGAGACCGTCTGGGTGCCCGACCTCTGGACAAGTGCGATCACCGCGATCGGGGGCGTCGCGCTCGGAGCGCTCCGCCTGTGGAGCGTGCCTCGCCGCCTTGTGTCCGCGGTCTCGATGGCGGGTGCGGTCATCATGGTCGCCGCCGGCGCCTCGGCCACGCTGACGACCGCGTCCGCCTGGGGGCTCGACGCACACGTCGGCCTCGCGACGATCGGAACGGTCGCATCCGTCGTGGTCGCGGGAGCGGTCGTCCTCTGGTCGACCACCGCCGCGAAACTCGTCAACGGTATCGGCGCGACGGTGCTGCTGACGCTCGCCGGGATACACGGAGCCGTCGCGTTCGCGTCCCCGAGCGCGAGCGTCTGGCTGGGCGTCGCGGTGATCGCGAGCCCGATCGTCGTCCTTGCCGTATTCGGCAGGTGGTGGCCGCGGATCACGTTGGGACCGGCCGCGTTACTGGTGTCGATCGCCGCAGTATCCGTGGCCCGTCACGCGGAGATGACCGCCGCACCGTCCTACGCGCTCGTGGCCGCGAGTGTCGCGGTGGTGGCGCTCGCCTGCGCGGTCGCTCCGGCGCGATGGCGTGTGCCGCTACTGTTCGGCTCGGTCCCCGCCGCCGCCGCGACGGCCGTGATCGCGGTGGGTATCGGGGCGACCTCCATCGCCTCGGTGATCGAACGGGGGACGTCGGTCGAAGCCTCCGGCGCCGCCGTATGGACGACGACAGGCGCGGCGCTTCTCGCCGTCGCGGCGGCCGCGTCGCGGTGGTGGCGCGTAGGCAAGCCCGCGGAGACCGGGACGCAGATCGCCGGGGCGCTTTCCGCGGCCGTCGCCGCAGCGAACGCCGCCACGATCGTCGCACACCCGTGGGAGGACAATCCCGTGCTTGTCTCCGCCGCCACCGTGGTCTTCGCCCTCGTGGGGGCCGCCGCGATCCTTCTCTGGTCGCGCGTCGAGGCTCGACGTGTGGGGGCGGTTGCGTCCATCGCCTGGCTGACGTTCGTCGCGCTCGTTAACAACGGGAGGCTCGCCGACACGTACGCGTTCGAGGCGTCCGCCGACTCCTGGTGGGGCCGGCTTGCGATCGCCGTCGCGGTCGTGGCGATCCTCGCCGCGGCCGGAGCCCGGTGGCCCACGTACACGCTCGGACCCGCGGCCTTCCTGGCGACGTCATCGGCCTTCTCCGCAGTCGATGGGCGCGGGGGCGCGTGGACGGCGGCTCTCTTCGCCGCGGCGGTTGGCGCGGCCGTCGTCGCGTGGATCGCGAACGCCACGAACGCGCGCGCGCGCGCCGCGCTTCGCTGGGGACTCGCGCCCGTCGGCGCCGTTCTCGCGGTGTACCTCCTGTGGGCGGCCGGGACGACCCTCGGCGCGCTGCTGTGGTCGTTTTCGCGCATCGATCCCCCGTGGAACCTTGACCCGTGTGACAGCGCCGTCGTCGCCGCGGTCCTTGCCGGCGCGTGTTCCCTTCGCTGGGTCCGCGACCGGATCGGCTGGATCGCGGTCGCCGCGATTCCCCTGATCGCGTCGGGGCTGCCCGGGCACTGGGCGTGGATCGCGACGGCGATTGTCGCCGTCGCCGCGTTCGTCGCCTGGGTGGCGCGGGGCGCGTCGACGCGCGTGTCCGGCGACGCGGTGCTCGTGCTTTCGTTCTTCGCTTTCGGGCTGGGCGCTCGGTGGAACGGCGCCTTCGCCGGTATGTCGGTCCTTTGCGCGGTGACCGCGCTCGGTCTCGCCATACGCGGCACGGGGCGCCTCGCTCAACGCGGCCTCCTCGTGGCGCCCGTGTACGGCGCGTTCGCGGCGGGATTTGCCGTCGTGGCGCTCGACGGATCGGCGGGATTGGCCCTCGCCTTCGCCATGGTTGTCGCGCTCGGAATCTCGATCGGGGCGGCGGCTGGCGGGCTCGATCCGGACTTCGTCGTCACGCCGGTCGCCGTCGCCCTCGCGACGGCGGTAATCCCGCTCGCGTCCCCGGCGGCGACGCGTTCGGGCGTCGCCCTCCTGCTCGCCGGCGCGGGCTGGCTCGCGCTCGCCGTGCTCCGGTGGCGCCCGGCTCGGTGGATCTCCTCGGGAGTGCTGTCGCTCGGCACCGCCCTCGTGCTCGTTGGCGCGCACGTGACCGTCGTCGAGGCGTACACCGCTGTGCCCGCGATCAGCATCCTCGCCATTGGGCTGTGGTGGCTCGTCGGCGATCCGTCGGTCACGACCATGCGCGCGCTCGGACCGGGCCTCGCCGTCGCGCTCGCCCCGAGCCTCGTCACCCTCATGACCGACCCGACGCACCTCGTACGGACGCTGGCGCTGACCGGCGCGACCGTCGTCCTCGCCGTCGTCGGGGTCGGCTTGCGATGGTTCGCGCCCATCCTCGCGACGAGCATCACGGCCGTGACGGTGTCGTTCACGCAGGTGTTCGCGAGCGAGCAGATCGTCCCGCGCTGGGTCTCCTTCGCCGTGGTCGGGTCGCTCCTACTCGCGATCGCGGCGACCTACGAGAAGCTCAAGACGTTGCGGTGACGCGGGCGGTCTCGGGCGCCGATCCGGCGGTGCTCGACGGGTGAGGTCGTGCTGGTACGATGTTTCACCGCGCGCCTCTAGCTCAATTGGCAGAGCAGCTGACTCTTAATCAGCGGGTTCTGGGTTCGAGTCCCAGGGGGCGTACCACCGGGACGCTCTAGTCGTCCTTGCTTCTCGCAAACAGGCGCCACCACGGCTCCGCCTCGCGTTCCCGCGCCTCGCGCTTGGCCCGCGCCGCCGCCTGCGCGGCCGCCTTCCGCTGGCGCCGCCGACGGCCGATCGTGACGATGCGGTACACGGCGAGGCCCATTGCTCCGATCACGACGATCACGAGCCACGGCAGAAGGATCGCGGAGAACGAGAGGCCCACGGAGATCCCGTCCTCCGCGAACGACGCCACGGGCGAGCCCGTGCCCGCGGTCGCGGCGTTGATCGCGGTGCGGGAGGTCGCCTTCCCGAGGTGGGTGAAGCCGGCGATGATCGCGCCGAGCACGTACCCGAGCCACTCGTGGTCCTTCCAGAATTGGCTGTTCTCCACGACGTCGGCCGCGGCGGTGGCGGCGAAGATGACCGAGCCGACGAGCGGACGGATCATCGTCTGGAAGAGGTCGTTGACGTGGTCGACGCCCGGGATCTTGTCGAGCACGAGTTCGACCACGAGGAGCACGAGCGAGATGAGGATCGCGGGCCACGACTCGAGCCACGTCAGCCCGGCGGGAAGCTCGATCAGGCTCGTGAAGCGCGCGAGGGTTCCCACGATGACGAGGGGGATGAACGCGTTGAGCCCCGCGGCGGCCGAGAGGCCTGTTCCGGTCAATGCCGCGAGCATGGGGTTCTCCTTGGTCGACGATGCGCGAGCGCGAACCTGGCATCCACGATAGTCGTGCCGCCCTGCATGAGGACGGCCCCCGGGCGCCGTTGCCCAAGGGCCGCCGTTTGCGATGGGGTGGCTGACGGGACTTGAACCCGCGACCCCCTGGACCACAACCAGGTGCTCTACCGACTGAGCTACAGCCACCATCGGCCCTGCGGGCCAGCGGACAGTGTATCGCCTCTACGCGGGGTTCTCAGGCGCGGGCGCGACCGCCTCGGCGGCCTTGCGCGCCGTCTCGGTCTCTGGTCCGGGCGGGGCGACGAAGATCGTCTCGCGGTAGTACCGGAGCTCGCGGATCGAGTCCTCGATATCGCCGAGCGCCCGGTGCCCGCCCGTCTTGGCCGGGGAAGCGAAGTACGCGCGCGGATACCAACGTCGGGCGAGCTCCTTGACCGAGCTCACGTCGACGACGCGGTAGTGCAACCAGGCCGCGAGGGCGGGCATGTCGCGCTCGATGAAGAGGCGGTCCATGCCGACGGTGTTGCCGGCGAGCGGGGCCTTGCCTTCGGGCGCATGCGACTTCACGTAGTCGAGCACGAGCCGTTCCGCCTCGCGCATCGTCACGCCGTGCTCGAGCTCCGGGAGCAGTCCCGACGTGGCGTGCATGTCGCGCACGAATTCGCTCATGCCTTTGAGGGCCTTCGCGGGGGGCTTGATGACGACGGACACGCCCTCGCCAAGGATCTCGAGCTCCCCATCGGTGACGAGGACGGCGATCTCGATGAGCGCGTCCTTCTTCGGGTCGAGGCCCGTCATCTCGCAGTCGATCCACACGAGGTGATCCGGGGCGCTCATGGTGCCTACCTTACGGCGTGCGGAGGTCGCGCGAGGGCGTGGTCACGACGGCCAGGCGCCGCGCGCGTATTGCTTGGGCCAGTAGTCGATCGGCTCCCCGAGCACGTGGGCTGCTCGAAGCGGGAAGAACGGCTCGCGGAGGAACTGGCGCGCCATGAACACCGCGTCCGCGTCGCCCGATCCCACGATCGCTTCCGCCTGCTCGGGTTCGGTGATCTGACCCACGGCCGTCGTCGGGAGGCCGGTCGCCTCGCGCACGGCGGCCGCGAACGGAACCTGATAGCCGGGGGCGCTCGGGATTTTCACGCCCGCGATGAGGCCGCCGCTCGAGAGGTCGAACAGGTCGGCACCCGCCTCCTTCGCCCAACCCGCGACGGTGACCGTCTGCTCGAGCGTCCAGCCGTCCGGCTCGACCCAGTCCGTGGCGGACAGTCGCACGAACACGGGAGTCGCGTCGCCCACCGCGGCGCGCACCTCGCGGACGACGCGCAGCAGGAGCCGCGCGCGGTTCTCGAGCGAGCCCCCGTAGTCGTCGTCGCGTTGGTTCGACAGGGGCGAGAGGAACTGGTGGATCAGGTATCCGTGTGCGGCGTGGACCTCGACGACGTCGAAGCCCGCCTCGACCGCGCGCCGGGCCGCGGCGCCCCACGCCTTCACGACCGCGTCGATGTCCTCCGCCGTCATCTCCCGGGGCTCGTCGTAGCCCGGAAAGGCGATTGCCGACGGGGCGAGCGTCTGCCACCCGCCGTCGGCGACGGACTGGGTGCCCTTGCCGCTCCAGTCGCGGTACGTCGACGCCTTGCGCCCCGCGTGGGCGAGCTGGATCCCGGCGCGTGCCCCGCGCTCGTGGATGAAGTCGACGATCGGCCGGAAGGCGTCGCGTTGCTCGTCGTTCCACAGTCCGAGATCCCAGCTGCTGATGCGCCCCTCGGGTACGACCCCGGTGGCCTCCGCCATGACGAGCCCGGCCCCGCCGCTCGCGTACGCGCCGAGGTGGACGAGGTGCCACGTGGTCGGGGCCCCGTCGCACTTCTCGACCGAGTACTGGCACATCGGTGCGACCCAGATGCGGTTCCGGAACGCGGTGTCTCGGATGGTGAGGGGGGCGAAGAGCGCCGACGGCATGGTTGTCCTTTCACGGGGTTCATTGAGGCGAACGCGCGGCGCGAGGCGCGCATTCCTCCGCCTCGCGGGGTGCGCGGCCGCCGCGTTTCCGACGATAGCGGACTGGTAAATTGAAGTGACGCGCCAATGGTCCCTACGGACCGACGCCTCCGCATTCTTCGCACTGGAGCCCCTCGTGACTGACGTTGGATCCTTCGCGCTCGTCGTGCTGCTCATCGCCGTCGTCGGGCTGGTCGCCGTGCTCTCCAGCCGGCTCACGGAGTGGATCAAGATCCCGTCTCCCGCGCTCGTCCTCGTGGGCGCGGCCGTCGCGGTGCAACTCGTCCCGGAGCTCCAGCCTTCGTCGGACTACACCGTCGAGCGCGTCGTCACGATCGCGCTGTTGTTCATCCTCTTCGACGGCGGCATGCACATCGGGTGGCGGCGCTTCAAAGAGGCCGCCGCGCCCATCGCCGTCGTCGGCGTGCTCGGCACCGTGCTGACCGTCGCGGCGGCGGCGGCGCTGATCCACTTCGCGTTCGGCCTCGACTGGTACGTCGCCGTGCTCGTCGGCACCGCCGTCTCGCCCACCGACCCGGCCGTCGTCTTCTCCGTCCTCGGCAAGCGCGAGGTGAGCGGGAGGAGCGGAACGATCCTCGAGGGGGAGTCCGGCGCGAACGACCCCGTGGGCATCGCGCTAATGGCGAGCCTCATCACGGCGGGTGCGCTCACGCACAAGGCGTGGGGACACGTGGGGGACGACTTCCTGCTCCAGATGGTCATCGGTGCGCTCGTCGGCGTAGTAGGGGGGCGCGCGCTCATCTGGTTCATGCGCAAGGTTCCGCTCGCAAGCGAGGGGCTATACCCGCTCCGGACCCTCGCGAGCGTGCTCGTCCTGTTCGGCGTCGCGACGGTCGCGCACGGGTCCGGGTTCCTTGCGGTATTCGTCGCAGGGATCGTCATCGGGGACGACGAGGCGCCGTTCAAGCGGGAGGTCGAGCGCTTCCACGGCGCGCTCGCGAGCCTCGGCGAGATCGTCGCGTTCCTCGCGCTCGGCCTGACCGTCGATCTCGCAGTCATCTTCCACCCGGATGTGTGGATCCCGGGGCTCATCCTGGCCGTCGCGCTCGCGTTCGTCATCCGGCCCGTCCTCGTGGGTCTGTGCCTCCTTCCGAGCGGGTTGCCACGCAACCAGGCAGCCTTCGTCCTCTTCGCCGGCCTCAAGGGCGCCGTGCCCATCCTCCTCGGCAGCCTCATCCTCACGGCCAAGGTCCCGGAGGCGCCGCGTTTGTACGGGATCGTCGTCGTGGTCGTCGTCTTCTCCGTCGTGGTGCAGGGCAGCCTGTCGCCCATCGTCGCGCGGTGGCTCAAGGTCCCCATGCGTGTGATCGAGCCGGAACCGTGGGCGCTCGGCGTGCGGCTCCGCCAGGAGCCCGACGGGGTCCACCGCTTTACCGTTCGCGCGGGCTCTCCCGCCGACGGGTCGAGCATCCGCGACCTCAGCGACGTATCCGAGTCCGCGTGGGTCAGTCTGGTCGTGCGGTCCGGGAAGCTTGTGCCGACGAGCCCGTCGACGACCCTCGAGGCGGGGGACGACGTCGTCGTGTTCGCGGGCCCGGAGACACGGGAGGAGCTCGCGCGGGCGTTCGGGCTCGAGGAGGTGGTCTCCCCGACGACGGGTCGGGTCGCGGCCTGGGGTCGTAGGCGCCGCCGCGGGGAAGGGAAACGGCGCTCGTAGACATCTTGCCCGGCGCCACGTTTCGCCGCGGTACATGAGTGCACGTTCCGGGGCGTTCGCGCGGCCGAGGGTCGCCCTGCGGTACATGAGTGCACGATTTCGGCCACAAACGTGCGCTCGTGCACCGCAGGGGCGTTTCGGATAGGTGGTTGAGCGGATTCCGTGCACTCGTGCACCGCAGGGGCGCGTCTCGCGATGCGGGCGAACCCCGAATCAACCGGAGGCGAGGCCGCCGAGGAGTCGAGCGAGCGCAAGGCGGACGAGCAGGAGCGCGACGGACGCGGCGACCCGAATGGCCCAGAGGAGGGCGGCTCCGAGAAGCATCGCTTTCCATCATGTTCCAGTCATCGCGACTCGCAAGGTGCCCCCGGCAGGATTCGAACCTGCGACCTGCGGATTAGAAGTCCGACGCTCTATCCAACTGAGCTACGAGGGCGACGCGCGTATCCCAAGGGTAGTCGCCGCGGCCCGGCGCGTGCGTGCGGCGCGGGTGTTTGGTGAACCGCCCCCAAGGGGGCACGCTAGTGCCATGACCATCCGTCCCGTGCGCTCGTGGGGCCGACCGGGCGCGCTTCTGGACGCCCTCCGCGCCACGCGCGCCGCCGTCGGCGCCGTGGAGTTGCCGTTCGACTCGGAGCGGGGCGAGCAGGCGAAGACGCTGGTCCACGACATCATCGAGCAGCTCGACCAGCACTTGATCCCGCGCGTGACGGAGGGGGCGGTGCCCGCCGTCGTGGTTGTCGCCGGGTCCACCGGGTCGGGCAAGTCGACCATCGTCAACGCCCTGCTCGGCGACGACGTCACCGCGGCGGGCGTGCTTCGCCCGACGACCAAGGTGCCGCACCTCTTCCACCACCCGTCCGACGGGGTGCTCCTCAGTTCCGCGACGCGACGCGCGACGAGCCGCATGTCCGATGCCGTGCCCCGCGGCCTCGCGATCATCGACTCTCCCGACATCGACTCGCTCGTCGGGGAGAACCGCGAGATCGCGCGCGAGCTGCTCGACGCAGCGGACCTCTGGATCTTCGTCACCACGGCCGCCCGCTACGGCGACGCCGTTCCCTGGGAGGTGCTGCGCTCCGGGGCGGACCGCGGCGCGTCCATCGCCATCGTCCTGAGCCGCGTCACCGCGGACGTCGCCGCGCACGTCAAGCGCGACCTCGTGGAGCGCCTCAAGGCCGAGGGGCTGGAGTCGCTCCCGCTCTTTGTCATCCCCGAGGAGGCGGAGGGGCTCGAGTCGCTCCCGCCGGACGTCATCCAGGGTCTGCGGCGCTGGCTCGACACCGTCGCGGCCAAGAGCGCGACGACGATCATCGAACGGACGATGCAGGGGGCTGCGCAAGCGCTCAAGGAGTGGCTGGAGAAGCTCGCCGAGCTGATGGACGACCAAGCGGCGGCGGTCAAGAGCGCCCGGGCCGAGGTGCGGCGCGCCGCGGCGCGCGCGGAGCAGGAGGGCGGCGAATTCTGGTTCCGCGAGATCGCCGTCGGCCCGATCGCGGCGCTGTGGGCGCGCGCGGGCGACGCGGGCGGTCCCCTCTACCGGATCCGCGGGGGAGGGATGCGGAATCGGCGCAAGGCCGCGGAGGACCGGGTGGCCGCGCTCAAAGAGATCCGTGCCGAGCTGATGCGTGCCGTCGAGGGGACGCTGGCGTTCAGCGCGGGGCAGGCGTCCGCGCAGATGATCGAGGAGCTGACGCTCGACGAGTCCGGCGTCGGCGCGTGGATGATCGCCCAGCGCGATCCGACCGAGGCGGCGGGGCTGCGCGCCCGTCACGCGAGGGACGCAGCCTTCGGGTGGTTCGCGCGCTGCGACGTGCTCGCCTCCACCCTGCCGGGGACGGCGTCGGCGATCGAGACGGTCGGGGCGGAGGGGTTGTCGACCGTGTTCGCCTCGGCGGCGCTCGGCATCCCCCAGGCCCGCCAGGCGCTCGCCCTGCTCGTCGGCTCCGGCCTCCAGGAATCGTTCGACAAGGCGCGCGCCGAACTCGGCGCCGCCCGCCGCTTCTGCATCAGCCGGGAGGCGCTCGACATGATCGCCCCGAGCGACCTGCCTTCCCTCGCCCCCGACGCGTCGGCGTCCATCCGCCTCCGGCGCGCGGAGCTGCGAGGACTCCTATGAGCGTGTCGTTCGCCCACCTCGACCCGCCGAGCGAGACCACCTTCCTCCGTGAGCGGGTGTCGCGACTCAAGTCCTCGCTCGACTGGGCGGGGGAGGCGCTCGCGCCCGAGGCGGTGCGCGCGATCCGCGACACCGTGAAGCGATGTGAAGAGCGCCTCGCGCTGGGCGTCGACACGACCATCGTGGCGCTCGCGGGTGGGACGGGTTCCGGGAAATCCTCGCTCTTCAACGCGATCACGCGGATGGACTTCGCGCTCGCCGGGGTCTCGCGCCCGACGACGGCGCAGGTGAGCGCGGCGACGTGGGGCGGCGGGGCGGACGCGCTGCTTGATTGGCTGGGCGTCGGCCGGGATCGCCGGCTCGAGTGCGAATCGGCGCTCGACGAGGCGGAGTCGCAGTTTCGCGGCATGGTACTGCTCGACCTTCCCGACCACGACTCGGTCGAGCCGAAGAACCGGGAGATCGTCGACCGGGTGGTGCCGATGGCGGACCTGCTCGTGTGGGTCGTCGATCCCCAGAAGTACGCGGACCACGCGCTGCACTCCCGGTACCTGGTGCGCGTCGCGGAGTCCGGGGCGCCGTCGGCCGTCGTCCTCAACCACATCGACCGGCTGACGCGCAAGGACGCGGACGCGATCCTCTTCGACATCCGGCGCCTGCTCGCCGAGAAGGGCATCGACGCCGTGCCGGTGCTGCTGACCTCGGCGGTCACGGGCGCGGGCGTGGACAGCCTGCGGAGCGTGCTCGCGAACGCGGTCAAGCGGCGTTCGGTCGCCGCGGAGTCGGTGCGCGCCGAGCTCGTCGCGGCGGGGAGTCTGCTCGCCGAGGCCCTCGCGAAGGATTCGGAACCGGCGTTGCCCGAACCCGAGGAACTCGCGGGCGAGCTCGCCAAGGCCGCGGGTGTGGACGTGCGTGCGCGCGCCGCCGGGGATGTGGCAGCGGGGCGCGCGGCGGCGTTCCCCGGCATCGCGACGCTGACGTCGGCAGCGGTGTCGCCGCTCCGAGAGGCGTGGATCGACGCGGCCACCGACGGCCTGCCTCGTACGTGGCGGCTCGTGCTGAGCAAGGCGATCGCGAAGCCGGCGGCGATCGCGGAGGCGGTCAACGACGCGCTGAGCGTCGTGCGTTGGCCGGAGGTCAAGGCGGCCAAGCGCCGGTGGGGGAGGACGACGGCCGCGCCGTCGATGGAGGCCGCGATCCTGGGGCTCGGGCGCGAGGCCGTGCTGGGCGCGATCCGTGAGGACGTGGTCGAGCCGACGCAGATGGTCCACCAGGCGTACCGCGCGCTCGACGAGCTGACGCAGCTCGGCGGGTAGGGGTCGGGCGCGGGAGCGCACGTCGCGTGCTGGCGTCGCGCGATCGTTCGGGTCGCTCGCGCGGGCGGGCCGAGCCCACGGCGCTGAGCTCCCCTGCGGTGCACGGGCGTACGTTTTGGGCTGATCCCGCGGCGCTGAGTCTGCGGTACATGGAGGTACGTTTTGGGCTGATCCCGCGGCGCTGAGTCTGCGGTACATGGAGGTACGTTTCGGGCTGATCTCGCGGCGCTGAGTTCCCCTGCGGTGCGCGGGTGCTCGTTTCGGGGTCAATACGTGCGCTCATGTACCGCAGGGGCGTTCAGAGGCCGTGATCGGGCGGATTTCGTGCATCCATGCACCGCAGGGGCGCTCGGCCGCCCACCGGTGGTGCCGAGGCGTCGCGGGGGCGTCGCTCCCGCGACGGCGGCGCTTCGCGCTCGCGACACGACGGCCAACGCGCGCGATCCGGGTCGCGCGCCGATGTCCCCAGGGCGTTTCGCGGGGGGTGCGGTAGCGCCGCGAGCGGGCGGCACACCCTCGGTATTCCATCCGCGCCATCGTGGGGCGAGCCGCAGGGTGCGGCACCAAGGAGGGTGACATGAACGACCTTGTGATGACCGTGAACGGATGGGTCGCGACCGACCCCAGCCAGCACGTCGGGCCCACGGGCGCCCGCCTCACGAGTTTCCGCCTCGCCTCGACGTCGCGTTTCTACGACCGAGACAAGGGCGAGTGGACCGACGGGCGCACCGAATGGTTCACCGTCAAGGTGTTCCGCGGCGCCGCGATCACGGTGGCGAACTCCATCAAGAAGGGCCAGCCCGTCACGGTCCACGGGCGCTTCCGCACGAACGAGTGGGAGGGCGATGGCGGCACGCGGATCGACCTCGTCATCGACGCGACGAGCGTCGGGCACGACCTCACGCGCGGGACCGCCGAGTTCACGCGGGCGTACGGCGACGCGACGCTCGACGGCGACGACGGCGACGACGGCGCCGAGGCGGGAACGGAGGACGGGGCGGCGGACGAATCGACGGGCGACCAGCCGACGGACGACGCGGCGAGCGACGACGCTTCCGCGGAGGACGCGGATGGGGCGCCGGAGCACGAAGCCGAAGGCGAAGCGCTCGCGCTCAGCGCCTAGGTCGAGAAAAAGTAAAGCAAAAATAAAGAAAATGGTATACACTAGGCGTGCCGTCCACGCGTCGGGCGGTCGCCCCGATGGTGCAGCATGAGGCGCCATTCGAAGGAGCGCATTCATGGAAATCATTGTCCTTATTCTCGTCGGCGCGATCGTGGGAGTCCTCGGACGCCTGATCGCGGGTCGCGACGTCAACATGATCCTCACGGTCGTCATCGGGATCGTCGGCGTGTGGCTCGGTTTCTACCTCTGGGATCGGCTCGGCGACGGCTCGAAGCCGATCGGCTACGCGATCGGAGTGCTGGCCTCGGCCGTTCTCGTGATCGTGGTCTCTCGCTTCTCGACCAGTCGCAGCAGCGCGCGTCACTAGTGCGAAAGAGGCCCCCGACGCCCCGGCGTCGGGGGCCTTCTGCGTGACGGCCGCGGGCGCGAATAGCCCGGACGGCAACCGCGTAGGCTAGGCGTCGGCGAAACCGCGACCTAGACGGAGTATCAGTGGCTGAGTTCATCTACCAAATGCACAAGGCGCGCAAGGCGCACGGCGACAAGGTCATCCTCGACGACGTGACGCTCGCCTTCTACCCGGGCGCGAAGATCGGCGTCGTCGGGCCGAACGGCGCCGGGAAGTCGACGGTCCTCAAGATCATGGCGGGGCTCGAGCAGGCCTCGAACGGCGAGGCGCGGCTCAGCGACGGCTACACCGTGGGCATCCTCCTGCAGGAGCCGCCCCTCAACGAGGAGAAGACCGTGCTCGGCAACGTCGAGGAGGGCGTGGGGCCGATCAAGGCGAAGCTCGACCGATTCAACGAGGTCTCCGCTCTCATGGCCGACCCCGACGCCGACTACGACGCGCTGCTTGCCGAGATGGGGACGCTCCAGGAGGAGCTCGACCACGCGGACGCGTGGGACCTCGACTCCCAGCTCGAACAGGCGATGGACGCGCTCCGCTGCCCGCCCGGCGATGCCCCCGTCACCAACCTCTCCGGCGGCGAGCGCCGCCGCGTCGCGCTGTGCAAGCTCCTGCTCGAAAAGCCCGATCTCCTCCTCCTCGACGAGCCCACGAACCACCTCGACGCGGAGTCCGTCCAGTGGCTCGAGCAGCACCTCGCGAAGTACCCCGGCGCCGTGCTCGCGGTCACCCACGACCGGTACTTCCTCGACAACGTGGCCGAGTGGATTCTCGAGCTCGACCGCGGCCGCGCGTACCCGTACGAGGGCAACTACTCCACCTACCTGGAGAAGAAGCAGGAAAGGCTCCAGGTCCAGGGAAAGAAGGACCAGAAGCTCGCCAAGCACCTCAAGGACGAGCTGGAGTGGGTTCGGCAGAACGCCAAGGGCCGCCAGACCAAGTCCAAGGCCCGCCTGCAGCGCTACGAAGAGATGGCGGCCGAGGCGGAGAAGACGCGGAAGCTCGACTTCGAGGAGATCCAGATCCCGCCCGGGCCGCGCCTCGGCAACACCGTCCTCGAGGCGAAGGACCTCAAGAAGGGCTTCGGCGACCGCGTGCTTATTGAGGGCCTCAGCTTCTCGTTGCCGCGCAACGGCATCGTCGGCGTCATCGGCCCGAACGGCGTCGGCAAGACGACGCTGTTCAAGACCATCGTCGGTCTCGAGGAGCTTGACGGCGGGGACCTCAAGGTCGGCGAGACGGTCCAGATCTCGTACGTCGATCAGAGCCGCGGCGGCATCGATCCGACGAAGACTCTGTGGGAGGTCGTGAGCGACGGCCTCGACTTCATCAACGTCGGCAAGGTCGAGATGCCGTCCCGCGCCTACGTCAGCGCCTTCGGCTTCAAGGGTCCCGACCAGCAGAAGCCTGCGGGCGTGCTCTCCGGTGGGGAACGCAACCGCCTCAACCTCGCGCTCACCCTCAAGGAGGGGGGCAACCTGCTGCTGCTGGACGAGCCGACGAACGACCTCGACGTCGAAACGCTCGGTTCGCTCGAGAACGCGCTGCTGGAGTTCCCGGGCTGCGCGGTGGTCGTCAGCCACGACCGCTGGTTCCTCGACCGCGTGACGACGCACATCCTTGCCTACGAGGGCACGGCGGAGAAGCCGGGGGAGTGGTTCTGGTTCGAGGGCAACTTCCAGTCGTACGAGGAGAACAAGGTGGAGCGGCTCGGGGCGGAGGCGGCGCGACCGCACCGCGTCACGTACCGCAAGCTCACGCGGAACTGACGACCGTCCCGGCGGATATCCCCCACCCCTCGCGCTCGGAGGTTAGGTAGGCCTAAACTCCGAAGTGCGTACAGGGGAGTGTCAACCGGAAGCGGCATCCCGCGCGTCGAGGGGCATGACGGCGGTGATCAGCGGGCGACGCTCGGATGAGCGGAGGGCTTCGATGGCGTCAGCGCGCGTCACGAAGCGCATCCGCGCCTTCGTCGATACCGACTACGGTCGCGTCGTCGCGGCGGTCGCGCTCGCGACGCGCGACCGGGACCAAGCCGAGGACGCCGTCCAGGACGCGCTCGTGACGCTCATGCGCGACGGACACGAGCCCGACAATCTCGCCGCGTGGGTCACCGTCGTAGCGATCAATGGCGCGCGGTCGCGGCATCGGAGGGCCGATGCCGAACGCCGGGCGGTCTCGCGTCTGGTGTGGCAGGAGCCCGCGGAGCCTAGCGCCGATCGCGCGACCGTCGCCGAGGCCGTGCGAGCGTTGCCGCCGCGGCAGCGTGAGATCGCCGCCATGTACTACTACCTCGACACGTCGGTCGCGGACATCGCCGCCGCGCTCGATATCGCCCAAGGCACGGTCAAGACCCAACTGAGCCGCGCGCGCGCCGCGCTCGCCAAGACCCTCGAGGGGGTGGCGCGATGAGTATCGACGACGAACTCCGGGCGGCCATCCACGACGCCATCCCCGCGCCGAGGGTCGCGAACCCGGCCGCGCTCATGGCCGACCTCTCCGCGCGGGCGGAAGGCCCGCCGGGAGGCGGGACTCCGCCGCAGCGGGGACCCTGGCCGCGCCTCGGCGGGCCCGGCGGCCTCGCGCTGTTCGGTGCCGTCGGCCTCGCGCTCGGCGGGGGGACGGGGTGGGCCGTGGGCGCGAGCACGGGCGGAGACGAGCAGGTCGCCACGGTCCAGGCGGGGAGCGCCGCGAGCGTTCCCGCATATGCGTGCCCGGGCGCCGGCACCGTCGGTCAGTTCTCGCGCGGAGACCGCGTATACGCGATCGGGCAGACGGACGACGGCGCGTGGATCGTCGTCCGCGACGTCCGGGGAGGGTACGCTCCCGTCTTCGTCGACGCCTCGTACGTCGCGCTCGACGGCACGGCGGACCTCGAGACGATGAGTTGCGACGACGTTGGAACCGAGGCGCCGTACGTGGAGGCGACGACGCCGCCGCCCGACTCGGCGCCCGCCCAGACGACGGCGCCCGCGCCGCACACGACGACGAAGCCGACTCCGGACACCACACCGCCGTCCCTGAGCAACGCGTACGGCCTGCCGGGGAACATCTGGGAGCAGGACGGTGGGGGCATCACGTGCACGGCGGGCACCGCGCGAACGGCCGCGATCAACGTGACTGCGACGGACAACGTGGGAGTCGCCTCGGCCTCGATCGCGTACACGGTGCCGGGCGCCGCACCCGTGACGCGCGCCATGTCGAAGTCCGGTTCGACGTGGAGCGTCTCCTTCGGGCCCGTCGCGCACGGCACGGTCCCGGAACCCGGACCCCATTCGGTCTCCGTCACGATCACGGTCAAGGACGCGGCCGGCAACGCCGCGACCACCAGCGCCTCGGTGAGCGTCCATTCCATCGCGGAATGCTTCGGGTAGGGGGAGCGATGAGGAAGATGCCGCTGTCCGTCGCGCTGACCGCGCTCGGCACGTTCGTCGCGGGAGCCGCGATCGCGTACCCCCTGGCGTCGGGGTCGTCGCCCGTCGCGGACGCGGCGCCCCACGCGAGTTCGGCCCCGTTGGAGGCCGACGAGCTCGTGCTCGCGCACATGCTCTCGTACGGCGACGAAGGAGCCTTCGCCGCGGGAACCGAATACATCGCCGACATCGACGCGCGCCGCGAGGCGGCGGCCGCGGGAGACGCCGCGGCGGCGGACGCCGCCGATCCTCGCGTCGAATCCGTCCCGGAATCGTCCGGCGCGGTACCGCCGCTCGATCCCGCGCCGCTTCCCGTCCTCGACCCGTGCGCCGACGACCCCGCATCGGCGGACTGCCCGACCGGCGTGTCGGGAACCGTCCTCGCCATCGTGATGCCGGGGCCCCTTCAGACCTATCTCTTGCCGGACCCCCCGACGCCCGGGGACGCGTTCAGCTACGTGTACCCGGAGTGCACCCCGGTCCCGCTCGAGCCTGGTTTCGTTCAGGTCGGCATCGGCGGGAACCGGCCTTTCGCAGGCGAGCTCTCCTGGGCGCTCCACCCGGCCGACGGGAGCGGCATTCCTCCCGCCGCCTGGACGAGCCTGCCTACGTCGACGCTCGCCTCGGAGGAAGCCGGCTACGCCGCGTGGCTCGCCGACCCGAGTTCCTTCGACGACGACCCACGCGCATGGATCGATCACTGCGTTGTGATCGGCCCGCTCGAGCCCGGCACCTACTCGCTGGAGTCGCACGTCGCCGCGAAGGACGACGCCACGCAGGTGTCCGACGCCGCGACCACCCTCGTCGTCTCGGGCGCCGCAGCCGACCCGCGTCACCGCCGCGCGACGGTGACCTACGGCTATGGCCCCGACATCCTCTACGTCGACGCGCCCCACCCCGCGGACCAGCGCATCGTCGTCCAGGCCCTCCCGAACGACCCCGGCGCCACGTGCGACACGGGAGGCGACAACGACGTCATCGTCCATCCCGAGGCCCACGGACGCGTCGGCGGCGCGACCCTCGCGGTCTTCCCCATCCCCGAGTCTCGACGGAACCGTCCGGACTATCCGTACCTGCTGGACGACGACAAGCGGACGCTGAGCCGCCTCGACCTCGATACCGGCACCTCGTACGTCCTCTGCGTGTTCTGGGTGAGCGACGGGCCGAGCTTCGACGACGTGGTGGTCGAGGCGGCCGAGCAGTCGCGGGTGACGACGCCGGACGCATGGACGCCGACGGTTACGCTCACCGGCCTCGGTGGCCTGTCGCCGAGGGCGCAGTCGGTCGCGATCGATATTGACCGGGACGGATGCGACGCCCATCGAACCCTCTCGGATTTCCCGGACAGTTACGCGAACATCGCGTACAACACCTCGCTATGCACCATCCGGTCCCATCTGGGCGACATCGTCGGCGACGGCGGCCTTCGCGTCCGTCAGACGCTCACGCTCGACGACGGCGAGGTGTACACGAATACCGGCGTGATTCCCCTGACCCTGGTCTGCGGATCGGATACGTACTGCGCCGCGCCGCCGAGCCGGGTGGCCGTGCTCGCGATGCCCGAGATTCCGGTGCCCGCGGACGTGTGCCGTACGCGTTTCGGCACGGGTTGCGAGGGCGAGTCTCCGAGCGCCTCTATCGGATACTCGATGTTCCAGATCGACTACGGATCGGAGGAGGCGCGCGGCGGAGGGTGGACGATCGACGCCCCGTCGGCCTTCGCCGATGCGGACACGCTCCCCGGGGACGTGCCGCGACTCGACGTCTCGTGGGAGGCCGTGGACGACGCTTCGCGCACAGGGGCGATCAGGTTCGTCGTCCAGGCGGACCAGCCCGTGGACGTCCAGATCGACGTGCTCGCTCCCGATCGCGGCGACCCGTGCCTCCTTGCCGGGGCTGGCGTCGACGGCTCGCTTGATCTCACGACCCGACACGAGTTGACGATCGCGGGGCTCTGCCTCGGCACCAACTATCTCGCGCGGGTCACGGCGCACAACGCCGACGGAACGCAGGGCGTGATCATCGTGGACGGGGCGTCGCGTCGCGATACGATCCCGGTCGACACCCGCCCGCTGACGGTCGTGATTCAGGCGACGATGCTATGGGACACCGAGGCCTACCCGTACCTCTTCGGCCCGGACGACGTGTACTACCTCGTGTACGCGGAGCCTCGGGCGCTCCGGGTGTCCCAGTCGGCCGCCGACGGCGGAGTCCGCGGGGCGAGCCTCGACTGGCAGGTGCCCTCGGAGCTGAACGAGCGCGTCGACCCGTTCGACCATTTCCCGGATAGCACCACGCACATCTGCTACTCCGGACCGGACGACGGCGTGTTCGCCTTCCCGACGGCGGCGACGCCTGTGTCGCTTGGCAGCGGCCCCGTGACGCTCAACGCGAGCCTCCTTGTCGACGACGTGCAGCGCGGCTGCGTGGGACGAGGGATCGGGCCTCGCTTCCAGTTGACCGCGACGGTCACGTTGGAGGAGCTCCTCTACGGCGTCGAGTTGACGTCCGACCGGTCGCCGCTGCGGATGATCGTGCGGGCGCACGTCGTCGACGACTAACCGCCGAGCCGGATCATGCCCTCCTGGGCGACGCTCGCGACGAGGCGGCCGTCCTCGGAGAACACCCACGCGCCGGTCAGGCCGCGACCGCCCTGGGCGGTCGGCGTGTCCTGGACGAACAGCAGCCACTCGTCGGCGCGCGCCGGACGGTGCCACCACATGCCGTGATCGAGGCTCGCGAACGCGAGGTGGGGGTCGACCCACGAACTGCCGTGCCGGCGGAGCAACGGCTCGAGCATCACCTGGTCGCACCCGAACGCGATTAGCGCCCGGTGCGTGAGCTCGGGGACGTCGATCGGCTCGCGCATCCGCATCCACGCGGTCTGGTACTGCTTGGGCCGCGGGTCCGCCTCGAGGAAGAGCGACCCTTCGACGTGTCGCACGTCGAACGGCGCCTCCTTGAGCCAGAAGTCCGCCATCGCGTGGCCTTCGTAGGGCGCGAGCACGTCGATGCCGGACGTCACCGCGTCCGGCGGCGGAACCTCGGGCATCGCGACGGTGTGTTCGGGGCCGTCCTGGGCGAGCTGGAACGACGTGATCATGCTGAGCAGCGGACGGTCGTCCTGGAGGGCGTGGACGCGGCGCGCCGAGAACGAGTTCCCGTCGCGCAGGATCTCCACCTCGAAACGGATGGGTCTCGAGGCGTCGCCCGCGCGCAGGAAGTAACCGTGGAGCGAGTGGATGTGGCGGTCCTCGGCGACGGTGCGTCCGGCGGCCATGACGCCCTGGCCGAGCACCTGCCCGCCGAAGACGCGGCCCCCGGGCAGCGGGAGCGAGTCGCCCTCGAAGGCGGTCGGCCCGAGCTGACGTATGTCCAACGTCCGCAGTCCCGATCGAACGGCGATCTCCGCCCACGCGTCCTCGATGTGTTCCACGGCGCCTCCCGTCCAGTTCCCTGTCGAGGCTACTGTCTCTCGCGCCGTGCCGTCGCACGGTTTCCGCGGAACTCCGGCGCCGCGTCGAGCGTTCCCTCAGCGGAACAATTCACCCAAACGGGATCGGGGGCGAGGATGAGCGCGGCGACGGGCACCACGACCGTCGTCGCCCGACCCCGCGTCGTGATCGGCGCGGTCGCGCGCGCGGCCTGGAGCCGCCTCCGCGCGCTCGCTTCCCTCGCCCTCGACTTCGCGGCATCGGCACCGTCGCCCACGCGCGCCGCCCGGCGGTGGCGACGAGGATGGTCCGCCACCGTGGCTCGTTCGGCCGTCGCGCTCATCGTCGTATGGCTGGTGGCCGTTGGCCGTCCCAGCTTGTTCGGGCAGGACGCCGTTGCCGGGGGCGGGGTGTCGCTGTGGGCCGCCGCTCCGATCCTCGCCTACCTCCTGACGGTCGGCCTCGTCGTCGACCATTTCGCGGCGCGTTACGGCATCGCCGGCTCGTTCGGGCTCCACGTGCTGGGCGTCCTGCTCTTCATGCCCGCGATGTGGCGCATCGCGCTCGCCGACCCGGCCCTCCACGTCGGTCATGGCGTCGGCGCGACCCTCCAGGTCGTCGCGGCGTGGCCCGTGCTCTTCCTCGCGCTCGCCTTGATCGGTTACGGGGTCGCGTGGATCGTGCCCGGGTCGTTCCCCCGGCAGTACGCGTTCGCGCGCGCCGCGGCGCGCATTGTCCGCACGGGAACCCGCTGAACGCGCGGCGCACGGCCTAGGCTGAGGCGCGTGAGCACCCCGAGCGCCCGGCGCGCGTCCCTCCGCGCGGTCCTCTGGTTTTCCGGCGGCCTCCTCGCGGGAGTGGTCCTCCGAGCCGTTCTCCGCTCGCGGCTGCAGTCGCCCGGCGAACCGACACTGTCCCTCGCGGCGTACATCCCGAACGAGCTCGCGGGCCTGCTCGTCGCGACCGCCGTTCTCGTGTGGATGGGGGCCGTCGGAGCCGAGATCCTCCTCCGCCTCCGCGTCGGGATCGCCCCCGATCGCCCCGCACGGATCGCACTATTGGGCGCGTGGCTCGTCGCTTTGAGCGGCCCGGCGGAGGCCACGTGGTTCCTCCTCCGTCGTGCGCTCGTCGAGGACTCGCCGTCGTGGATCAGCGTGGCGCTCGCGTCGACAGCGATCGTCGCGGCCGAGGTGATCGCCCTGGTCTTCGTCCTTCGCGCGCGTCGCGAGGTTGTCGCCTCCGAAGCCGCCTAAGCCTCGGGCGCCGAATTCACCATCGCGTGGGCGGCGCGCTCGAGGTAGTCCCAGAGGGTCGCGGCGTGCATCGGGGCGAGGTCGAGCGAGTTCACCGCGACGCGCATGTGCGCGAGCCAGCGGTCCCGAGCCTCCGGCGTCACGGCGAACGGGGCGTGACGCATCCGCAGCCGCGGGTGGCCGCGCTCGTCCGAGTACGCCTGAGGTCCGCCCCAGTACTGCTCGAGGAACATTCGGAGCCGGCGTTCGGCGCCCTCGAGGTTCTCCTCGGGGTACATCGCCCGGAGCTCCGGGTCGCCCGCCACGCCCTCGTAGAAGCGCGCGACGAGGCGCGAAAACGTCTCGGCGCCCCCGACGACGTCGTAGAACGACGCGGCCCGAGTGAACCGGTCCGGGTCCTGCGGGACGTACGGCTCGTCGTCGGCGGGCGGCTTCGCCGTCGTCGTCACGACTTCTTCGCGCGGGACGACGATCGCTTCGCGGGGGACGAGGAGAGCCGCGCCTTCGAGGCCGCCGGGGGCTTCGTGTTCGCGTCGGCCGTGCTCGCGGCGAGGTTGGAGCCGGGCTGGAGGAGCGCGCCCTCGGGCGCGGCGAGCGCGATCCCGCGCTCAAGGAACAGGTCGCGCATGTTCTGCCGGATGGCGCGCATCACTCCCCACTGCGTGATCGGCTTGGTCTGCAGCAGGAGGCGGAGCGTCACCGAGTTGTAGTCGAGCGCCTCGATGCCCGCGACCTCGGGGTCGCCGATGATCGAATCCGCGATCGCCTCGTCCCCGCGCGCCATCTCCGCGGCGTCGAGCATCGCCTGGCGCGCGGCGTCGACGTCCACGTCGAACGCGAACCGCACCTCGATCTTCGCGCGCGAGTACAGCTGCGACATGTTGCCGACGCGCTGGATCTCGCCGTTGGGCACGAACCACACGGTCCCGTCGAGGGAGCGTAGCCGGGTGGAACGGAGACCGACGTGCTCGACCAGTCCGCTCGCCGGCCCAACGTCGATCACGTCGCCGACGCCGTACTGGTCCTCGATCAACATGAACATCCCGCTCAGCAGGTCCTTCACGAGCGACTGCGCGCCGAAGCCGAGCGCGACACCCACGATCCCCACGGCGGCGACGATCCCTCCGACGTTGACGTTATAGACGCCGAGAATCGCGATCACCGTGATGGACACGACGGCGAGCGTCAGCACGCTCCTGAGCACGGATCCGATGGTCTGCGCGCGCTGGATCCGCCGGACCTCCTCCAACTCGTCGTCGACGGTGCGTTCCGGCAGGGGCAGGTTCGCCTTCAGGAGGAGCCTGCGGGCGCGACGGTCGCCGCGCGAGATGCCCGTGCGAATCCCGCGCGTCGCCGCCCGGATCACGAGGCGGCCGATGATCCACGCGACGATCGCGATCGCGATGTACAGCAGAACCTTGCCCGCCGTCTCCCCGTGATCGATGATCCACTGCCACCAGTCGCCGAGGGTCGAGGTGGTCGAGCTCCACCATCCGGTCGTCGCCTGCGATGTCGTGAGAGGTCTCATGTGTTCCAGGGTAACGGGACGGCCGGATGGCCGGAGCGCTCTGGCAGGATGGTGCCGTGAGCGACACTCCGTCCGCGCCGCCCGGGCGCGTCCACGCTCCCAGCGCCGCGCTCGAGCGCCTCGCCGACGCGTGCGGGATCTCCCCTCGCTACGTCGCCTGGAACGGCGAGCGGCGCTCCAGCTCCGCCGCCGCGATCCGTTCGATCCTCGCGGCGATGGGCGTGGAGGCGGGGGACGACGCCGCGTGCCAACGCGAGGCGGACCGCCTCGAGGCCGAGGCGCGCACGCGGCCGCTTCCCCCCGTGGTCGTGCGTCGAGCGGGCGAGGGCGGCGACGTCTCGGTGCACGTCGCGGAGGGCGCGACGGCGACGCTCACCCTGACGCTCGAGTCCGGCCTCGCCCAGGAGCTCGCGCAGGTGCGCGTCGACGACGAGCCGGCGAGGGAAGGCGACGACGAGCCGCCGCCCGGCATCCACCGTGTCCGCCACCCCGCCCTGCGCCGCGCCGTCTTCCGCCTGCCCGCCGACGTCCCCATCGGCTATCACACGCTCGCTGCCCACGTGGGCGAGGCGCCCGCGTCGGCCACCGCCCGGCTCATCGTCGCCCCCGCCCACCTGGACCTGCCCCCCGCGGTGCGGGCGCGTCGGCGCTGGGGTTTCATGACGCAGCTGTACTCGCTCCGGTCGCGTGCATCGTGGGGCGTGGGCGACCTCGCGGACCTTCGCGACCTCTGCACCCTCGCGGCCGCCCGGACCGGCGCGGACTTCGTCGTCGTCAACCCACTTCACGCCGCCGAGCCCGTGCCGCCGCTCACGCCGTCGCCGTACCTGCCGTCCTCGCGCCTCTACATCAACCCGATCTACATCCGGGTGGAGGAAGTGCCCGAGGTCGCGTACATGCCGGGTGCGGACCGTTCCCTGCTCGACTGGAACGCGGAGGCGCCGCGCCTCGCCTCGCTCAGCCCGAGCCTTATCGACCGCGACCCCATCTGGACGGCCAAGCGCGAGGCGCTCGAACAGATCTTCCGCCTGCCCCGCTCGGCCGCGCGTGAGGCCACATTCGCCGCGTTCCGGGAGCGCGAGGGCGCCGCTCTGGTGGACTTCGCAACATGGTGCGTGATCCAGGAGCTCGCCGCCGCGGGGTCGATCGACGCCTCCCACGGCGACCTCTCATCGCCGGACGCCGCCGGGGTCGCGCGGCTCCGCGAGTCGCACGCCCGCCGGATCGAGTTCTACGCGTGGCTCCAGTGGGTCGCCGACGAGCAGCGGCAGGCCGCGCAGGACGCCGCGCTCCGCGCGGGGATGACCGTGGGGGTGGTGAGCGACCTTGCGGTCGGGGTGCATCCGGCGGGGAGCGACGCGTGGGCGTTCGGCTCCGCGTTCGCGCGCGGCGTCGCCGTCGGTGCGCCTCCGGACATGTACAACCAGCAGGGCCAGGACTGGTCCCAGCCCCCGTTCCTCCCCCGTGCGCTCGAGGAGGCCGGGTACGAGCCGTTCCGCGCCGTCGTCCGCTCGGCTCTGCGTCACGCGGGGGCGCTGCGCATCGACCATATCCTCGGGCTGTTCCGCCTGTGGTGGGTGCCGGACGAGATGGCGAGCGCCGCGGATGGCGCGTACGTCCGCTACGACCACGAGGCGATGTTCGCCGTGCTGTGCGTCGAGGCGTCGCGCGCGGGCGCCGTCGTCGTCGGCGAGGACCTCGGCACGGTCGAGCCGTGGGTCGCCGACTACCTCGCGTCGCGCGGCATCTTGGGCACGACGGTCGTGTGGTGGGAGCGCGAGGCGGACGGGTCGCTCCGGCCGCCCGAGCATCAACGGTCCGACGTGCTGGCCACGGCGACGACGCACGACATTCCGCCGACGGCGGCGTACCTCGCGGGGGAGGGGGTCGCGTTGCGGGAGAAGCTCGGGCTGCTCGTGCGGCCCGTCGAGGATGTGCGGGCGGAAGCGGCGGCGGAACGCGCGGAGATGGTCGCCTACCTCGTCTCGCGCGGGTGGGCGCAGCCGGGGCCGGGAGGCGCGGAGCCGAGCCCGGACGAACTGCTGCTCGGCATCCACCGCGCGATCTTCGCGTCTCCGGCGCTTCTGACGGGGGTGTCGATCGCGGACGCCGTGGGCGACCTGCGCACGCAGAACCAGCCGGGCACGGATCGCGAGTACCCCAACTGGTGCGTGCCGCTCACGGACGGGCGCGGGCTGCCCGTCGTCCTCGACACGCTCTTCGACCATCCGCGCGTGCGCGCGCTCGTCGACGCGATCCACGAGGCGCGGCCCTAACGTCGCCGTCGAGCGGATCGCTCGACTAAGGCAATCCTGCGTGACGAATGTCACAGAGAAGGATGGCGTGGGTCACCTACCATTGAGTGGATCGTGTGCGACCGCTCGCCTACCCCGAGGTCGGTCGCATACACGACCATCTGAGGGAGTATCGCGGTGTACACGGACAACCGTGCCTGGTCGCGCGCGCGCGCTGTTAGCGCGAACGTTGGCGTCCGCATGCTCGCGGTTGTCGCGGTGATCTTCGCGGTCCTCGTCATTCCCGCGACTGAGGCGCGCGCCGCCGATATCCCGCCGGTCTCGAACCCCGTCTACTTCCAGACCCAGGGTCCGGACGATCAGATCAGCTACGGGGACTACTACTCGGCGTCGGTCGCGCAGGGCGGCGCGGGTTCCGACCATATGGTCTCGTTCGCTACGCCGAGCGACTGGCCCGCCGGATACCCCATCACGGTCGCGATCTACGACCCCGAGTCGTGGGGCGGCGTGCTCGCGTCGGGTCTGCCCGCAGGCGACGAAGTGCGCCCCAACGCCACCGACTACAACGCGACGACGTTCTGGCTCGTCGAGCAGCCGTCGGGAACGACCCTCACGACCAAGACGTACCCGGCTGGCGCGAGCGCGACGAACGGTCTGTGGGACCAGCTCCTCACCTTCATCCCCACCGCCGGTGCGACGTACGAGATCCACACCCAAACCGGCGGCGACGACGAGAACTCGTGGCGAGCGCGCGTCACGTACGACCCCGATTGCGCCGTCGGCACGAACACCTGTACGGCCGCGCAACTCGATAACGGGAATCAGGTCGACGACATCGACGGAGAGTCGGGCACGGGCGACGAGCTTCTCCTCAACGCGATCCGCGTCGGCTGGCAGCACGACAGCACCACGGACATCTGCAACAACCACTACTTCTTCGTGCCGGACACCATGGGTTCGGTCACGATGCGCAACTTCGACCTCGACAACACGGGGACGATCACCTACACGCGGGGCGACGGCAGCACGGTGGCCGGCACGGCATCGGGCAATGGCACGTGGTCGACGGACACGGTTACGGTCGGCCCCGGACAGTCGGGGTGGTGGGACGTCGAGTTCTGCTACAACGCTACGAATCTCTACGTATTCGAGTCGACGCAGAACCTGCTCCTATACCTCGACGAGCTTCCCGGAGCGCCCGAGCTCGCGATCCACAAGAGCGACGGGGTGACGACGGCCGAGTGGGGCGACACGCTCGACTACGTCATCAACGTCGACAACGTCTCGGACGCCAACGTGAACCCGGGAAAGGCGTTCAACGTCACCGTCACCGACACGGTGCCGACGGGGCTGACCTACGAGTCCTGTTCGATGGGCACCGCCGCGGGCTCGTGTTCCGAGTCCGGGGGGGTGGTGACGTGGACCCTCACGGACGGGCTCAACGCGGGACAGGACGTGGATCTCGGCCTCACCGCGACCGTCGACTACTGGCACTACGGCACCGTCGACAACACCGCCATCGCCGACTATGACGACGCCTACGGCAACAACTACCCGGACATCTCGGCGACCGACGATGTCAACACGATCCAGCCGCCCTCCTTCGTCGTTACTAAGACGTCGGACACGGGCGGTGCGCTCGTCACCCCCGGTCAGACGATCGACTACACCGTGCTCATCCAGAACCCCACGTCGTCCGGTCACACCAACGTCGTCGTCGACGACGTCTTGCCGCCGGGAACGACGTACGTGCCGGGCTCCACCGTCGTCGAGGGACCGGGCGCCGCCGCGTCGTTCACCGCGAGCGACGACTTCTCGTCGGGTTCGTACACCGGGGGGTCCGGGTGGTCGACGGCGTGGCTCGAGATCAGCGACGACGGTAATTCGGGTTCGGGCGACGTGTACCTCGCGACGAGCGGGGCGGACGCGGGACAGGCGGTCTGGATACGTCAGGCCGGCAATGGCATCCAGCGCACCGTCGACGTCACCGACGCCACCTCGGCGTCGCTTCAGTTCGACCTCTCCGCGCCGAACCCGCTCGAGTTCGAAGCCACGGACTACGTCGAGTGGGGCGTGAGCGTCGACGGCGGCGCGTTCCAGCAAATCGGCACGGACTACGGAGCGCCCACGCCGAACCCGCGAACGATCACCGCGGACCTGTCCGGCTACCTCCCGGCGTCGACGATCCAACTCCAGTTCATCGCGCATAGCACGTGGGACACGGAGATGTACCAGATCGACGACGTCTCGGTCGACGTGACGGCGCCGGGCGGTACCGACGTCCGCGACAACGCGGCGGGCGGCACGCTCGACAGCGGCGTACCGCCGACGCTTGTGACGGCGGCCGACGGATTCGACCTCGACGCGGGCCAGGAGATGACGATCACGTATTCCGTGACCGTCGACGACCCCGTCGCGTCGCCCACGCAGGTGGATCTCACGAACACCGCGACCGTGACATCCGACCAGGAACTCACCGGGACGCAGGGTTCGGTGACGGACGAGCTCGACCGCACGCCCGTGCTTCAAGTGGTGAAGGGCGGGCCCTCGACGGCGCTCGTGGGAGACACGGTGACGTACACCTTCGCGGTCTCGCATGCGGCGGGGAGCGACGGCTCGCCCGTGTCGTCCGTCGTGATCGACGATGACGTGGCCGGGACGCCGACGTACGTGAGCGGCGACGACGGCGACGGTCTCCTCGAGAGCGGCGAGACGTGGAACTACACGGTCGACCATACGGTTGTGGTCGGGGACCCCGACCCCCTGGTCAACACGGTGACCGTCGACGGGACGGACCTCAACGGCGAAGCGATCCCGACGGCGACGGACTCGCACTCGACGGATATCGAGGCTCCGGCGCCGTCGATCGCGATCAACAAGACGACGAGTGACTCGCTGACCGCGGGTGGCACGATCACGTATGACATCGAGGCCGAGAACACGGGGAATGTGACCCTGACCGGGGTGCAGATCAGTGAGTCGTTGTCCGGCGCGTCGGTGGTTGGCACGTGTGACCCGGTGACGCTCGCTCCGGGCGCGACGACGAGCTGCCAGTTCGAATACACGGCGACCCAGGCCGATGTCGACGCCGGGAGCCTGACCAACAGCGCTTCAGTGGTTGGGACGCCGCCGTCGGGTCCGGACGTCACGGACACGGACGCCGTCACCCTCACCGCCACGTCGTCGCCGTCGATTTCCCTTTCGAAGACGACTTCGGACAGCCTCACTGCGGGTGGCACGATCACCTATGACCTTGAGGCGGAGAACACCGGGAACGTGACGCTCACGGGCGTGCAGATTTCGGAAGGGTTGAGCGGATCCTCGGTAGTGGGTAGCTGTGACCCGGTGACGC